>Ga0209597_1002135_pt1 | contig 12678 bp, 11 predicted proteins | sample M_140625_MF_Meta_FD_187316 | JGI IMG/M metagenome (GOLD analysis project Ga0209597, IMG submission 187316) | Freshwater microbial communities from Lake Montjoie, Canada to study carbon cycling - M_140625_MF_MetaG (SPAdes) (version 2) | ecosystem: Environmental > Aquatic > Freshwater > Lake...
TTGGTAAAACAGAAATAAAAATTGAGAATATAAAAACTAAACATAACATCGACTAAGCAAAAGCAGCAAGTACATATTCCAGAGAGCTGCCTTCGCTTAGTCGAGTACCGTTATGGGTAAGTTTAAAACGAAAATAAAAAGGAGGATGCCGAAAATCCATTAAAAAGAGTAGGCAACAATTTAAAACTAAATAAAATGAAAAATCTATTTTTTACATTGACTTTAATGTTATTAACGACTATTAGTTATAGTCAAATAACTTACTCCAAAGACTACTTTGGTAATACTGTTGCTAAAGACCAGTATGGTAATACCATCAATACACAATCTAAAGATTACTTTGGGAATACTGTGACTAAAGACCCATATGGTAATACCATCAATACACAATCTAAAGATTACTTTGGGAATACTGTGACTAAAGACCAGTATGGCAACATTCAAAACACAAAGTCAAAAGATTACTTTGGCAACACTGTGCAAAAAGACCAGTATGGCAATACTGAGTATACCTATTCAAAGGACTACTTTGGTAATATTGTAGCAAAAGACCAATATGGTAATGTTGTAGGAACATACAAAAAGGACTACTTTGGAAATTGGGTGTTTGAACCAAAATAATAAGCTTTGCAGCTGCCAGAGTAAATAAAACATACTCATAACAGCGGGCTTGCAAAAGTGACGTTGCCTTGATCAGCAGACAGTTTTGTGGTTAATTGAAGTTTGGTTCTCCGCATCAACATTTGTGGTGAAAACCGCCACTTCTTTTAGCCGCAAAACGTTAGGTGCAAGTTTAAGAAGTGAAATAATCAGTAAAATTTTAGCTTATCGTTATTTCTTTAAACTCCCCCGGCAACAAGTTGTCCCATGGGCTGAGGAAATGAAGGATTTAGCATTAAATAACGGTAAATCAAAGTAAAGTGCCATTTCTTTAAATTTTCTTTGGAGCTTCGCCCCAAACCCCAATAATCAAATGAATTAATCCCTGAGGCAACGAACTGACAAACCAACCACCTTACCGCCGTATCCTATATCATCGTTGAGCCCTCCAAGATTACCATAATTGCCATAAGTGCTGCGACCAAGGGCATATTTTGCATTTGCCTCAGTAGTACTCCACCAGCTAGCGGAAACACCAATTCTGAGGAACTTCCCATCGCCGAGCCGGTAGCCACCTAAAAGAACTAATAAGCCACTTTTGTTATTTTCGTTTCCATTGGCTTTCAAACTACCGAGTCTTTTCATTTTTTTGCTAGCAACATCACGTAAGTAATTTCCAAGGGTAGTCCATTCAGCATCGCTTGGTATATGCCATCCTTTAGGCGCCAAGATACGAGGGTCGTTTACCGCATACCAATTATAAAGCTTCCCATATTTCGCTCCATTCTTTGGTTCATTGTCATAATAACACCATGCTGGCTGCTTGTTTTGCCCCGCAGATTTCCATTCTTGATCGGTCTTAGCTTGGTATATCGGATCTCCGTTACGAAACGTATCTCCATCAAAGTTTAGACTCATCCAAATTTGATTACCAATGCTATCTTCATTAGATACTGAATCTTTAGTTGCATTATTCTCTTTATTAGAACCAGGATCTTTACCAGAAACATCGCCTCCGCAGGATGTGAACAACGCTGTAGTCATTAAAACTGCGCCTAGAATAAAACTTGCTTTTTTCATTTTTTTTTCATTTTTTCTATTCAATTAAAATGCTTTTCGGATTTCGCTCATTAAATATACTATTTTTTTGTCATCTTTTACCAATGAACGGAATTATGAAAATCAGAGGTTTTTTCACAGCATAACGTTTTGAAGCAAAAAGAAGGGGGCGATTTTCACCACCAATTGTAACAAAATGTAATACAGTTATGGCTATGTTATGGTTTTATCCGACCCAATATCCATTTAAAAATCTGATATAAAATATAATCTGAAAAGAAAAATTTATAATTATCAAAAGAATGAAGCTATATTTTCTAATTATTTCTTTATCAGATTTAAGCGCAAAAATTAATGTCGCATATAATGAGAGTAATCCAAATTTTATAATTTGTTGAATGTGAACATAAGACCCAAATAAAAACCAAAAAATAAATATAAGTCCAAATATTAAAAGTAGTTTTTTAATCTTTAAATTAATTTGTTGTTTAATCCAATAGTTTAAGACTACTATAATAAATGGTGTTGCAAACACAAATCGATTTAGACTAAATAAACTACCTCCTCTAAATAATAATACCGCTATTGTTATTCCTCCTAAATACGCGAGTGAAAAAATAACTTCCTTAGGAAGGACAGTATCTTTGACCCATTTTAATTTCAGAATTAATGCAGTCAAAAAACTACCGGACAATACTCCTATTAAAAATGCAAATCCATCTGTTCTGACAATAAATCCTCCTGCCCAAGATGTTAAAGGTAGTTTTGGTATTTGTAGCTGATTACCCCAGTTTTTTTGTTCGCTAAAAAATTTAAACCACTCTCCTGAATCGTAAAATTGGATTATTCCAACTGAAATGATACCTAAAATAGAAACTAGAAGATAAAATCCAATTGTTAATGATATCTTTTCTTTATTTTTATTTAACAACTGAGTAATTATTAATGCTGGAATAAAAACAGTAAATGCAGGTCGAGACAAAATGGAGAGAAACAATCCAATATAAACTAAATAGTTCTTATTATTTTTAAGCCCCAATATAATTATTAAGGAGCACAAAAAAAATATTGACTCTGAGTAAGGCAAATAAAAGAAAATAAAACTTGGTATACTCAAATACATAAGTATTTCTTTTACACCTTTTATTTCCAAGTTCTTTATTAGTAAATAAAAAGAGGTAAAAAAAATTAAACTGTTTATTAGTATAATCGCATAAACTCCAACATCAAGAAATCTCCATATAATTGGAAAAAGAGGGAAAAATGCTAATCTAAAATCTTTATATCCTTTTTCCTTTATGAAGTTATAATGATCGGCATCCCAATTTAGAAAATGTATCGTGTCAAATAACTCACTACTCCAAATTTGTTGAATTCCAACTAATGTTAAAACAAATAGCAACACATAAATAAAGATTGCAACAATCTCTGACCCAACTTTATTTTTCATGATAATGTAATTAAAATAAATTCTTGCCGCCTATCGCTGGGTTCAACTCTTCAATGAATTACTGAATCGAAGTTACTTATTATTTTATTATAATATTAATAATTCTAATGTTCGCTAGATTAATCTTTGAATTACACTTACCTCACAATTACTTTCCTCGAAATAATCGATTCATTCGTTTGTAAGCTAAATAAGTAGAAGCCTGAATTTAGATTTGATTCAAAATAAAATAACGAATCTTGGAAGCTGAATTGACCTTCAAATAATTGTTTTTTGGAGGGCCTAAAAATATCACTTATGTCTAAACCAGCAATCTAGGTAGATATTCGCCGTCTCATGAAACCGGAATAAACCACTTTCACAGACTAATCTGTGAATTCATGAACAAATAAATCCATCACTAGCGCTTTCATTAAGATAGCCAAAGAGCGTTTTGTATCACCAAAAACAATACCGGGGGGCTCTATTAAAATAATAATAAGTGTTTGATAATTAAATTGATTACATTTGATTGTCTTAATACTAATTTAAGACTCAATTAATTTAAAATTATAAGAAATCCTAAAATAAATAATTATGCAGAATAAGCGTCGTAATGTGGTTATTGTAATTGTAATTGGAAGTATCTTTTTTTACTTTTTTTATCTAAAGGAAAGACTGGCATTTAATAAAGCAAAGGAGTCAAAAACTTTAACAAGTATGCAATCATATTTTCTTGACTATCCAAGTGGTCTTTACGTTAAAGAATTAGAAGTAATTGAAGAAAAAATGGCATTTGATAATGTTAGGAAGAACCCTACGGCGTTCAATTTTCGGCAATATTATAATTTATGCAACGGAGGAAGAAGAATGGAATATGTTAGGTTTGAGGAAGTAAAACAATCATTGAATGTAGCTATTGTCCGCTCCTTTATAAAGGAATATCCAACTTCAAAATACTTAGCTCAATCAAAACAAAAGCTAAATGATTTGTGGACAGCAGAATTTACTATTTATGAGGCTTCAGTTAAAAATGCGGGTCAAAAAGTAGATAGAAAATCGGTCGTTTTTTTTCGTGACTTGTTAAACTACATGCGTTCAAAAGATTTATCGACTATTTATATAGATTTTGATCGTAAAATCGAGTTGAAAGATTACTATGAATACTCTGCTAAGGCAAAAGAAATAGCGATGTTGGCATACGGCGAACAACACTCTTTAGAGAGTAACCTTGTCAGTTTGAAAAGTAATTTTTCAGAGGGTAATTTAAACTTATTGGAAGAAGAAGTAGTGCAAGAGATGAAGTCAGTTTTGTTTGGGATTTTTAGCAATGATTTTTTTGGAATTGAAATGGTGAACGAGAATACCAAACTTGGTCCAAATGACCTAGTTATTTCAATATCGTATAATATAGAAAATGAAGAAAATAATTATCAAGGAACGAAATACCCAAGCCTATGGGAACATTCAAGAAATAATATTTTTATAGACTGGCTTATTGGGATAGATGCAAATTTCAACTTTGACTTTAACATTAGGAATATAAATAAATCGTATCAATTTAAGTACAAAGGTAGCCCTGGAGATAACATTCGAGGTATTGCTGATATGAGTGAAGGTTATCGCATTATGGTGCGTAATACCTTTTCTGATTTTATAAATAACATCAGTAATAATTTTGGATTAGCCCAGAAACCAGAGGAGGCTGAATAATCTATTCTTTTTCTAAGGCATTTAATCTTTTTTCTAAAGCGTTAATTCGCTCTTCTTGTTCTTTTATTATGGATAACAAATAAACAGGCAGACGGTCGTAATAGACTGAATAAGGGACCATTTTAGATGGGTCATTGATCTCTACGCTATTGGCATCGGTTTGTGGAACACCGGTATTTCAAACCCATTGTCTTTCTGGTCCTAAAATAACAAGCTCAGGCATCACTTCAGCCACCTCCTCAGCGATTAAGCCAATTTCCTGATCACCACACAGAGTGCTGGCTTTAGATTATAGATAACAGGACCTAAAGCAAAAACTTTTTCTTGCTATGATAAATTTGACTCATATTCATCACAATCTTTTGCAAGTTACGCCTGGGGTAGGGCTATGGCACTTGCACGCTGTTATAGGGCATTTTATTTGTAAGGATATCAAAAAGTTTAAAGATTATTTCAGATTGACAATCTATGTTCGGAGCTGCAGATTGATTTTGTGGGTCTGCTGTATGAATAAATAAAACTAAACTTTTTTTTCCAAGAAAATAAAGAGATTTATAATACAAGTAATTACATAAATAAGAGCCTGCATCTGTGGACATTGATATAAAGTCGTTTTGAGAAACAAAATTATTTAGAATTTCAATTGAAATATTAGTGTTTAAATTTGGTTCATTTTTAATGATTTGATATTCATTAGGTCTAATATTTTCAATATCTGTCCCAGATTGAATATTTTGTCCAGAAGTTTCAATTCGCATATTGCTTTCATTTGAGGCAACTCCTAAATGAATTATAAAATCAAATTTTTCATTTTTTTTAGCTTCTATAAATTTTGACACACCGCTCCATGATACTTCTATGGTTTCAAATTCATAATATGTAAAGTGGTGAGAAGAAAGATTAATTCTTTGTTTTAGCCTTTCCATAATTTGATTACTAGGATTAGCTTTAAAATTATTAAAAGGCCCGAAAGAAGTTACTAATATTCTCATATTTTATATCCTTTTATAACTCTCATTTTATTTATATCATCCTTTATAATTCCATTGAAAGTATGGAGCGACCAATCTATACTAAAATTAAATTTTAGATTATTGCAATTACCCAAAACTGTATTTATCTCGCTTAAAGATACTTTAGAATTTTCTTCATATTCTCCTTCAATGTATGATATAATTATAGAATCGTTGTCAGGAATTACCATATTTGCATAAATTGAACCTCGTAATTCTATAATGTGCATTATTCCAACGATTATTTTTTTACCTATTATCTGTATCAACCAAGATGATGTTAAATCTTTCCTGCGATTTAAATAAGTAGATGGAATGATTGGCAATAGATTATCAGTATCAAAAATTCTAATAGGTAACAATGATTTAGATCTGATTGCATTAAATGTGCCATTTAGGTCATTTATTGTCCATTCACCTTCAAAAACGTGACCCATTTCCATTAGTACACCAACATATTGAATAGACCATGATCTTTCCAATAAGTAATTTTTTGTATAGGAAAAAAGAATTTCATCTACCAATGAGCCTTCAATCCATGCAAGTAAATAAGGATCCTGATATCCTTTATTCATCCAATGAGGATTAATGGGCTCTATTGAAAGGCCAATAAAGTCATTATCGCCTTTGGCAAGGAAGAAAAGATCAAAATAAGTTTTTGATGAATTTTGAAAATACCAACCTTGCCAACAACCTAAAATTGATAATAATTGGTTTTGTTCTAAATCGTTCAATTCCGTTATCTCTTCAAAATAAAACGAGAGATATGTTTTAATAGAAATGTCTATTGAAGTTTCATTTTGGAGAATTTTCAATACCCAATCTGGTTTAGTAGCATGCGATTTATCAAATTTCTGAAATGCTTTTAAATCAGTACCACTTAGTATTTCACTGATGTCATTTATATTAACCTGGAGCAACTCCAAACAAATTTTACGATCAATATTGATTGCATCCTTTAAATCAATTTTTAAATCATCTCTAGCTTTCAATATTTCCTCATATTCATCTATTTCTAACTTTTTATCTGCCAATGCCGATCTTATTAAATGCTCATAGTTAATTAAAATTGAATTTTGACTCTCATTTAAATTATTATACAAATTGTCCAAGGACAATTCGATTTTGAGGTATTCATTAAAAAACCAATTACAGATGTTACCCAAACTGTTTTCTACCACTAAAGCTTCAGAGACCGTTCTATCTGTTAAATGTTCATCGATATGCGCTGTTTTATTGCCAAGCCGCTGTATTGCTTCAAACAAAGAAACAATATGAGATGGTAATATTCCTTTTTTGACAACACCTTCTTTTAATTTTTCGAACGTTATTAATGGAGGAACTTGACCGTATTCTCTCTTATATGTTAGTTTTAAAATTGCTTCGCAACTAATTCTAGATTCAATACAAATTTGATTTGGGTTATCACGAAATGTAATCGCAGTTTTAATACGATCAATAAGTTTATTTATAATCAAATCTTCTGTCATTTATTTTCTTTTTAAAATGCCCTATAACGGTTGGCGGAGGCGGAGTGGTTTTCTGGTCTCCACTTTAATCGATATTTATAACGGCTTTTAAATCCTTCTGTTCATTAGAGTCATTGGTTTTGTTAATATCTCCGAGAGCATTATTCATCCATCCTTTTAGATTCATATTGTTGATGTAGTCATTCATTGTAGGAATAAATTTCCCTCTGAAATCTTCGAGGATGTGCTGTTCAGCAATATCTCTTACATGAATTTTTTTATTGTCTGAATTTAAAATGTGAACACCCAGAAGTCGATTCATTTTAAGAAGAGTGAGTATATCTGAAACAAATTCTTCACCGAGATTGTATTTTTTTTTTAGCTTTTCAATCTCGTCAAAATCAACCCCGAACATTTTTTGCATGTAATAAACTCCTGCGGTGTGATGGAACAAGGAGCGGTGTCTATTATCTGCACAAAATGCTTTAGAGCTGTCAATCATTTCGTGTATTTCTATGTAATCGTTAGCTTTGCCTCCGAATTTTTTCATTGAACTGTTTGCGTGAACGTCTGATTTGGACATATGATAACTTTATAAATTAAACCTCTAAAGAACCGCTTATCTCATTATGGTTTTTTCCCGCTATTGCGAAACCTTTAAAACTTGAGTCCTGGTATAAGTATGTAACGCTATCATCCTCGAAAGAATCTGTCAAAGGTTTTAGTGCAATTAAGAGGACCCCTTCGCTCCAACCTTGATCTGTACAATTGATGTCCAAAGCCAATTCCTCGAATAGAACGAAGCTTTTCATTTCATTTTGAATATCCGTATCAGTGGATAGTGGGAATTCTGTAATTTCTCCTGTTTCGTTTTTCCCTTTTATGAATTCGTAGCCGGTCCAGTCATCGCCTCCACCAGACCATTTGAAAAATAGAAATTCAACAGTAGGTAATTTTTCAGATAGAAATTGAAATAATTCGCTTGATGTCATTTGTATTTTTTTTAATCCTTACTATTATCGCTTTTCAGGTTTTGCGCCGTTTTTTTTTTTCGCTCCGCCGCGGCGGAGAAGTGGGATCTGGACTCCACTTTTTATTTATAAATGTAATTATTTAAATTTATTATATGATTTTTTTTTCACTTCTTAAACTTGCTCATAACGTCAGTTCGTCTATTAAACCATTTTTAGATTCAAAATAAACTGTTTTGTAGAGGCCCTAAAAAAATCACTTATGTCTAAACCAGCAATCTTGGCGTTCGTTTTCATACATTTTAAATACGGTATTAACGGGCGCACCGTGTATCAAATGGCTATTAAATTGTGTTCTTGCTAAATAATTAAACGCTCCCATATCACCTGTAAACGCCGTTTGGTTTGTGCTATTGGCATATTCGTGGATAGCGCATAACTTTTTAATGAAATCAAAAATTATCGGAGCTTTACTTCCTATTACGCCGCAATTTAAAAGAGTTTCAGATCCAAACTTACTTTCATATTCGGCATAATCGCTTATGTTTTTACGCAGATTGGTAGAATGATCTCTCATCCAATCATTATTGAGTGTTTTTGGCTCGTCACCACAAAAAATAGCTGTCGGATTTTCAATAAAATAGGAATCAATAAATGGATTATTAAGCAGCGTAACATCTGTTATATCAGTAACAAAAATATTTTTGAAGAATTGAACATGCTGTTGTAGAAAATCATTGTACACAAAATACCGATAGACATTGGGATTAAATTGATTGTTGTAATCTATTTTGATGAAAGAAATATAGTCATTTTTGAATTTTTCACAGGTTTCTAAAGTGAAATTATTATGAAAAATTATGCCTTGTAAATTTTGTTCCGCAACAGATTTAGCCCAATCACGCACCAATTCATAATTATCATTATCAAGTGTTGTAGTGCGATTTACATCAAACACACCAGTAATATGGCATGCCATAATAACATTAGTGTTTGGACGAAAACGGCGAATTCCGGAAGCCATAGGTCAAGAATTGATCAGGTTCTCTTTTTTAATGGTTGAACAAATACTATTTGGAATATTTCTGTGATAAATATACGTTCTCAGGTCTACTTTTTTTACGCGAAACTGAGTTTTTGCTCTTTCGTAAAAATCAGCATCGGCAGCGAAGCCACTTTTAAAGGAAAAGCTTGAAAATACTTTTTTACGTCCGAATAATGTTCCAAAGAGGATCGTTTCATCTAAATGAATGAGTTTTGTTAGATCATTTTTATCTGGAACAAAATAATCGTCGTTAGTATCCACGATTGTTTCAGTTGTAGAACAAATCAAATCTTTCTCTTTTATCTCTCGAAGACAAGAGCTTAAATGATGTGATTTATATTCGTCGTCACCATCGATTATGGTTATAAATTCACCTACACTGATTAAAATACCGCGATTGATAGATTCTGATTGACCCCGGTTACTATGTCGGATATAGATTATTTTATTTTCGTGTTTTTCAGCATATTGCAACAAAGACTCACGATTCGTAACAGTACTACCATCGTCGATAATAATGAGCTCGAAATCTTGAAAATCCTGATTTAATACTGAATCAATTGCTCTTTTGATATATGAAAAATCGGTATTGTAGATTGCCATTAGCACCGAAATTTTTGGTTGTCTTAACATAGTTGCTTGGTATTATGGCTGTTACTCAAAATTTGATGCATGTTTACTGGTAAGCGTTAGTTATTTCAGGGCGCAAGTAACTCATTTTTATGTTTGATTGGGTTAATTTCTTGTTATTTTAACGATTAATCGTATTTCTCGAAGAACAAATAGAAAAAAAATGATCTATTTCGCTGGAACGTCAACGAACCAATTGAGCTTACAAACCAATAAAAGGCAAGTAAATTAAGTCTTTATTTTGACTTTAAGTAAAGTGATTATAACGTTTGGTAGCTTAAAGAAGTTGGCAAATTTAATGCCAATTCCCATTTGAAACCTACATTTCAAATATAAGATAAAATTTCATGCATTCCACTGAACCGCTAATTTCTTGGAGGTACTATTAGCTGTAGTTTTTTTTAATTTAAATCTTTTTCGAGGTTCTTATCCACAGCAATTCCACTATTTTTGAGTAGTTTTAAGATAAAATAAACTATTTAAATTGAATATTTATACCTTAATTTCTAGTAGAATCTTAAAGAAGTTTCGGAAAGACTGCATTGACATAGAGAAAAATTATAGGCACACCTTCGCTAATATCCTGAAAATTGTAAAGTGGCACAAGTTTAGCGACACGAACATTGAATCGTTAAAAGAACTTCCTTTCACAGCCTATTCTGATTACGAAAGTTTATTTGAAAAAGCTCTGCAGACTAAGATAAATCCGCTTACAGGAGAAAAAGTTTTATTTTTTTTAAAAAGCACCGGCTCTACAGGTAAACAAAAATACATCCCACTAACTAAAAGTTATTCCAAAAATTATTTATCGTCATTAATTCCAAGAGGCGCCGTATTGCAAAAAACCTTCAATATTTTTAAAATGCAGCATCAACATGCCTTTTTTATTCCTGGTGTGGAACTTATAAATGGTCTTCCCAGTGGTCATATGGGCTTATATTTATATAATAAAGTGCCTTCCTTTTTTAGATCTAAGTGGGCTTTACCAATTGAAATAGCGAATAATGTTTCACTTTATCAAAAGTATGGCGATACACTTGTTGTTTTAAGAGATTTAGATGCACTATCAGGAACTATACCTGGAGGATTAAATGCTTTTTATGAACGAATTGTTCAAAATAAATTAGAAATTATAAAACAAATTAAAAACCCAGATACTGTAATGGCGAAATATATTTCGTCAAACAAAAAAATAACAAAAAGTAGAATACACTATGTTGAAAATGTCTTATCAAAAGACAAACTGAGATTAAATGAGCTTTGGCCCAAAATAAAATTTCTTAGTTTCTGGAAGGCTGGCGCAGGAGAGTCTCAACTTCTAACAATACCACATATTATTGATGAAGAGACCGAAATAATTGATCAAGTTTACAATTCAACAGAAGGTGCTTTTAATATCCCTTGGCCAAATAAAATTGGTGGCCCGGTATTACCAAAGGGTATTATTCTGGAGTTTCTTGATGTAAATTCGGGTATTACATATTTTCCCTGGCAATTAACAATAGGTAAAGAGTATGAGTTACTAGTAACAAATTTTATAGGCATGTTAAGATACCGAATTGGTGATTATGTAAAATGCACAGGATTTTATGAAAACAGTCCTGAAATACATTTTATAAGTCGAAAGAACAATGAAATTTCTTTTGGTTGGTACACGATTTCTCTTGCGGATTTAAATAAATATTTAGCGGAAATGAAATGCTTAATGAACAATTGTATTGTGGCTCCTAATCCATCAATGATGGGCTTGTCAATATATTGGCAAAAAGTAAGGCCATTAAATGAAGAGAAAATAATATCGGAATTTTTAATAAAATCTATTCCCTATTTTGAAGAACGCCTAAAAGATGGGACAGCAAAATCGTTGACTTGTTATGAAATTCCAGCAAATTTGTTTAATTTATGGAAAATTACAGCTAAAAGCGCTGCGGAAAAAGCGCTTCCAGAAAAGATAAAAAGTTACATTTTATCTCTCCATAATTCTCTATAGGGCTTTCCTTTAAAATAATAACCTACTAAAACTTCTGTCAGTGTTCTTTTTGGCATGTTATAACTTAAAACTATACTATTGATTAAACGTGTAGCCTTTGGCAATTTCCATGAAGGTATACTAGGAAAAAAGTGATAAATGATGTGAGGTTCGCTTCGCTGACCGCTAACGTCAGGCTGTGAAAAAATGTGTTTTTTCACAGCCTGACTGTTTGCAGCTAAAAGAAGTTGGCGATTTTAAAACCAATTTTCATTGTATGTAGTATATAATATAATATAAGAATTACAATTTCTAAGATGCAAAGAACATAAATTTGTCGCCAAAATTTGTAACTTTTGCCATCTTGATTTACAATTTCTTCGTAATTAAAATTCTGGAATTAAAGATATTTCGGAAAATTATTTTCTAATAAATATCGGTTTAATAGTATTCCAAACTACGATGGGGAATAAATGCATTGGGATGGCAAAACCATAAATCAAATAGTAAAAACTTTCATCATCATTTTCTGGCAAAGTTGCTTTAAAAACCCCCAAGATACTTGTAAAACTAATGATGGCAAATAAGAAACCAAAGATAATGTCACCGATTTTTGGTAAGAATTTTACAAAAAGTGCATGACCAGCAGATGCTAAAATACAGCCTACGAAGCATGAAATAAAAATGGAGCTTGAGGGAATAAATGCGCTATAATCTATCACCGTTAATTCTTGATAAACAGAAGCATATAAATAAGAGCCAAATCCAGATAACACTCCG
>Ga0209597_1002139_pt1 | contig 12670 bp, 7 predicted proteins | sample M_140625_MF_Meta_FD_187316 | JGI IMG/M metagenome (GOLD analysis project Ga0209597, IMG submission 187316) | Freshwater microbial communities from Lake Montjoie, Canada to study carbon cycling - M_140625_MF_MetaG (SPAdes) (version 2) | ecosystem: Environmental > Aquatic > Freshwater > Lake...
TCATGAAAAAAACACTTACTCTTTTGGCCGCCGTTTTGGCTTTCGTGACTACCAGCTTTGCACAAACTGAAGATGGTGGTATCAAATGGGAAAAGAAATCACACGACTTCGGAACTATTAAAATGGGACCTAAAGCTGATGTTACTTTCAAGTTCACTAACACTACCAAAGCTCCTTTGGTAATTACTTCAGCAAACCCTTCTTGCGGTTGTACTGCGTCTGATTACACCAAAACTCCTATCATGCCTGGTAAAACTGGTGAGGTAACTGCGAGCTACGGTACAGACGGTCGCCCAGGTTTCTTCCAAAAATCAGTAAAAGTAACGTTCGACAACGGAACTACTACCGATTTGATCATCAGTGGTACTGTAACTACAGACACCGCTCCTGCTGGAAAAAGTAACGAATTGAAATAATGAGATTGTCATTGGGTTGGATATTGGGTCTTTGCACACTGCTTATCGGCAGCGTAAATGCTCAAGTAATCACTAGTCCTAACGATGTCAAAGTTAAAAGTAGCAATGCTAGTATCAAATTTGAAACTACATCGCACAGCTTTGGCAATATCATAGAAGGACAGATTGCACGCTACGACTTTAAATTCATAAACACGGGCACCGAACCATTGATATTATCCAATGTTTCTGCAAGCTGTGGTTGCACTACACCCAAATGGCCTCGTGAAGCCCTTGAACCTGGAAAATCAGCAGTCATCACTGCCGAATATAACAGCCAAGGTCGTCCAGGTACCTTTACTAAAAGCATCTTTGTGAAAAGCAATGGCGGCGATCTAACACTTACCATCTCTGGTAATGTTGTGAAAGAACCCGAAAAGCCACGCTCTCCAATTATTATTAGATAATCTTTAAGACTGGCTTCGGCCAGTCTTTTTTTTCAGAAATTATTACTCCCTCCCTTTAGGAAACCAAGCACCCCAATATCCAACTACAATTCTTGAAGTCATGAAAACCAAACAACCCTTCAATCGCTTTTTATTGGTGAATTTTCTGCTAGCATTCGTGTTCTCGAGTAACACATTACTGGGCCAGGAAAAGAATTACAAGCCCGTTGAAGTATTGGGTAAAACCGTGGTTGAGGTCAACGCCAATCTAGGCGACATGGTTGAAGTGGTGTATTTGATTCGCAACAATTCCCTCGACGATTTTTATATTGCCCAAGTTCAAACCGATTGCCATTGCGTGGAAGCCGTCTTCCCAAAATTGGTGCCCCGAAACACTATCGATTCTATCGTTGTAGTGCTCAACACCAACAATATTCCCCCGGGTACATTTACCAAAAAAGCCTATTTGGAAACACCCGACGATAAAGTTGTTGAGTTAATAATTCAAGGCAATATCAAAGTGGTTCGACCCATCGTGAAGCCAGGCACAAAACCCGTCATTTACAAACCCGTTCATATCCGTTTAAATAATAGCGAAGGCCCGCTTTCCACAGTTCAGTGGATTAAGACCAACCATGATTTTGGTTATGTCAACGCGCCAGAACCCGCTAGAACAAAGTTTAGAATCGAGAATCTAGGGCCTAAACCCATAGAAATCATTCTGGTTGAACCCGGTTGTAGTTGCACGATTTCCGAATTTACAAAGGGTGAAATTCTTCCCGGTGAATTTGGTGAAGTTACCGCGGCATTTACTACGAAAGGTGCCTTTGGCTATTTCAAAAAGTTCATTCGCGTTGATTTGAACGACGGACGCACGTATCAACTTTCGATTACCGGCAACGTAACGCCCGAGTAATTCAAAGTGCCGCCTGTATGTAAAAAAACGACAGGAAACACGCCCGATTCTATATCCAATTCCAGAGCATCAGATTCTTTCTGAGCGATTAACCAATCGTTTAACGCAAACAAAGCCTTACCCGTATAAATGGATTCAAAAGCGATACCGTTGCGAATACTCACCGATTGTACAAAGTCGTTTAGCGCAGCGGTCGACTTGGCATAACCCCCAAATTCGTAGCCTTCTACCAAAGACAATTCAGCATTATGTCGCTGGGCGAATTCCATTTGTTCTGTCAAATTTTTCAGGACCAGAATTGAATGAACCGCGACCTCGTTTAGCGTGGGGTCTAGCATCGATAATTCATCCAAAGCTTTCCTCAAACCCACAGCCGTGGTTCCCGTGGCACTGGCATGAAAAATATGTTCGATCCGATTTCCTGATTTTTGCCAATCGTTAATCAAATCATGGAACCCTATCAAACCCAAAGGTCCACGACCCCCTTCAGCCACCACAAATACATCCTCTGGCGTTAATGCCAACCTTTGCAACACATCGTCCATCGCCGCCAATTTATCTCTATACAAAGCCCTAGAAACACCGTGCAACTCCATCCCCGCAGCCTTGGCAATATCCAAATAATGATTTTGCATCTCCTCCTCGCCGCGTAAAATGCCAATGCATCTAATACCTGCCGACTCAGCCGCTACAGCGGTAGCCACCAAGTGATTGCTGTAAGCCCCGCCAAATGTTATCAGAATACGTTTTCCTTCGCTTGACATCTGTTCCAAATGTCCTGTCAACTTCCGCCATTTATTGCCTGAAACAATGGGGTGAATCAAGTCATCGCGTTGTATCCAAACATCGCCAGCAGGCAAATGAAGCACCTGTAAACCGGGATGTAAATTGAGCGGTAGCGATTTCATTGGCGGGACCGTAAAATCACTCATCTACCTGATCCACCTGTTAATGGCAATCCTAACATTTCTCTAATGCTTTTGGCCGCAACCGAATGATAGCCGGGCTCCGCTTGTAAGAAAATCTCTGTCGCCATTTCCTTTCCTCTTGCAAAATCCTCCACATAAACATTGTCTTTAACCACATATTGCGTCAACAGCGCCTCATAAATCGGTAGTAGAAATTTGCGCCGCCCTACTTTGAGCAAGAAATCGTGCATGGCCTGATACGCAGGATGGTAATCGCTGTGAATGGATAATATGAACCAATCACAGGCAATTTCGGCATTTCCTGTGCGGGTAAATCCGAAGCGTTTATCTAGATCAGCCATTTCTCTGGTCGACAATCGATTTGGCGTTCCGTCAACCCTCGTGTGCAAAGTTCTGAGCAAATGCAACCAATGATGGGTGGTAAAACCTGCGGTATCAATCACCGATGCATTGCAAGGGACAGAGTAACCGGGATGCAAGGGCTCCCCACTCGCCAAATAGTGCAACACCTGCTGTTCTACCTGTTTTAACTCTGAACTCTCTACGTGGGGAAATCCGCCGCGACCGACAGGGGGTAAACCTTGACCATCGATCCAAGTCAACATGCGCATTTCAAGGCTATCCCAACTCCACAACTGATCCACGTCGATGTTCTTTTGCTCCAAATTGGCTGTTGTACCGCACCAATTTAAAGGCGTTAATTTCGCGTTTTCCAAATATTCATCGAGGAATTCTTGATGAAACTTTTTGATTTCTGTGATAAAGTCAATCGTTGTAGACGTGCCAAAAGCGTGTTTTTTGAAATATCCGTTTAAGAATATATCGAACGATTTTCGGCCATACAATTGCTCAAACATCATCAAGAAAAAACGGCCCTTTTCGTAGGCGATATCGGTGAGGCCTTCATCGGGATCGCGATCGCCCAAATGAAGTCGGAGGTGGCTATCATCTGGGTTTTCTTTTAACATCCAACTCAGCGTTTTATCCAGTTCACCTTTGCCCAAAACACGGAGCATATCGGCATAATCTTTACCGTAAAGCTTCTCCATGATGCGCGATTCCACGTAAACCGTGAAACCTTCATTGAGCCAAAAATCGTCCCAGGTGCGATTGGTGACAAGGTTTCCGCTCCAGCTGTGGGCCAGTTCATGGGCGAGCAGACTCACCAAACTTCGGTCTCCGGCGATGATGGTCGGCGTGGCAAACGTAACTACAGGATTTTCCATACCTCCAAACGGGAAACTGGGCGGAAGCACGAGGACATTATAATTCCCCCAGGCGTATGGACCAAACATTTCGCTGGCGGCATCCACCATTTTTTGCAGGTCGGTAAACTCCCAAGCCGCCTTTTCCAGGAGGTTGTGTTCGGCGTAGACACCGGTGGTTTTTCCGAGCGATTTGTATCCAAACGAGCCCACGGCGATGGCCATGAGGTAGCTAGGGATGGGTTTTTTCTGTTCGAAGCGATGGATTTTGTTGGTTGATTCGATGCGTTTCCCAGTGGGCCAGCAGCGCGGTCCATTAGATGATATAGGTTCGATGTCGCCATCGGGGTTACCGAGTTTTACGGCGCTCATCACGACATTAAAATCGGCGGGTTTGATGTTCGCGTTTTGGAGATCAGGTAAGCCGATGCCGTCTGCGCCGCCTGCTCTATTGCCATTTGCGCCGACATTTCTCTTGCCATTTGCATCGATAGTTGCGCCGCTCGCGGCGCCACACACCACCCTTACCTCCGCCTTGTATGTAAACCGAACGCTGGGTTTGTCTTGCAACGGAATCCATGTCCGAGCGAGGATAGCCTGACTCTGACTGAATAAAAATGGGTGAGTTTTATCATAGGTTTGAGAGGGCGATAGCCACTGAAGAGCCCCGGCCGAAGGCCGGGTCCGATAGTGTATCCAAATCTTGGAAACCGACCTCGGCATTTCAATTTCTAAGGGTCTTCCGTATAACAACGTATCCGCATTACCCGAGCCAATTCTGAAAATTAACGGTTTGGCTGACCCCTTCAATTGTCCTGTTTCGTTAACCGTGGAAGCAGACCTAATTTTCTCCAGGGAACCGCCTTGATAAACACCCAAAATGTCAATATCACGTTGGTCTAACAACAAAATATGGTTTCCGGTGAGGGGATTGATATGGTATTCAGCAAGCGCGGCCGCAGGCCGCGTGTCCCGCAAATACGCATGCACCAAATCGTATTCAACCCAACCCTCTATCGTTTTATCGGCGAAATTGACCGATAACCGCATATCGATATGTTTGATTAAAAACTCACCATCATTCGCATAACTGTGACCTTCTAAAATCTGCTTTCCCTCGCCAAAATACGGAGAGCGAGCCGACATCGATGTCGCCGTAGCTTTTGATATCAAAGCCGAATGAGAAAAAATCAAAATGCATGGAAGAATCGAACATAAAAACGTCCTCTTCCAGTTCCTGAATTTAACTTCTAACCCAAAAGATTCTATCCCTCCACTGGCAATACCAACGCGCCCAACCCAATGCAAATTTTCCATTTCCAACAAAAATACAAACCAAACCCTATCTTTGCGACATCATTCGGGGTGCCTCCAAAAGAGCGCTGAGATCATACCCGCCAACTTGATCAGGATAATGCCTGCGCAAGGAAATGTCACCGCCACTTTGGCTGTGCTCCGGATGAAAAAACACTTCATCCATGAAAAAATACCTCATTTCCAGTGCGCTTATCTCCCTAATGGGTTTGTCGATCAATACACTTTCCGGACAACAAACCAACAGCGGTGCCAATTCCCCAACAGACACTGCAATCGATGTAGAAACCATCGAAGCCGCCATGGTAAATGCCGTGAGCCTAGGTAATCCGCGCAGTAATATGAGCAGCGTGATGATTATCCAAAAAAAGGACCCCATCAACCAACAAAATTTGGGTCGCGATATCCCCTTCCTAACCCAATCCCTTACAAACGTCATCACCACATCAGATGCAGGAAACGGCATAGGCTATTCCGGCATTCGCGTCCGCGGGTCCGATGCCACCCGAACCAATTTCACCATCAACGGAGTGCCCATTAATGATGCCGAAAGTCAAGGAACATTTTGGGTCAACATGCCCGACCTAAGCTCATCCATTAACACCCTTTCGCTCACCAAAGGGGCGGGACTTTCTACCCATGGAGCGGGCGCCTTCGGCGCCACGCTCGCCATCGGAACTGAAGGAAATAGTCAAGATCCTTATTATCAAATCGACCAAAGTCTTGGCAGTTATGGAACCCTGAAAACAACCCTCAAAGGAGCCTTCAAACCCATAAAACTATCGAACAAAGAAACCCTTTATATCAACGCCCGACTCAGTGAAATCATGTCAAATGGATTCGTTGATCGCGCAACCTCAAACCTCGCCGGCTACCAAACTTCCATCGCTTATGAGAAGAAATCTCTAAAACCACAGCGCCGACCTACAACCCAATCTAGCACGGAGCAACTTTCTGAGAACGATAAACAACCCAAAAAATTCAATACGAACACTACCCAAATTAAATTCTTAGCCTTCGGTGGCCGCGAAACTACCTACCAATCCTGGTGGGGCGTGCCCATCGAAAAGTACAACATGGGCGAAAACGCGGATTCCACCAACCGCGCCGCACTCCAAAATCACTACCTCCGAAATAGCGGTTTCATGGGAGCAACCTACCGCAATAGCATCGATAGCGCCAACTTATTCAACGCCGACCCCAACAAATACAATTATTACACCTACAAAAACGAGGTCGATAACTACCAACAACACCACCAACACCTATACCTCACGCACAATTACACGAGCAAAAAGAACAATCAAAAACAGGTGGCCGCAACCGTTTACCATACGTTTGGCACCGGCTATTTTGAACAATTTCGCTATGGCGATGCGTTTTCGAAATACAATATCCGTCCTATCCGAATGGCAGGCGATACCAATATCACCGTGCTGTTGAGTGCTTCGGATTTGGTTCGCAGACGATGGCTAAGCAACAACCTCATTGGCGTGAATCTGCATCATTCGATATCAAGTGGCAAAGACTGGTGGATTTTTGGACTGGGCGCGAACCAATATTACGGCAACCACTTTGGACAGGTGACTCAAATTCTGGCGCTTCCAAACCCCTCTTTATTTAAAACACACGAATACTATCGAGCCATCGGAAACAAATCGGATGTGAACGCGTTCGTGAAATACAACCATCGGTTGGCTTTTGGACGATACGATAAAACCCAGGGTAGTTTTTTTGCCGATTTGCAATTGCGAAAAGTGAATCACGTGGGGAGCGGGACCGACAACGACCTAAGAAACATCGATTTCAAGGGCAATTTCCTATTTTTTAATCCAAAAGCGGGGTTCCAATTGCAGCATGCAACCCACCATCATATTACGGGATATATTGGCGTGGCTCACCGCGAACCGGCCCGCTCGGATTTCACCGACAACCCCAATGGCGAAGTTCCTCGACCCGAACGAATGATCAATGGCGAACTGTCTTACCTCTCTACTTTCCCGTCGTTGCCAACCTTGAATGGCAAAAGCCAAGACAACCACATCCGCATCAATGCATATTACATGCACTACAAAGACCAGCTGGTGTTAACCGGAGCAGTGAACGATGTGGGTACGCCATTGCGCAAAAATGTGGATTTGAGTTACCGTCGCGGCTTGGAATTCGAAGGTCAGTATGTGTTATGGCAAAAGGATGTTTCTGTAGCCAATCACAGCCATTTCGACCGTCATTTTGTTCATTTGATTGGCAATTTATCGCTGAGTCAGAACATCATCCCTGAGTCTAAGGTCACTTGGCAAGATTACGGCACGGGAATCCCTGTTGATACAATTTACATGAATGCCCCTATAGCCTATTCACCGAATATGGTAGCGGCTTTGGGCATAGAATCCCAGTTCAAAAAATGGAATGTTACGTGGTTGAGCAAGTGGGTTGGACGTCAGTTTTTGGACAATACGGGCGATATATCTCGCAGTTTAAACGCTTACAAATTCAGCGAAATGACCGTGAATTATACGCACAAATTCCGGGGGGGCACTTCATTGGCACTCAAAGCTCAGTGCATCAATCTATTCTCCACGCGATATGTCAGCAATGGCTATACTTATGGCTACATGTACGGCTCTCGCGACATCACCCAGGAGGTTTTTGTCTTCCCGCAGGCCCCCCGCAACTTCTTGGTTGGCCTCACTTGGCGATTCGCTAAGGGGTAAATGGCTACTCGCAGAAACTAACTAAGATGATTGTGGTTATCGAAAATGCTTGCTCCGGAATCCCTGCCAAGCACCCAAGCAAGTATCTGCCAGAGGCATTTTGATGTTCCAGTTGGGTTGGTTGTTTACACTCGGTTTGATCTCCGGCACCATCGGTTTCGTAACGCCCGTTTGAATGCGATCGCGGTACTGGAATTCCAATATCTTATCAGCCGTTTTCTTCGCGATGAACTGACGGATATGCGCATCCACGTGCTCCGTGGGATACCACTGGTCCGTATAATGCTTTCCACCCGCCCAATCCCCGTAGGCCCGCTGCACATCCACGTACCCCACCTTGAAATCTCCCTTGTTATACTCCTTCTCCCAACCCGCAAATCGCTTCCGCAAGAAATCCATGTTATAATCCATCAACTGCGTCAACTCCGCCCCAAACAAGCGATGCGCATGGTCAAAATTGGGTATCAATAATACAAAAACCACATTCACCTGCTCCTGCTTGCACTTCGCTACAATCGCGTCCAACGCCTGCACCCGCGGATTCTCCTCGTCCAACAGAAACGCAAATTCCTTCAAATAGGCCTCCGTCATCGGCATCACCCGAGCCAAATCCGCATCGCCCGATACCGGCGCAAACTGTCGTTGCAAATCCCGCAACCACCATTTCACCGTGTTGTGGCGATAACATTCCTCACCCTTCGAAACTAAATCTCCATGTGTGATTCCGTAATGGCGTCCATTAGTGCTATTATCCAACCGCAAATCCTTCGTCCGAAACCACTGCGTCTTCGCCCGCTCCATCTCCCTCGAATCGCGATTATCATAATGATGCAAACTCACAAACACCCTGTTCAACAACGCCGTGCGATGCGAATAAAATATCGCCTCCTGCTGGTTGCTGGCCTCGTTGCCGTTGAACATCGCGCTCGGACCAAAACTCCGCATATTCACTGTAATTACTACCGTTTTGCGCGATAGCTTTCCGTCATTCAGCTTATACCAATTGTCATTGTTCACCCCATACTTCACCGATCCCAAAGCCGTTTTCTCGCCGCCAGCATCCAAATCACCCCGATCGAACTCCTCAAAACCCGGTGCCCGCAAAGCCCAATGCTCAGGCATCAATCCCAACATCTGCGAAAACAACCCCACGTGATACCCATCATGCGATACCCCCCTCACCCGATTCTGCGGCAAATACATCTGCAAAAACTCACTCACACTGTACCCAAACGTATCGGTCCAAGGATTGAAACTCGTATTTGAACTCTCTCCCAAATACACCACATCGCCATACAAAAACGCCGAATCCAACTTCCTCGCCACCGGCGAAAACTTCACGCGCTCCTTTTTGTAAAAGCCCGAAGTCACATACCAAATATTGGCCAAAAAAAACACCAACACACCCACCGCCAATCTCAGCAGCACTTTCGGGGCGATATCTTTCATCCAAGCCATCATCAAAACTGAAAATATACAAACGGGTGATTCACCGCACCGCCCCAAATCCATATGGAAACGGCCATCGCCACATACATCGACCAGCGAATAGGCATCGAAAATTTACCCAACCAAACATCCGCCCGGTCCTTCATCACCCACAAATCCAACAACAAGAATATACACAAAAAAAGTGGTATTTGCAAACCGTGAGCCAAGGTAGGCGCGGCAATGCCCACCAATCCATCCAACCTGCAATTGATGTATCCCGGCATCCACAACATCCCAAAAACCTCCGAAGCTTGGTCCATCGTAGCACTCCGAAACCACACCAACGTCATCATGAAAAAGAACCCCGTTTTCACCGTCCGAAACCCATCCCACAAACGCCTGCGCAATGGCAACCGACCCCGATGATCGTGGAAATGTCCGCCCACAAACTCCAACTTCTTAAACACAAAACGATCAAATAAATATAGGAAGCCCTGAGCCACCCCAAACGCAATCATCGTCCCATTGGCCCCATGCCACAACCCACTGGTAAAAAACACCAACATCGCCGCCAACGCCAACACCCACGGACCTCGCTTATTTCCCCCCACCGGGATAAAAATGTAATCCCTAAACCAAGTACTTAACGAAATATGCCATCGCTGCCAAAATTCAGGAATGCTCTTGGCGATAAATGGCTTGTTGAAATTGTCCATCAAATGAATCCCAAACAACAACGCACTGCCCTGTGCCAACAACGAATACCCAAAGAAATCAGTATACACCTGAAAAGTAAAATAAAAGGTCGCTAGCCAAGCCTCCGCCTGCGTAAACGACGTGTGATCTGAATAAAACGCATCCACCACCGAAGCCAAATTATCGGCCACCGCCACCTTCAAAAACAAACCGTAAATTACCAACCTAAACCCATTGCGCACATCCTCCCAACGAGGCGAATATTCCGCAAACAACTGCGAATGCAACTTGCCAAAACGCTCGATCGGACCGGCAACCAACTGCGGAAAGAACGACACATACAGCATGAATTTGGGCAAATTGTGCTCCGCCTTCTCCTGTCCGCGATACACATCCACCACATAGCTGATACTTTGAAACGTATAAAATGAAATCCCCGCCGGAATCGTGTATTTCCCCAACTCCACAATCCAGGCCGTAGCGTTGTGATCGCTCATCCATCGCACCATCGCCGAATCGCCCAAAGCAAAGTCCAAGTACTTGAACATAAACAACATGGTGAGGTTACTGCCGATGCTAAACCACAGCCAAAACTTCTTCCAACCCAGCGAGCCATCCTGCTCCACCCGCATGCCACACCACCAGTCAATCACCGATGTAAGCATCATCAACCCCGCAAACTCAATCTTCCAATAACCGTAAAAGAAATAACTCGCCAGCAACAGCCAAATCCAACGCTGTTTGGCCGGCAACACAAAATACGTGAGCCATACCAAAGGCAGGAAAAACCAATATATGACTGAGTTGAACAGCATCCGCGGTCGCGAATATACGCTATTGAATCATCAACTTGGTTGAGTAAACCGCGCCTTGATTTGATGTAAACTGAATCCAGTACTGACCTGCAGCCAAATCGACAACGTTCACTGGTTCACCCGGCTCGATGGCTTTGCGCAATACGACTCTACCCACGCAATCCACAACAGTTACATCGCCTTTCATGCCCTCTGCATCCTTAAATGCAAGTTGGATAGTACTTTGCGCTGGATTGGGATACACCCTCATTTGAGTATTATATACCAATTCCTCAGCTCCCGCGCTGCCACCCAAAATCTGTTTGGCATAGGGATTTGCGATTTTTTTATCCGTATACACTCGATATTCGCCCACCGCCAAAGTAATCACCATCGTGGCACTGGAAACCTTTATGCTATCGCCAGTTAAATAATTATACCAATAGCCAGTGCGGGCAAAACCGACCGAAGCACTGCTGGATGTGACATCAAAATTGCCAATCACAACCGTATTCATATTGCTGTGATTGAGCGTTAAAATCTTATAATTCCCGCCACTGGAAAAATTGTAACTAGTAGGCGAAGACACCTCTGTATAGTTTCCTTTTAGCTGCGCGATGGATGCGATTTTGAATTGATTTTTTCTACGAACCACATCAGACGTCCAATAGTCCCAACGGACGGGCTTATTGGCCAAACGACATGCGTCTTGGACCGTAACGCCATCTTCACACGTGTTGATGCTATAATCATAAGCGAGCTCATCAAACTGCCAAATCATTTTTGGACCCGGCGTAGCAATTACAATGGCGTAAGCCAAACCCACCCTCGGCACATAAACATTGGGGTCCTTTACGGAATATCCGGTGGTGACATTTCCGAAATTCTTGCACTTGTAACCCATTCTTTCCTCGTCGTGGCTAGAGATGTAACCCACCAAATTTCGCTTTCCGAAAGATCGTTTTTGCGCATCGATGCCGTAGCCAAAGTCGCTATTGCTGAAACCCATTCCAGCCTCGTTGGCATTGAAATTCCCATTGCCCCAAAGCATCATTCCCTTGGCCGACAAAGTCTGTTCCTCGTTGTTATCCGCGAAGTGCTCCATGATGCAATACGCACCGGGCGATTTCGACTGAACCCAATTGTAGTAATCGGTGAGAATATCAACCCGACTTTGATCGTACTGAGACATCTTGTTCGCATCATTGATCGTATTTGTTTGGGTAAATCCTTTGCTCAAATCGAAGCGAAAGCCATCCACATGAAACTCCTCTAAAAGATACGCCAGCGAACGTTTTACATAATATTTGGTGGCCTGGGATTCGTGATTCATATCGTAGCCCACATTGTAGGGATGTTTTGCATCCGCATTCAGATAAGGACTGTTCCCCCAAGGTTTTCCGGTGGTTGCATCCCAATAAAGTACATTAACAGATGCCGAGCCAAATACATGGTTATAAACAACATCCAAGATTACGGCGATGCCATTTTGGTGACACGCATCAACCAACGACTTCAACGCTGCGCGGTTACCGTAGTATTTGTCGATGGCCATCTGACTCGCCACATTGTAACCCCAGCTCAAATTTCCTTCAAACTCGCAAACAGGCATCAATTCTAGTGCTGTGATTCCCAATCGCTTTAAATACGGAATTGAATCTTGCAATGCTTTAAACGTTTGGGCTTTGGTAAAATCGCGGGTGAGACATTCGTAAATCAGTAATTTATCGGTCGCGGGTCGTTGGAAATTCATCTTCGACCATGAAAAAGGAGGTTGGGCGGTTTGCAAAACACCAACATACCCTTGGGTTTTATTCTTGGGGTAATATT
>Ga0209597_1002143_pt1 | contig 12661 bp, 6 predicted proteins | sample M_140625_MF_Meta_FD_187316 | JGI IMG/M metagenome (GOLD analysis project Ga0209597, IMG submission 187316) | Freshwater microbial communities from Lake Montjoie, Canada to study carbon cycling - M_140625_MF_MetaG (SPAdes) (version 2) | ecosystem: Environmental > Aquatic > Freshwater > Lake...
ACATTTGTGGCATTGTAGGTGATTCATTTGTGGTTAGACAAGGACTTGTCCCTCAAAAAATAATCAAAGACAGCATTGTTTTTTGTGAAGGGAAAATCATAGAAGTGAACGCAACACAGCTCCAATCGGAAACTTTCAAATACCAATGGGATGGCGGATCAAAAAGTCCAATATTTAACCTGAAAAACGGAGGTGTTTATAGACTAATAACCACTTCTTTCTGTGGTAGTAGAACCGATAGTGTTGTTGCAATTGAAGAGTTTTGTGGATGTAAAATGTGCATACCAAATGCCTTTACTCCCACCAATTCAGATGGGTTGAATGATGGTTGGATACCTAGGTGGGATTGCTCTGAACACGAGTGCCATATCCAAAGCGGGGTGTATCAAATTTATAACCGATGGGGTGAAAAAATTGCCGACAATTCTATCTTCATTCCCTGGGATGGCAAATACAAAGGCCAAGTGGTTCAAGAAGGCTTATACATTTATAAAATAAACGCCAAATGGGATGATTCTTATCCCAAATCCAAACGCATCATTCAGTCAGGCTATATCTTGGTATTGTCTGGAGTGAAATAGGGCATTTGATTGCTGAAAATTTTTACTCATTTGAGTAATTTTTTTTGATTTAATTTGTATCGTTGGGAATTCTAAGGTTTATAAAGGTTTATAAGCGTTTATGAAGGTTTATGAAAAAATAGTTTAGGAGCATTTTGTGCGTTTAGAGGGCTTCGCCGTTTAGAAGACCTGCCGGTCGTTTAGCAAAGAGTTTCGAATTTTGAAAATCTAAACGCATGGCAATGCCTCTAAACCCTAAACGCCGCAGGCCTCTAAACCCTAAAAAAAAATCCCACATGCAACGTTTTAACCCTTATTATTGTCAATAACTTAACAACCAATTTTTTGCTTATGAAATTAAAATTACAAACTGCTATTTTAATCCTTTTGGGATTGTTTTATTTGAATGCAGCAAAAGGCCAATTAGGCGGACAAATTACCGCATCTTTAATTTCTAGCACCAAAGTAGTGGTGAAGGCCGAAATTTATAGAGATTGTAGAGGAATGGCCTACAATAAAAATAGTTTTAGCTATGGTTGTTTCCTTTGGAAATCGTCTACGAATACCACCTGTACCACCAAAGCACTCACTATTCCTTATTTGAAATTTAAGGACATTACTTATGTTGAAAAAGGTGCAAAAGCTCCCTGTTCATTAGGGGCTTCTGGTTCAAACGGTATAGAACTGGATTATTTTATAGATACCATAGATTTATCAACCTCAGGCATTGCCGCGTTAATTTCAAGTACTGGGTGCACAAATTTGTCTTTTTACCTTGACAAATGTTGCCGTCCATCATATTTGTCAAATGGCGCTGGGGGTACAAATTTCTATTTGCAAACTACCATTTATTTATCCAATTTAAACCGCTGTAAAAAGAAAACCAATGTGAGTCCCTCTATCTTGTTTTACCCACATACCGCAATGACAGATTTGGAAAAACATGCATATACCCCCGCTCCTGTGGATTCTATTGAAAATGATAAAATTACTTGTAATCTAAATAACCCTTTAGAATCAGGTCCAAATAAAATGGTTAAGTTGACTTCACCGTATACGGCAAATGCACCTATTCCTACTATGTGCACACCCACTGGTAATGGGTTTTGTGCGCCGAATATGACAACAGACCCTGTGAAAGGATTTAGTTTCGATACCCTTACGGGTCGAATGGTTTATTTTTTGAATATAACCAATACAATTGGAACTGGCAATGGGTTTACTAATTCAGCCATGTTGTTTAATGAATACCGAGAAGATACCGCTAAAAATTGGGTGTTGATTGGCCAAGCCATGCGGGAATTTATGTTCAATGTATACAATGTTGGAGGGTATAACAATCCACCAAACATTGAAACTACAGCTGAATTATCTGCTACCGCCGGAAGAGCTTTTTACAAAGAAATTAAAGTAACCGACAATATAAAAACGGGTTATCAAACTGCTGCCGATACCGTTTTGGTTACCGCTGTTTCTGGTTGCAAGGGCTTGTTAATGTATGTGAAAAATCCGAAAGACCGAGAGAAAATTGTGGTCATTTCTGGTACTCCCGATACTACGTATTGTTCTAAAATACCCTACAGAATGTCGATCCTAGCCAACGACCAATACAAAAATTACGTGGCCTTGGCCTCTGCTCAAATCATGGTTCGTGTAAAGCCTTTGGGTTCATATACTGCTTCTGTGAAAATGGGCAATTGTAACAGGGTGTTTTTGACTTTTAAAGCAGGAAAAGAAGTCACTGGAAATGTAAATGTTACTTGGACAGTGAAAGACTCTGCAACAGGGAAAATTGAATATACCGGCACAGGGAATTTAACGGCATTTGTTGATAGTTCAAAAACACTGATCAAAGGTGTAAAAATCGTTACCCTGTCAGTATCAGGTAGCGATTTTGGATTTGATCCACGTACTTTCATCATCGATGCCAGCTATGAAGCCCAATTTACGCTTTCAGGAAGTACAAGTTATTGCAAGCGTAGTTATGTGGATTTAACTGCTTCCTATGTTACTATGAAGAAAATCAAGTCGGTGCAATACTCAGTAGGTACAAATTATTCATATTTAGATACTTTGAATAAGTTTAATAAACTCATTGTTGACAGCAATATGATTTTAATTGCTACAGCCAAAGATATTCTCGGTTGCACTGCTACTGTAACCACCAAAATCAACATGCTTCCTTTGCCTGAAAAGCAATTTACCAAAGGGTTAAATATTTGCCAAAATGAAAATCAATTCGATTTGTTGGCATTGTGTTCTCTAAAATCTACTGAAAATATCCAATTGAGTTCAAAAGATGGCTATGTTTCGTTTGCTCAGTATTTTGATGCTACTCAAATTCCAAATTCAGAATTTACCAATAATGCAGTGGTAACCAAAACGGTGGATTACTTTATATTAGATGCAAACAATTGTTGGATCATGGCTTCTGTTGATGCAAAAATCTATCGTTTGCCTCAGTTGACAGTTGATTCTATTCAATTGTGCCAGAATACATTGAGTCTTAATTTAGACAAGCAAATTAAAACTCCTTCCGCATCCAATTTGTCAAAATATACCTATCAGTGGAAGGTGGTTGCAAATCCGCCAACGATTTTAGCGTCTGTGTTGTTGAAAGCCAGTGGCGATACCATAAAACGATATTTTAATTATGGCAATTCAGCATCCACCATTTTTGAGGGACGCTATACGTTTCAACTCAGATTAACCGATACGGCAACCCATTGCACCAATACTGAAATTTTGCCAGTTGTTATTAATAATGAGCCGGCAATTACATTTACTGGCATCCCAAGTTATTGCGCAAATAAAGCGAATATAGATTTATACGAAACAGTGAAGGTTAATGGGAAATCAGTGAGCGACGGCGGATTAAATTTGGCAGCATACAATAATTCAAATATGAATGCCACATTTTACAATACCCAAATTTGGAACAATCATTATTTGCCAAAAAATGTGGCTGTAGGATTGTGGAAATTCTCTTACAGCACTTACTCTAAATGTAAGGATACAATGTATTCAGATATTAGAATTTTACCAACCCCGTTGGCTCAATTTACGTTAAGCACGGATACCTTGATTGATGTTGAAACTCCTGATATAACTGCTTTAAATAATTCTTACATTTCAGATAATACAACCTTGAATTATTCTTGGAATCCAGGAACTGGCAATACTTCAGATATAAAAACAACTACAAATTTTAAATTCTCTTACTCCAAAATAGAAGCGAAATATCTATTGATGTTGATATCCAAATCTGCTGTGAATGGCTGCAAGGATACCATGTCTAAAAACATTTCCATCAAAAAGAATGTAAGTACCCAAACTTTGCAATTAATGGGAGGGCATTTTAACGACAAACTACAGGTTGAGGGAATTGCGTCAAAAATTGTTGAAATTCGTTGGTTTAACACAAATGGACAACTCGTTGCCATTGACAAACAAAACAATGGAATTGCCCTTCGCAATGGAATTTACCTGTATGAAATTTTGTTGGAGAACAACACGAAAAAGAATGTGGTTCGCGGGAAGTACTTCATAAAGTAAAATTATTGCTAATTAAGCGCTGGTGTTTGTTAAAATGCCCTGAGAATTAATTCTCAGTCGACAAACAATTTACCATCGATTCCCAAGAAAACTGCTTCTTTAATTCCTTTAGGTTTTCTTTCATTTGAGGGATATTTTGTCCCTCAAAAATAGAAACAATTGCCTCCGATAGGCCTTCTGCAGTGGGTTCACACACCAATCCAGCTTTGCCATGCGGAACCAACTCCGAAAGTCCACCCACATTGGTAATAATCATAGGCACTTCGAAGTGATAAGCCACCTGACTTACCCCGCTCTGGGTAGCACTGCGGTAGGGTTGCGCCACCACATCGGCCGCCGAAAAGTAAATCCTTACATCGTCGTTGGGTATGAACTTTGTATGTAAATGAATACGGGTTTCTAAGCCGTGTTTGGCAATAATATCGTCGTAGGGTTGATTATCTTCATAAAACTCGCCAGCAACGATTAAATCGATGTCTTTGGCAGTTTCTGGCAGCAATGCCATGGCTTCCAAAAGCAAATCCAATCCTTTGTATTTTCGAATAAATCCAAAGAACAGCAAATATTTCCGACTTGGATCCAAATTCAGTTGTTTACAGGCCTCATCGCGGTTGATTTTTGCTCCAAAATTGTCGTACAGCGGATGTGCGTGGTACTGCGAATGTTTGGCAACTTTTTTATTCGGGAAAAGCGTTTGTAAATCCAACAAAACCTTTTTGCTCATGGCTACTGCACTGTCTAAGCATCCCAAAAAGTAGTTGGTGCAAGTCTTGTCGTAAAAGTGCTTTTCGTGAGGTATAATGTTGTCTGTAATAGCCACCATTTTGGTGTGCCCATTGCCTTTTACAATGCGGGCAAAAGTTCCAAAGCAAGGACCAAAAAATGGCATCCAATATCTGAAAATAATGACATCGGGCTTGATTTTTTTATATTTATATCCTGTTGATATCCAATTCAATGGATTAATTGAATTCAGTTGAATGTCAATGTCCAAATCCGTTGGTTTTGGATCCGAAGAATACTGAGATTCTCCGGGGAATAGAAAGTTGGGATATTGTAAAGAAAACGTCAACAAGGTAACCTTGTTGTGCAACATGAGTTCACGCGCCAAACGCTCGTTGTATGTGGCCAAACCACCGCGCAAAGGATGGGCAGGACCCACTATGACGATGTGTTTACCTTTCCACATTAATTGATGGTTTGCTTAACGTCGTATTGGTTTCTTTCAGGGTTAGAACGGCTTACCAATTCGCCAATAAATCCGGCCAGGAACAATTGCGTACCAATAATCATGGCCAACATTCCCAAATAGAACAGGGGAGAGCTGGTTACCAAAGGTGCGCGGTTGTGCCAATAATACACATGCATCATTTTTTCAACGATGATATAAATGGCCATCACAAATCCTATAAAAAAGTTAATTACACCCAACAATCCGAAGAAATGCATGGGTCTTTTGCCAAATTTAGACATGAAATAAAGGCTCATCAAATCGAGGAAGCCGTTGATAAAGCGGTCCATTCCAAATTTGCTTTTGCCGTATTTGCGCGATTGGTGTTGAACTACCTTTTCGCCAATTTTAGGGAAACCGCCCCACTTGGCAATCACAGGAATATAGCGATGCATTTCGCCGTAAACTTCTATGTTTTTTACTACTTCGTTGCTGTAAGCTTTCAAACCGCAGTTGAAATCGTTCAACTCAATGTCGCTCATTTTGCGTGTAGCCCAGTTGAATAATTTGGTAGGAAGGGTTTTGGTAATAGGGTCGTAACGTTTTTGTTTCCATCCACTTACCACGTGATATCCTTCGTTGATAACCATGTTGCGAAGCGCAGGAATTTCGTCGGGAGAATCTTGCAAATCGGCATCCATGGTAATCACCACTTCGCCTTTTGCTTCTGCAAAACCAATGTTCAGGGCTCCGCTTTTGCCGTAATTTTTGCGCATGCGAATGCCGCGGATACAGGTATTTGCTTTGGCTATTTCTTCAATAACATCCCAAGAATTGTCGGTGCTGCCATCGTCGAGAAGAAGTACTTCATAGCTCAATTTTTCTTGCTCGCAAACGCGTACAATCCAACTACAAAGTTCTGGAAGCGATTCGGCTTCGTTTAAAAGTGGTATTACTAAAGAAACATCAATCATGCTATTCTTGTTTACAAATGTAAATGGCAAACGTTGAGATTTTACAATTTACACATAAAATTTCGAAAATCCAATTATTTCACGCACTTGTGCCATTGTTTCTTGTGCAGATTTTCGCGCTTTTGCGGCCCCCAAATGTGCAATTTCTTGCAACATTTTTTCGTTGGCCAAGGTGCTTTCAATTTTGTCGCGCATTGGGGCAATAAACGTTTCCATGTCTGCCGCCAACTGCTTCTTCAAATCGCCATAGCGAATGCAACCATTTTTGTGCTCGGTGTCAAAGAAACCAATGGTTTCAGGGGTACAAACCAACGACATCAAATCAAATAAATTTTGAACCGCTATGCTCTTTTCGGCGCCGGGTTCTGCAGGACCACTGTCGCTCACCGCCCTCATTATTTTTTTATTGAGGGACGTAGCAGGTTCGTCTAAAAATATGGTATCAGACTCGCCAGCACTCTTGCTCATTTTTCCACCGCCTGTAAGGCCTGGAACTTTCACCAATTGGGTGTTAAAATTGAAAGCTTGTGGTTCTGGAAAGAAATCGTGGTTATATAATCTGTTGAACCTATTTGCAAAGGTTCTTGCCATTTCCAAATGTTGCTCTTGGTCTTTGCCAACAGGCACTTTAATTGCTTTGTGAAGCAGAATGTCTGCGGCCATCAAAACTGGGTAAGTTAACAATCCTGCGTTGATATTATCGGGTTGGGTTCTTGCTTTTTCTTTGAAGGATGTAACACGTTCCAATTCACCCATATAGGCATTCATGTTTAAGAATAAATACAATTCTGCCGTTTCAGGAACGTCACTTTGGAAGTAAACGGTACATTTTTCAGGATCTAGGCCCAATGCAATGTATTCGGCTAATACCCTTTTTACGCTTCCTTTTAAATCTCCTGGGGTAGGATGGGTAGTAAGCGAATGATAATCAGCTATAAAGAAATAGCAATCAAATTGATCTTGCAATTTGATGAAGTTCTTAACCGCACCAAAGTAATTGCCCAAATGCAATTTTCCTGTTGGGCGTATTCCGCTAACTACCTTTTCTCTCATTGAGTGCAAAAATACAACGCATTTATTAAAAACGCTAAATTTAGGAAACGTTCTGCTTATTTTTGCAGTATGTCTGTGCGTTTGCAATTGAAATTTTCTCCCAAAGAAGCCAATGATGAACCTTTTTTGGTGCGTAATTTTTTGCAACAAGCAGGGATACAAAACGGGACTGTTGTATGGGTGAAAAAATCACTCGATTCGCGTGGCAGAGTGCCCTATTTTTTGATTTCGGCCGACGTGTATTCTCAAGATGAAGTCCCTCAAAAAAACACAGGATTTCAATTGCAAAATGTAAGTCAATGTAAAGAAATTCATATTGTTGGATTTGGTCCTGCTGGAATGTATGCCGCACTTCAATGCATTGAAAATGGGTATAAACCTGTTGTGATTGAACGCGGAAAAGATATCAAAGCGCGCCGCCGAGATTTGGCTGCCATGAACAAGGAAAAAGTGGTGAATCCCGATTCAAATTATTGCTTTGGAGAAGGAGGAGCAGGTACCTATTCCGATGGAAAACTATATACCCGAAGCAACAAACGTGGACCGGTTCAAAAAGTACTGCAAAGTTTGGTTGACTATGGGGCAAAAGAATCAATTTTGTACGAAGCGCATCCCCACATCGGTACCAATAAATTGCCGGGATTGGTAGAAGCCATTCGCGAACAAATTTTGGCTTGTGGTGGAGAAATTCGTTTTGATACCAAATTGGTTGATTTGGAAATTCAACATGGTAAAATTTCCAAATTGATGTATCAAAATGGGATGTCTGAAAACGTGAGTCATGTGATTTTAGCTACTGGCCATTCTGCTAGAGATATTTTTGAATTGTTGGATGCAAAAAACATAGAAATTGAAGCCAAGCCATTTGCGTTTGGTGTGCGCATGGAGCATCCTCAAAGTTTGATTGATTCTATTCAATATAAATGCGAAATCAAAGATGAGCATTTGCCGCCGAGTTCGTATTCGTTGGTAGAGCAAATCAATGGGCGTGGGGTATTTTCATTTTGCATGTGTCCTGGAGGAATTATTGCCCCTGCTGCAACTTCGCCGGGTGAGGTTGTGGTGAATGGTTGGAGTCCGAGTAAACGCAACGGCCAATATGCAAATAGTGGCTTTGTGGTAAGCGTTGATGACGCTGATTTTAAGCCATTTGAAAAGCATGGCGCTTTGAAGGCCATGAAATTTCAGTCGTTTTGGGAGCAAGAGTGTTTCCGCAGAACGGGGAGTATATCGGCTCCGGCCCAGAGAATCGATGATTTTATTGGGGGACGGATATCGCCGTCACTGCCTTCATCGAGTTACATACCAGGCTTGGTGAGTACCTCTTTGTATGAGGTGATGCCGAAAGAGGTTGCGTTGCGCATAAAAGATGCGTTGGTGGTTTTGGGTAAGAAAATGCATGGTTTTCGAACCAACGAAGGCATTTTAGTGGGGGTAGAGAGTAGAACAAGCAGTCCGGTTCGAATCCCTCGAAATAGTGACAATTTACAACATCCACAAATTTCCAATTTATATCCTTGTGCCGAAGGCGCTGGATATGCGGGTGGAATTATGAGTGCTGCATTGGATGGAATGCGGGTAGTTGAGGCCATTTTGGCTCAAAAATAAGTTTTGTCATTTTTTTACATTTCGTTTTTCTAAAAAAGGTCCTATTTCGGGCCTTTACTTGCAGATTTCACATCAATTTTGTTGAAAGAATTTCATCATAGTGATAGAATTTGTTGATGTTTTTGATGGGGGACTCTAGATTCTTTTTGCTATGTATTATTTGGGTAGGGTGATAGTGGTTGCAAGTAAAAGCATTTTGAGTGAAGCGAATCTGTGTCTTACTAAAGAAAATATTCATTTTAAAAAATATTTTCAATATTTAATTTATGATTAAAATTTAGTTAAATCACTATTTAATAAGATTTTTTAACTTTTTATATAGTAGATTTTAGTGTGTGTCATATTAATTTAAAATTAAATAAATTAATATGTATTTAAATTGAATTTGGAATAAATAAGTCTAAATTGCCCCCGACAACTGAAAAATAATATGATGAAACACTACTTAAAACAGAAGTTCTCGGCAATGATCAAGCTATTTGGCTTGGTAACGTTGTTGTCGACAACGAACTGGGCTTCCGCTCAGTTGACCGGATCGTACACAATCGATCCATCTGTGGCTGCGAGTTCAACGAACTTTCAAACATGGGCAGCATTGGCAACCTACTTTAATACCAATGGTATTTCAGGAGCAACAACGGTAACTGTAAAAGGTGACGATATCGCTGGAACAAGCGTAGTTACATTTACACAGCATTCAACAAAACCTACAACTTCTTCTTACACGCTTACCATTGATGGTGGTGGAAAAAAATTGGCATCTTCTTATGCGTATGAAGTATTGGGCTTTAACGGTATGGATTATGTAACTTTAAAAAATACTGTAATTGAAAACACCAACACAAGTTACTACCAGAGCTGTATTAGAATGTATGCTGCTGCTGATTACAACACAATTAAAACTTGTACCTTGCAAATGTCTGGTTTAACAACTGGAACAACTGCTGGTGCGGCTTATTTTGCGTTTTCTTCAACTGCTTCTGCGTTAAATACAACTTCAACAACCCACAATGGTTCATACAATAGTATTGATGGTTGTTTAATGAGAACAACAAATGTAAATAGCCCTGGTCCAACTTGGGCGATTTTAGATTTACAAGGAACAAGTTATTACACAAGTACTGCTTCAAACAATACTTTTAGCAATAACACAATCCAAAATTTCTATTATAAAGGTATTCAAAATTATTACACCAATGGTGAGCAATTTGTGAATAATGATTTTTCTAGATCAAACGCTACATCAAATAACTGCTCTCAAACAATGCAATTGGTTTATAGCACTTATACCTATAGCACAAGCAGATCAACTTTAATTGATGGAAACAAATTTCACGATTTGCCATATTCTGGTGGTAGCTCTTCAAACTATTTGAGCAGTACGGTTTATGGTATCATTGGTCAATACAATACGGGTAATACGAATTATTATTTTACCGTAACTAACAACGTAATGACAAATATTCATTTGGCAAGCACTAGTTATTTGGGTTATATGTTATATAACTACTACACAAATATTACTGGTAATGTAGCGAGTAAATGGAATTCATATGGTACAGGTTACTTTAATGGATGGTATTTCGTATACGCATACAGTGATTTGAAATGTAACAATAACGTGATGCGTGATTGTTTCACAAAGTATTATACCTATTTCATTCAAGATCAGTATGGTGATAAGAAACAAATCAATGGTAATAAATACATCAATAACATTTCATCTGATGGAAATAATGCATACACATATGTATTGTATTTAAACTATCCATCTATGAGTTATACCAATGAGTGTAATTATAATGTAATTGACAGTAATACTTTTGGTTACTATACCTATGGTATTTACCAATACTATTGGAATGGTACCATGAATGGCAACAAAATTACCAACAATAGAATTTATAACGCAAGTACTTCAACCTATGGTTACTTATTCGCTACTCAGTTGGGTTATTTTTACAACATGCAAATGAACAATAACATTGTTGCAAACAATTTGGGTTATTACGGTACGTATGCGTTCTATGCTTATTCTTACAACTCTGGATCATATACCATGGAAGTGCGTCAAAATACCTTAAAAATTGATGATGCAAATTCAGGTTATTCTTATGGCTTTAATTTTGGGTGGTACTTGTATCCATATTACCACACAACGGTTGATTTTACGGGTAATATTTCAGATTTGCAAAATATCTACTATATCTATCCTGTTTATACCTATAATATGACTACATCAAATTATAAGATGTGGGATTATAATACCTATTACATGAACAATGTTCAAAACCAATACTGGTATTGCCCAGGTGGTTCAGCAAGTGATTTCGCAGGTTGGAATTCAATGGGTTTTGCTGGAACAAGTGAAAATAATGTGAATCCAAAATGGAGAAATACAAAAACAGATCTCCGTTCAAATGCTTTCATGTGTCATAACAACGTTCCAAACCCAGCTGGTTATTACCCAACCACTGCGCCAAATTTGATTGACCAAACCAAAGCGGCAAGAAATTCGTTCAAATCTGATAGAGGTGCAATTGAAAGTCCAATGAACATCCAAGCATTGAAAACTGATTTTACAGTTCCTGCTACTGTTTGTGCTGGATATCAAACCGCTTCTAATATCTATGTGAAGAACAAATTTGCCGATACGGTGTACAACTTCAATATTGCCTATGCAATAAATGGAGGTGCAAAAACTTCACAATTGATTAAAACCAAAATTGCACCAGGTGCAACATTGAAAGTTGATTTCACTGTGCCAATTGGATTGTCAATAGCTGGTAAAACAAAAATTAAAATCTTTGTTGATGCGTTCGATGATACATTGAAAGACGATACCTTCACATTTAATACTACTGTATTGCCTGCTCCAGGTGGTGCAACTTATGTGGCTTCTACAAAAACTACTCCTGCAATTTACCAATATGGCAAAACGTATGATGTAACGGTTATGAATGCTCCAGTTTATTATGATATACCAAAACCTCGTGTTTATACAAATGCAAGTTATGGAACTTCAAAACCAAGTAATTGGTATGCAACTGTGCAAGCTTATACTGCATCTAAAAGAGCAGTATCAGGTGCAAGTTTAACTCCTCCGTCTGGAACAGCCGACATGGAAGTGAAATTTGTAACAAACGATGTTACGTTAGAAGACAGTACCTTAACGTTAGTATTGCGTGTAATTGATAATAACAACAACTGCGATACTTTTGTAAAACGCAATGTATTGATTTATCCTTCTATCAAAGATACCTTCACTTTCCCTGCAAAAATTTGTAACGGAGATGCCGTATTGTTCCAAAACAAATGTACTGTGCGCTCAGGTTCTATGGAATTTATGTGGAACTTCGGAACTGGCAACAAAGCAGATACTTCTGCAGCACCAGAACCAGTATTCCAATACTCTAGCAATGGAACATTCAATGTAACATTGACAGCGAAAACAATGCCATGGGGATTTGTATTTACAAAAACAATTCCTGTAACAGTGAATGCCATTCCAACAGTTGCTTTCTCAAAAGCAAATGCATGTCAAGGGAAATCATTGACATTTAATAACACAACAACTCCTTCTTCAGCAATCATGAACTGGAATTTTGGAGACAACACAACTTCAACTCAAACTAACCCAACACACAAATATGCTGCTCCAGGTACATATTCTGTAACATTGAAAGCTGATTTGAATGGTTGTATTGCAACTAAGGTTCAAAAAGTTTATCAATTCGATA
>Ga0209597_1002146_pt1 | contig 12651 bp, 12 predicted proteins | sample M_140625_MF_Meta_FD_187316 | JGI IMG/M metagenome (GOLD analysis project Ga0209597, IMG submission 187316) | Freshwater microbial communities from Lake Montjoie, Canada to study carbon cycling - M_140625_MF_MetaG (SPAdes) (version 2) | ecosystem: Environmental > Aquatic > Freshwater > Lake...
GAGATATAGATATTTGAGTTTGAACTCTTGTCAACATATCTTGAGTAAGAAGTATTGAATTATTATTACTGTCATAATTGTCTGTAGACCACTCAATCTTTACATAATCTCCCAAATGTGATGATGAAGACGCGTTATCAGAAGAACCTGTGGTAGCAGTAGTAACTGAAATTCTATAATTGATTTCGTTAACATCATCCTCTTGTTTGATAAGAGATATGGTATCTGCTAATTTAGGAAAAGCAACACTTCCAGCACCATAAGCAACAGCTGATGAAGAAGCCATTTTAGCACCATTTAGAGACGTAACACTCCAACCAGTAGCATTTGATACAGCAGTATGAATACTAGAACCTACTAAATCCTTCAAGGTAAATTTCATCTTAGCCTTATCATATACATTGTCGTTGTTAATTAATATTGTTTTCATATTACGTAAATTGGCAAACGCAGAAACTCCATCTATTCTAGTAGCAACGCCGCTATTCAAAATACTGAAACCATTAATACTTGCCAATTGTTTAAATGAATTTACCTTAAATACTTCAGCTTCAACATCTCTTGGGTTAGGGACGGTAAATCCAAAATCACTTGAGTTGAAATTACTATTAACGATATTATTTTTATATAAATCTAAGGCAAAATCTCCAGCTCTACTTCCTGTATTTTTCATAAATGAACCAGAAACATCCTTTGAGTTTTTAGCGACAAGTTGTGACAAATATGTAACAGATGCGTTTTGTTTTAATTCATCTGATATACTCGTATAATCAGCATGTTCAGAATTGTAAAACACGTTCTGGTTAAATGCCAATGAGTTTTCATCAATATTAGTTCTGGTGGTAGGAGTGTTGTTATTTACCTTTATTTGTCCATTGTCAAAATTTGACTTTGTAATATATTCTCTTTCTGTGTTTAAAGAAAATGTTTGTTCTATGTTATCTGATGACGCAGAATCAACAGTAGTTATATTCAATCCGGCAGAAGCAAATGACAAAGTATGGTCCCCATTAACATAATGTTCCATATATGTTGCGTTGTCTAGAAGATTACTATCGTCTAATGTGAATGTATTGCCAACATCAGTGCGCGCAATCATATCGGCGGCAGGCGAATATCCTGAATTGTCAGCCTCATTAACAGTTACAGTGTATTTGTATTCAGGCATAATAGTTTCACTACCTTCAGCAGTATAATCTCTGTTAAACATAGAATAAAATGTATCTAAAGTTATAGTGTTTGTTGGGAGCACTTGGTCTGGACTAGGGTTTGCGTTAAATATAGGGAATTTTGAAATGTCGGATTGAGAAGTAGTATCATTTGAAACTTCATCTTCAGTAATTGTTATAAGAGGAGCATCAGGGAATTGTTGAAGTCTGTATGAACCGCAATCATCTAAACCAATATTTTCAAAGTCTGAAGACTTTGATGGCATAATACCATTATTTCCTAGTAAAAATGTCGGCTCCATATATCCATTTTCCGAACTGGCTGATTCCATATCTATATCGTTTTTGATTGGTTTTCCATTAGAATCAAGTGTGAAATAATGTTGTTGAGAAGAATTTGTCATATCTTTTCCTAAAGCATATGTTTTATTAAATAATGTGTATTCGTCAACCCTCATAGGTCTGCTATAATTCTTAGTATTGTATTCAGAGTTAACAGCTCTACTGTAATTAGCGTTGCTATTTTCCGCATCAAAAGTTGCCTGCCATGTACCTTGGTCAGGGATAGTACCATTTACGTCTGTAGGGTAAGCCTCATTAGCATTATTTGAAGTAGAAGGACATATAAAACCATTGTACTCATACTTAAATGCAACATTGGAGTCATAAATAGAAGCAGATGGTACAATAATTGAATTGTCTTTTTCAATAGTCTTATTGGGTGTTCCTATATTACATGAGTAAGAATCAGGTGTCTCTTGGACAGATGAATCATATTGTGATATTAGCGCAAATGATATATCGGAAACATCTGTTGTTGTTTGAATATCAAATGTATCTCTATCTTGAGTAGATACTGGAGTAATGGTAAAGTTACTAGAAATAGCTGATACAACCTCATTGGTAGAAGTAGATGCGGCAGAAATAACTGACGCAGGAATATGAGCAGCTAAACAGTCTACTACTGTATTTTCTAGTTTGGTGTTAAAATCAGTTATTGATTGAGTTGAACTAGTTGGTTGTGTCAATATAACCATACTTTCATTGTCAACAGCATTTGCAATCATTCCAGAAGTATTCTGAGACATTTTATATATATATAAAATATAAAAATATACATAAAATAATATATGGATAATAATTATCCCTAAAATACATTAACGTTTTTAACAATTATTGTTTTATTGATAATTCTCTGGGGGTTGTATGCTAACGGTTGTACTTCTACTTGTACTTCTGCTTGTGCTTGTAATTGTAATTGAGCTTGTGCTTGAGCTTGTGCTTGAGCTTGTGCTTGAGCTTGAGCTTGAGCTTGTGCTTGTGCTTGTGCTTGTGCTTGTGCTTGAGCTTGTGCTTGAGCTTGTGCTTGAGCTTGTGCTTGAGCTTGTGCTTGAGCTTGTGCTTGTGCTTGTGCTTGTGCTTGAGCTTGTGCTTGTGCTTGTGCTTGTGCTTGTGCTTGAGCTTGTGCTTGTGCTTGTGCTTGTGCTTGTGCTTGTGCTTGAGCTTGTGCTTGTGCTTGTGCTTGTGCTTGTGCTTGAGCTTCTAATTGAGCAAGAGCTCTATCTCTGGCAACACTTTTATTATGAGCTACTATACGTGATTTTTGGTCTTTTCGTTTTTTCATGTTATCAACAATTTCCTTAATAATTTGTGTATTATCATGACTATTTTTCTTAAAAAGTATCATTGAAGAAGTAATATTTGACATTATAATATTCAAATAGATTATATTTTATAAAAATAAAACAATAAATTAAACGCACAAATATAATATAATAAAATATATATAAAATATTTGTTATTATAAATGGAATTAAACAAATCATTATTTGTGATGATTTTAGGGAGCTTTGTTATCCAATTTGTAATAATGAGCGCACTAATGACAAATAAAATATCAAATATTCGTTTAAGTATGGGTAAATTCTACATTTCTATAATAATGGCTTCATTAATGGGATTTTTAGAAGTGCTAATGTATGATTACCATATGGGTTCAGTTAGTATTATTTATTATTTGTCTTTAGGTTTAGTAATATCTATATTTGTATATTTATACCGTAATCAATCATATATTTATGATAATGACTATTTGAATGAGATGATTGAACATCATTCAATGGCACTATTAACAAGTGAATCAATACTAGAAAAAACAGAGTCAGAACGTGTAAAACGACTTGCTGAAAACATTATTTCAACACAGCTAGTAGAAATTAAATATATGAATGATTTGCTAAATACAATAAAATAATTTTTAAATAAAGATAAAATTCTAGTATATTTATATAAAATGCTCATATTTTTGTTAACATGTTTATTCACATTTTTTACAGCAGATTTGTCTCTAAATGCTATAAATACTAATATCAATAATACATTATTTGCATCATCTATTACAAGAGACCAAATTATGAAAAGGGCTCAGGTGTGGGTAGATGAGAAAGTGCCATACTCACAAACCGCAACAACAAATGGATACAGACAAGACTGTAGTGGGTATGTATCTTATTGCTGGGCGTCATCAACATCAGGAGGTGGACATGTTACCAGCAATATGCAGGAAATATGTACAAAAATTACAAAAGGAGATTTGAAAAAAGGAGATTCAATTTTGAAACCGAGTCAACATGTACTACTATTTGGTGGTTGGATAGACAACGATGCCTTTTATGAATATGCTGAACATCAAACTGGTGATGTTTGTCGAAAATCAACCGGGTCTTATAATTACTTTGCTACAAATGGTTACTTCCCTTGTCGTTATAATTTGGTTACAGATTAGCTTTGTTTATGAATTCATCAATATTTGAATTGCATATTAATGGTAAAAACTGGTTTATCTTATTATCATTCCAATCCCACCATTTAATTTCTAATAATTTTGCTATTTGTTGAGGTGTAAACCTATATTTAATAATTTGTGCTGGGTTACCGCCAACTAAACTATAAGGTTCTACATTTTTTACAACATGGCTATTATTTGCAATAATAGCACCATCTCCAATATTTACACCAGACATAATTTTAACATTCTCACCAATCCATACATCATTACCAATAATAACATCACCTTTTGTATTTCGAGCATTATTAGTAACATTTTTAAATACTTTATTATGAATAATACCAAATGGATATGTTGATACAAACGAACTATCATGACCTATACCATTTCCTAAATAAATTATAACATTTGTTGCTATTGAACAAAAATTACCTATAAATAACTTTGCATTATTATTTTGATACATTATAGTTGGATTGCCATATGTATATTTTCCAAACGTCATTTATATTATTATTTTAATTATATTATATTTTATTTTACTCATATTTTTCGCAACATTCTTCAATAGCATTTTTAATATCCAATGGTCTATATTTTGTTAGTTTGTCTGATTGTAATTTAGAAAATGAGCGTTTATTTATTACGCTACTAGTTTGTAAACTAATTATAGGATTAATTATAGGATTAATATGAGAATTTGTTGTATGATTATATATATTAATAATATCAAGTAGGTTTATTTGCCCAGGATTTGTAAAATTACATATGCCTATTTCATTTTGTTCTATCATTTTAAATAAAATAGGAAATAAGTTGTCTATATATGTCACCGATATTTCAACATTGTCAATTGTTTTGTAACCTAATAGTTTTGTTAGTAAGTTTTTGTTAGATTGTTTGCTACTAATAGGGTAATTAATTCGTAAATATAATACATTATTGTATTGTTTTACTATATTTTCTAATAAAATCCGAGATTCTCCATAATAATTACTAAAGTTATTACCTGTATCTGTTTCCAAGTAAACTTTGTTATCATTATTAAATATTCCTCCCGACCCAAAAATGGTCAAATGTATACCATATTCTTTACAAATTGCTGCCATTGTCAATTGATATGTGATATTATGTTCTATTGTTTCTGTTTTATGTTCGTCACACCAGAAAATATTGGGAGTTCCTGTAATTCCAGCACAATTAATTACAAATTTGGGTTTATACAATTCAAATAACTCTCTGATTTTATAAGTTTCTTGTAGTCTTAAATTAGAAGTAATAAAATTCTTATCTTTGATTTTCAACATACTAACAATATTAGAGCCTAAAAATCCATTTGGACCAAATACAATATAATCAATTGGTCTTACAAAATTTTTAATATCATCCTTTTCAGACAGAATGATATTGTTGTTATTTATGTTTGGTGGAAACACTATATTAATATATGGGTCTAAGTAATGAATATGTCTTGTTTCGTTATCAATAAAATCATCTTCAAGATGATATACTAATATGGAGTCTGGTTCTAAAGATAAAAATGCGTGACCATATCCCTTTGGAACAAGTATTTCAAATAATTCGGTATTTGGGTCTAAATAAAAATACTTTGGTATCAAATAATCGGGTGCTGTATTGTCAAAGTTAATTATAATATCCAATATTTTACCTTGTATACAAGTAACTAACTTGTCAAAATTGTTTATATGTATACCTCTAAAAACAAATTGTTTGTTAACACTTACAGTACACTGCTTGAATATTTGGTTTTTGACAGGAAAAAATAATTTGCCTCTTTTATCTGAATAAGTTTTATTCATTGTTTTATAATATTAATAATATAATATTATAAATGAGTTTAAATGAGTGTTTAGAACTTATTTCGTGTTTGTGTTGTAAAACACAAAATAAGTTGTTTTTGGACTTAGGATTACAACCTTTAGCAAATAATTATCATGAAAAAGGTGATGTGTGCGATGTATATCCTCTTAAATTGAAATATTGTCCAAATTGTTTTCATTGTCAATTATCTCATGCTGTAAATCCTGAATTGTTATTTAAAACTTATAAGTATGTTAGTGGTACATCTCAAACTGGTACTATTTTTTTTAAAGAGAATGCCAAAATGATTGATAATTATTATAACAGTAAAAATACTGAAGTTTCTACTAAAGAAAAAAAGATATTAGATATTGCGTCAAATGATGGGTCGCAATTGGACTGTTTTAAGGAGCTTGGTTGGATAACTTATGGTGTTGACCCGGCTACAAATTTGGTACCAATTTCGGTTGAAAAAGGACATCAAGTTATATGTGATTTTTGGAATGAAAGTGCGGCAAAACAGTTGCCTATTATGGATGTTATTACGGCCCAAAATGTATTTGCTCACACTCAATATCTAGACGAGTTTTTACAAGCTTGTAAATTAGTAATGGACAATAACACACTACTATTTATTCAAACATCCCAAAAGAACATGATTATAAATAATGAATTTGACACAACATACCACGAGCATATTTCGTTTTATAATACCAAGTCAATGAAAACCTTGGTGGAGCGAAATGGTATGTTTTTAAACCGCGTTCTACATGCTGAAATCCATGGTCATAGTTATATTTTTGAGATAAGTAAGGTATCCAATTTAGAAACAAAAGTGATTGTAGATAAGTATTTAAATGAAGAGGAAGATAAAAAAATTTACAATGAACAAACATATATTAAATTCAATGAAAAAACACAGGTAATTGTCGATAATTTAAAACAAGAAATAGCATATTATAAATCAAATGGTTATAAATGTATTGGTTTTGGCGCAGCTGCCAAAGGACAAACTGTGCTTTGTTATGGAGAAATTAGTTTAGATTATATTATTGATGAAAATCCATTAAAAATTGGTCTACTTTCACCAAAAATGGATATACCTATTGTTAGTATAGACCATTTTATAAATGATACAAATGCTTTAGAAAGTGGTAATAAATACGTTATATTAATATTAGCATGGAATTTTGCTACAGAAATAAAGGAAAAAATACGAAAATATAAGGGTAACAAAAAATGCGTCGTATTGGAGGCATATTTTCCAGAAATTGTTATTCGTAAAATGGTTTAAATATTGGTTAAAGTCATAAACGTAATTATTCATCAATTGATTGTCTAAATGCTCCAATCTTTTCTCCATCAGAAATAATGCCATATTTTCCATAATGTAAAAACCTTGTTAAATAGTTTAACTCAGGACTTACTATGTTCTGATTTAAATACGATATCATATATTTCCATTTTATTCCAAAAGAGCTAGGATTATTTATCCATTTATGAATATTAACTGGGTTAAATACAGGACAAGAAACATTGTTTGTATCAAGACTATTGATTTTAATAACAGTATTCCATTTATACCCAAGGTTTACTAAGTATTTTGCGAATTTAACTTCCATTTTTAAAATATAATCCATTTTGTTAGAACAAAATGGTATTGTATTTTTTATAAAATTCATTATATCATTCATCATAGTATATTTAAATTCAATAGGTGTTCCAACTATATGCCATTCTACCTCTGTTGACTCCCAATGACCCCAAAAATCGGATGTATTACGCATTTGATGTATTGTTTTGCCTAAATTGAATATTCCATTAATCGGTAATATAATGCTGTCATTTAATAAGAATATGTGTGAATATTTGTTTTCATTGTGTTTTTTTAAATAATTGCAACCATGTAACCAAATTTTCCAATCTGTCCCGGCTCCATCATTATTCACATAAAAAACATTACATGGTAATACATCTACATTTGTTAAAGTTTGTGATGCTGTAAAAAATAAAATATTGTAACCTAAATATCGAAATGCTTTGATAGTTTGTATTACATAATCTTTTACAATATTATCAGCATCATAATGTGCGTAAATTAAACAACCATTAAAATTTACAGTAGGTTTATTAAATAATATTATTTCTTCAGTTGACCCATATTTATTGTAAAAATCTTGTTTTGAATTCCAATCAGGGGAAGCATGTAAGCCCTTACCATATGATTTAACATTCAACATATCATAATTATAAGAAATATTATGAAATTCTTGAAAAATAGGTTTCATATTTAGCTTTAAATAAACAAAGTCTTTACATTCATTATATAAAACAGGTAAACATACATAACTATTTTCCCATCTCCATATATTTTTTATAAATATGGTAGATAGTGGTACATTTTGCCCGTTAAATGACTTATAACGGTCAGGTTCAGTATTGCCATTTATTGCCCAATTTTGAGGATTGTTACAATTAAAATTATCATCATTGTACAATAAACTTGTTAACTTGTAACCATTTTTAATCATTATTCTAGACATTCCATATTCACCTGTTAATACCGCATCTTGCTTATCACGTTTAGACCCTAATACCGTATTTTGATGAGTACCATATAATTCTATAGCATGCTGTTTACAATGTATATCATTTGAAAATTCATCCGTACAAGATACTTGTACATTTGTAAGTAAATTTATAATGGGCTCAGTACATCTTATTAGGCTAAATATTGGTATCACTTTGGGGCCTGGCCCTCCCGGATTTGTATTTGGTAAAAATGACATACATGGGCTACATATAACTGCCCCATCTTTTACCATTTTCTTGTAAAATGGTATTAACCAATGGTCTTCTATATTTGATTCATAAATGGGTCCTATTGCTCCTGCGTTTATTAGACATAAGTAGTCAAATTGCTCCCATATTTTTGTTCCTTTGGTATTTTCAAAATACTTAATGCCATTATACCAGCCTTCCCAGTCACTACAATTGTCTTCTTTTAATAAATATACATTCGGTTTTGTAGGAATTAGTACTTCACATTGATGCCCGTTGACAACAAATAAAGTTGATATATTTAATTTAGCCCATAATTTATCATTTAATCCATATTTTATAAAAAATGACAAATTTGTCTGATTTTTTTGCTCATTTTTTCGCTCATAATAAACGTATATTATGCCAATTTTTGCCTCTTTAATATTTGGTAATGAGTTCATATTTTATTATTTTATAATTATTTATATTATTTTACATATTTTATATTATTTTAATCATATTGCCACAAACTGATTGTCCGTTTACTGTAAATGGGCAAGCCATTGTTACTTCATTATCATTATAATTGAATGTTATTTCATCATTTTCATTTATATCTATTAATGCGACAATATTGTAGCCTTGTATTTGTGTTGTAGGTTCAAAAGAATGATTAATGTACTGACCCATTTGGTCTAAAACGTGTGTATTATTGCCAACATATATACTCTCCCGTGTTGGATATTTGGTCTCTTCACCTTTTAAAACAAAAATGATATCTCCTTTTTTGTATTGTTTGATTGAAAATAATCCTAAACCATTGATTTTTGTACTTTGTTTGACTTCCATTATGAAAATATGTTAGTTATAATACAAGCATTGTGTTTATATTTGTTTTATATTTGTATTTGTAATTTTTTCATAGATACTTTTTGCTTCCCCGTCCTCCAATATTAGTTCCGGAGCTACAGGCCACTCGGTGTATGCTTTGGCCTTTGTAGTCGGTCTCTCCATTTTTAACAGCATATTGACCGCCAAAAGCCGGCGTTCCAACGGCAGCATTTTAGCAGGCAATTTGCGACTGATTTGCTTCCAACGCCACTCAAATTGAAGCGCTGATTGCCAGTCAGGAAAGTTTTTTACATGGGCGGCTCTTAACCATATTTCACCTTTTTCTACCTTGGCGCCAGTGGCATGTGCGCCACCCTTTAGCTCCTTATTGTGCTGCCTTAGACGCCTATCTAGGTCAACTGTAGCGCCAACATAAGTGGCATTATCGCTAGATAATAATAAATAAACAAATGATGCTTCATTTTTAGACATTTGTATTATAATTATAAAATGTATTTATGTAATTATTTGTCGTCAAAATAAACAAATAATTATATAAAAAGATTTCATAAAATGGGCAATATGTTTTGCGGCGCAACTAATAATACAAATAAACCATCTAATTTAGAAAATATAGAAAAAGTTTTGAAAGAAGAAATGCCTGTAAATGTTGATAAAGTTATTGAAGAAGTTATTGAAGAAGTAGTAAAAGAACTTGAAAAAGAACTTGAAAAAGAAGAAGAAGAAGTTTTACAAAAAGTAGTAAAAGAAGAAGAACTTGTACAAAAAGTAGTAGAAGAAGAGGAAGAAGTTGTACAAAATGAAGAAGTTGTACAAAATGAAGAAGTTGTTTTAAAAGAAGTAGATGAAGGTTTTAAAGAAGAAACTTTAGATGAATCTGTTGGAAGCGATTCGTCTTCCACTACATCGTCTATAAATGATACTACACCTCTTATAATAATTGAAAAGATAGAAGATGAACCTGTAAAAAAGAAGCGTGGTCGCAAAAAGAAGGTGGTTTAAAATAATATATATTGTATTAAAGACAATAAATATTATTACTAATATGGACGACGACCTTAAAAACGCATATATTTGCGATAAATGTAGTTATAAAACTAATAAAGAATTTAATTATAACAAACATTTATTAACAGCCAAACATAAAGATAATTTGTTAGTTAGTTCCGACAACAATAATACAAAGTCACATAATTGTAGTTGTGGTAATTCTTATAAACATAGACAAGGCTTATGGAAACATAAAAATATACATAATTGTGGTACAAATTTAGTGAAAAATGTAAGTAATACTGAATTGAAAGGTATATTAATTAAAATTCTTGATTCAATAAAGTAAAATAATGGGACTTTTGTGACTGAAAAATATTGTTTTTATAATGTTAAATAATTTGTAACCATAATGCTCATATAAAATATACTAGTATTTTTACTATATTTTCCAATAACAAAAATTTTCTAAAAAGTAAAAAGGAAAATCGATTTTGGACATTTTTAAAAATGTCCAAAAAGATGATAGTCAAATAAGTTCCGAAAAAGGCCAAAAAGTCACATTGTGACCAATATGCTCTAAAACATTTTTTTGGGTTGTAAAAAATTGTGATGATATTTTTTGAATTTTTGCGTCCAGAACTTTAGAAACTTTTATTTTGTCTGTATAAGATAGGACTTATGAACCAAAAAGTACCATCCGAATTCTTTTGTGAAAGTTGTAACTATTTATCGTGTAGAAAAAGTCAATATATAAGACATCTTTCTACTACAAAACATAAAATGATAGTAAATTCGATAGGAACTACCCAAAAAATATCCGGAAATTTTGAATGTATTTGTGGGAAAACTTATAAATATGATAGTGGTTATTATCGCCACAAAAAAACATGTGTTATGGTAAATGCCGTGGATAAAGAATTAGACAAAGAAGACAAGGATGAAAAAGATTTAGACAAGGATTTAGACAAGGATTTAGACAAGGAAAAAGAAAAGGAAGACAAGGATTTAGAGAAAAGTAATGAAAAAGAGATGATGATGCTGTTTATGAAAGAGATGAAAAGTACAATGATAGAAATGTTTAAACATATGCAGCCAGTAAATAACAACACAACAAGCAATAATATTCATAATAATTCACATAATAAGACATTTAATCTACAGTTTTTCTTAAATGAACAATGTAAAGATGCTTTAAATATCAATGATTTTGTGAATTCAATTAAAATTCAATTGTCTGATTTAGAAGACACTGGACGACTAGGATATGTTGATGGTATTTCCAAAATTATAGTCAAAAATCTACAAGATGTGGATAAATTTAAGCGCCCAATACATTGTAGTGATTTGAAACGTGAAGTAATTTACATTAAAACAGATGATAAATGGACAAAAAATGATGAAAATAATGAACAAATGAAGAACGCAATTCGTCAAGTTACAAATCAAAATATCAGACAAATTTCGGCTTGGGCGGCAGCACATCCAAACTGTAGAGACCCAAGCTCAAGAAAGAATGACCAATATTTACAAATTGTATCAAACGCAATGTCTGGCATTTCAAGTGAAGAACAAAGTAAAAATATGATGCAAATTATCCGAAATGTGGCTCGGGAAGTAGTCATTGATAAGTAAATTTGTTAGTTCTTTGTTGTTTTTTGATTAACAAAATATAAAAATAGAATATAAACACAAATTGTGATATATATGTATACAATACAAAATGAGTAGTTATTTTAGCGTCGATGAGATATATGAAGAGAATAAGGTTTTACGGGAGACAGTTGCCAGATTGGAGGCAGAAATTCTACAGTTAAAGGAAAAAAATAAGAGATTAAACCAGGTAATAGACGCGCAAACAGAGGAGAATGCTCTTGAAATTTTAGAGTATTTTCATTCGTGTTCTAGTATAAGAAAAACAGCTTGGAAATATAATATGGAAATGGAAGAATTATATGAATCAATACCAGAGTGGGATGGTTGCCGCGATGGACTACAAAGCGCTAATGATTATCATGAGTGTCGAATTGAAGTAATTGGTCGCCAAGAATATGATGAGGAACAAGAATATGATATGGAACCAGAACAATTAGAACATTTAATGAGAACGCCTGAACCTGAGGAAATAACCAAAATAATAAGAGATTACAAGAAAGGTAGTTTGGGATTATATGATTTGGCAGATAAATATGAATTGAAAATAACTAATTTGTTTAGGCTACTTAAAGAAAACAAGGTTATTGAGAAGGAAACAGACGCAAAGTATTA
>Ga0209597_1002147_pt1 | contig 12645 bp, 11 predicted proteins | sample M_140625_MF_Meta_FD_187316 | JGI IMG/M metagenome (GOLD analysis project Ga0209597, IMG submission 187316) | Freshwater microbial communities from Lake Montjoie, Canada to study carbon cycling - M_140625_MF_MetaG (SPAdes) (version 2) | ecosystem: Environmental > Aquatic > Freshwater > Lake...
TAGCGACCCAACACACGACGCAAATAGTCGTTTGTGAACACACCCTCGGGATCGAGACGGTTCCGAACTTCGATATAACGCTTCCATTCAGGATACAGGCGCTCAAGCGCATCTGCTGACTTGAAATGAATCTTTCCCCAATGAGGTCGACCGTCATAATCACTCATGATCGCTTCAACTTCTCGGAAATATGGCTCATACTTCATGCCTTTAAACACGTGTACCGCAATGTACGCATTATCTCTTCCACTGCCAGTCGAGAGTGGAATATCGTCGCCAGCGGTGAAGCGAACTTCTACTGGAAAGTTGAGCAAGAACCCCTTTTCGTCCACCATTTTGCGCACACGGTTGAGTGCCTCAACTACTGCATCTCGCCGAATTGAATACTCCATTTCATAGAAACGCACAATGCGCTTACTCGCAAATATTTGATGACTTGCATTGACATATTCCGTCCTGCCAGTGCTTGGCAGAGCCTTTGAGAGACGAGGAATGAGACGTGGGAACACTCTGCCCACGTAGCAGATTGCGCCAAACGCAATGTTCTCCATAAACATCTTGTTGAACCAAGTCTTGAAACGCGCAGGCGGATCGGCAGGTAGTTGAGTCACATTATTTCGCTTGGTGAGCGCCCAACCCGTATGCGGAATCCAGTAAAACTCGAAAAAATCATTTTCCGAAATATGCCGTTCGATGTCTGCAAGCAAAGCGTCGACTCGCATTGGCTCTTCTACTGCCTGCAAGCGAAACGCAGGAACAATTCGCAGCGTGATCGTGCTCAAAACCCCGAGTGCGCCAAGACCAACTCTGCCACAGTGAAACACTTCTGAATTTTCAGTCGGGCTACAACTCAACACCTCGCCACTTGCGACAACGAGTCGAAATGCAGTGATCTGTGCTGCGAGTCCGGTTCGCAAAGCACCAGTTCCGTGAGTTGATGTTGACAATGCTCCCGAAATAGTTTGATACGTCACGTCACCAAGGTTCGGCATCGCAAATCCTGCTTTGTCGAGGTACTTATTGAGGTCACTAATCACTATCCCCGACTCGACAGTTACTTCCATCTTTTCTGCATCAATTGAGACAACCTTGTTGTAGCGAGTCATCTTGACCAGGTGATCTGGAGCCACGGCGATCGCAGTAAAACTGTGCCCCGAACCGACAACCTTTACCCGTTGCTGCAAAGCGGTTGCATAACCAACGACCGCAACGATGTCCGACTCGCACTCTGGTTCGTGAACCTTTAAGGGGTTTGCGCGCTGATTGCCCGCCCAGTTCTTCCACGTGGTCATGCCACGACCGCCTCACGGGAAATGCCAGATTTTTTCCACATCACCACTACCAACAATATTCCAGCTAGCACGGTTCCAACATTAGACAACACGTGATAACCCACCGCTTTGCGAATAAACCCGCTCGAGAAACCAGCGAGGCCACCACAGAAACTCATCGTCAAATCCGCTGCACCTTGCACCCGTACTCGAATCTGCTGATCAATCGAATCCACAAGCAGGCTTGAACCACCGATCAAACCAAAACTCCAGCCAACGCCGAGCATCCACAATGCAGGAAATAACAAAACTGGTGAGTCACCGGCGAGCGAAGACAGCACCGTTGCACCCATCAACACCAAAGCACCCACCTGAATCGTTGTCAACCGACCACGTTTATCCGCAAATCTTCCGACGAGTGGACTAAACGCATACATGCCAGCAATATGCAGAGAAATTATGTATGCACTCACCGTCTCGTGATCGTGCAGTCTCAGGTGCACTGGTGTCATCGTCATCACCGCGACCATTGCCATTTGAGAGATCACCATTGCAATCACTGCAATCTGTGCATCGCCAGACATACTTATGGCCTTGACCGCATCCGAAAACAGTCGCGTTGGTGCGCCTACTTCCGCTTGTCGGTTCAGTCTGCCTGCAACCTCAAGCGGATCAGGTCGCAAACGAAGTGTCGTGTTGATGAGGGAAGTAAGAAAAAACACACCGGCAAAAATCCATGGACCGGTGTACTGGCCCCACCCAAACCATTGCACGCCAGCTTGTTCTGCAGGCTTTATCAGCAACGGGCCAAACACTGCACCAAACGTTGAAGCAAACAGAATGCGACTCATCGCACGACCGCGCTCATCCGAAGTAGCCAAATCGGCAGCTGCATAGCGCGAGAGCAAATTTGACGCTTGGCCATTGCCAAAAACGAACAACCCGAACAGAAATATCCACAGCGTCTTCGTCTCAGCGCCATAGCCAGCGATAAAGCCTCCGAAAATTGCCAGCAAATAACCGGTCTGCAGACCATTTCGGCGACCACGCACATTCATCAGCCGTGCAAGCATTTGCGACATGAAGGCCGTACCCATCGTCACTGTTGCCGAAGCGATACCACCCCATGCGGTTGTCTGTCCAAGGATGTCTTGAATGACGAAGGCGCCAACAGTTACCGCCGCCGCAAGTGCAGCAGAGCCTGCAATCTGGCTCAAGACCAAAACGCGCAATGTGCGCTTCTGAATTGCTGCGATCTCGCTAGGTGTGTAGAGCGTAACTATCCAAATATCGTAGGTGATTACTCAAGAGAGACTGCACCCAAACTCTTGTGTCGAAGAGGGGACTTGAACCCCTACGCCCTTTCGAGCGCCAGCCCCTCAAGCTGGTGCGTCTGCCATTTCGCCACTCCGACGTGGTACTACTAATCCTTACTGCAATATGCCCTTTATGCGAGTAGTAAACCCAATGCCACAACCGTAAACACCCATACGAGTGCGAACACTGTGGTGATGCGGTTGAGGTTGCGCTCTGCTGCGGCACTACCTAATGCAGCGGAACCCCCACCACCAAACATGTCGCTGAGCCCGCCACCGCGACCGCTATGGAGTAAAACTCCAACGATCATGGCGAACATGGAAACCACGTTGACAACGATGGTGATGACTTTGATGAACTCTCTCACGGGCTAAATCCTACCGTTGTTACTCAGGAAAATGGCAGGCCGAAAGTTGTCCTGTCGGGCGCACAACCAATTGTGGCTCAGAACTTGCGCACAATTCAGTGGCCTTCCAACAACGCGTTCTAAAACGACACCCAGTAGGTGGATTGACCGGTGAAGGAACATCTCCCTCCAACATGATTCGTGAGCGCGATCGTTCAGTAGTTGGATTCGGTACTGGCACAGCCGAGAGCAACGCTTTCGTATATGGATGCGTTGGGTGTTCGTAGATTGACTTCTTGTCTCCTATCTCTACGATCTTGCCAAGATACATCACTGCAACTCGATCAGCGATATGACGAACTACCGACAAGTCGTGCGCAATAAATACGTACGACATACCAAGACGCTTCTGCAGATCACCGAATAAATTGACCACACCAGCCTGGATACTCACATCGAGTGCCGATACTGGTTCGTCAAGAACAATCAATGCTGGATCAAGAGCCAAAGCACGCGCAATACCAACGCGCTGACGTTGGCCACCCGAAAATTCGTGGGGGAATCTTTTTGCATGGTCAGCTGCAAGACCAACCAACTCGAGGAGGCTTGCAACTTTATCTTCATGATTACCCGCAACGCCTTGAACTACAAGGGGTTCGGCAATTGATGAACCAACAGTCATCTTGGGGTCGAGCGACGCGAATGGGTCTTGAAACACAATCTGCATCTTGCGACGTATTTGTCGCATTTCTTCGAAGCTCAATCCTCCAAGAGTCTTGCCTTCAAACGTGATTGTCCCAGACGTGATATCGAGCAACTGCAAAATGCAACGCCCAACAGTTGTCTTACCAGAACCAGACTCGCCGACAATTCCGAGTGTCTGACCTTTGTCGACAGAAAAAGAAACGTCAGACACCGCCTGCACTATGCGCTTTGTTTTGCGTATTCCGCTATTGGCGCGCAACTCAAAGTTCTTTACGAGATTCTCTACCTGCAAGAGGGGCTGATTCACGACAACCTTGCCTTCACAACCAGTTCTTCGGCACGGATACACGCCGATTCAAGATCGCCAAAAGTTCGTAGCGGTGGCAACGAAACAGAACAAGCATCTGTGGAGTGAGAACAGCGGGGAGCAAAACCACAACCCGGTGGTGGTATCAACATATTGGGAGGGAATCCCGTGATGGGCGTTAAACGCTCCACTCCTTCGTGTGGCAGCGATGCAAGCAGTCCTCGCGTGTACGGGTGGCTTGGATGGTCAAACAACGAATCAATACCACCCTTTTCAACATTGCGTCCTGCATACATCACGTTGACTCTGTCAGCAACTCGTGCAATGACACCTAGGTCGTGCGTGATCAGTACAACCGCAGTTCCAAAAGACTTTTGAACACGTTCAATAACCTCGAGAATCTGTGCTTGAACTGTTACATCTAATGCTGTTGTGGGTTCATCGGCTATCAAAACCTTTGGATTGTTGGCAATCGCAATGGCGATCACAACTCGTTGGCGCATGCCACCGGAGAATTCGTGCGGATATTGATGTGCTCTTTCTGCAGCCTGGGGAATACCAACGATGTCCAGCAATTCAACCGCGCGCTTCGCCGCATCCTTGTCACTCATCTTTGGTTGGTGTGCCTTCAACATTTCGACAATCTGATCACCAATGCGGTGCACTGGATTAAGCGCCGATAATGGGTCTTGAAAGATCATCGACATCAGGCCACCACGCATGTTGCGCAATACTTTGTTTGAAGCACCTAGCATCTCTTGGCCGTTGAGCATCACTGAGCCACTGACTTTGGCCTGATGCGGCAACAAGCCCATAGCGGCAAGAAACGTCACCGACTTGCCCGAACCACTCTCGCCCACCACGCCCATCATCTCGCCCGCATGCACGTCCAGGTCGACACCACGCACTGCTTCGAGCGGACCGAGTGGCGTTTCAAATGTGACGCGTAAGTCGCGGATCGACAGAACCAGTTCGTTCATGATTCACCTCTGTCCAAACGTGGGTCAGTCGCATCGCGCAATGCATCACCGATGAAGTTGATGGCAAGTGAGATCAAGACCAATGAAAAACATGGAAACACCGCTATCCACCAATAGCCAGATTGAACAGCGCCCTTTGCGGCCCCAACCAGAATCCCCAATGAAGTTGCTCCGTCGCCGGCTTGCGGACCATAACCGAAAAAGGCCAACGTCGACTCGGCTGTAATAGCGCCAACAACTGCAAATGAAAGCGCGACCATGATCGGACCAATCGAATTCGGCAATAAGTGTGTACGAACGATGTACCGACGCGTTGCTCCCACAGCTCGCGCAGCTTCAATAAATTCCCGCTCTTTCAAGGCCAAAATTTGTCCTCGAACAATTCGTGCAACCCCCATCCAGCCGAAGATCGATAGCAAAAATACAACGAATCTTGCTGACGACTTGTCGCCAATAATGGCAGTTAACCAACCGATGCTGCCGATGGTATTGCGAATGACAAGCAAAGCAACCAGAAATGGAAACGCCAAAAACAAGTCGGTCACGCGCATTACAACGTCGTCAAACCTTCCACCACGAAATCCAGCGACCGCTCCTACGACACAACCAACGAGAGTAGATATCAGCGCTGTAAACAAACCGATTACGAGTGAAACTCTGATTCCATATATGAGTCGGCTGTACATATCGCGACCAATTTCGTCGGTGCCAAACCAAGCGAGTTTTTGAGGAGGCAAAAATGTATTGGGCGGTTTGCGCACCTGTTCATTGACGCCATAGCGAGTTGTTATCGGCGACAAAATCACAGCAAGCACCATAATTGCAAGCAACACACAACTGCCCACCGCAGCTTTGTGGGACAAAAATCGGCGCAGGGCCATGCGCTTAGGAGAGATCGTTGCAAACTCAGCCAAGACGTATCCTCGGATCTAAAAATGCATATGAAACATCCGCAACAAGATTAAACAGCAACGTAGAAGCCACGACCAATACCATCCACGGCATCAAAAGCGGAAAATCTCCAGTAGCAAATGCCGATAAAAAGTACACGCCCATACCCGGGTAGTCAAAAATGTTCTCAGAAATAATCAAACCACCGATGATTGAGCCAATATCTAGTGCAGCAATTGTAACTACGGGAATTAATGCATTACGAACACCGTGCTTAAATAAAATCTGTCGCTCACTAATTCCCTTGGATCTAGCGGTGCGCATAAAGTCCGAATTCAATACGTCGAGAAGCGAAGACCTCATATAGCGGCTGTACACAGCAACAATTTGAATAGATACAACGATTGTGGGCAAAGCCATGTGCTTGAGCATCAAAAACAAATCAAAACCTGTATGGCCTGGTGGATACACGCCGGATGTTGGAAACAGTGTGGAACCAAACCACCTCGACCAATACACCGCGAATAACAATTGAAATAAAACCGCGGTGATATATGGAGGGATCGAGATACCCAAAAATGCTGCGGTGCTGACCGTGACATCGCGTCGACTTCCAGGCTTTAAGGCTGCAAACATGCCCACCAGCAAACCAATGATCACTCCTAAAAATGTTGCTAAAGATCCAAGACGAATCGTGTTGACTAAAGAATCCTTCAAGGCTGGCCAGACTTCACGACTCCCCTTGATACTGCGCGGCCAATTAAACGTCACAAAGTTTTTTAGCCAGTGAAAATACCCAAGCACATAGTTGGATGACAAGCCGTTCACTGCTTTGTACTGTGCAATCTTTACACGAGTGGCGCGGGGATTCGTACGCAAATAACTCTGCAGTGGATCTGTACCCAACCGGAGTGCGATGTACACGAGAAAAGTCACCAAGATCAGTGTGGGCACAGCCCAGACAATTCTCCTGATTGCAAACCTCAACATGCTTTATCTCCTCGAATACGCACGAAACAATCCGACAACGCAAAAGGTGCGCAGACCAAATCTATCTGACTTGGTCTGCGCACCATCAATGCGAAATTAACTAGTTGCTAGAACTAAAGCACCTCAACGGTTGCTTCACCGCTCAGCAAGTTGGTAACTACGTACTGACCATCGTTGGTCGTGGTGTAGGCACCTGGGCTTACTGGGAATGCAGTTGTCCATACCATCCATGAAGAGTTTGCACACTCCGTGATTGGGTTTAAGCACTCTGGCCACTGCTCGGCACCGATAACGATTTGTCCATCGCCATCAACGTCGGTCCACTGGTCGAAGTTCTTAAATGCTTGGTAGTTGTTCAGTTCACCGTCGACTGGGCCGCCCACCTTGTCGGTGCGCCAGAAACCAGACTTCGGAAATTGGAACAATGGCAACAAGATGTGGTCAGCAGCCATCAATTTGAGTGCTGACTTAATCTTCTCTGCTCGCGCTGCGGCATCAACTTCGATGTCTGCTGCGTGGAGCAGATCTGAAGCTTCAGCGTTGCACCAACCGTTGGTGTTCTGACCGATATTGCCATTGGCCTCAGTTGGGATCAGGTCACACACGAACGAACTCGTGAGGTACGCAGGATCTGGTGGAGCTGTGGAGATGTACATCGCCATGTCGTAGTCAAGTGCTGGCAGACGCTTCTGGAAATAGCAAGCTGCGTCGCAGTTGTCTGCACGAACATCGAAACCTGCTGCTTGCAGCAATGGAATCAGGTAAGCCTGAGTGCTCAAACGACGACCGTTACTGACGTTGACGATCCAACGGATCTTTGGTGCTGTCTTGCCTGGCTCAGCCCAGAAACCGTTGTCGTCTTTCTTCCAGCCTGCATCTTCAAGAAGTTTTGCTGCAGCTTCTGGATCGAAACTTCCAGCAAACTCATCACCATTGCAATACTGACCTGGTGTGATCGGACCACACTGCAACAATGTTGCAGTATCGGCAATCGGAATGTAGATCTGCTGAAATAGTGCTTCACGATCAATTGACATTGAGAATGCTGCACGGAACGTTGGGTTTGCGAAAGGTCCACACTTCGACTGGAAGTAAAACGCTTCGTAGTCCCCACCGAACTCGATCTTCGATGCAATGTTGTCCTGCTTCAATGCTGCTGCAGTTTCACCACTGTATTGCGGGTACATAAAGTCAACTTCACCAGCCTTCAGTGAAGCATTTGCAGTGTCGCTGTCGGCCTTAGGAACCATGACAACCTTTGGTGTCACAGCTTTGTCGGCACCCCAGTAGTTCTCGTTCGCAACATAGACAACCTGGTCCTTGCTCCACGATTGCATCTTGTACGGACGACCCGAGAAAGGAATCATTTCAGCAAAGTCACCAGAAACGTCAGCGGTGTTTTTCACCGATGCTGCCTTGATCAATCCGCTGAACAATCCGCGCCATGGTGCGTAGACGGTCTTGAAAGTGGCAACTACTTGCTTGTCACTTGTACCAGCCTCAACCGATGTGATCTGGTCGTAACCAGAAGTCGAGATCGAGCCAGGTGTGTTCATTGATGCATCAAACGTTGCCTTAAAGTCAGCAACAGTGATTGGTGAACCGTCTTCCCACACAGCTTCAGGAGCAATGTCGTAGGTCACTTTCATTCCGTTGCCAGTTGCAGCTGGTGCGGCGTAGTCGTATGACACGTCAGCACACTGTTCGATGGTTGGATATGCCGACTCTGCAGCAGGTGCTGCAGTGTCGCCCGATGAACTACCGCCGCAAGCTGCCACTACAAGTGACAACGTTGCGAAACCGGCAGCCAGCAGACTGAGTTTGTTGGTTTTCTTCACTATCGACCTCCCCGTCGAATTAGGTGGGTTCCCCCATTGATGTAGAGGCAAGTCGCCCCCACGAATGAGACAAGGGTAACACCACGAGAGGCAAACCCGAAAGGGTGTGCGGGGCGCAACTGGCTGCTATGAGCGGTGAAGCCTAAATTGCACGATTCGAGCAAATTCGGCTGGGTCAAGGCTTGCACCACCCACTAATGCCCCGTCAATGTCGGGCTGGGCCATCAATTCGGCAATGTTGGCTGCCTTGACGCTGCCCCCATACTGCAAGCGCACTGTCTCGGAAGCCTTTGGACCGCTGATCTCAAGCACCTGAGCGCGTATTGCGCCAATCACTGCCTGCGCATCGGACGAAGTGGCGGTACGGCCGGTGCCAATAGCCCAAATCGGTTCGTAGGCAATAACCATGCTTGCTACTTGCTCACTAGACCTACCAGCGAGCGCTGATCGCACTTGGCCCATGACCTTATGAGTTGTTTGGCCGGCTTCTCGTTCGGCAAGTGTCTCTCCCACGCAAACGATCGGTGTCATCCGATTCTTCTGGATAGCCGTGATCTTTTTTGCAACATCTTCGTCGGTCTCACCAAAGATTTCTCGTCTCTCACTGTGTCCGCAGATCACGTACTGCACATTGAGCTTGCTCAGAAATAATGGACTGACCTCTCCTGTAAATGCCCCTTTGTCTTCCCAATGGCAGTGTTGGGCACCTAAAGAAACTTTAAGTTCATCCGCATCGATAAGAGTTTGAATGCTACGAATATCGGTAAACGGTGGATGCACGCTTACATCACATGACGCAAAATCATCTTTAGTTAAGAGGTAAGCGAGTTTCTGCAAGCACTGAATTGCCTCAAAATGATTGTGGTGCATTTTCCAGTTTCCGCTGATCAGCGGTTTGCGTACTTGTTCATTTGACACGTGGTGCTCCTCGCAACGCTTCAAGACCAGGAAGGTCGCCTAACTCTAGATACTCAAGCGACGCACCGCCACCTGTTGATACGTGGTCAACTTCATCGTCCAATTTAAATTCTGCGAGTGCAGCGGCGGAGTCGCCGCCACCAACGACAGTAAACGCTTTGGTGTCCGCCATCGCTTGAGCAACAGTTCGCGTGCCATTTGCAAATCTTGCGTCTTCAAACATTCCCATTGGACCATTCCAAAAAACCGAGCGTGCATCCATGATGATGTCAGTAAACGCCGCCGCAGAACCTGGGCCAATGTCAAGACCCTTTGAGCCCTTCGGCAACCGAATTCCATACGTTGCATACACGCCATCCGCGTCTAGACCAACGATGTCTTCCGGAAGATGAATCGGCACATTGCCATCCAAGAGTTTCTTGCAGACGTCAATCAACTCTGGTTGACAGATTGAATCGCCAACCGAGTATCCCTGTGCCGCCAAAAACGTAAAGCACATTCCTCCACCGATGATGAATGCATCAACACGTTCCTGGAGAGCCTCGATAACACCGATCTTGTCACTCACCTTTGCACCGCCAAGCACAGCAACAAATGGTCTGCTTGGTTTTTCGCGCAACGCACCAAGCACTTCGATCTCTCGCTGCAAGAGTCTTCCAGCCGCAGAAGGAAGTGTCCTAGGCGGACCAACTATTGATGCATGCGCGCGATGCGTCGCACCGAATGCATCGTCGACATACAAATCGAATCCCGCAACGAGTTCTGCCACGAACTTTGGGTCATTGGCTTCTTCACCCGGGTTGAATCGCAGATTCTCGAGCAGTTCCACACCAGGTGCAATTTCAGCCAGTTTTGCTCTCACCGGAGCCATCGAATACTTTGCAGACGGAGAGCCTTTAGGTCTTCCCAAGTGGCTTGCGCAAACAACCGTTGCACCGCGTTCGGTCAAGTATTTAATAGTTGGGAGAGCCGAAACAATTCGAAAATCGTCAACTATGACACGATCATCATCGGCGCCCGACATGGGCACGTTGAAGTCGGTACGAACAAGCACACGCTTGCCGCGCACATCTCCCAAGTCCTCCAAGAGAGGCAAAATACTCATCGACGAATTATGTTTCGTTGTTTACTTCGTCGAACCGACGTGGCGCGTCAAATCGACAAGACGATTTGAGTAGCCCCATTCATTGTCGTACCAACCGAGCACCTTCACAAGAGTGCCCATGCTCATCGTCAAATCGCTGTCAAAAACACAACTATGTGGATTGGTCACAACATCGCTCGACACGATCGGTGCATCGGTGTACTCAAGCACGCCATTCAACTCACCAGCCGACGCTTTTTTGAATGCAGCATTGATCTCATCTTTTGTTGCTGCCTTCTTTAACACTGCGACAAAGTCGGTGATCGATCCGGTTGGTACCGGAACCCTCAACGATGTTCCATCCAGCTTGCCCTTCATTGACTCGAGAACAAGCGCAGTTGCACGAGCTGCTCCCGTGCCGGTTGGTGTGATATTGATTGCAGCACCACGCGCACGACGCAGGTCACTATGTGGACCATCAACCAATTGCTGGTCACCTGTGTAGGCGTGCACTGTTGTCATCAAACCTTGCTCAATACCAAACGCATCATCAAGCACTTTTACCATCGGCACGAAGCAATTTGTGGTGCAACTTGCATTCGAAATCACCTTATGTTTAGTGCGATCAAAATCTTTATGATTCACACCATAAACAAACGTTGCGTCCGCACCAGTCGACGGTGCAGAAACTATTACCAAAGGTGCCCCAGCATCTAGATGAGCTGCTGCCTTGTCGCGTTCTGTGAAAAAACCCGTCGACTCGATGACAACATCAACGCCAAGTGCCTTCCACGGAAGATCTTTCGGGTCGCGAAACTGCAGAACCTTCAGTACTTTGCCGTCAACCGAAATGCCGTCTTCCACTGGAATGATCTCGTTCGGCAGAATCCCGAGCACCGAGTCATACTTCAAGAGGTGCGCCATCGTCTTGATGGAACCCAGATCGTTTACTGCAACAATCTCGATCGGTGCATTCGCTGCATTTACTGCACGAAAAAAGTTGCGACCAATTCGTCCAAATCCGTTAATACCAACTCGTATAGGTGTCTGTGCCATAGCGCACGATATTAGCGCAGGAATTAAATCTGCAAGCCTCAGTGCCTACCTGAAGATGTCGCGGTGGGTGATGCGCGGTCGCAGACCGTTTGCAGCTAACCATCCGCCAATGGCCTCCGTCACAGCAACCGACCGGTGCCGACCACCTGTGCAACCAATAGCAATGGTCAAATAACTCTTACCTTCTGCTTTGTATGCAGGCAACAAAAACTCGAGCATTCCTTGGGACTTGACAAGAAACTCTTGCGCCAAGGTTTGATCAACAGTGAAGGATTTAACCGCATCATCCAGCCCGGACAACTCACGCAAGTGTTCTTCCCAATGTGGGTTAGGGAGAAATCGCACGTCCCACACCATGTCTACATCCAATGGAATACCGTGTTTGAAACCAAACGAAACAAGCGATAGCTGCATTACGTCTCTGTCACCACCTGGTGCAAACAACTCAACTATCTGTGACTTCAATTGATGAATGTTGAGGCTTGAAGTGTCAATCACTAGATCGGCAGCCCCCTTCACCGTCTCAAGAATTGAACGCTCTTCGTGAATTGCCTCTTCCACACTCGAGAAACGACTGGCGAGTGGATGTTTTCTTTTTGTGGCACCGTAACGACGCACCAACTCGGGTGTTGATGCATCCAGGAACAACACCCGCACACGGTGCCCTGCTTCGCGCAATCGGTGCACGATAACGACAGCGTCGGTTTGGTGAGTTGCTGCTCCGACAACGAGAGCAAGTTGCGACTGTTCCCCTGTTGCGGCCAGTTCAACAACCTTGTCAATTAATGCAATCGGCATATTGTCGACAACGAACCAACCAACGTCTTCGAGATCATCTGCGGCCTGGGAACGACCAGCGCCAGAAAGACCTGCAATTAAGAGGATGTCAGCCACTGATGATCAGGCTACCGAACAACAGGCTATTTCAAGATTGATGCAGGG
>Ga0209597_1002149_pt1 | contig 12635 bp, 5 predicted proteins | sample M_140625_MF_Meta_FD_187316 | JGI IMG/M metagenome (GOLD analysis project Ga0209597, IMG submission 187316) | Freshwater microbial communities from Lake Montjoie, Canada to study carbon cycling - M_140625_MF_MetaG (SPAdes) (version 2) | ecosystem: Environmental > Aquatic > Freshwater > Lake...
ATGGTTTATTCAGTATATTCACTGAATAAATAATATAAATAATACTATATTTTGTTATAGCAAATAATAAATACACACTCTTTTTACTCTATTTATTTGCTATAACAAAATATAGTAGTATTTATATAGTTTATTCAGTTAGTATACTTGAATAGATAAGTAATAATAATTAAATTTCTGTTATAGCAAGTTTTGGGGTATCCGCCCTGAGCGGAGTAAGGCCTTTTCACAAAAGGCCTTGAATAAATAGAATGAAAAAGTTGTAAACATATTCGTACTATGTAATAAAAAATATACTTATACGATAACAACTTTTTTCATAATATCATATTATGAAATACGTAATATTTTTATTTAGCTGGAGCATCAACAGAAGGAACTGCTTCAGGTGATTTACTTAAAGGAGAATCAGTTGCAGAAGGAGATGGTGAAGAAGACGTATTTAGTGAACCTTGGTGGACATATGTAGATTGAGAAGAACTAGAAGATTCTACTGAAACAGGAACTTCAGCAGCATCAGCAACTGGAGCAACTGGAGCAACTGGGGCAACTGGGGCAACTGGAGCAGCCTTAGCAGCCATTTGTGGTTTTGATTTACGAACACCAGAGGCGGGTACATTAAATGCGCCAAATGGTTGATTTTCAAAAGAAACACGACTATTAGCTTCACTAGGATTCATGCCTTTGGAACAATAATCACAAAGGGCCAACATTTCAGATGGGGCAACTTGTTCAGCATATGCATCGTTTAATGATAAATAAGCAGCGGATGATACATGAAAGCGGCAATGATTAGAACCGGTATATTGTCCACAGTCGATTGACATTTATAGGAAGAAAAGATAAAAATAAAAAAATAATTTTTTTTTATGAATCTCTCTCCATTTTTTTGAAAGAGATGGAATATAATTTTTTTCACTATTTTTTATATAAATAAATTAATTTATATAAAAAATAGAAAATTAAAACCAATGTACTAGTAAGAATATAAAAATGTTAGGTGTGGCTGCAGATATGTTTCGATACCCATTTCAAAAAGATTATTCCTATGATCGCCATAAAGATGTCATGAAAAAATTAAAATTTATTTCCCGAATTCAAGCCGGTGACCGTATTAATGTCAATACTATTTCCACCACTACCAATACGTTTTTTAGTTCAATGTATCGAACTCTTTTTAAAGAAAGTCGTAAAAAGACGTATGATTTTTTAACGGATGTCATTGATCGTAGTTTTGAATTAATTATATTATATCAAGAAAGTACCAAAGTATCCGATCGAATTACTTGTTCTCACATCTTTGAAGATCTACATCATTCAATCAATGGATTACGTAATCTCCAAATTACATACAATGATGACCAAAATTTCTATTGTGAAATTGATACATTAATCGGTAGCATTTATGCTCGTCTTGCCGAATTATATGAAAAAAAAGAATTATTTATTTCGGAAGAACAACGTATTCGATTACAAGCAATTATCTTTCCTAATATTGACAATGATAAACGCATCGAACATCCACCAATAGAAGAAGTAAAAGAAGTAAAGGAAGAAAAAGAAGTACCACATAAAGAACAAAAGAAACCAGTAGTAGAAGAAGTGATTGAACACGGTAAACAACTTAAACTAATGGATTCTATTGAACACATTATGAATTCATTACATGAAAAAGAAAAGGAAAAAGACATGATGGTACAAAAAGAAGAAAAACGACAAAAGAAAAAGGAATAGTAATGACACACGGATATTTACAAGGCCTTTTGTGAAAAGGCCTTACCCCAAAACTTGCTATAACATAAATCTAACTATTATTACTTATCTATTAAGTATATTCACTGAATAAACTATATAAATACTACTATTATTCTGTTATAGCAAATAAATAGAGTGAAAAGGGTGTGGATATTTATCTTTTTCTTTTTACCACCTATAACAAAAAATACACCGTTTTCTAACTCAATTTTATTTGCTATAACAGTTTTTAGTAGCAATTTTACTATTTATTCAGTGAATATACTTAGTAAATGTTACAATAACATCATACATTCTGTTATCGTACCATTTTTGGTACGGGTTTTTGTGAAAAAGCCGTGAAAAAATACTACAATTTGAAATTGATGTACTATTATCTTTGTTCTTTCAACCGCTACTATAGTATTCTTTTTTTCTTGTTTATTGTTTTTACTATTTATTAATTTTTTTTATAAGAAGTAGTTATCAAATGGTATCGTTACAAGCCGAAAGTACACCGTGGTTTCATTATACTAAACCATTACCAGATATCAATCAGTATGTTCCACCCTATTCAATAACAACGTGTCCATCATACGAATGTGATATGCAATTACGACCTCAACCACAAGGTGATCCAGAGATAGAATATGAAATACAACGTTATTTACAAAATTCATTTGTCACAGAATATTGTATGTCACTGTTTCGTTATGAACAAGGAGAATCCTATACATTATTTTTACCCATTGAGTCAACAATCATGGATGAATGTCAAACTATACTACGTACTCCTGGATACAGTTTCGATGATCGTGTATTACATACGGAAGCAACAACCATACGAGATAACCTTTTACAACACCATATGTGTTCTTTTCAACTTTTTCCTGACCAATTACAAGGTAAAGAGAATCGAATTGAAACCAAACGAGGATATTTTATTCAATCGAATGGTCGTATTACTTCTGACAGTAAAATAGAATATTGGATTGTCCTTCCTCGTGTTACATTGTTTTTTATTACAAAAGAAATCATTCCACAATCTTTTTAACACACGGCTTTTTCACAAAAACCCGTACCAAAAGTGTTACAATAACAGAATGTATGATGTTACTATAAATGTACTCAGTATATTCACGTAATAAATAAATAGTAAAAAGTACTAATAAAAACTGTTATAGCAAATAAAATTTAGTTATAAGACGGTGTATAGCAAATAAATAGATAGAGTGAAAAGGGTGTGTGTTTTTATTTTTATCATATTTTTAATTATACTTACAAATATTTATTATATATTTTACCTTGTTGACCGTTTTTGTTTTTCTCGTATTTATAATTGTATTTACAAATATTATATCATTATGTATATTGTTTTTAGGTATATTTTTAATTAAAATAATTAAGAATACTATTTTATTGAAAACGGTCGACAAAGTAAAATATAGTCACCGTCTTCTAACTCAATTTTATTTGCTATTAACAGTTTTTAGTAGTACTTTTACTATTTACTCAGTGAATATACTGAGTACGTTTATTATATCGTAACATTTTTGGTACGGGTTTTTTTTAAAAAGCCGTGGTTAAATTACCTACGTTTTCGATGAACATGGGCAATAAATGGATTAATTTTTGTAAATAAACGTAATGCTTCATCATGTTGTATAATAGCTAACGGTTCATAGTCCTCCGTATCGTAATAAGAAAGTATAATAGAATATTCTCTACGAATGTCAATACCATTATATTTTATCGGACAACGAGTATGTACATGAATCAAATAAACATTACATTCTTTCCACTTCATAAACGATTCAAGTAATGAAATCGACATGGTTGGTGGTATCGAGATACCCATATGGGTATTAAATTCTCGATATAGGGTTTCCGCCATTATCGTACGTTCGATCGAAGACGCCAGTCGATAGATATGAGATGTATTATACAAAAACGAATGATAAAAAGAATACAGTCGCTGGACACCTGTTCGAATAAGGACTTGAGATTCACCATATAAATTATTAAATTCATAAGAATCATTTTCATGTAATAAAGAGGTGGTATATGGAATGATAGTTGGAGCATAACGAAATGCAAAACCAATGTTTAATTGACTGAATGCGATTTCATACGGTTTCAATTTCGCTGGTGGTTGAAAATCAAATACTTTTACTTCTTCAAATCCAATTGCTTCCAGTTCTTCTTTCAAAATGGAATAAAACGCTAAATATTCCGTCTGTTCCGTGACAATGGAATCATGAATACTAATATGTAGTTTCATCCCGGGTTGTGCTGTACCATTGTCATATTGTTTTTTCATCGTAATATCGGAACCAATGGTAATGGTATCGTTCCGTGCCTGTGCTTCTAGTAATGAATAGGTTTTTTCACCTGACATCATGGTGCCAATAAAATAACCACCTTCTACTATGGATTCTTTTACAGTATGTAAGAAAGCACGTAACATAGTGATGGATTCAAATAAAAACGTCAAACTAAAAAAACTAGAAACGACATCGACACGTTCGGACACATGGGGTTTAATTTTATCCCATTCTTGACCCATAGCATGAACTAATGTCGTATGATATTGAATAGAACTTGTTGTATCCAAACGACTTTTTAATGTTAATAAATTAGATGGATTGGGTTCGACTAGAATTAATCGAGGTACAGCAACTTCTTCGTATTTAAACAAATCACCACCAAATCCGGCGCCGAGATCCAGTACGGATTTATGATGAGCATAATTTTTAATCAAGTATTTTTTTTCAAGGTTATGATATTTTTTCATATGTTCCAACATACTCGCTTCATCTTGATTTTTATCCAATTCTTTTTTAATAAATAACACATATGGTTTTCCTTCAATACGAATATCTTCTTGCATGACGATAAAATCATATTGTTGCGCATATGCTTCGAGTATATTTCGATCTAATAAATGAGGTGGTTCATAAGAAAAAGGTTGACAAATATAATAATAAAGACGTGTCGAAATCCAGTCGGTACTTGTACAAATTGGATCCACTGTCATCATACCACCATATACTTTTGTATTCACAAGATGATGCAATGGTTTTGCCGTTACAAATGTTTCCGTAGAAGACAATACCGTATACGATTGATTAAAATGATGATTTTGTACACCAGAAAGACGAATCATCGTACCAATGGGAAGTTGTACATATTTTTTATCATAGGTTATTGTTGCATGACCCTGAGATACAGTAATAGTATGAATGGTACAATAGGGTGCTGTTGGAACATGAACCAATACAGCATTTGTATTATAAAATAACATGTCATAGTGATGTGAACAAGCATATGGTACTGACCATAATGTAAGATTCGACTTTGGTTTGTATAACATATCAATGGTTGGTTGGATATGAAGAAGACTATAAGAAAAACTGCGATCATATTGATAAACGTTTACTTCTTCTATTTTATATCGTGTAAACAAGTATGATTTATTAAATGATGAGGGAATTTTTACAATCATATGATCAATATGTCCGGTTTTCATCCATTGATCAATCATATAATTAATATTTTTATCAACTCGTGGTACTTCATCTTCTGCCTGAAGATATAAACTGATACATTGTTTTTGTTTATAAGAAGATCCCCATGGTGGATCAAGATACAAGATATCAATGTGTGACGTTGGCATCCATGTACTGACATCTTGATAATGAACATGAATACGATCTCGTAGTCCAAATGTAGTAATATTTTTTTCCAATGCCTCGACATTTTTTTCTATTACTTCAAACGCATTAATGGTAGCTTGTGGAAAGACCTGTGCAAAATGAATGGTATCGACACCGACATGCGCAGTAGCATCAACAATATGAAGAATACGATCCGGTGCTCGAAACCATTTTTTATACAGTTTTGCGACTTGACTTTTTTCCCATGGTTTTAATGAACTATATTTACTGGCGTCCACGGTTATAAATTTATTATATTCCGGATCAGCATCCGTAATGTATCGTGGAAATCGTGTAAATTCAGTACTACTATGTTTGATACGAGGTGGTAAGGGTTTTGGAGTAGACGGTACGATCCAATGATGTTTTGCCTTGCAAATGACATTACTGTCATTCATTAATGTACCCGTTCGTACATCAAAAATAGAAGAGGTTAGATCATGAACAAATGTTTGTTTATAGATACGTTGAATTGATTCCAATTCTGGTACAGTATACAACCAAAAGTACTCATTTGTTAGTAACGAGAAAATGGATACGATCACGGCTTGATCCTTAGGTATCTTGTCTCCTCTACATAGTTCAAACCATTTTTGTCGAGCATCGATTTCAAAGGGGGGTGCTTTAATACTTAAGGCGTTACGAATCGTGTACAAGACAAGGGTTGGACGGATCACAAAAAAGAGTGATAAGAGTGAATCATAAAAATGATCAATAACAAAGGATTGATTACATGTGGATAATGTAGTAAGATATGATTTTGTTGATAAAAAAGGAAACATTTTTTCTAATGACAAGGGATGTTTCATATCATGTTGGACATCGTTAATCACACTATCTTTATTTCCCGATGTCCGATCATCACGATACCGTAACATGATCCATGTGGTACTATACCATAAACATTCTACAATGGAACGAGGACGTAATGGAATCATACTTTTTAAGATTCCGTGTTGTGTTCGTTCACTAGAATACAATAGGTAAAAATAAGGGATATGTGGATGTTCTTGTTGTAATTGAAGTAGAAGTTCTCGTGATGGAATATCAATTAAAAAATCCAATGATAATTTGGAACTAAATTTATATTTTAAATGATTGTGTTTTTTATTTGTATCAAGATAACTTCCTTTGGTATACGTAAAAATAAATCCATCATTTTCATGGAAAAATCGTGTCGCATCAGGAAAAGTTGATACAAGCGATCGAATATTTTCCTCTTGGGTACCATAATAGAAATGTTTTTTTTGAAAAGGAAACGAAAACCAGTTGGGATCAATACATGCCATACGATCCCGATGATGTTTTTCCGTTCGAGGAAAAAATAATCCTTCAACATATAAGGTATCAAACATCCAAAATGTTCCGTGATCTAATTCACAATCAATTAAACAATTTGGTAGATTCATTCCTGATTTACTAGGTAAAACGTAAAAGGAATCCAAATGTGTACCATCAAGAAAAGGACCCCCCGAATTTAAACAATAGACAATTTGTTGGTACACAAATATAAATTTTCGTTCTCCATCTAATTTATTGGTGAGTGCGTATTGTTCTCGATCCAATCGATCCATATCTTTTTCTTTAATATTAATGACTAATCCACGTAATGAGGCAAATAATTGATGTGATTTTTTCGTTGGATCATTCATTTCAATTTCCGTAAGTAAGGTTTGCACAATAGAAAGTACAGTTGTTTTTTGAACACAAAGAAAAGGTCGTGGCACAGGTACATCTTGATATATGATATGTACCAATTGTTGTAATACAGGATAACACTCGTCAAAAAATACTACGTTTGCTCTTTCAGGAAACCATTCTAGTTCAATTTCATACGTAGTGTTACTATTTTTACCACATGAACCGTCTTGACTAATTGGTTTATTGGTCACTTTCGAACAATCAATTTTCCATTTTTTTTGATCACGTTGTGTATAAATAAAAGACGTACGTTCAATGTATCTACAAAATGATGCAAGGTAATCACGTGGGATACTGACAATTTTTTCTACTGTTTCGATTGCTTTGGAAATTCGTAACGAGAATCCTAGATAGGTAATGTCGTCTTTACGAATGGATTGTTTGGTGGTAATTTGATTTTTTCCTTTTCGCACCCGATAGATCTTGGGATCACCACGTTTTTCATAGAGTACATGTTCATAATCTTCTGTAACGACGGAATAGAAAGAGTCTTGTTTTTTTGATTCATTATCAAAAAATTGTGTAATAGATTGATAGAAGAGAGGTGACACACCAAATTGATCGGTTCGTAATCGAACTTCAAATTCTTGAAGAACTGTATCTTCCACTACGAATAATGCAATTTGATCGGGGTGTACTTCTAGATTTATATTCATTCGAATCTACTATTTATGAAATGATACGGATAATAATTATTTTTTCATTTTTAATCATTGTAAATCATAATATACTAATAATGATCTCGAATTATTCCATTTTGGATAATTATCTTGGTTTTTACGTGATTGAAAAAGAAAAGTACAAACGAAGTATTGTAGAACTCACCACCAGTTCTTTTTATAGTATTTATAAACAACCGACATTATTATTTATGTATGCGCCTTGGTGTTTTCATTGTAAACAATTTGCACCAATCTATCAACAACTTGCAACGACATGTACCGATGATGTTATGTTTGCATCCGTCGATTGTGAGGCGCATCCAGCATTTATTGATGAATTTGGTATTCGTGGGTTTCCAACCATTTTATTATTTACAAAAGATAACCAATATAAAATGTACAAAGGAAAACGTATCTTGTCGGAATTACAAGATTGGATTACAGCACAATTATCATTATGATAATTTTTTAATTAGTCTTGGGTTAATTCTCCAATTTTATTGGATAGTAAATTTGAGAATTATATATTTTACCTTGTTTGTCGACTGTTTTCAATAAAATAGTATTCTTAATTATTTTAATTAAAAATATACATAAAAACACTATACATAATTATATAATATTTGTAAAAACAATAAAAAATAAGACAAAATAAAAAAAGGTCGACAAGGTAAAATATTCTATTCTAGTCACAAATTATGACATTATATTTTTATCACACCTTTTTCACTCTATTTATTTGCTATAACAGAATATAGAATAGATCACTATCCCTACACTATCACTATCCCTACACTATCCCTACACTATCACTATCACTATCCCTACACTATCACTATCACTATCCCTACACTATCACTATCACTATCCCTACACTATCCCTACACTATCACTACACTATCACTACACTATCCCTACATTATCACTATCACTACACTATCACTATCCCTACACTATCACTATCCCTTCCCTACACTATCCCTAAACTATCACTACACTATCACTATCCCTACACTATCACTACACTATCCCTACATTATCACTATCACTACACTATCACTACACTATCACTAGACTATCACTACACTATCACTACACTATCACTACACTATCACCACACTATAATTTTTACCTTGTCGACCGTTTTTAATAAAATAGTATTCTTAATTATTTAATTAAAAATATACGTAAAAACACTATATAGTAAGTATATAATATTTTTAAATAAAATGTAAAATACAATAAAATAAAAACGGTCGACAAGGTAAAATATGTACACCATCTTATAACTCAATTTTATTTTCTATAACAGTTTTTAGTATTAATTTTACTATTTATTCAGTATATGTACTGAATAAATTTATTGTAACATCATAAATTTTGTTATTGTAACATTTTTGGTACGGGTTTTTGTGAAAAAGCCGTGAATATGTATTACTTTTATACCTTATCACATACAGATAATCCTTTATGAATACTTTCAATTTTTTCCAATAATGTACATGCGATAATGTATTTATCATAGATGGGTTTAATTGTAAATCGTTTTTGTAATGGTCCCGTCTGTTCAATGTCTTGTAAGGATAATTCTGCATATTCTTTTTTACATTGTTGAGCATATTCTATTTCTTTATGTACGGTATGATCTGGGAAAGAATCATACATTCGATACGAATAATGTTGAAAAATAAACAATTCCGGTGCATTTGATTGTATGAGAATTCGGTCTTCATTGTGTCGTTCTACCAGTATATGATAGGTACTAGGAAACAATACGGTATCTTCAATAATACTTACAATCACATAGGATGGATCTTCTCCGCTAACAATTACTTTGGATACAAACCATTTTTTCCGACTGGGTAAAAAAGAAGTCGATTGACCCGATTGATACATGTTAATGATATGTAATGGTGGCGCCGACGGTGTATATTCGGATACACCACAGTCATTTTTTTCAGATGTATGAAGTAACTCTTTTCCAATCAGACTACTACTTCGTCTACGTTTCGGTGTTGTGATACCATTTATAATATCACCAATGGTTGTCCAAGAAATCGCAATATGGGATTGTAGTTCTTGGAGCGTAGACGAATCATACACTTCATCCGTATAGTGTAGTCCTGCTGATTTATCGGATGTAATACGTAATACAGTACCTGGGTGGGTATCTAGGTATTTTTGTATGTCCAATGGAATATCCATTATTTTTTGTGAAACAGGTGAATAATACACACGATAACATAACATTCCAACCATAACAAGTAAAATAAATAATAATACACATATGATCCATACTAGTGTAGATAACGTAGAAGCAGTAGAAGTATGTATCATATATGTATCTGTAGGTGCAAGAATAGGTGATGGAGTACTAGGGATGGTTATCATTATGGATGGTGGAGATGTAGATATGATTCGTGTAGGTACTGGTACCATTTGATTTGTATTCGTTATCGATTGTGATAATAATGATAGATCAATTGGATTTGCTTGTGTAGAATAAATTGTACTAGTCGAAAAGGTAGATGATTGTGTATTTTGTATTTGATTAGGTGTATTTTGTATTTGATTAGGTGTATTTTGTATTTGATTAGGTGTATTTTGTATTTGATTCGGACTAGTATTACTACTCGTTTGAACAATACGAATTGTAGTAGGGTCAGGACTAGTAAGTGACAGTAAAGGGATATTATTTACTTGAATGATGCTAGGAGTAATTAATTGAGTAGGACTAGGAATCGAACTCGAAATAATTAATGGAGTTGGACTCGAACTAATTAATGAAATCGGACTCGGAGTAATTAATTGAGTTGATATAATATTATTTATAAAAGGTGTAGGATTATTTACAAGACTTGTGGGAATATTATTTATATGTGATGGACTAAGATTAATTAATGGAGTTGGAGTAATTACATTAGTTATAATTTTTCTAGTTGGAATAGGATTATCATTTACTATAGCGGGACTAGATTCAATTAATATAGTGGGATTAGGATTAGTTACTCGATTTGTAGTAGGATTAATGAATGAAGTTGGAGTAATTACATTAGTTATAATTCTAGTTGGAATAGGAATACTATTTACTATAGTGGGATTAGAATTGATTACTTGAATTGTAGTAGGATTGATTACTTGATTTGTATTAGGATTGATTACTTGATTTGTAGTAGGATTGATTACTTGATTAGTAGTAGGATTAATTACTTGATTTGTAATAGGATTAATTAATAGTGTAGGACTAGGATTGATTACTTGATTTGTAATAGGATTAATTAATAGTGTAGGACTAGGATTGATTACTTGATTTGTAATAGGATTAATTAATAGTGTAGGACTAGGATTGATTACTTGATTTGTAGTAGGATTGATTACTTGATTTGTAGTAGGATTGATTACTTGATTTGTAATAGGATCAATTACTTGATTAGTAGTAGGATTAATTACTTGATTTGTAATAGGATTAATTAATGGTGTAGGACTAGGATTAATTACTTGATTTGTAGTAGGATTGAGTACTTGATTTATAGTAGGATTGAGTACTTGATTTATAGTAGGATTGATTACTTGATTTGTAGTAGGATTGATTACTTGATTTATAGTAGGATTGATTACTTGATTTGTAGTAGGATTGATTACTTGATTTGTAGTAGGATTGATTACTTGATTTGTAATAGGATCAATTACTTGATTAGTAGTAGGATTAATTACTTGATTTGTAATAGGATTAATTAATGGTGTAGGACTAGGATTAATTACTTGATTTGTAGTAGGATTGAGTACTTGATTTATAGTAGGATTGAGTACTTGATTTATAGTAGGATTGATTAATGGTGTAGGAGTAATTAAATTAGTTATAATTATTCTAGTAGCTACTCTAGTTGGAATAGGATTATTATTTACTAAAGTGGGACTAGATTTAATTAATAGAGTAGGATTAGGATTGATTACTTGATTTGTAGTAGGATTGATTACTTGATTTGTAATAGGATCAATTACTTGATTAGTAGGATTAATTACTTGAATTGTAGTAGAATTGATTACTTGATTTGTATTAGGATTGATTACTTGATTTGTAGTAGGATTGATTACTTGATTTATAGTAGGATTAATTACTTGATTTGTAGTAGGATTGATTACTTGATTTGTAGTAGGATTGATTACTTGATTTGTAATAGGATTAATTAATGGAGTAGGACTAGAATCAATTACTTGATTTGTAGTAGGATTGATTACTTGATTTGTAGTAGGATTAATTACTTGATTTGTAGTAGGATTAATTATTTGATTTGTAGTAGGATTGATTACTTGATTTGTAGTAGGATTAATTAATGGAGTAGGACTAGAATCAATTACTTGATTTGTAGTAGGATTAATTATTTGATTTGTAGTAGGATTGATTACTTGATTTGTAGTAGGATTAATTAATGGAGTAGGACTAGAATCAATTACTTGATTTGTAGTAGGATTGATTACTTGATTTGTAGTAGGATTGATTACTTGATTTGTAGTAGGATTTAATACTTGATTTGTAGTAGGATTAATTACTTGATTTGTAGTAGGATTAATTACTTGATTTGTAGTAGGATTAATTATTTGATTTGTAGTAGGATTAATTACTTGATTTGTAGTAGGATTGATTACTTGATTTGTAGTAGGATTAATTAATGGAGTAGGACTAGAATCAATTACTTGATTTGTAGTAGGATTGATTACTTGATTTGTAGTAGGATTAATTAATGGAGTAGGACTAGAATCAATTACTTGATTTGTAGTAGGATTGATTACTTGATTTGTAGTAGGATTGATTACTTGATTT
>Ga0209597_1002151_pt1 | contig 12634 bp, 14 predicted proteins | sample M_140625_MF_Meta_FD_187316 | JGI IMG/M metagenome (GOLD analysis project Ga0209597, IMG submission 187316) | Freshwater microbial communities from Lake Montjoie, Canada to study carbon cycling - M_140625_MF_MetaG (SPAdes) (version 2) | ecosystem: Environmental > Aquatic > Freshwater > Lake...
GGGGGGGGGGGGGGGCGGCCTCAGGCTGCTTTGAACTCTTCGATCGCCTGGGACGGGGAGAGGGGAGGGGCTTGCCGTTGGAACCGGCTGGCCATCCGTGCCCTGAAGGTGCGAAGGGCGGCGCTGTCACCAAGGCGATCCAGGCCGCTCCAATTCCAGGCGAAGGGGGCCAGGCCGCAGCGTTCCTGAATGGCTCGCTCCAGCAGGTTCGCCGCCGCCGCATCCTCGCCGAGGCTCACCGCCACCAGCCCCCAGAGCGTGGCCATCGTCAAGGGCTGCCCGCCACCCCCACGGCGTAGGGCTGCGCTGAGCTGGTCGGCGGCCCGCTCTCCCTCGCCGCTGAGGGCCAGCACCAGGGCCGAAGCCGCCTGGAAGCTGTCCGGCTGGGACTCCGCGAGGCGGCACTGGGCCAGTTCCTGCAGCGCTTCCTTGCAGCGGTTGGCCTGGGCGAGGCTGAGGGCGAGCAGCCAGCGGGGGGCCGCCATCGCGGAGTCGACTCGCAGCAGCTTGCCCAGCGTGGTGATGGCCCCATCCAGGTGACCCATCTGGAGCTGGCCCAGCCCGGCCAGGAACCAGCCCGAGGGGTTGTCGGCTTGGAGTTCCGGCTCCACTAGGGCCAGGGCCTCCTCCGGTCGGCCGGTGGCCAGCAGATGGCGAACCCAGCCATGGCGGGACGGCCCTTCTGGAAGCTGTTGGGGCAGCCAGGCGGCGAAGCTCTCCTCAGCCCGTTGGGGTTGCCAGTGGAGCAGGGTGAGCACCTCCATCCTCAAGGCCAGCGCCTGGTCGGTGATGCAGCCCGAGGCCTCCGCCTGCCGCAGCAGGCTCTCCACCTCAGCCTCGATGGCGGCGGCCGAAGCCCCACCCCACTGGTACTGACTCAGAAGGGTGGCGGCCAGCTGGACCTGGGCCGGTGCGAAGTCCGGGGCGCTGATGAGACAGCGACGGAAATGCTCGGCCGCGTTCGGCAGCTGCCTTGGATCGCGGTGGCGGACCTGCACCAGTCCTTCCACGAAGTGCCCCAGGGCCTGGGCTGCGGGGAAGACGGTGGTTTCGGGCGCAGAGCCGGTGGTCGCCTTCGGGGTGAGCAAGCTGACCGGCCCATCGAAGCGGTAGCCGCTGCCGTAGATGGTGCGGATCACCCGGGACCCGAGGGGGCCGTTATCGAGGATGCGGCGCAGGCCGTGAACGGCGCGCGCCAGGCTCACGTCACTGACCTGGGTGTGGCCCCACACCTCCTGAAGCAGGGTTTCCTTCTCCAGCACCTCGCCCGCGTGGCGCACCAGGGAGAGCAGCAGGCGCCGCTGCAGGGGAGAGAGGGGGACCGCCGACGTCCCCAGGGAGAGATGGCCGTCGGCATCCAGCCAGTAGGGCCCGATCGACCAAGTGCTTTTTGGCTGTTGCTGGGTCATCGATGCCGTCATGACAGGGCTGCGAACAGGGGGGAAGCGCTGAATGGGCCGGAACTGGGTGGGTTAACCGGTCCATGGAGTGTCCATGCCGGATACGTTCATTTTGATCGGATAATTCCTTTCGTCTTACTCAAAAAACGCACAAACTCGATGCAAGGCGCGTGTTGATGACGCCAACGGCTGCGCCTTCTCCGGGCGTCTCTGGACCTATTCCCTGGGCTCAGCAGAGCTGGTCGGGCTTGGAGGAGATGGAGGTGGTGATCCGGCGCCTGGCGATGCCGCTGGAGCTGCTCCAGCTCGATGGGGGCCATCTTGGCGGCGGCGTGGTGGCGATCAGGATCGGCCCGCTGCGGTTGTTGCGGTTCCGCATCGACCGTCGCATTCACGCCTGGGGGCCCAAACCGGTGGGTGAGCTCACCATCAGCCTCGACCTGGAGCCTTCCGGGGGCCGTCCGCCGTTGCGGGCCCATGGCACGTCACTGCCGGAGTCGTGTCTGTTCGGCCTCGACAGCGATCGGGATGTGCATCTCACCCTGCCCCGGGAGGTGGTGCTGGGGCTGGTGGTGATTCCGCGCCAGTCGCTCTGTAGCTGGGCCGATCAGCTGGGTGGTGGAGGCTTCGATCTTCAGGGGGCCTGCCGCCGCAATGTGCTCCCGCTTGATCCCTTTCGCTGTGAGGGCCTGCGTTCCTATCTGCGTCAGATTTTTGCCCTGGTGAAGAGCGATCCCTGGCGGTTGCAGCAGCCTTCAAGCCAGCGATTGATCCTGGAGGACCTGATGCCCTTGCTCCTCGAGGCCCTGATCCATGGCACGGACCAGGTTGGCCGGCTGCCGCGCCCACCGGCGCGCATCGAGATCGTGAAGGCGGCCCAGCGCTGGTTGCACGACAACCCCCAGCAACCGATCACCCTGGCCGAACTCTGCCGTCAGGCCCATGCCAGCCGCCGCAGCCTGATCCAGGGCTTCCGCGACCACCTCGGCATGGGACCGATGGCCTATCTCAAGCTCCACCGTCTCCACGGCGTACGGCGTCTTCTGTTGGCGGGCGATCACGACCAGGTGCGGATCGGAGCGATCGCTGCGGAGTGGGGCTTTCTCAATGCCGGCCACTTCGCCCGTGACTACCGCCTCCTGTTCGGCGAACGGCCGCGGGACACCCTGGGCCACCGCATCCCGCCCGCCTGAACATCTCCACTGCTTCCTCCGTCCATCAGGTGCCCATGGCCCCCGCCACCAGCAACCCCAGGGTCACCAGGCCGATCAGGGTGAGCAGCACCGCAGTGGCTAGGGCGATGGAGGGCTCTTCCAAGTAGGTGTAGTCCTGGCGGCGCAGCCGCCGAATCACGCGCCGGTGCTGCAGGGTGGCCGCCACCATCGCCAGGATGCCGGTGAGCACGAAGGACACAGCCACCAACCGGACCGAGAGCTGGGCATGGACCGGTCCGGAGCTGGCGTTGCTGCGGATCGCGTCGATGATCTTGTCGAGCCCGAAGCCGAAACTGATCAGCGAGAGACTGGTGCGGATCCAGGCCATCAGGGTGCGCTCGGCAGCGGCGCGGTTGCGCTCCTTGGCCAGTTCATCGGTGATGCCCATGCCGTTCCAGACCTCGGATGGCCGTGTGACGTCCAGCCTGATCGAGCGGGACGCCGCTCGACCGGATCGGGGGCCGGATCGCCGGGTTGCGCCCCCCTCGGCCCCAGCGATTCCGCAGTTTCACGGTGGGGAAGGAGCGGCTGCCATCGCTACCTTGTGAGCGGTGCTGTTGCCTGCCATGGCCGTGCTCAACCGCTGTGCGCTCGCCGTGGCGCCGAATTCACCGATGCGGGAGTGGAGCCGGCCGTTCTGGAGTCGGGAGGACCAGGCGGGTGGACCGGCGGACGAGAGCCTCTATCTCATCCCTGCCTACGACGATGACGGCTCCGCCCTGGCCCTGCTCAGGGAGCTGCATGGGGAGATCTTTGCCGCCGAACTCGATCTTTGGTGCGTGGACAGGCAGCTCTGGCCTTCGCCGCGCAACTTCGATCTGTTCCTGCAGTGGTTTTCGCTTCGCTTTTTTCCCCTGGTCGAGGATCTGGGCGTGGAGCCCCTCGTCGCCTACAGGGTGGGGGAGGGTTTCCGCGGCAGCGTGGCCGATGCCCTCGATTGGAACCCTCCGCAGCAGGGCTGACATCGTGGATGGCCAGTCCGCTCCTGGTGTTCGCCATGCTCTTCCGGATCCGGCACAGCCTCCACTACCGCTACGACCGTCCGGTGTGCCTCGAGCCGCTGACCGTTCGCCTCACTCCACGGCAGGATTCCTCCCAGCGGCTGGTGCAGCACACCCTGGAGGTGGAGGCGGCTCCCAGCGGGCGCAGTGCCGGCCTCGATGCCGATGGCAATGCCTGCGAGGTGGTTTGGTTCGACGATCTGCGGCAGAGCCTCGATCTGACGGTGACGATGGAGGTGGAGACCCTGCGGGATAACCCCTTCGATTGGATCATCACCGATCCGGCCGTCGCCACCCTGCCAGCCCGTTATGACGCCGCCGCGTCCCTTTCCCTGGGCCCGTTTCTGGCCCGGGAGCCGGTCGATCCCGCGGTGGCGACCTGGGCCGTGGAGCTGGCGGTGGGGGTGGAGGGGGCCACGGCCCCGTTCCTGATGTCCCTTGCCGATGCGATCCACCATGGCTTTCACCACGTGGGCCGCCCGGATGGGGATCCGATGGAACCCGCCGAGACCCTGGCCGGCCGCAGCGGCGCCTGTCGCGACACCGCCATGCTCTACGTGGCCGCTTGCCGCAGCCAGGGGCTGGCCGCCCGCTTCGTGAGCGGATACTCGATGCACCATCCACCCGAAGTCACCGAGCAGGAGCTCCATGCCTGGGCCGAGGTGTATCTGCCGGGGGCGGGGTGGCGGGCCTACGACCCCAGCCTCGGGTTGGCGGTGGCCGATGGCCACGTGGTCCTGGCCGCCGCTCCGGACCATCGCCTGGCGGCCCCGTTGAGCGGCAGCTACCGGGGCACGGGCGTGGGGTCCGCGATGGACTACCGGGTGGCGCTGCAGGCGGTGAGCCGCTGAGGTTCGAGCATCGGCTCCACCCTCCGCCTCAGTTTGTGGAAGGCCTGGCGCTCGAGCCGCTGCACCTTCTCCTTGGTGAGCCCGAGGCAATCGGCGGTGCGGGCCAGGGAGAGGGGGTCTTCCTCCCGGAAGCGCAGGTGCAGCACCTTCTGCTCGATCGGCTCGAGCTGTTCCACCTCCCCGTGGAGCCAGCCGTAATCCTCTTGGGAGGGAAGTGCGGAGGGCATCGGGATCAGGTCCCCTAGGCAGATCTCCCCTTCTTCGCCCCCCACCGGTTGATCCAGGGACACGGCATGGGCTTCGTGGGTGACCCGCAGCACGAAAGCCAGGCGCTTCTCCGTTTCCCCGAGCCGTACCGCCAGTTCGGAGAGCCTCATCCCCCGCGCCTCGGAGGACTGCAGGAAGCGGGCCTTCATCGCCAGACCGGTGACCTGCGAGGGCAGGCGGATCGCGCCGGACTGCTCATGGAGGTGACGGTTGACCGCCTGGCGGATCCACCAATAGGCATAGGTGGAGAAGCGATAGCCGCGGGTGGGTGAATAGCGCTCCACGGCCCGGATCAGGCCGAGGGTTCCCGCTTGCACCACATCGAGGGGGTCAATTTGTAGATGGCGAATACGGGTTTGGTAGTGGCGTGTAACCGAGACAACAAGACGTAGGTTGGCTGTAACCATGCGATCCATGGCGCGGCGGCCCCGGCGGGTCAGACCGTGATCTGGAAGAGGCGTGGAAAGCCATTGTTGTACCACTGTACCAAGGTGAAGTTCTTCGGCTGGTGTGAGTAGAGGCAGCCTACCGATGCTGTGTAGGTAATCACCAAAGGCGTCAGACATTTCGGCCCAGTGAATCGGTTCAGAGGCGATCATCGAACCCGGTTGATATCAAAAATCCACCTGAAGCGCTTGTGCGTCGCATCAGCCGCAGGCTCTGTCAGGGCTTGCCGGTCTTGGTATTGCTTCGCTCGCTGGGACAGGTGGTGGAACCAGGCAATGGATGGCGCCCCCTGGCTCGATGCAATCCCCCAAGACGTTCACTCCCCCATCCGATCCCGGGGCCCAGCCCGGCGCGCCGGCGCGGCTCTCGGAGCGGCAGCGGCCCCCCGGTAGCACCGAGGAGCGGTTGGTGGCCGATCTCATCGCCCTGATGGAGGCGGGCCAGGCGCCATGGCGTCGCCCCTGGCGGGAGGGGAGCGGTGCGCACGTGAACCTGATCACCGGCAGGCCCTATCGGGGCAGCAATCCGGTGCTCCTCACCCTGGGGCTGCACCTGCGCGGCTCAACCCTTCCCTATTGGTGCGGCTGGGGGGAGGCCCGCCGGCTCGATCTGGCCCCCCGTCGCGGCAGCCGGGGGGTGATGATCCTGCGTCCGCTGCGCTGGGAGCGCGAACCAGTCGGGACTGGGGCAGTGGATGGAGCCTTGGGTGCAGGTGCAGGTGCAGGTGCCGGTGCCGGTGCGGGGGCGACGGCACCCCATGGCGAGAGCGGGACGCCCGCCCCCATGCCCCAGCAGGGGATCCGCTTCCGCCCGATGGTGGTGTTCAACGCCGCGGATCTGGTGGGGGATGCCAAGGCCAGCCGTGGTCTGGCCGAGCGCATCGCCGGCTGCAGGGCCCAGGCCCAGGCCCAGGCCCAGGCCCAGGCCCAGGCCAAGGCCCAGGACCTGGGCCGCCAGGCATCGGAGCGGTTGGCGGCGGCGGCGGCGACCTTGGCCGCCTGGCCCGTGCCCCTGTTCGAGGGGGCTGGCCGGGCCTGCTATCGACCCGATCTGGACCGCATCGAGCTTCCCGATCGCGGCAGTTTCCACGCCGCCGCCGCCCGTCTGGCCACCTGGGCCCATGAGGCGATTCACTCCACCGGCCATCCCAGTCGCCTGGCCCGGGACTTGAGCGGGGCTTTCGGATCGGCGGCTTATGCCCGCGAGGAGTTGGTGGCCGAGCTGGGCGCCGTGCTGCTCGGCGAGCGACTCGCGATCGGCAGCGACACGGCCAACCATGCCGCCTACCTTCGCCACTGGTGCGAGCTGCTTCGCCAGGATTCGCGGCTGCTGCTCCAGGTGCTGGGTGATGCCCGCCGGGCGGCCGATCTGATCGCCCCCGAAGCCGTGATCAGCCCAGATGGTCTCCCGGGCTGATGGTCAGCCCGCAGATGGAGATCAGGCGGGCTTCGACCTCCCGCAGCTGGTGACGGTTGCTGATCTCCGGGTTCAGGAGCCCCACCCGCAGGGCGAAGCTCATCAGGAACCGGGCCGTGTCGGCTTCGGTGAATCCATAGATCCGGCAGGTTTCCTGGAGCGCCTGGGTCATGCAGTCGAGCGTGGGATCCACCGGCTGGTGGTGTTGCTCGGGAACGGTGCCGTTCGCCATCCGATAGGCCGCCGTGATCAGGGCATGTTCGATCTGGCCCATGGAGGGGGCACGGAAGCTTTTCTGCACCGTATGCATTGGTGGCGCCAATGTCAGCCTTGTAACAGAACGGGCAGGGCCATCCCCGCCATCGCCCACCAGAATCGGGACCCACCGCCACTGCGGCTGCCCCGATGCCCTTTCCCCAAACCCCCTCCTTCATCGCCCTGGTCGAGCGGTTCGAGCGGAACCTCTCGCGGGTGCTGGCGGTGGTCCTGATCGTGGTGCTCGTGGCCGGCACGCTGCAACTGGCCCTCAGCACCGCCCAGGCGTTGGTGCAGCCGGGGCAGAACTGGCTGGAGGGTGGGCTGATTCAGCTGCTGGATCGGTTGCTGCTCTTGCTGATTGGCCTGGAGGTGCTGCAGAACCTCACCGCCTACCTGCGGGATCACTCCATCCAGACCGAACTGGTGTTGCTCACGGCCCTCACCGCCGTGGCCCGCAAAGTGATTGTGATGCCACCGGGCCATGAGAAAGACCCGCTGATGCTGTTCGGCGTGGGAAGTGTGATCGTGTGCCTTGCCGCCGCCTATTTTCTGCTCCGTTCCAACAGGCTAAGGCCCTGATTCGGGGGCTTCTCCGCCGTCTGCTGGCGTCTGAGCCTGGCGGCTCAGTAACCCGCAAGGCTCAGCAGTAGGGCTGAATTGATCAGCACAATCGCGGCGGCAGCCATCCAGGCCAGAAGCAGCAGCCAGTTCGGTGCTCGAAGGTCGCCCATCAGATTGCGGCGGCTGCAGAACCACACCAGGGGCAGCACGGCGAAGGGCAGCTGGAGGCTCAGCACCACCTGGCTGAGGATCAACAACTGGCCCGTGGCCCGGTCCCCTAGCAGCAGCACGGTGAGCAGGGCCGGCACCAGCGCCAAGCAGCGGGTGAGCAGCCTGCGTTGCCACTGGGGCAGGCGGATCTGGAGGAACCCTTCCATCACGATCTGGCCGGCCAGGGTGGCGGTGAGGGTGGAGCTCTGGCCCGCCGCCAGCAGGGCGATGCCAAACAGCAGACCGGCGGCGGTGGTGCCCAGAAGCGGGCTCAGCAGGCGATGGGCCTCGGTCAGATCGGTGACGGGGGCACCGGGCAGGCCATGGAAGGTGCCAGCCGCCAGCACCAGAATCGAGGCGTTCACCAGAAAGGCCAGAACTAAGGCGATGACCGTATCGAGATTGGCGAAGCGGAGTGCCCGCTGGCGAACTTCCGGTCCGGGGCTCCAGCGTCGGGTCTGCACCAGGGAGGAATGGAGATAGAGGTTGTGGGGCATCACGGTGGCGCCCAGGATTCCCGCCGCGAGATAAAGCTGGGAGCCATCGCGGAGCGTGGCCGCCTGCGGCACAAGCCCGCCCAACACGCTGGCCAGGTCGGGCCGCAGCAGCAGCATCTCAACGGCGAAACAGGCGCCGACCAGGGCCACCAGGCTGATGACCAGGGCTTCCAGCCGGCGGATGCCGAAGCGCTGCAACCCCAGCAGCAGCAGGGTGTCGAAGGCGGTGAGCACAACGCCGAACGGCAGGGGCAGGCCGAACAGCAGCTGCAGGGCCAGGGCGGTTCCCACGAGTTCGGCCAGATCACAGGCCACGATCGCCACCTCGGCCAGGAGCCAGAGGGGAACGACCCAGCTGCGGGGTAGATGGCGACGGCAGGCCTGGGCCAGGTCGAGGCCGGTGGCGATGCCCAGGCGGCAGCAGAGGGATTGGAGCAGCACCGCCATCAGGCTGGAGAGCGCCACCACCCAGAGCAGGCTGTAGCCATAGGTGGAGCCCGCCGCTAGATCGGTGGCCCAGTTGCCCGGATCCATGTAGCCCACCGCCACCAGGTAGGCCGGACCGATCACCCGCAGCAGGATCGGCAGGCCCCCCGCACTGGCCGGAATGGCCACCGATTCCAGGCTTCTCTCCAGGGGCGGTGCCATCGGACGGGCCGGGAGGGAGGGCGGTGGGTGGGACGGATCGGTCGCCAACAGAACGCGCAGGGGTAAGGGCAGATCGGGCGCAGGGGGCCGCTTTAGCGGGGCGGTGCCGCGTGACTCCAGGGCAGTTTGCCTGAGGGGAGCGGCTTGCCAAACAACCAGCCCTGGCCGATGGGGCAGTTCATGGCCAGCAGGAGCTGGCGCTGGTGTTCGGTTTCGATCCCTTCGGCCACCACCCGCAGGCCAAGCTCCCGGAACAACCCCACGAAGCCACGGATCAGCACCAGACAGCGGGGGTCTTCAACCATCTGGGTGATGTAGCTCCGATCGATCTTCACCTCATCGATCGGGATGCGGCTCAGCCAGGCCAGGCTGGAATAGCCGGTGCCGAAATCATCCAGGGCGATCCTGACCCCCGCCTCCCTTAGGCGGCCCAGCACGGTGCTGGCCCGGTCCTGCAGCTGCAACAGCACCGTTTCGGTCACCTCCACTGTGAGGCCCCGCAGGTCGACACCGGTGCGGTCGCGATGGCTCAAGAGGTCCTCCACTAAGGAGCCCCGCTCCAGATGGGTGGGACTCACATTGATCGCCAGCCGATGCTCCAAACCCTGTTGCTGCCATCGCCTGAGGGTGTCCAGGCCCTCGCGCATCACCCAGCGCTCCAGCGCCAGAATCTGGCCGGTTCGTTCGGCCAGCGGGACGAAGGCATCCGGCGGGATCGTCTCCCCGTCGGGAGTCTCGAGCCGCACCAAGGCTTCGGCTCCGATTGGCAGGCCGCTCTCCAGGTCCACCATGGGTTGGTAGTTCAGCTTCAGGCCCCCCACGCGCAGGGCCAGTTGCAGATGCTGGAGCAGGGTGAGATTCTCCTGCACCTGTTCATCCACGGCTTTGTCATACAGGGCCACCCCATCCCGGCCGGTAGCCTTGACTTGGTACATGGCGAGATCGGCCCGCCGCAACAGCTCATCGGCGGAAACCCCACTGCCCAGCGTGGTGCCTACCCCGAAACTCATCGAGATCGGTAATTCCCTCATCTCGTAGATCCAGGGTATTGCCAGACAGGCCCGCAATCGCTCGGCCAGTAGGTAGGCATCGCTGTCCTCTTTGATGTTCTGGGCCACCACAACGAACTCGTCGCCGCCGATTCGGGCCAGGATGTCGCCGAGTCGCAGCTGCTCCTTGAGGCGATGGGAGACCTCGAACAGAAGCCCATCCCCAACCCGATGGCCGTAGCGGTCGTTGATCTCCTTAAAGCGGTCGAGATCGCAGAAGATCAGGGCCAGCCCGTTTTGCCGCCCGACGTTATCGGTGATGCAGCGCTCCAGATGTTCCGTCATCGCGCGCCGGTTGGGCAGGCCGGTGAGGGGATCACTCAGGGCCTGTTGCTGCAGGCGCTCTTCGGTGCTGCGCCGGCTGGTCACATCCCGCTGCACCGACACCCAGTGGGTGTACCACCCCTGGGCATCCAGCAGGGGGGAGGCCTTGATCTCGGTCCAGTAGGTGTTGCCGTCGCGGTGGTAATTGAGCAGTTCCACCTCCACCGGCTGCCATGTATCAAGGGCGGCGCGGAAGCGTTTCAGCTCTGAACGGTCCGTTGCCGCACCCTGGAACAGGCGGGGGCTGCGGCCGAGCATTTCGTGGCGCCCATAGCCGCTCTGCACCACCATGGCGTCGTTCACATACAGGATCACCGGCCCTGGTGAGTCGTGTGGTTCGGCTGTGGTCACCAGCACGGAATCCTGCACCGCCTCGAGCAGGGTTCTGATCAGGCGCATTTGTTCCCATGCCGACCCATGGATTGTTTCGGTGAGTAGCAGGCCCACCCCATAGCCGGCGTCGGTGAGGAAGTGGCGGCACTCCACTGGGCGCCCCTGGAACTCAAGGCAGCGGTCGCAAGGTCCCTTCGCTAGCTCCGGCATGGGCAAGAGCAGGCGTTCGGCCAGCTCGGGCCAGAGCTCGGCGAGGGGTTGGTCCAGGGGAGCGTCAGGCCCAATCCCGAGCCATTGGCGGGCGGTGCGATCGACGTGCAGCAGCTGCAGCCCCTCGCTGATCAGCAGTAGCCCATCGCCAGGCAACAGTAGAAACGGCATCGAGCCGTCGGTGTGGCTGGACCCGTTGGATGCCGGCGCCGGTTCCGGGCTCATCGAGCTGCCTTGTCGCGATCCACCAACCGTGGATCATGGCGCTCAGGAACCGGCACAGGGAGAAGCAGGGTGTCAGTGCCAGTGTCTCATCCATTGCCTGGGAGGTCCTGGATAAGTTCGGGCCGATGGCCAGCCGGTGTGATGTTTGCTGCGGGCGCGGCGCCTTCCCTGCCCTACTTCGATCTCCTGCTTCAGCAGCTTGAGGCGGGAGACGCGCGCTTCGGCGAGGGCCTTCGGTCGCCATGTGCAATGGGGGTACTGGCCTGATCCGCTGCGGGCCGAGGGCACCCCGGCCGATGTCGCCGCGGCAGCGGAGCGTCTCTGCCGCCTGGTCTGTGATGGGGGTGGCGTGGTGGATGGCGAAGCGGTCTTCGATGCCGGCTGCGGGTTCGCAGGCACCGTGGACAGCCTTAACGGGCGTCTCAGCGGTGTGGATCTGGTGGGTCTCAATATCGACCCGCTGCAGCTGGCAGACCGGTGACGCCTGCGCCATGCCCCTGAGTGATCGGGCTTTTGATGTGGTGCTGGCGGTGGAGTGCATCTTCCATTTCCCCAGCCGGGAGGCCTTCTTCCGGGAATGCGCCCGGGTGCTGCGACCCGGCGGACGGCTGGCCCTAAGTGATTTCGTGCCCACTCCGGTTCTCCAGGCTCTGCTGCGCCTGCTGAACCGCGGCCAGGCCAAGGGAGTAGCGGCCATGGCCGCCACCTACGGCCCGATCGATTGTTCCTGCGGGCGCCAGGATTACCTCCGGCTGGCCCGGCGCCATGGTTTCGAACCGGTGAGCGACCACGACATCACCCCCGGCACCCTGCCCACCTATGCATTGGTGGAGGTGCATTGGTGGAGGATCTCTTCGCAGATAGCGGTGCCCGGGAAGCGGCGAAGGCAACCCGCACCATCGCCTGGTTGAGCCGCTTAGGCCTGCTCCGCTACCGGGTGATGGGGTTCCGTTTGGTGGCCGCCTCTCCATCAGGATGAGCCGGCGATGGCCAGCCCCCGCTGGTCGTCAAGACCATCGGGCTCGACGCTGAGCACAGCGGTGACGTTGAGGGGCTGTCGCTCGTCCACCAGCAGGTCGCTGGCAGGGAAGGCCTCCACCAGTTCCGTGCCGCCGATGCCGTGGCTCCAGATCTGAACCTCACTGCTGCCAGGACAGGTGAACAGCCAATCCTCGAAGGGGAAGACCACCTTTTCGTGGAAGAACTGATCCGGTCCGACGCAGCGCAGGATCACCATCCGCTCGTTGAGGTTGCGGTAGTGGCAGTAAGGGTGGGCGGATTCCATGCGAGCCGAGACTGAGGACATGGGACCGGTGGTCGACGGGGGCTCGACGATCGGCATCTGGATTTGTCTTCAGCCTCGGTGTCCCGGCCGCAACGCTCTGTGTCGACAACAACCGTCGCGCTAACCGGTTGCTGCGCAGATTCACGGCGTCCCCTCCCCGCCCCGCCATCCCCATCGGGTTTGGAGCGCGGCCGGGTCGCCTGAGTGGTCTTGCTCGCGTCGTCTGGGGGCCTGCGCGAGCAACGGTTGGCCATGAAGCGCCGCCTTTATGAAATCCCCTTCACGGTTTCCGCAATCTTCCGTTACAGTCGCAAGCGACGGAGCCGGCTGCCGGTTCTCCGGCCCTTGCCCCAGAGCTCTCGGGTTCTGATCGGCAGGTCGGTTTTCCGTCCTTCCTTCCGTCCTGGTTCCCCTTGGGGAGCCCAGACACACCCCCCT
>Ga0209597_1002156_pt1 | contig 12613 bp, 16 predicted proteins | sample M_140625_MF_Meta_FD_187316 | JGI IMG/M metagenome (GOLD analysis project Ga0209597, IMG submission 187316) | Freshwater microbial communities from Lake Montjoie, Canada to study carbon cycling - M_140625_MF_MetaG (SPAdes) (version 2) | ecosystem: Environmental > Aquatic > Freshwater > Lake...
CCAGATAAAACAACTCTTGCAGCAATATCTTTATCCATAGAAGATATAATAATTTCGGATAATTTAGTTGTTTTTTGTTTAGGTTCAGGCGTACTTGACAATTTTGGTGTTTTTTTAGATTTACTCATCATAAATAAATATACCGATAGAAGACCAATAAGGTCAACAAAAAGATCCGTGTCTCAATAGTTTATTCTTTGCACAAGTCCCTATTGAGACACTCTCCCTGATAAACAGTTTCACAATAAATGAACAGGGATATTTCCTAAAAAATAGGAATCATTTATCATTATCAAACCCCTTAATGTCCGTAGGATAATTGTTCTACGGGGTTCGAAAATTTATAATAGAATAATTAATGCAAGTTCCGTGGACTAGCCCCCGATCAGATTCGAACTGATGACCTACCGCTTACGAAGCGGTTGCTCTGGCCAACTGAGCTAAGGGGGCTTGAATAATAAACATTAGAAATAAAAAATTATTATGTAATTAATTAATTTTTTAAAGCCTCCGACTGGAATCGAACCAGCTTTCTCCTCATTACGAGTGAGGTGCATGACCAGTATGCTTCAGAGGCAGATGATAGGTTTTTAAGAGGAACCTAACAAACCTCTCTCCATCAACCCAACATTGTCTAGGAGACAAACATCACTTACGAGCACCTCGGGTGCGAGTCTTTGTATCAGAAGTAGAGCTATCAGACTCTTCCTTATCAGCCTTGCTCTTTAGACCGGTGACAACATTAATGTTAGTAGTGTCAGTTCCGGTAGCGGTAGCAACGATAAGCTGCTCAACACGAGGATGAAGCTTTACAAGATTCTTATAATTCTTCTGACTTCCAACCCAAACCATTAGACGAGGCTCTGGGGGGCAATCCTTCATGTATAGTGCAAGTTGATCGGCTTGCTTATCGTCAAGCTGACCCTTTACAAGCCATTCTGAAAGCTTATGAGCAAGTTCGATAAACTGTTCATTGCTGATTTGAGAACCAAGTCGAGTCTTAGCCTTTGTCCAATCCATAAGGATATCCTTGGCATTGACATGACGTTCACGTTCCTTGCAGAACTTATGGAAAGCGCCAGCAGTTTCTGCTCCAAGGAAAGCCCCAGCGAGAACATATAGCATATGTTCATGTGGGTTATCAAAAAGACCTAGACGAGTAAGTTCCTTGTCAAGCTTAACCCAGCTACGACGGTCTGGGTACTTCTTGTTAGCCTCGAAATTACCATTATGTTCAAGAGACTTTGGGCTATTGATGATGAATTCAACGGTCGCAGGATTACAAATCTTGCGAGCGTATTCAATCCACTCTTCAGTAGTTGTTTCAAGCATAACAGTTGCAGCACGAGAGATTTCAGCCGGATCAGACTGATTAACGGTGTAAGCATCACCGATATTCTCTGCGATTACAATACGGGTTCCATCATGAAGACGATTACCGTAGAAAGCCTTGCTATCAGCAAGCTGGAAGACAGACTGCTTAACCTGTTCTAGCGCACGATTACGCTCGTCAAGGAAAAGAAGAACAGGGAAATCACAGGAATAGATAAGCCAATCACATGGCTTGAAAGAAGTGTAACGACCTTCCATCTTGGGAAGACCGATAGTATCACCCTCGGTCATCTGTGAGAGACGACGCTCAACGACGGGCAGACCCATATCGTGGGTCCAAACTCCACCAGACTTTGCAAGACGCTTCGCAATAGCTGGCTCATTCTTAAGCTCTTCAACCATGCGAGCACAATTAGCCGGATCAAGATAGAAATCATCATGGCAAAGTTCGGCTGCCTGATGAACACCTTCTGACTTTCCCTTTGCGTGACCCCCACGGACACAAACCGTGATATCAGGGGAGACGCTAGAGATTAGCGTCTGCATAGACTTCATTCCTACGGGTAGTGCTAGACTCATTTTTACTTCTCCTAGAAAACTTGTTGTTGGGTTGTTTTCCTATATTCTTGTTATAGCACCTATGCCGGGACATTTAAACTGATTATGAAAAAAAGTTTTCATCTATTTATTTTTAGGTGTTTTTTACTCCCTTATTTATTGGTAAGGTTCCACAGTAATAGGTTAAAAATGTACATATGTGTGTTATAAAGAATAAGAGGAACAAATGAGTAATACTGAATCAAATACTAATCAGAGTGAAGGCGATGTCCTTACAGGTCTTGAAGAAGAACTTGAAGGAACTATCGAAAACGAACAAGAGTTTTTTTCAGTTCGTGAATTCGATGGTGATTTCCTATATGTTTATATGAACGATCCTTTCCTTGGACAAATCAGCATGGAGCTAACCAAGGTTCTTGATCTAAAGGCACCTACAGCTTATGTTGGTCTTCGTCGTGATGGACGTGGAGAATATGAAATTATTCTTGGATACAATCCTAGATTCTTCCGTTCTCTTACTAAGCATCAGCGAGTAGGAGTTATTAAGCATGAGCTTTATCATCTAATTTTCCAGCATATTTTTGGTCGTGGTGTTACTGATCCTGACAATCAGAAGCTTTTCAATTGGGCTGCTGATCTTGCTATTAACAGCATTATTGGCAAGGAAAATCTTCCAGAGATGTGTTTGATTCCTGGTCATCGTCCGATTGATCCTTCAACTGGAAAGCCTGTTGAGGGTAGATTTGCAGAATTCATTGAGACTGCAAAGCCTCTTGAAGCTTCTGATTATTATTTTGAAGAGCTTCGTAGGATTCGTGATGAAGAACGTGAGAAGAATGGTGGCGACGGCGAAGGTGCTATCAACATTATGAATTCTCCAATTGATTCTATGGACGATCATAGTGGCTGGGGTAATCTTCCTGAAGAAGTTGCAGAACAGCTTCGTGGCAAGATCAAGGACATGATTGAAGGTGCTGCTAAGAATGCAGATCGTACCAACAATTGGGGTAATATGCCAGCTAGCGTTCAGGAAATGATTCGCAAGATGGTTTCCCGTGAAGTTGATTGGCGTAGTGTTATTAAGAACTTTATTGGTCGCTGTCGTTCCGTTGAGCGTAATAGTTCAATGAAGCGTATCAATAAGAAGATGCCTTATATCCATCCTGGTGTTAAGCGTCCATATCATGCAAACTTTGCTTGTTTTATGGATCAATCGGGTTCTATGGCAGATGAAGATATTGCACTTCTTTTTGGTGAACTACAGAACCTTTCTGCTCTTGTTGAACTTGATACGTATCATTTCGATACTGAGATTGACGAGAGCAGCTATCGTCGTTGGCGTAAGAATGATCCATTCCCTCCTCTGCGTACTCGTGCGGGTGGTACTGATTTCCAGGCTGTTGCTGATTTCTGTAATCTTCCTGAGAACCGTGGTCGTTGGAGTGGTATCATTATTCTAACTGACGGTTTTGCTCCTACAATGGGACAAGTTATGAATGCTCGTGTCATGTGGGTTGTAACTGAAAGTGGTACTATGGATCACGTTCGTAGTGGTGATCTAGCTGTACAGATGAAGAAGTCTAAGGGTAAGTTTCAAAGCTACTGACAATGAATCTGTTGTGACGAAAAGCCCAGTTTTACTGGGCTTTTTCTTTTAAAAAAGAAAATAACTTATTTAAAATAACATATGGAAAAATTTAATACTAAAAAGAATAAACATAATATTAAAAGATATTTGGAAAGGAATGAAGAATTCAATAATTTCCAAATAGGAAACTTAATTGAGATTGATTTTGAAAATGGTCTTTTTCAAAAAAGGATAAGGTTAAGGAAAGTTTTAAAAACAGAAGAAGGGTTTAGATATATAGACTGTGGAAAGCCCAAGATAGAATCATGGGAAATGTTTGGAGCAGGTATTGTTGGAATTTTTTTAGGCAGGTATGACGGTTTTGCTGTAGCAATGTTTGAAGCAAACTTATATTCTGTACCTGTTACTTGTTTAAAAAAAATTGAATACAAATAAGAAAGCCGGATTTTATTCCGGCTTTTTTCATGAATATTTAGGTCTTGCGCCTTGTGAATTGCCTTTTGCTTTTGTGTTTGCAGTTCTTTGTTTGTTGTCTAAGGTAAATTTTTTATCTTGTCTATTACCGTTTAGTTCTGAGATGCTTTTACCGTCATCAACAATACTTCTAGCTCTGAGATGTGCTGATTCATGTTGAATGATTCTAGCCATGTATCCAGAGAACTTAGCAGAATGTTTTTTAAAAGTGCCATCTTCTTGTAGAGATAGCCAGTTAAGATTAATTGTTTTCCATCTATCTACTTCTATTGTAGCATGAGGAACAGATAGACATCCTTCGACATCTGTTTCTTTTCCATCTTCTTGTACTGCTGTCCAAGTTGGATTATAATATGCAGTAAAAGAATTCTTTGGCGTATTGCTTTCATCCAAGTCACGAATGATAAATAATTGTTTATATATTCCTAATTGCGGAGCAGATAAACCAATGCCGTCATCTTCAAGACAAACCTTCATCATCTTATATATTAATTCTTTAGCTTCAGCATAAGATGTACCTTTAGATTCATTCCAAGGAACTGATTTGATTTTTATCTTTGTGTAAGGTAATACCAATGATTTTTTTGTATTTTCTGGGACATTTTCTATAAGGAATTGCATATTGTGATTTTAAATCATAAACATTTGATAGTATTATTAAAAAGTGACTTATCCTTATAAAAATGAATCAAGAACGGAATATTATTCTTTCAATGAAATCAAGAAGCAAATAAATGTTGGCGATATATTTGCTTTAAATATCCAGACATTAAATACCATTTTAAAAAATGGTTGTTGGAAAAAATGGGAAGATTTAGAATATTCATTAGAGAAATATCAACAAAATGGCATTATTAACTATAATCCTATTGAACAACGTTACACCGCAAAAGAGTTAGATCTAATTTCCAATAAAGCAAAAAAAGAGCCATATGCTTTGTGTTGTAGATATCAAAGTTTTCATACCAATGAAGATTCAATAAGTTATAATGTTATTGGATTTTCTTTTCTTATAGAAGAAAAAATATATAATTTTTTTATATTCTATGATGAAATATTTTTGATAAAAACATGGAAAAAAATTAGCTAATATAATATTTACTAATGTTGTTCATAATACCCTTCAAAACTCAACTCTTCAGAAACAACATGAGAGAAAGCGAGATTATATTCTCGCTTTTTCCTTTTTAGGCTGGTAATTCTGCCATTAAAAAGATGTTATATGGAATTGAACTAAGAGCTATTTTGATTTGATTATAAGTTAAATCAAGATCTCCTCTTATTTTTTGCATTGTATCATTCATTACAAAATCGAAATCTTCTTCAGAAACTCCATTGGTAGCTTCATTTAATAATTCAACAAAGGTATCATATAAATGATGAAAAGCTTTATTTTCTGCTTCTAATTCAAATGTAGGAATATTATCACCAACTATAGAATTAAAGATTTCTTCTATGAAATTTTTAACATCAGATACAGCATCTAATATTAAACCAAGATATTGATCCTGAGAAGACATGTCAGAACCGCTATTAATTTTCTGAACTATTTTTTCTTTTGTTAATCTTGTTATGATTTCTTTTTCAAATGCAACTTTTCCAATTCTTCCTTGTTTGGAAAATTGTTTTCTAAATAAGTCTTCTACAGTTTCTTTAATAAAATTTTTTAATAATACTTTTGAATTCATAAAATTAATTATCAAAGTTTTTTATTTATTCTTTCACGATGTTTTTTTAAGAGATGATTATTCAATTCATAACTTTCTTCTTCATAAGGTTCAATATCTATTTCGTCTAGCCAAATAATTTGATTATTGCCATCCCGTCTAGTAATCATTCCTTTCCAGAACTTTTGTTGTTTTAGAATTGTATTACCAACTTTCCATTCTCTTATTTTATTTTCTAAAACAAGAAAACAATATTGAAATGTAAAGATTTGTTTTTGCAATTCCAATTCTTTAATTTCTTTTGAATATTTCATAAAGATATCTATTATTTCTTTATCATGTTCTTTTTCGGATAAATTTTTGTTTTCTAATTCTTTTTCTTCTTTGTTTCTAGCTAGAATTAGTTTTTTAGATTCTTCAACATAATCTCTATATATTTCTGTGTCGAATAATCTTATTCTATGATTTTTAATACCTATATTAGTATCGTCTTTCCAGTGATATCCCCAATGTGATTTATCTTTTTTCCATTGAGCTAGAATTCCTGGTTTTATCATATTGATGGTCATATATTATATTATAAAGGAAGTATTATGGAATCTAAAAAATTAAAACCTAACGCACAAAAATTTCTTGATGAAGTAACAAAAAAGATTAGTCCTAATTTTACTATCAAATCAAAAAGTGAGAAATCTGGACTTTATGCTTTGGTAAGTCCTATTATAAAAATATTTAACAAAGACGTTGATGAAAACTATATAACCGTATTATTTGGTACCATGTGGGTTCCCAGTGATTTTTATGAACGTACTGATGGTTCATCTCTACAAATACTAGCTCATGAAACAAGACACGAATACGATAGAAGAATATATGGTTCTGTATTGTTTAGTTTAATTTATTTGTTTCCACAAGTATTATCTATTTTTTCTCTACTGTCTGTATTGTCAATTTGGTTTGGTCCAATGTGGCTTCTATGGCTGTTATCTTTAATATGCTTGGCACCTTTGCCTGCACCTGGCAGAGCATATCTAGAAAGAAATGGGTATAGAATAAACTATATAATGGAACGTTGGGGATATGGCAATACAAATATGAAACCATCTTTAGATTGGTACACGGAACAATTTACTAATTCTTCTTATTATTACATGTTTCCATTTAAAAATATTGTTGTTAAACAATTAGGAGATGAAGAATCAATTAAAAACGATGAATATAATAAACAAGTTATTGAATTCTTAAGAAACAATAATCTTTTATCAATCAATCCTTGAGCAGATTCTTTTTATCTTTTTTCAAAAATTTCTTTTCTTTTTTCATGGAAGCTAATTCTTCACGGATTGCTTCCATTTCTTTTTTAATGTTTTCCATTTCATTTTTCAATTCTTGTTCTTTAAGTTCTTCAGGAAGAGCATAAACAACATTAGTTGGAGAAATAGAAGAATTATTAGAATAATATATATTAGTAGGAGAACCTTTACAGGTACAAGAAAAGTTAGAAGGCGGGGGTGTAATTCCTTGCCAAGTTGTTGGAATCCAAATTGGAGCACCACAATTGACACAATTTGAAACTATTTGCCATTTAGACATAAAAAACATTCCTTTAACATCTTATTAATAATAATTATAGAAAGTTTAATATTAAATTTTATGGACAAACAACAAAAAAGAATTTTATTTGAAATAATTTATAAGGAAGTTTCCTCTGTAGTGGAACAAATTCTTATGGAACAAGAAGAACCAAAAGATGAACCACCTCCAGACGATGCAGATGCTCCCGATGAAAAACCTCCAGAAGAGACGCCAGCCCCTGAAGCACCAAAAGTTGAGCTTGGAATGAGTCCTCCGACAGCGGGTGGGACTTCTGTTCCAGTATCGCCAACTGCATCTGTAGAACCAGCACCGGAACAAAAGGCTCCTGAGACACCTCCTGCGCCATTAGAGCCGCCAGAAAACATATTGCAAACAACGGCAACAAATTTTTTCAATGAATTGCCTGCTTCTAAGAATCAACCAGATCCTGTTCAATATTTATTAAATGTAGCAAAACAACAGATACAAGACAATTATGAAAATATTGACGATGCCCTTCCTCTTGTTACACTATTAGCACAAGACAAAAATCAAGATGTTAAAGATGTCGCAAAAAGATTAGCAACATTTATTTTGTGTGTTTGATATAAATCCCGGAGATCCAAATGAAAGTTACAAAAGAAGAATTAAATACATTAATCCAAGAAGCTCTTCAAAAGAAAATGGAAACATTAAAAGAAGACGTTAATTTCACAGCTAAAAGAAACATTGTTATGGCAGCACAACATGCTTCACAACAATTCGAAAATGAAATAATGAAAGCTTTCAATCTTGTACATCCTGATCAATTACCAGGACACATTCAGGAACAATATTTTGCTGTTGTCAAAGAAATGGAAGAAGGCGTAGTTCACGCTGTTAAAAATGCTGTTCGAAAACTTGTTAGATTTCCAAAGAATAAAAAAGGCAGAGCGTGAAATCTGATCACAAAAACTCTTTGAAACTTGAAAGCATCTTTTCTTCTGATGAAGCTTTGGAAGAAATGATAGATGCTTTACAAGAACTTGGTGAAAGAGATTTTTGTGAAAAATTTATCAAACATCTTGGTGACGATAAAAAGATTAAAAAAGTTTTAAGAAAAATTAATCGTCGTGCATCTTTGGGATTAGATGAGAATAAATTATTTATAGAACAAGCTGCTGCAATGGGAGCTGTCGCTTCAACAGCAAGAACGGCTCCCGTTCAACCTCAACCAACACAAAGACAAACTTTTGGTGTTCCTGGTCGTGATGGACAAGCATTAACTTTTTCATCTTCAACAGCACAACTTACTCCTCAACAACAAACAGCAAGACAAGCAATGTTAATGCGAAGACCTGAAAGTGCTGTTCAAATGACTTCTCAACGTGTTCAAGGATTAAGACAAGCTGGTGTAGAAACAGATACTAGAAGATTGCCTTCTGCTTTTGGAACTCAATTGTTAAATGTTGGACAAACAGCATTAGATATTATAGGAGCCATTCCTCCTTTAGAGGCAGTTGGTATAGCAGAAATAGCAGATTTTTCAAATGCATCTATTTCTTTATTAAGAACTATATCAAATGCATCATCTGAAAATATTCAAAATACCATTATATCTTTAATTTCTATTATTCCTGTTGCTGGTGATGCAATAGGTAAAGGTTATAAATGGCTTAGAGCAATTGAAGCTATAGCTGGTCCTGCTATTCGTGACGTTAGTATGTGGCAAAGAATAATACAATATACAAGCAGAGTATCTCCGCAAATTACTAGAATTATTCAACAAGGAATGACTAAAATAAGGGCTGCTGTAAATTTTATAAATTCTTATCATTTAAGAACTGTATTTACAAATTTAGAAAGATATGTTGCTGATGAATCTTCAAGACAAGCATTTCATGCAGCGAATTACCCTATTGAAACAGCATTTATATCTTTAATTAATTCTAATGAAGAATTAAGAAACTATTTTTTTTCTCAAAGAGGAACAAGAATATTGAACATGTTTAACTCAACTGCAAATCAAATGGCTGATTATTTAACGGACATGTCTCAAGTGGCTAATAATATTCTACAAAATTCAGACACCTCAATGGTCACAGAGCATCTAAGAAAAATAGTTAATAAAAATAGAACTAATTATTTTTTAAAAAACATATATTGAAAGTAATTGAGGAAGAGTCATGTATAGGACATTAAAAGAAAAAAGAGAAGCTAACCTAAAAAAACTACAAGAAAGAACCCAAAAGATTATTCTTCGTAGAGAAATTAAAAAAGTTGTTAAAGAACAAATCATTTTTGAAAGAAAACAACAACAACTTAATGAAGGCTTAGGAGATATTTTAGGCACTATTGCTCATTTGAGTGCGGGTGTTTGGGGCAGCATTATTCCTGCTGAACTTACTGGAACTGCTGAAGCTACGGACATTGCTAATGGCGTTGTTTATATACTAGAAGGTGATTTTTTAATGGCATTATTATCATTTATTTCAGCATATCCTGTGCTTGGAGATATAGTTGGTAAACCAATCATGGCATTAAATGGATTATCTAGAATGCTAAGTAACGAAGGAAGAATTGCCAGTTCTGCAACTCAAATAGCAGGATTTTTAACTAGAAATTCTTCTACAATTCAAAATAGTGCTGAACAAGCATATAATTTTGTTAGAAGGAATAAAGACAGGATTAAATTTGCTATTAAAGGTGCAAGAGTGGTGGCAGCTCGGGTGACATCCAGCGGTGACAATGAAGAATCTAATAGCAATTCAACAGATTCTAATCAAAGACAGTCTAGAGCCACAGGTACAGATGATTCATTTACTGGTAAGATGGTTGAAATATTATTGAAAGATGATCGTGTAAGAGAAAAACTTGCTGATATAAACGTAGTAAATGGTCTTACGTCTGCTGTTGATGAATTAGAAAATATTTATAAAAGAATAGTAGACAGTTTTACTCCATTTAGTACAGCTAGTGAAGAAGAAATAACAGATGCTGTTTCTGAATTTACTGGTAATGAAGAACTATCTTCTGTCTCTACAGAACGACCACTAAATGAATCAAAAGCCGGTAGAGTTTCCTTAAAAGTATTATTTTGATGAGGATTATTATGAAATTATCTGATAAAAGAAAAAGACAAATTATAAGAGAAAGCTTCGAACAAGACGAAGATAAAAGAGAAGACTACAAAGCTTTTCTTAATCGTGGAATTGATCATGATGACGATTTCTTTAATAGACTATCTGATGAAGAAAAAAGAGAAAGAGCAAAAGAAGACTTTAAAAATTCCCTTCTTACTCATGCTGGACAAGATGATTATGTAATAGATATAGACGTTAGTGATAACGTAGGCGTTAGTGATAACGATGCAGAAGACATGGAAAAACGCCTTGGAAGAGGCGGCATGGTAGGTATGGGACGTAGAGCTTCTACGAGAGAAAATAAATCTTTTGGACTTAAAGAGGTCATGAGTTCATATATGAAAAAATGCCAACATTTAAATGAATGTGGTTGTCAAATGAAATCACCATTTAATGCACCAGAAGACGAACCACAAGGCTATATGCTTGTTCAAAATCTTGAAAAGATTGCTAAGAAGGCTGGAGAACTTACTGGCGTAGCCAAGTATACAGATGATGCTGAACCATGGGTAGAAAGCAAAATCAATTCAGCCGCTGAACATATTGATGCCGTATATGATTACATCAAATATGGACGTGATAAGAAATCTGATATGCATGGTGAAATGATGAATGAAAAACGTTTGCGTAATTCAAACCGCAAATCAGTTTTAGAACAATTGGATAGAATAGATACTGTTACTCCAGGTTCTAGATTGCCCCCAAGCAGATCAACTAATACAAGTTCAGCACCAGCTCCTGCGACATCAACCGTGACTGCGCCAGCAGCTAGAAAACCTGCTCCCCATCGAGCGCCTGTAAATGCAGTACAAAGCTGTAGCTTGATATTCGATCCAGCTACACAACGTAGCTTTATAAATCACTTAAGTAGACTACGTAGAGGTTTGGAAACAAACAATCCAACAGTTGCCAATTATGAATTAAGAGCACATAATGCATCTGTAACAAACGTTTTTGGTCAATACGTTGTAAATATAATGAGTATGTTTCCAGGAAAATTTGAGGGTTATCATGAGTCTCCTCTTGGAATAAGACTAAACAGATGGATAGGGGAAGTTAGAAATATATTAACAATTCCAGGTGTTAATAGAAATAACGCTGACGGTAATATGTCATTATATGGATGGCCACAGGATATATCACAAATTAATCCTAGACTCAGACAAGATATGTTAACAAGACTTCAAAATGCATATAATCTTACTCAAGCAGAAATGACAGCATCACCATCAATATGTGAACTAGTTGCTGCTGGACCACCAGTTACTGAAGAACCTCCCGCAGATACTACATCAACTCCTGCTACCTTGATGAGTTTTGATAAATAACACTTCAGATACTACATCAAATAGCAGTTTAGATACATGATGAAATGGATCATCATGAAGAACATGAAGAACAATATTGAAATATGTTTTGTTCTTAATGGTAAATGATAGCTTTATAATATAATTAATAATAATTTGGAGAATTAATATGAGAGTAACAGTAACAGAATTAAAAAGAATGATCGCTGAATCCGTAGCTAAACACATGAAAGAACAAGACGGATCTCTTCCAGTACCTGCATCTCTTGGACACCATGTTCCAGGTAGACCTGGAGAAGTGCAAACTGGTGGCGTTGTTGGTGGTAAACCAGTAGGCAGGGATAAAGAAGCAAGTCTTAAAAACATGGTTCGTGAAGTCATTGAAGAAATGATGGATAACGAAAAAGCAAATGAAGAAACGTATGAAGCAGAAAAACTAAAAGAAGCTGTCAGAAAAATGGTTCGTGCAGAACTAAAACGTTCTGGTAGATGAGTTTTCGGTCCAATAAGGGAAAATTAAAATGAAAATAAGTGTTGATAATTTAAAAGAAATGATTCGTGAAGCTGTAAAAGGCAAATTAAACGAAGAACTATCATTACAATATTCTGATCTTCTACCAGGAGTTGGAGGGGAATTACAAGAATACGTACTTGAAGTAGACAATTTCCTTAAAGAGACTGCTAAAAAAGCAAATGAACTTGCTTTAAAAGCAGACGAAATGATGCGAGCAGACATTTTAAATCATCCTAAAGTTGGAGAAAGAAATCGTATTTTACTTGTTCGTTCTGGTGCTCTTCGTAAACTAAGAATCAATGCCGTCACTCTTCTAGAAGCTCTTAGAAGAGAAGGCTGAATTTAATAACAAAAATTATACAACTGTTGTCTTTTTTTTCATCATTTTAGCATGACTAAGAAGACAACAGTTTCTATTTTTGGCGGCGGATTTGTTGGCGGAACTACCTATAAAGTTCTTAAACAATTAGAAGAAA
>Ga0209597_1002159_pt1 | contig 12597 bp, 11 predicted proteins | sample M_140625_MF_Meta_FD_187316 | JGI IMG/M metagenome (GOLD analysis project Ga0209597, IMG submission 187316) | Freshwater microbial communities from Lake Montjoie, Canada to study carbon cycling - M_140625_MF_MetaG (SPAdes) (version 2) | ecosystem: Environmental > Aquatic > Freshwater > Lake...
GGCGGAAAGCGAGACGATGGCGGAGCGGACGTTGAAGAATATTGCGGAGAAACAGCGGGAGATTTTCGCGGCGGCGGAAAAAAAAGGCGACAAGCTCGATCAGGAAGCGTTTCGCACGCAGGTGCAGTCGCTCACGCATGAGTATGAGCGGTTGTTGCGGGACAATCCGAAGTTCGCGCTCGCGGCGGCGGCTTATGGCGGGCTGCTCGGAAAAGTCGGCATGCGCAAGGAAGCGGCGGCGATGCTGCTCAAGGCCAACCAACTCGACAGCGACATCCCGTTTGTGAAAAACCAGCTCGGCGGTTACCTCGCGGAAGAGGGCAAGCCATTGGAGGCGGCGCCGTATTTTCTCGCGGCGATCAAGCTCGCGCCGGACGAACCGATTTACCACTACCAGCTGGCGACGCTCCTCGTGGAGGCGCGCGACGATTTTCTCCGCAGCGGCGCGTGGACGCGGGCGACGCTGGATGAGGCGATGACTACGGGATTCAAACGTGCGGCCGAGCTGGCACCGGAGCGATTCGAGTTCGGTTACCGGCACGCGGAGTCGTTCTACGATTTGGCGAAACCCGATTGGCCCACCGCGCTCAAGGCGTGGGCGGCGTTGGAAGAAAAAGCGCCGACGGCCATTGAGCGGCAGACCATGCGGCTCCACGCGGCCAATGTGCTCATCAAACAGGGCAAGCCGGACTATGCGCGGACCTTGATCGAGACGGTGGACGAGCCCGCGTTGCAGGGGCAGAAGCAAAAGCTCGTTGCCCAGCTCGCGGAAACTGCGAAGAAGTGAGCGCTATGGATTTTGGTATCACACCCGCCGACCTGCGCGCCGGGCTCATTTTCTATCTTTTGCTCTTCAGCTGTCTCGTGCTGAGGGCCTATTCTCAGGCGTGGCTGGCCGACCGGCTCGGCGATCCTACGCCCCGCGATGAGGGCCGCGTGACGCTTTATCCTTTGCCGCACCTCGACTTGTTGGGATCGGTAATCTTGCCGTTGATTTGTATTTTTTTCCTCCAGCCCCGGTTGGGTCAGATCAATTTCTTCCTCGCGTGGACCAATCCGGTGCCGATCAATCCGGCAAATTTTAAGAACCCCCAACGGCACTATCTTTTCACGCAGCTGGGCAGCTGCGGCATGAGCGTGGTGCTCGCGTTACTCTCGGCGGTGGTCGGAGGGATTTCTTTTCACTACGACCAACGGTTCGCGGAAATTTTCGGCACGCTCATCGGCATCAACGCCATGCTCATTGTGCTGGATATGCTGCCGGTGCCGCCGCTGCCCGGGGCGATGCTGCTGCGGCACTGGGGGTTTATGTCCGAAGAACGTTTTTGGCAGGTGGCGCGTTGGAGTGGCCTCGTGTTCATGATCGCGATCAACATTCCTCCGATCCGCACCGCGTTGGGCATTTTGATTGCGCTGGTGGCTTTGCCCTTCGGTTGGCTGTTCGAGGTGATTGCGCGATGAGCGCGGTCCGCGGTGCGCGGCCGGTCACGCTGGGTGACTGGGTGATGTTTGCCGAAAAACTCTATGCGCGTGAAAAGCTGGCGCTCGGTCAGATCGCGACGAATGCGCACGACGAGGCCCTCTATTTGGTGCTGACCGTGCTCAAGCTGCCGCTCGACAGTGAGGCGCGGGTGTTGAAGAAAACACTGACGGTGGCGCAGGCTGCGGCGGTCAAGGAGATCCTGCACCGTCGGGCGTTGGAGCGAGTGCCGGCGGCGTATCTCACGCGCGAAGCATGGCTGGGCGGGCAACGATTTTACGTCGACGAACGCGTGATCATTCCGCGCAGCTATTTTGTCGAGATCATCGCGCAGCAGCTCGATGCGTGGCTGCGGGCGCCGGAGAAAGTGCGGCGGGTGGCCGATGTGTGCACGGGGTCGGGATGTCTCGCGATTTTGTTAGCGCAGCATTTTCCGCAGGCGAAAGTGGATGCGTTGGATTTGTCGGTGGACGCGCTGGAAGTCGCGAAGATCAACCTCGCCGCGCACGGTTTGACGAAGCGGGTGACGTTGTGGGCGAGCGATGTGTTCGACGGCGTGCCGGAGGAGAAGGGTCGGAAGTATGATGTGATTCTGAGCAATCCGCCCTACGAGCCGAGCGCGCACGTCGACGCGCAGGCGCCGGAGTTTGCGGCTGAGCCGCGGATGGCGCATGACGGCGGGCGCGATGGGTTAGAGATTATTCGGAAGCTCCTGCGGCAAGCGCGCACGCGGCTGACGGCGGAGGGGATCGTGCTGATCGAGGTCGGCGGACTGTGCGCAGCGATGGACCAAGAGTTTGCTGCGCTCGAGCCCCACTGGCTGCACACGGAAGATGGGGCGGATTGCGTCTGCGTGATCCACGCGGCGCGACTGGCGCAGTGGCGAGGGTGAGGAGCGCGGGCGTTGCGCGGTGAGCGCGCCTTAGCGGGCGGCGGTTTATTGCTTTTCGTCGGCCTTGCGCGTGGGCAGGCCAGCGGCGGTCCAGTCCTTAAAGCCGCCGCCGTTGGACGCTTTGACGCCCTCCTTGTTCAGCGCGGCGGCCACGGTGCCGGCGCGACCGCCGCTGCGGCAGTAGAGGATCACCTGCTTGCCCTGATGCTTCGCGAGAAATTCTTTCCAGAGCTTTTTATCGCCGTCGAAATCGCTCTTGGGGAGCAGCGTGGCGGGCGTGGCAACGCCAGTATCAGCCCATTCGGAAGCTTCGCGACAGTCGACGAGCACGGCCTTGCCCTCGGCGACGAGTTTCGCGGCGGCCTGCGGGGCGATCTTGGGCGCTTCGGCAGCGAAGGAACGGGACACGACGGCGATCAACAGCGCGAAGGCGGGGAGGAGTTTTTTCATGGGAGGAGGAGCGTGGGGGAGTTTGCGGTGAGGGCAAGTCGCCGGGTGCCAGCGGCGGGAGGCAACTCACCGCGTGGGGTTGGCGAGGCCAGAGGCGGCGGAGAGCGTGGCGAGGGTGCGGGACGAGATCGACGGGGCGAGTAGGGAGCGATGAGAGGAGTGCACGCGGGGTCTGCCGCGACGCCTGCGAGTGAGTGGTCTCGCCGCTGAACCGTGCGTAAGGCGAAGCGACCGAGACGGGTCGTCACCCATCCAGCATACGGTACTCGGCGGGGTGATACCTCAGCGCGCCAAGTCGTAGAGGGCGTAGCCCGCGAAGAGGTTCGGGAGCATCCGGCAGGGGGAGTGCCAGTCACCGGCGAGGTGGGCGCGGCGGGCGATGTGGATATTCTTCGCTACGCAAAAATGTTCAAAGTCGGCGATTGTAACCGGATTGGCAGGACGGCTCTCGAACCACTCGGTGGTGTAGACGGGGTTCCGCAATTTTCGTCCGCGCAGGAGCATATCGATGCGGTTTTTCCAGAAGCCGTGGTTCACGAAGCCGACCGTCAGGGCGCGGCCGACGCGGAGCGCTTCGGTGATGACGGCCGTGGGGTCGCCGAGTTCGTGGACGGTGCGGGAGCAGATGACGCGGTCGAAATGTTGATCGGGAAAGGCCCGCATGAATTCCGTCATGTCGCCCTGATAGGCCGCGAGACCGCGGCGGACACAGGCGGTGATTTTCGCAAGCTCGAGGTCTACGCCGACGGCGGAGACTTTTTTCGTTTGCACGAGGTAGTCGAGGAGGACGCCGGAACCGCAGCCGAGGTCGAGGACGCGGGTGTTGGGCTCCACCCAGTCACCGATGATCTCCATGTCGACCGTGCGTTTTTCGACGAGTTTCGTCATGGCAGAGAAAACCGGATGGAGCAGGGGCCCACGGAATCTACGGGAAAAAATGTGGCGGAGAGGGAGGGGGAAGCGCGAAAGGGACGAGGGCCGACCACTCGCTGGCGCTCGCGGCTACGGGGGACGGCGAGAGGTGTGCGGTCAGATCGCATAGTCGAAGACGTAGGGTTGGTCGCGTTCGATCCAGCCGCGGACGAGGCCGTAGAGTTCCTCGGATTCGAGCAGGAACGAATCGTGGCCGAGATCGGTGGAGAGTTCGGCGTAACTAGCGCGTTTGCCGGCACGAAGGAGCGCGAGAGTGAGCTGGCGATTTTGCTCGGGTGGAAAGAGCCAGTCGCTGGTGAAACCGACGATGAGGGTCTCGGCCTCGACGGCGGCGAAGGCCTGCTCGAGCGTGCCGTGGACGTGGGCGAGATCGAATTGGTCGAGGGCGCGGGTGATGTAGAGATACGAGTTGGCGTCGAAGCGGTTGATGAAACTCTGGCCCTGGTGGCGCAGGTAGCCCTCGACTTCGAACTGGACGTCGAAGGTGTAGGCGTCGCTGTTGGCAGTGTCTTTTTTGCGGCGGCCAAATTTGCGGTCCATCGACGCATCGGAGACGTAGGTGATGTGGGCCATCATGCGCGCGATCGCGAGGCCGACGCGCGGGCCGGCGTCCTTGGTGTAGTCGCCGCGGTTCCAGGCGGGATCTTGCATGATGGCTTGGCGGCCGACCTCGTTGAAGGCGATGGCTTGGGCGCTCTCGCGTCCCGTGGTGGCCATGCCGAGGACGCGGCGCGTGAAGCGCGGGTAATCGGTTGCGAAGCGTAGGGCTAACATGCCGCCCATTGAGCCGCCGATGACGCCGTGGAGTTCGATGACACCGAGGTGGTCGAGGAGGAGTTTCTGGGCGCGCACCATGTCGCCGATGGTGACGAAGGGAAACAAAATGCCGTAAGGGCGGCCGGTTTCGGGGTTGGACGAGGAAGGGCCGGTGGACCCTTGGCAGCCGCCGAGGACGTTGGCGCAGACGACGAAGAAGCGGCGGGTGTCGACGGCTTTGCCGGGGCCGATGAGGTTGTTCCACCAGCCGGGTTTTTTGTCGGCAGAGGTGTGCCAACCGGCGCAGTGGTGATCGCCGCTGAGAGCATGGCAAATGAGGACGGCGTTGTCGCGGGTGGCGTTCAGCGTGCCGTAGGTTTCGTAGCGGAGCTGGAAACCGGAAATGCTTTGGCCGCTGCGGAAGGAGAACGGTAGCGAGTAGATGAAATCGCGGGGCGCTACGAGGCCGACCTCGCCGGGCGCGAGGTGCCGCGGCGTGGTTTCCGCGCCGGGTGCGGATGGCAACGTGTCGATGTCGTCAGTCATCGGTTGGGAGACTCAACCCGCAGCAAGTCGGCGAGGCAAGTGAGCCGCTGGGTTATGACGCGGGGGGGGCGGAGGTAAATCAGTGGTTACCTGAACGGGAATATGAAGGGAGCTGGGTGAGGAGCGAAGCGGGGTCGATGCCGTTGAGAGCGAAGCGGGGAGAGCGGAGCGAGCGATCTTCGGAGCTCACATGCGCGCGACCCTGGCGTGGATACCCGATTTACCGTTCGGGTTTGCTCTCAGCGATCTGCTCTTGGCTCTCGACTGAATTTTTACGGCTGAGTGGGCTGCGGGGCGATCACGCCTGCGCGGCGGCGCTGAGCGAATCGTCCATCTCTTCGTTGGAGAACACATGCTGGACATCGTCGAGCTCATCGAGGTCGTCGTGGAGCTGTACGAGGGACCTCGCGAGGGTGAGGTCGGTCACGGGGACGGTCGTCACGGGGATGTAGGCGATTTCGGAGCTGTCGGGCTTGAGCCGTTGTTGATCGAGAGCGTGGGCGACCTTATCGAAACTGTGGATACCACAGCGGATTTCATAGCCCTGCTCGCTGGTGAGGATGTCGTCGGCGCCGGCTGCGAGGGCGATTTCCAGGAGGGCGTCTTCGGCGATTTTTTCCTGCGCGACGAGAAATTGGCCGGCGTGCAGAAACTGAAACGACACGGCGCCGGTGCTGGCGAGGTTGCCGTCATGGCGGGCGAAGGCAGCGCGGATATCTTTCGCGGCGCGGGTCTTATTATCGGTGGTGGCTTGTACGACGAAGGCGACGCCACCGGGGCCGTAGCCCTCGTAGGTGATTTCTTCGTAGATGACGCCGGGGATTTCGCCGGTGCCCTTCTTGATGGCTCGGTCGACGTTTTCGGCGGGCATGTTGGCCTCGCGGGCCTTGAGCATGAGGGTGCGGAGGCGGGCGTTGCCGTCGGGATCGCCGCCGCCGGATTTGGCGGCGAGGGTGAGATCACGGGAGACGCGAGAGAAGACCTTGCCGCGCCGGGAGTCGGTGACGGCCTTGAGCCGTTTCACCTTGGACCACTTGTTGTGTTTGGCCACCGGACGACGTGGAGAGCTGAGGATTGAGCGTTGAGAGCCTGAGACAGAACGCGACGAAGGTCCGCCAGGCGGCCCACCGATGAGGAGCGGCCCTACTTCTTCTTCGGCGTCACGTTTTTCACGGGCTTGCCGCCGGGGCCGACCGTGGCAACGGCGACGACGGGCTCCGGTTCTTTCATGCGGTTAATCACGAGCTGTTGGATGATCGTGAAGAGGCCGTTGACGGTGGAGTAGAGGGAGAGGGCGCAGGAGAAGGTGTAGCAGAAGAGCGTGAAGATGATCGGCATGAACTGCATCATCTTGGCTTGGGCGGGGTCCATGGAAGGCGTCGGGGTGAGCCGCATTTGGAAGACCATGGTGGCGCCCATCAGCAGGGGCATGATATTGATGGGCAGTCCGAAGACGTGGCCGATCGTGTCGCTGGCGGCGAGGTCGGTCGCCCAGAGGAAGGGTGAGAAGCGCAGCTCGGCCGTGCTCTGGAGCATGGTGAAGAAGCCCATGAAAAACGGGATTGTAATCAGAATGGGGAGACAGCCGCCGACGGGATTGACCTTGTTGGTCTTGAACAGCGCCATGGTGGCTTCCTGCTGCTTGCGGGGGTTGTCTTTGTATTTTTCCCGGACGCCTTGGAGTTCGGGTTGGAGTTTGGCCATCCGCTTGGCGGACTTGGAGGCGGCGAGCGTGAAGGGCACAAAGATGATCTTGAGCGTGAGCGTGGTGAGGATGATCGCGATGCCCCAGTTATTGGAGAGGCCGTGGATCCACGTCATCAGGGTGAGGAGGATTTGGCTGAAGTATTTGAAGAAGCCGAAGTTCATGACCTTGTCTTGGTCGGCCTTGAAAATTGCAGCTTGGGCGAGGCGCGCGTATTCTTTCGGACCGACGTAGAGGCTGGAGGCGAGTTTCACCTCGGCGTTGGGAGCGAGGGCTTTGACGTCGAATTGAGCGGAGCCGGCCACGCCATAGGCGGAGGGATTGTCGTCGGGCAGCGCAGCGAGCAGTTTTACGCGGCGCGTCACCAAGCCGGCGGCGGGTTCGTCGGGCGTGAGGATGGCGGTGAAGAACTGATTTTTGACGGCGGCCCATGTGAGCAGACCAGGGCTGGTGACAGAGGACTTGGAGTCGTGGGAGCCGATCCCGAAAAAGCCGCCGCTCGATTCAAGTTCGGAGCGTAGAATGAAATGCTGGCTCTCGGCGGTGGAGTAGCCGGTGGAGAGTTGGAGGCCCGGATCGTCTTTGCCGGTCGGGGCAGAGGTGCCGAGCGCGAGCGCGATCTTCATGGGCGCGGCGGGCTTGTCGGAGACATTGCGAATCGTCGTCTCGTGGCGCAGTTGATACGGATCGGTCTTGGCGCTCTCGTCCGGAGGCAAGGTGTAACGGCGGGTGACTTCGAGGCGGCCGTCGAGGACGGCGCGGTAGACGACTTCTGAGGAAGATTGCGAAACGCGTTCGAAGCGGGAGCTGCGGTCGAGGCCGGGAAAGTCGACGAATGCGAGCATGGGGTCGGCGTGCAGCTCGTTAAAAATGAAGGGAGTGGAGCCGTTCAGCTCGGCGGGGTAGATCAGGCGGTCCTTCGCGTCGCGTTTTTTCAGGGCCACGTCGCGGATGGCGCCACCGGAATCGGTGAAGTGCACTTCAATGAAACTGTTGCTCAACGTGGTGACTTTGGCGGTGGCCGAGTCGGCGCGCGCGGCGGCAAAGGCAGGGTTGACCGCCGATGCAGGGGCCGACGTGGGCGCGGTGTTAGCCGCAGACGCGCTGGTGTCGCCGGTGGCTGTGCCGGCTGGAGCGCTGGCGGCGGGTGCCGGGCGCGGTGGGGGCGGAGGAGCAGATTGCTGCATCCAAAACATGAAGGCGATGGCGGCGGCGATGAGGGCCACGCCGATGACGGTATTCTTTTTGTCCATTACGAGAAAGTGGTGAAGGAGGGCGGCGCGTGAGGCGCGGTGCAGGCGAGAGTGAGCGATGGAGAGATGGAGAGATGGAGAGATCGAGAGAGGGAGAGGGCGGAGCGTCAGCGTGGTCGGGTTAGGCCGTGATGCGGGTGCAACGGGGAGTGCGCCGGGGTAGCACCGGATCGTGGCCGCCGGGGTGCAACGGGGTGCACTTTGAGTAGGCGGACGGCGGTGAGGGCGGCGCCGATGAGTGCACCGCGTTCGCGCACGGCATCGGCGGCGTAGTGGGAGCAGGTCGGGGAAAACCGACAGCCGAAGGACGGACCGAACAGCACGGGCAACGCGGGCGAGAGGATGCGCTGGTAGAGTGTAATCAGCAGGAGCAGCGCCCGCCCGGGGAGGCGCACGCAGACACGAAAAAGTGAAAATAGGCGCGCGCTCATGCGGCGGGCGGGGCGGGCTGGCGGGGTGGGGGGATTTGGGCGCAGGCGTCGGAGAATTTTCTCGCGAGCTCAGGGATGGGCAGGTGTTGGGCCGCGGCGCGGGCGATGAGCATCAGGTCACAACCCGGCGGCACGAGGTGTTGGTGCTGGCGAAACGTCTCGCGGAGGCGGCGTTTGGCGCGGTTGCGGCGGACGGCGTTGCCGACGGCAGCGGTCGAAGCGATGACACAGACGCGCGGCAAGTGCGGTGCGACCGTGAGTTCAGGGGCGATGTCGCGGTGCTTCCACCACACGGTGAAGGCGCGGCAATCGACACGACGACCCTGTTCGCGGACGACGCGAATGTCGCTCTGGCGGCGCAGGTGCTGCTCAGGGCGGAAACGCATGAGGGCGTGGCTCGGCGAGCGCGCGTCAGTGGAGCCCACTCGCTGGGGCGAGTGGCGACGGACGAAAGCCGGCTGGGCTTAGACGACCGTCAGGCGCTTGCGGCCTTTGAGGCGGCGGGCACGGATGACTTTGCGTCCGCCGGGAGTGGCCATGCGGGCGCGATAACCGATCTTGCGGGCGCGTTTCTTACGGTGTGGGCGGAATGTTGGTTGCATGACTTTTGTAGAAAAAGAGGGTGAGGAGTGTCGGACGCGTTGGGGGGTGTCAAGGGCGGCGTTTGTTTGGTCGCTTGTCTGATCGTTTCCGCGGGTGTCAAAGTCATCGCAGTGGAAGGTTGGGCGCTGGTGAGGTGTCGCCGGCAAGCGACTGAGGCGGAGCGGGGCCACGCGCGGAGCAGCCTCGGTAGCCACCTCCAAAACCGTGAGCCTCGCACGAGAAAACGCTCGCCGCTCCGCTAAAGTGAAAAAGAGCCGCCCGAGCCGCCACTCGGTTTATTTGAGTGATCGTTGCAGGCATAAGCTCTTGCTAATTCTACGGGCGCGAGAAAGGAATTCTCGATGCCGCTCATTCCATTGAAGTCGATTCCGCCGGGCCGGATCGAGGACTCGAATCCCGGAATTCCGGGTTTTCGTTCCGCCGCCACGGAAGGCGGCTCTGCCGGGACCCTTTTTGGATTCGGCAAAAATTCCGAGAACCGACTGCTGGGGATTATCATCGCTGTCTATGCCGGGGTTTCGATGCTGGCGGGTTTCATCACGCACCGCGTCGGGGGGTTTTCGGTTCAGGCCGCCCTGACCTATTCCGCGATTAACGTTATTTCGGGGATGAGTGTGATCCTGTTAGGGGTCTATGTTATCTATCGTTACAACCTGATGGGGGATCGGGTATCTTTCCGAGGATGGATGATGGCGATTCTGGCAATGGCGACACTCCACCTTGTCCTTCAGCTGATTGGTTTTAACTATATAAAAAATAAGCCGGAATTATTCCCGCGGGGAGGTGGTGTCTACGCGGCGATCACTTTTTGGGTGCGTGGGGCGGCGATTTTGGTGGCAGTTCTGGTGTACGAGGCTGTTTTGCGCTGGCGGCGTTTCCGGCAAAAGCAGGATGAGGTCTTGCGGCTCGCGTTGTTGTATAAAGATTCCGAATTAAGCCGATTGAGGGCCCAGCTAAATCCCCATTTTTTGTTTAACTCCTTGGGGGCGATTGCGGCTGATTCTGACCGACCCAAGGTGGTGGAGCTCCTCGTCAGTAGTTTAGCGGATGTGTTGCGTTATAATCTTAGCGGTACGGAAGCATCGACGCGGTTTTCTAAAGAAACCCACGCCGTGCAAAGCTACCTGCGGATGGAGCAAGCTCGGCTCGGAGAGATGCTAACAATTGAGATAAACATCCCGGTGGCGGCTGAGGTATGTCTGGTGCCTCAGCCTCTCTTGTTGCCGCTGATTGAGAACGCTATCAAGTACGGTCTCGCGACTTCAGGTGATTTTTTGAGCTTGAAGGTGGGCGCCGAGGTGTCGGCGGGCAGGTTGTCGGTTTGGGTGGAAAATTCGGGCACGTGGGTCCCTCCTGAGCCGAGCGAAATCGGTCGGCAAATTGGTTTGGCTAATTTAAGGCGACGGTTGGATTTGCATTTTGGTCCGGGTGACTACGTTGATTGCCAAGCACTACCCGAGGCGGTGCGCGTCTCGGTCACAATTCCAATTTTCGACACTGAAACCTCTCCGAACAGTCATCGTAGACGATGAGTTATCATCGCGCCGATTATTGATCAAACTTCTGGGGCTACATCCCGAGATTTTGGTGGTGGGAATGGCGCGGTCAGTTTCGGAAGCGGTGGAGGTGTGTGGCCGGTTAACGCCTGATGTGATTTTTTTGGATGTGAACATGCCGAAAAAGCCCGGCTTCGAACTCATCGCGCAGCTGGAGCACAAGGCCGATGTGGTTTTTGTCACCGCGCACGTTGAGCACACGATCAAGGCCTTTGACGTGGGTTCGTGTGACTACTTATTGAAGCCGGTCTCGGCCGAGCGGTTGGCGCAATCGGTGCAGCGACTCGTCGGGCTGAGCCGCCGGAACATTTCTCCAGAGCCGGAACTGGCCCCGCTATCACGGCACGATTACGACGCGAGCTTGGTATTGCCGTTGGGCTCCAGCATCGTCCGGGTTGCGGTTGGGGAGGTCGCGCTGATTGAAGCCGACGGGCCTTACACGAAGATCACGTTGGTCTCTGGGCAAAATCATTTTCTTACGAGGGGTATCTCGCGTTGGGGCGAGATTTTGCCGCTGAAGGAATTTATGCGGATCAGTCGATTTCATCTTTTAAACATAAAAGCTGTGGTCCAACTAGAGCGTCTGAGTGCAGATCATTCTTTGTTGGTGGTGAAAGGACTGGCGGAACCTCTGAGTTTGTCGCGGCGAGCCTCGGTTCGGTTGCGCGCGGCGCTCAAGGCGTGCGCGTTCGTCGTGCAATAGGCGCACGTTCGTGCAAGATGAGTTCCCTTCAGGAGCAGGGGAACTAATCGTCTCGACACTAACCAGTCTGATCCCCTGCTTGATAGAGGCTTGGGGATTCGGACCTAAACGCGTCGTCTCACCTCTTTTTGTCCCCGCTTTCAGTCGTGCTACCCCTCTCACCCCATCTCAGCGTTTCCGGCGTCTTTTTTTCTGCCCCGTGGGCTCCCGCTGCGCTGGCGCGGTCATGCTCCGTTTCCTTCGTGGTTCCATGAAGGCGTTGAGGTCCATCATCGTAGACGACGAGTCTTCATCCCGTCGCCTCTTGGCCAAGCTCTTGGGAGCTCATGCTGAGATTGCCGTGGTCGGCGAGGCGCGGTCGGTACAGGATGCGGTGTCGTTATGTGCGCAGCTGCGGCCAGCGGTTATTTTTCTCGATGTGAATATGCCCAAGCAATCTGGTCTTGAGCTGTTGGCGCTGCTGACGGAGAAGCCGGATATCGTTTTCGTCACCGCACACACAGATTACATGAGTGAAGCTTTTGCGGTCGGTGCGTGTGATTATCTGTTGAAGCCAGTTTCAGGCGAGCGATTGGAGATCACGGTGAAGCGACTGGTCGCGCTAAGTTCGAGAAACAGCTAGGGTGGGAGCGGACTGGAGGATTTCCCCCCGCAGAGCGCTTTGAAGATGCGCTGCAAACGTGATCCTCGTGCTCTGATCTGAGGGCGCTGTGGTTATACAGCGTGCTTTTTTAAAAGGACTTATTCCAATGGGCGCTCAAGATTGGACGAACACCGGTTTTTTGTCTCCTGTGTATCGCCTGCTTGCAGGTGATTCAGGGTGTGAAAATCGCCCGCAAGCAGGCTCCTACCCTCAAGCCCGGTTGAGCTAATCTTGAAAGATTGGACGAACACCGGGGTTTTGTCGCCTGCTTGCAGGTGATTCAGGCTGTGAAAATCGCCCGCAAGCAGGCTCCTACCCTCAGGCCTGGTTGAGCTAATCTTGAACGCAACGTGGACTTAGCCGCGAGCGTCAGCGAGGGGTGATTCGTCCACTCGCTGGCGCTCGCGGCGACCGAAAAGTCCAGCGTTCAAAGGACGTTGGGATGAGATGAAGTGAGAGCGGTGAACCGGGCAGCAATACAAACCGTGCAGGGAACGTTCCGTCGAAGTTTACGGCGCGTGGCTTGCTCTCGCCGAAACACCCCTCGCTCACGCTTGGAGCTGCCGCAGCCACCAGCAGTCAAAAGCGACCAGCAGTCAAAAACTCGAATGGCGTGGGTATCAATCGTCCGCGGAGCTTGTCGCGA
>Ga0209597_1002160_pt1 | contig 12596 bp, 10 predicted proteins | sample M_140625_MF_Meta_FD_187316 | JGI IMG/M metagenome (GOLD analysis project Ga0209597, IMG submission 187316) | Freshwater microbial communities from Lake Montjoie, Canada to study carbon cycling - M_140625_MF_MetaG (SPAdes) (version 2) | ecosystem: Environmental > Aquatic > Freshwater > Lake...
GAGTCCCATGCATGTGTGGCAGCAGCAACGAGGTCTTGTTGCACCACGTCAATGTTGTCGATTTCTTGGTTTGCATCGCGGTGCATGCGCAACACGTTGAGCATGTAGCGCTCGTTAGCCGCAAAGCCCGAGAAAGGCCCCATGCGGCTAGCAATGCGCGCGCTCGTTGCGTATGCATGACCTGTCATCATTGATGTCAAAGCAGCAGCCCACGCACGACCACCTGTCGAGTCGTATGGCATACCAAGTGCCATCAACAATGCGCCGATGTTTGCGTATCCAAGGCCCAACTGACGGAAGATCAGGCTGTTCTCACCAATCTTTTCTGTTGGGTAGTCAGCGTTGCCCACCAAGATTTCTTGAGCGGTGAACATCACTTCGATGGTGTGACGGTATGCCTCAACATCGAAGGTGTCGGTGTTGTCTAGGTACTTGAGCAAGTTGATTGATGCCAAGTTGCATGCCGAGTTGTCGATGTGCATGTATTCGCTGCATGGGTTAGAGCCATTGATGCGGCCTGTTGCATGAGCGGTGTGCCACTTGTTGATGGTGGTATCAAATTGCAAACCTGGGTCTGCGCACTCCCACGATGCGGTGGCAATTTGGCGCCACAAGTCGCGTGCCTTGATGGAGCGCACTGGTGCTCCATCCTTGACAGCCTTGTATGTCCAGTCGCGATCTTCCTTAACTGCGTGCATGAACTCGTCGGTGACGCGCACTGAGTTGTTTGCATTCTGGTATTGCACAGAGAACGAATCTTTGCCGTCAAGATCCATGTCGAAGCCGGCATCGCGCAATGCACGAGCCTTTTGCTCTTCACGGGTTTTGCACCAGATGAACTCTTCAACGTCTGGGTGATCAACGTTCAGGATCACCATCTTTGCAGCACGACGTGTTTTGCCACCCGACTTGATCGTGCCTGCAGAAGAGTCTGCGCCACGCATAAAGCTCACTGGGCCTGAGGCAGTGCCACCACCCTTTAGGTGCTCGACACTTGAACGAATGTTTGACAAGTTGATACCTGCGCCTGAGCCACCCTTAAAGATGATTCCTTCTTCGCGATACCAGTTGAGAATTCCGTCCATGGTGTCTTCGGTTGAAAGGATGAAGCACGCACTTGCTTGCTGTGGCACTCCTGGTACTCCGATGTTGAACCACACTGGCGAGTTAAATGCTGCGCGTTGTGTGACCAAAATAAACTTCAGTTCGTCGCGAAATGCCTCGGCCTCGTCGGCGTCTGCAAAATATCCACCTTCGATGCCCCAGTCGGCAATGGTGTTTGCTACGCGGTCGATGACCTGACGCAGTGAGTGCTCACGCTCTGGTGTGCCCGGTGTGCCACGGAAATACTTTTGTGTAACGATGTTGGTTGCATTGAGCGACCAGCCAACAGGAAACTCGACGCCGAGTTGCTCGAATGCGATTGTTCCGTCTTTCCAGTTGTTGATGCGCGCATCGCGCTTCTCCCAGACCATCTGGTCGTATGGGTGTACACCCTCGGTGGTGAACTTGCGGCCGATTCCGATGGTGAGCCGCTCTGGTGCGATTGACATTTTGATTACTTCTCTCTGTATTTTTGGTACGTAACAACTGGTGAATAAAACGACTTAAAACTCATATTTCTCAATAACTACGGGCTCTGGGCAAACTTCCAATCAGAGCAGAAAGTCACCAAATCCAGCGTCCCTTTCGAGACCACTAGATGTTGTGTCCAAACCACTCCCATTGCAGATTTGCCCACAACTGGTAGGGATTGATTACAGCATTGTAATTACCTTCTGTCAATTACCCTCTGCGATCTTCGGGCAATTTTTTCTTCACTGTTTTCCTTGCTCTGTAACGGTTTGGCGACTCCTCAAAAATGACATCAAAAAGAAATATTAAAAAACATCTAGCAACGTCACACCCCCCTTTCACAGGTTCAAAACCTTGCGGTCTCACAGCTGCCGTGTTGCGTTGCGCCATTGCTAGATGCACTTCGAACTGTATGGCAATACCCCTGTGTGGAGGAAGTGGATAACCCTGTGACTTTCAGGTTTTATCTGGGGATTGTGCTGTGGACAGCACTGTGCACAACTCGGATTATGAGTGGATAACTGCAGCAACTGTTACTGGTATGCCGTTTAAAACCGAAGTTCCCGACAGTGGATCCATTTGATCTTCGTCGGTCAACACGTTTGAGTTCACACCTGCACGTTCTGCAGCGATCGTCATCTTCGTTCCGCTCACTCCATGTCCCCATCCATGCGGAAGACTCACAACACGAGGACGAATATCGTTTGTGAGTTCCACAACTGCCACAACACTTCCGACGCGACTTGTAATGCGAGCGTCTCCACCGTCAGTAACACCAGCACGATGCGCATCTTCCGGATGCATCAACAATGTGCAACGTTGCTTGCCCTTCATAAGTACAGAAACGTTGTGCATCCACGAATTATTTGATCGTAAGTGACGACGACCAACGAGCAACAAACCATCTGCATTGCTTTCGTGCATTGCTTTTTTCAAACGATCCAAGTCGGCGAGCAATTCCTTTGGAGCAAGCTCCACTTTTCCGCTCGGAGTGCGCAGCACTTCTGGAATACGGGGCTCAAGTGCACCGAAGTCGACACCGTGAGGTTGGTCGCGCAGTGTCTGCAAGTTAATGCCCTTTGGGTTCGCACCGAAGGCTTCGCCGTATGGGCCAGTGCGCAGCAACGTGTCGAGAATTCGCTCTGGACCACACAGTTTTGTTGCGTCAACAATCCCACGAATCTCTTCTTCGCTGCGTCCATGTATTGGAGAGGATTTGTCTTTCAATAAATTGCTCAACAGTGAGCCAAAAACATAATCATCAATTGCGGCAGGATCAACATCGGCACCTGCGCCTTGTGCAATGCCGGCGAGTTTTGCCAAGATCTGCCACTCATCTGGTTGGTCGGCGTCGCGCTCAAACACGGCCTCAGAAAAATTGGCAACGTTGCGAATTGAAAATGCAGTGAAGACCATGTCGTAATGACTGCGCTCAAGATGCGACGGTGGCGGCAAAATCACATCTGCATGTCGCGTTGTTTCATTTAAATAAATATCAACAGAAACCATGAACTCAAGAGACTCAAATGCTTTTTCGAGTTGCTCGCCGTTGGGAGTTGACAACAATGGGTTTCCTGCAACTGTCACCATCGCCCTGATCTGGCCTTCGCCGGGAGTCAACATCTCTTCAGCCATGACAGACACTGGATATTCGCCTATTGCTTCAGGCGATTTGCGCACACGCGAATATCCGTGCCCGATGCGAAAACCCTTGCCAGTACCCGGCTCGCCACGTGTGGTTTGGTTTCCTGCAGCAGGCATCGGAAACATCACTCCACCCGCCTTGTCAAGGTTGCCCGTGATCGTGTTGATCACATCGACCAACCACGACGCGGTGGTGCCAAACGAGACCGTCGTGGTTCCGATCCGACCATAAACAAGTGCAGTTGGTGCATCGGTCAGTTCAGCAGCAATTCGGCGAATCGTTTTTGCATCAATACCAATCGAATCCTCAACTGCTTCTGGCACAAACGGTGCGAGTGCACCAGACAATTGATCAAACCCTGCAATGTGTGCACGCACGTGGTCGCCCACATCGGCCTTGCCACTGGCAAGAATTGTGTGTGCAATTGCAGCGAGAAACAACGCATCGCCATTTGGACGAATCGCCAACCACTCATCTGCTGATTCAGCGGTGCGGCTTCGTCGTGGATCGACAACAACAAGTTTTCCGCCGCGTGCGCGGAGTGCTTCAAGCCGACCAGGAAAGTCTGGCGCTGTGCACAAACTTCCGTTGGATACGTAAGGGTCTGCTCCGAGCATCAACACATAGTCGGTGCGATCCAGATCGGGAATCGCGACAGAAGCAACTGTGCCGAACATGTAAGCAGACGCAACTTGCTTTGGAAGTTGATCGACAGACGAGGCACTAAAGCGTTGCTTTGTTCCAATAGCTTGCATCCACGCACGGTTGTACAACAACGGCGCAAGGTTGTGCGCATTTGGGTTACCTACATACGTGCCCACAGAACCACGACCGTGCGTATTGATCACACCCATGAGTCCGCGCTCAACTTCGGCCCACGCTTCTTGCCACGAAACTTCAACGTGCACTCCATTGCGCTTTACGAGTGGTTTGCGCAAACGATCTGGGTCTTCGTGTAGTTGCTTGAGCGTGCTGCCCTTCGGGCAAATGAACCCATGACTAAACACGTCATCGCGGTCTCCACGAATGCGCGAAACTTTGTCTCCTTTAACAGTGATCTCGAGCCCGCATGTTGCTTCGCATAACGGACAAGTTCGATAGACAACTCGTTCTTGGTCGACAATTGACATCCCTGTATCGTGCCACACGACGATCACCAGACCAATAGGCTCAACTGCCGTGCGCCGCATATTTCCTACACCAGTCGATTCCGTTTCGATTGCGGATGCGTATGGCGTTGCTCGATCCCGCATTACTACTAACGCCGGTAACCCTCCAGCAAGTCGACCAATGATCGGCCTGTGCATGGTCATGAGCCTCGATGGATCGACCGTCGTGCAAGGCAATTCGCGTGCCCTGTCAGGCGATGCCGACCGCTCAATACTTGTAGGACTGCGCTCTTTGGCCGACGTCATCGTGGTTGGGTCTTCGACCGTTCGAATTGACGACTACGGCCCACCGTCTCGAAAAGACTTACGTGTGGGGGTAGTTTCGCGCACAGGAAACCTCGATTTAACGACCCCACTCTTCACCAGCGGGTCTGGGTTTCTGATCATCCCCGAAGATGCTCCAGAGCCATCCAACCCGGCAGTCACCTGTATTCGTGCCGGCAAGGGCTCCGTAGATTTTGCCGCCGCGATGTGTCAACTCGAGGGCAATTTCATCCAGCTCGAGGGCGGACCAGGGCTGAACGCTTCGATGGCGCAAGCTGATCTGATCGACGAAATCAATCTGACTATTAGCCCAAACGTTGCGGCAAATAATGAACCACGCTTGCTCAGCGAAGCATCACCAATCTTGAATCGATTTACGTTGTCGCACATTCTTGAAGAAGAAGGCTTCTTGTTTTTGCGCTACACGCGAAACAAAAACTAAGCGCGCGAAGTACTGGCGTGCTTTTCAAGTAACGCAAGTTCGCGTTTGAAGTCTGCAGCATCATCAAAGTTTTTATAGACGCTCGCAAAACGCATGTATGCAACTTCGTCGATCAAACGCAATTGCTCGAGCACGGCGTGACCAACTTGATTGCTTGTGACGTCTCCACCCTCAAGGCGCAACGCATCCTCAATCCGCTCGGCAATTTCCATGATCATCTCGTCGCTGACCGGCCGACCCTTTACAGCGGCCTGGATGCCAGCCATCATTTTGAGGCGATCAAAAGGCTGTTTGCCACCGCCGCGTTTGACCACGTTGAGCGCTGCTTCTTCAAGTCGCTCGTAGGTCGTAAATCGATAGCCGCATTGCGTGCAACTCCGACGACGACGAATTGCGCCCCCTTCTTCAGAGAGACGCGAATCGATCACCTTGGTGTCGTCAAACGAACAACTTGGACAATGCACTTCTGGCACATTACACCAAATTCTCTAGTAAAAAATAGGGAAACTGCAGATTTACGGAATGCGTACGACTTGACCGGCAACAATTGCATCTCCATTGAGACGCACGAGTTGATCGACAAGATCTGAAATATTTGCTTGAGGGGCAACCCTTTTCGCAATTGCCCACAATGTGTCGCCTGGTTGTGCAATAACTGTGCGAGGCTCAATTGACTGACCAGCCACAGCTTGATCGGCTTGTGCCGTCGTGCCAGTTGCGCCAATTACGCCCGCGATAACGACGCCAAGAATAAGCATCGTTGCAACCAACACCACGAGCCGACGGCGCTGATAAGTCGCAACCGAAGAGGTATTGGCCGCGGTAGTGGCCAATGATGGATGCTGGGCTGACCGTCGAGCTGCCGGGCGGCTAGCTGGACGAGTGCCCGGCCGGCTGGCTGGGCGGTAAGCCCCAACTGGGGTTGGGTCAAGCTCGGGAACGAGGTACAGGTGCCGCGCGGGGCGAACATTTTGTCGGGTGCGGGGATGGTGGTTTAGTGCTAGTGCCATGATTAAGTCCTTTGTCTGTAGGGGTTTTGGGGGTGTTTAATCTCGTACAAACCACTCTAGCGAACGGGTGTTCGTAAGTTGTGGATAATACGAACATTTGTTCGCCGAACAGGTGTTTGACTCTGGGGGCGAACACCCGTACGATGGACCCATGACTTCCCTCCCCGTAAGCGCCCACACCCAGCTCACCGACCGCCAGCGCGGCATCCTCGACTTCATCGAAAAGAACATGCGCGAGCGGGGCTACCCGCCATCGGTGCGCGAGATCGGCGAAGCCGTCGGACTCAGTTCTTCAGCCACCGTTCATAACCATCTCGGCACACTGCAAAAACTCGGCTACCTGCATCGCGATCCAACGAAGCCACGTGCGATTGAAGTTCGTTACGAAGCATCCAGTGGCGTTGCAATGGAGAGGCGTCCCGTGAAACATGTTCCACTCGTTGGCGATGTTGCTGCAGGTGTCAATGTGCTTGCACAAGAAAATGTTGAAGAGCTTGTTCCCCTACCAATGGACTTCACTGGTGATGGCGAATTGTTTATGTTGCGTGTTCGCGGCAACTCGATGATTGACGCTGGCATTTTGGACGGCGACTTCGTGGTCTGTCGTCAGCAAACAACTGCCGACAACGGCGACATCGTGGTTGCGGGTATTCCCGGCGATGAAGCAACTATCAAGACTTTTGCAAAGACCGGCAACACCATCACGCTGACGCCATCAAATTCTTCAATGAAGCCGATGAAGTTTGAGACTGACGAAGTTTCGGTTTACGGCAAGCTCGTTACCGTTCTTCGCCGCCTTTAGCCGAGGCGTTGGGCCATCAACTCAATGCGGTCATCGGGTTGCACAACCGCAACACGGACATTGTTTGATCCGCCAGCACCGTAGAAATCACCTGGACTCACAAGAGCCCCACCCTCAGTTGCTAAACGTTCAGCAAATTCCCAGCCATCGGTTGCATCAAACCACAAATAAAAGCCACCTGCTGGCAAATCGATACTGCGACCAGACCATTTGCTGAGTACCTCAGCCGTGCGCTCGAGGCGCTTGCGATAAACACTGGCCTGCGTTTTTACACTTGCGTCATCATTCAGCGCCACAACACCTGCGGCTTGTGCAGGCCCCGGCACCATCATGCCAACGTGCTTGCGTACTTCTTTGAGGTAATGCACAATGTCGGCATCACCTGCATAAAAACCGACACGAAGACCTGCAAGGTTTGAGCGCTTCGACAATGAATGCAGTGCAACAACACCTTGCGTGCCGTATTCAAGAGCTGTTCGCGGCTTGCCCTGCCACGTGAATTCGACGTAACACTCATCACTAAACACCGGAACTTCATGTTTGCGACCCCAAGCGACAACTGCACCCATGTCATCGAGTGCACCAGTTGGGTTGCTTGGTGAGTTCATCCAGATCATGAGTGCGCGCTTTGCATCGTCTGCACTGATCTTTGTGAGGTCAAGTCCACCTGTTGCCGTCATTGGCACAGCGACTGGTCTGCAACCCGACAACGTTGCGCCCATTGCATAACTTGGGTAGCTCACAGCAGGAAACAACACGGTGTCACGCGACGGTGTGCGAAGTTTCATCCACTGCGGTGTGGTCACTACAAATTCTTTGCTGCCAACACATGCTGCAATTTGCGCAATTGGAACATCAATGTCGAACTTGCGCTGAATCCACGAGCGACCAGCACTGCGCAATGGTTCGATACCAATTGATGGCGGGTAACCGCGTTCGAGGTGCGATGCAGAAAGTGCAGCAATGACCGCACTTGATGGAGCATCACATGGGTCGCCAACACTGAGATCAATGACTCCCCCTTCATGTTTCGCAGCAACGGTCTTGAATGCATCAAGTCGGTCGTACGGATATGGAGGTGGAACAAAGCCAGCAGAGTTACTCGTCATGATGCAGCAACCGTTCGAACATCTGATTGATCAACAACAAATTGCGACAAGCGGCCAGTCGATGCGTCGCCCAATCGCGCACGAATACGCATGCCGTTTTCTTCGTTTGCTGTTGACACCACTTCTCCTTCTCGATGCACCGAAGCCACGATGTCTCCGCGGTCGTATGGAATAAGCAATTCCACCACCACGGAAATGGCCCGCATGCGATCTCCGATAGTACGCAATAAATCGTCGATTCCTGCGCCAGTCACAGCAGAGATTGCAACTGAGCCTGGATGACTTGCCACCATCTGCTCTGCAACGTTGGGCGCCATGTCTGCTTTGTTGAATACGAGCAACTCGGGTACGTCGCCCGCACCAATATCGGTCAACACCTCGCGCACTGCCAAGATCTGCCCTGCTGGGTCGACCGCTGTCGAGTCGACAACGTGGATCAGCAGGTCTCCAAGCACAGCAACTTCGAGCGTGCTCTTAAACGATTCGACCAGACCATGCGGAAGTCGACGCACGAAACCGACCGTGTCACTTACGAGCACTGGCTCACCGCCCGGTAACGCAAGACGGCGTGTAGTTGGATCGAGCGTTGCAAACAATCGGTTTTCCACCAACACACCTGCGTCAGTGAGGTGGTTGAGCAGCGTTGACTTGCCTGCGTTGGTGTATCCAACAATCGCAACCGCACCCAGCCCACTGCGCGATCGACCCTTTGCCTGCTCACGGCGATTATTTGCAAGATCAACTAGGTCTCGAGAGAGTTTTGCGATCTTGTCTTGAATACGGCGACGATCTACTTCGAGTTTTGTTTCACCAGGACCACGAGAACCGATACCTGCACCCTGTTGCGACATGGCTTCAGAGATTCCACGACGCAATCGTGGAAGCTTGTAGCGCAAAAGTGCCAACTCAACTTGAGCTTTGCCTTCGAGCGTGTGCGCATTTTGAGCAAAGATGTCGAGAATTACAGCAGTGCGGTCAATCGCGGTGCGACCCAACAATTTTTCGAGGTTGTACTGCTGGCCAGGCGTGAGTTCGTTGTTGAATACCACCGTGTCGGAGTCGACTGCCAAACACAACTCTTTGAGTTCTTGTGCTTTGCCCTTGCCAATGAAAAATGTGGAGTCGGGTGAATCGCGACGCTGCGTCATACGCGCAACTTCAACCGCACCAGCGGTGTCGATCAGCTGAGCCAACTCATCGAGGCTCTCTTCGGTCTCGCTTTCATCATGACCATCAAAAATCACGCCAACCAAGACAATGCGTTCGCGAATTGTGCGATCGATCAGCGTGCGCCCGAGCGCCTGCTGGTACGGGTTACTCACAATGAAATCTCAACTACATGCGTTGACATAAATTGCGCCGGACCTATGAGCGTAACAATGCCCGCTTTGGGCTCGTTGACGCGCACTTTCACATCTCCACCATCCATGTGCACGATCACTTCACTCGCGCTCGCGGGTACGAGGCCCCACTGCACTGCTGCCCACGCACTCGCGCACGCACCAGTGCCGCATGCTTGGGTGATGCCAGCACCACGCTCGTGCACGCGCATCGTGATGGCGTTCACCTCCGGGCCGGGCTCAATGATTTCCAAATTGATTTGAGGAACTTTCTCGCCCAACTCTTTGAGCGGCACAATCGCAACATCTTCCACACCAACTACCGAGTGAGGATTGCCGACAGAGATATGCATGACCGGACGCATCGGATCGCACTCAAGAGTCGCCCAGCCCATTGGCTCATCAAGCGTGCCGATTGGACCCATGTCAACGCTTGCATCAACCGTTTGGGAATCATGTGCTCGTGGCGTCACGACAACACGTCGCTCGCCTGCATCAGTTGTCACTGCGTACACAACTTCAGTGGTCAATCCGTCTGCCATATGTGCAGCCTGCGCCAAGCAGCGAATACCGTTGCCACTCATTTCAGCGAGCGAGCCATCTGAATTGAATAAGCGCATCGTGAGCGTGTTTGTATTGATCCGACCAAGCAGCAATAAACCGTCTGCGCCAATACCTGTTTTTCGGTTACACCAACTGCGAGCAATATTTGGCCAATCGATTTCAGAAACTTGAGCATTGCTGAGCGCGCTCGCTTCACGTCGATCAAGCACTAAAAAGTCGTTGCCCAGACCGTTGTGCTTGGTTACAGAAACATTGATTGATGAATTTTGACTCGACATGCTCACTACGTTCTAGCGCAAGTGCTCGGCCAAGATCGGGGCAATTTCGGTAACAGGATCTTTTTCAATGTGCACCCAACGGATGCGGGGGTCACGGCGAAACCAACGTTCTTGGCGCACCGCAAATTGGCGGGTGTGGGTGACGATGTCGCCAACAGCCTGGTCGAGCGTGCACTTGCCGTCGAGATGTCGATTGAGTTCTGCATAACCAAGTGCTTGACGTGCAGTTTGTGACATTGCGCCGTCTTTACGCAATTGTGCAACTTCTTCCAAGAAACCTCGTTGCAACATCGTCTTCACTCGCGACTCAACTCGCTTAACAAGCACGTCGCGTGGCCAAAGCAAGCCAATTTGCACCACACCGTTGTCGGGGTATGCGCCAGTACCAGGAGCATTGTCGCTGAAAGGTTTGCCGCTACCGATACATACTTCAAGCGCGCGCTCGATGCGTCGACGATTACTGCGCTCGATGTTTTTTGCAGCAACAGGGTCTAGTGCTTTGAGGTGACGATAGAGCGCAGCAACGTCTGGTTCGCGTTGCAGTTCGGCTCGCACTGCAGGCCACTCACCAGGGAAACTCAACTCGTCAATGAGCGAAGTGAGATACAAACCAGTACCAGCAACCACCAAGGCATTGGCACCCATCTCGTGCACTTTGGAAACAGCTGCACGTGCATCCTTTTGGTAATCAGAAACTGTGAAGCGCGCACTTGGTTCAACCAAGTCGATGCAATGGTGCTTCACAAGTTGTTGATCGTCAGTCGTTGGCTTTGCTGTGCCGATGTCCATGCGCTTATACACCTGCATTGCATCGCACACCACGATGTGCGTGTTGCCATTGACCTGGGCTGCAGCCATTGCAGCATCTGATTTGCCACTGGCCGTCGGGCCAAGAATGACTATTGGCTTCACTGTGCCTGCACCGATAGTCGTACCTTGTGTGTTGGCTCTGCGCCAACCTCGAGTAATTGACCTGACAAGTGAAAGCGTGCGGCAGATGTGATCTCGACAGTGGCATACGTGCCTGCGCGCAATGCCTGTGTTGACTTGAAGTGCACCAACTTGTTTTGGCGAGTGCGACCAGTAAATGCGTCGGGGTCGCGCTTATTGCGACCCTCAACGATCACTTCTTCCACACGACCAATTCGAGCCTCGTGCTTGATGATTGCTGAATGATCAAGCACCACCTTCATGCGGTCGTATCTACTCGACATCACTTCTGGAGCAATGAAGTGCTCTTCCATCTTTGCGGCTTCGGTGCCTTCACGCGGCGAGAAGATAAACAGATATGCCGAATCAAATTGTGCTTCTGACGCAACCTCGAGTGATTGCACAAAATCTTCCTCTGTCTCGCCAGGGAAACCAACGATGATGTCTGTGGTAACGGCTGCGTCATCAATCAGCGAACGTGCTTGTGTGATCTTCTCGAGATACTTCTGTGCGGTGTAGCCACGATGCATGAGCGTCAATACGCGATCAGAACCTGACTGCAATGGGTAGTGCAAGTGCTCACACACGGCAGGAGTCTCGGCCATCGCCATGAGAGTCTCAAGATTCATGTCCTTGGGGTGCGGGCTCACGTAACGAACACGACGTATGCCCTCAACCGCTCCAACAGCACGCAGTAGCTCGCCAAACTGTGGTCGTAGCTTGATATCGGCATCGCCCGCACGTCGAGCGTCGAGCGAAAGATCACGTCCATAGCTATTGACATTTTGTCCGAGCAGCGAGATCTCCGTAACACCGTCGCGAGCAAGCGCTGCAACCTCGCCAACAATGTCACTAAATGGTCTGCTGATTTCTTTGCCGCGCACACTCGGCACGATGCAATATGTGCAGGTATTGTCGCAACCGATTTGAATGGTCACCCATGCGTTATACGAACGCTCTCGACGCACCGGTAACGCACTTGGAAATAGTGCATGATCGTCAATCACGGCTTCGTCAAAGATCTCGGTGATGCCACCGCTCATAGATGCGTGCTCCAGCAGATCCACCGCGCGGTGAACGTTGTGCGTGCCCATCACGACGTCGACATAAGGAGCGCGCTTACGCACCTGATCTTTGTCCTTTTGAGCCAAACAACCAGCGACCATGATCTGGCGCTCTCGGCCCAACTCAATACCCTTCTCTTTCCAAGGCTTGAGCCATCCGAGACTTCCGTACAACTTCTCGTCGGCGTTCTCACGAATACAGCAGGTGTTGAGCACTACTAAGTCGGCGTCGTCTTCGCTCTCGGCTCGTTCCATGCCGTCTTGTTCGAGCAACCCAGAGATGCGCTCGGAGTCATGAGCATTCATCTGGCACCCAAAGGTGCGCACAACATATTTACGAGTCACAGGCAGTCAAGTTTACCGCCACACATTTTGTGAATACGGCGAAATGGCAGCCCTGTCGG
>Ga0209597_1002167_pt1 | contig 12580 bp, 10 predicted proteins | sample M_140625_MF_Meta_FD_187316 | JGI IMG/M metagenome (GOLD analysis project Ga0209597, IMG submission 187316) | Freshwater microbial communities from Lake Montjoie, Canada to study carbon cycling - M_140625_MF_MetaG (SPAdes) (version 2) | ecosystem: Environmental > Aquatic > Freshwater > Lake...
CCAGTCGCACCAGTCGCACCAGCAACACCAGCAACACCAGCAACACCAGCAACACCAGCAACACCAGCAACACCAGCAACACCAGACTTGTTCCAGATCAATTTCACTTCACTGCGTTCACAGGTTTGCTTACCTGTCTGACGCAAGAAACGCATCACACCAGTAGCTCTTTTCACACACACTTTTTGTGCACCCGGGCTTGCAGCCTCAGCCACACCGCCAGCAAACATCACACCAGCCACTAAAACTGCGGTAAATCCACCACGATAAAAAAGTTTCACTTACCTGTCCTGTCTGATCAAAGCCAGACACGGAAGGGTGTGAGGTACTTCTGACGGTACATGAAATGGAGCTAGACAATGATGATCCTCGTCGACGACCTAACTACTAGTTGAGTTGCAGCCAGGCAGTTCAGCCGCATCCAATCCGTAGTCAAACCTATGTGGTTGCACTTACCCATAGGCATAATCCCCTGTGAGTGCAACAAGTGCCAGGCCACAAACCACAAAGACGAAGTTCCACCGACAAAACCACCAACACACAATCAAACGAACCGATCTTTGATTATTAGACATAAATTCGGCCAGTTCAACGGTCAGCAGTCCTCAAAAAACTTCAGCACCCTTCAGTGACTTCCCCACTCTTTAAGAGCAACTAAGTCAGCCTTTTAGGCTCCATCAACACCCTACGTACCCCACACATACTCATCTTCGGATCAGAGGGTTGGCGGTTCGAGTCCGTCCGAGCGCACCAATAACTGGCGCTTTGCGGGCCCGTCGCAGCCCCAACCATCCATAGATGTCTTAGTCGTCCTTTCCATGTGTGGTTGTATTTTCTTGAGCACAACTACGCAAAGCCCAGCAGCGTGGAGCAGGGTTTGGCTATGGCAGAAGAACAAGATCCCCCTGTTGTCCACCCACCTGCATCTCTACCCAATCAGAGGTGTCCCAAGTGCCGCTCACATGATGTCTACTGGCGATACCTGCAAACTGAGAACTTATACAAGTATTACTGTGCCGACTGTTACAAGCGATGGGACGATCCCAGCTAGCACCTCTCTCAATCCTCGACGTGGTAAACCCTGCGGCTATATTTTCCGGGCTTGATTTAAACCAGTTGAACTAGTCCGAGCGCACCACTTTGTTTAGAGCCTTCAGCGCGCTTCCTGATGGAACACTTTGCCGCACAACTCCCCCTGGGAAAAATGCTTGAGTGTCAGAACGTTCATTAATTTCGGCAAATGTCTGCGCCAATTCTTCTGGAGTCCAGGCTTCGTGTGTTGTCCAATCTTGCTCAACGCTGAATGACCGATAGATCGCCACATCTGGGCCTTCAATAGCAAATACTCGACCCGTGAAACGACACAACGAACTTGCTAGATACACCACGAGTGGTGCAACGTGTTCGGGCGCATGTCGATCAAACCCTTCAACTTTCGGCATCATCGCAAGAACTGTTGGTGATTCGTTTACCATTCTTGTTCGTGCACAAGGCGCAACTGCATTTACGCGCACACCAAGACGAGCAAGTTCTTGTGCGTGGCTCACAGTGAGCGCAGCAATTGCCGACTTAGTTGCGCCATACACACCAGCACCCGCCGTTGGGTGCAAGCCAGCAGCAGAAGTTGTATTGACAATCGCTCGGCACGCCTCTGCACCAACCTCATTCCAATAAGCGGCCGCAAAATGACTGACTGCCAACGTACCTTTTAAGTGCACACCGATTTGCGAATCAATGTCTTGTTCGGTGAGATCCACAAGCGATGAAGGCCGATTATTACCAGCGTTATTAACGACAATGTCGAGACGCCCAAAATGTTGCACGGCAGTTTCTATCATCGACTTTGCACCATCCCAGTCGGCGACGCTCGCCGTATTCGTCACGGCTTTCCCGCCGAGCGAGATTATTTCTTCTACGACTGAATCGGCAGAGTTTGACTGCATTCGTTCGCCGTCCACGCTCGCACCAAAGTCGTTAACAATCACTGCTGCGCCGTGCTGGGCAAAAGCGATTGCGTACTCACGCCCTAGACCACTGCCAGCACCCGTAACGACTGCAACCTTGCCCTCAAGAAGTCTCATCACTTACACACCGTAATAAACGCATTACGGTTTTACACAGTGAATACCTTGATGAAATGTGTGATTCCGAGAGTCTCGACTATTGAAATAGGGTTATAGCCAACCTCATATGCGACTCACCCTGAGACTCTTCTTCGCACTTTCCTTGCTGCTGGTCGCCAATCCGGCCGATGCGCGTCCTGTTTCCAGCAATTTTGGGTCATCAGTATCCGAGCAGGCATATGCGGATTTTCTTGCTTTTACTAAGGGTGGTTCTAAGGCCACAGCAAATGTCACCTTTATCGTTGACCCACAGCTGCAGTCCAAGTACACCAGCCAAATCAAGCGTGACACATTGGCGAGCGTGCGGATGTGGAGCAATGATCGCGCACCAAGCATAAAGATGGATGTCTACGCTGCTCCCACACAACATTTTCAATTCATCTATGACTACATGAAGCAAGTCATACCTCCCGCACAGCTCTCTAGTGGCTGGCTTGATGAAAAGCTTCGAAGATCCAAAACCGAATCAAGCGGATTCTACGGCGGCGGCGCACCGGGCAATTCGATAAACGGCGATGACGTGTTTATGGCTTATGTGCCGAACAAGTACCCCATCAATGATGCACACTGGAGCTCACTCGTGAGTCATGAATATGTACACGTTGTTCAGAGATCGCTATTTCATGGATCAATGGCCCCGATGCAATGCTGGGTACGAGAAGGACAAGCCAACTACATCGGATGGAGCTACTCCGGTCGATCGAGCATCTCATCTTTCGCGAGCGCATGGAAGGCCCAGATAAGTGATCTTGAGCAGGCTCACATCTACACCAAGACCCAAAAGTTTTCCAAGGTGTACTGGCAACAATGGCTTCTCAAAAACGAGTTTCAAGATGTCACCAAGGATTGCGAACCTACCGACAATTACGTTGTTGGCGCACTCGCCTTTCAATACCTCTATGGCACTTATGGCCACGCAAAGGTCGAATCGTTCTTGCGTAATCTCCGCGATGCAGTGCAACCATGCGGTGACGGTGGGCCTACGTTCATCACCTCATGCATCGCTGCTCGAAACGCAGCATTCACATCGGCATTCGGTGTTTCATTGCACAGCGCATACCCAAAATTTGCTCAGCACATCGTGAGCGAATTGCGCTGGGCTGCTATTTCGTGATTTTGACGGTGTCGACGTCACCAGTTTTTGTGAGCGTCACCGTTATCCCCTTGTAAGTCACAGTGTCGCCCTGTAGTAACAGTTTGTTCAAAGCGTTACTCGGATCAGGATTGGTGTCCGTATTTGGTGTTACGTATTTCGACCATGCCTCTTTTACAATCCCTTGTTGTTCACCAGAGCGGTCGGTGTCTTTAGTGGTGTCAATGTAATACACAAGTACGCCATATGTTCCAGCACCAAGCTTTGAACCCCAACCTTCTGCGCGATGTGACTCAACGACAAGTGCCTCTGTTGTGGAAATTGGAACAATCACGCCACGCATTCCGCGCTGCAATCTCTCGAGTGGAATCAATTGTGTTTCAAGCATCGACTGTGTGCTCGGCATGCAATACAACTCATCTGAACCCATCCACCCCGCAAAAAACGTATCCCACACATTGAGCGTGACCGAACTGCCGTTTTGATTGTCCATAATGCTCAGGTTTGACCTTGGCGAATGACCCGCAAGCCCCATGGGGTGACCCCACTCGTGAATCCAGAAACTCCATAGGTCGTAGTTATTGTTATAGAAATACTCGGCACCCCCGAACAAATTCTTTACTGGACCTTCGGCGGAATTCACTTGCCAGTTAGCCATTCCAATTCCATCATTGAGACCACGAATAGTTCTTGGAAACAAAACAAACACAAAATCAGAGTTTGTAAAGTCAATTAAAGGATCAGCAAGTGAAACGATTTCCTGTGCCATCGGAAGGACCGTTGCGCGATCCCCCTTTACCAGCGCATAACCGGGAATGGGTTTGGACATTCGAAGCCAACGTTTTGGATACTGCCAACTAAAAGACTTCGTTCCATTCGAGGTGAACTCAAACCATTTGTTGTACTCAGAAATTTGAGTCTCTACTGCAGTTAGTTCTTCTGCCGTTCCCACAGCATCAGAAAAATCAACCGCAATTAACTGAATATTTGACACTCCAGTTGATGGAAGTGCCGGCGTATTCTCACTAGTTCCGCGTGGAAAACCAATGTTCCAAGGCTGAAACTTATTAATGCGCGCTTCGGTAAGTCTGCATGCATCGAGCGAACTACCACCAGCGGGCACCGACACCGCTGCCGGGCTGCTTGACAACTTGAACCACTTATTCGTGCCACCCGAGATTGCTCGGCACTCGAGATACCCACCGCTCAGTATCGATTTGTCACCCTTGTTGGTGCATGCTTCTCCATCTTTGGCGACGGCACCAGACACTGTCGTATTGCTCGTCGCGTTGTTGCTCACTGTAAGCGTCACGAAAATCGCTCCATCGGAATTCTTGTAACTGCCCAAGTCGCCGGTGCATGCATTTGGGGACCCATAGTCTCGAACATATGTCCATACTTTGACGTCACCAGTCGCCGTTGGTGCGGTTGCGGTTCCTGTAAAGGTTGCAGTGTTGCCACCATTACTTAATGTCGGTACCCCAAATTGCGCTCCAGCAAAACCTGGAGCATTCATCCATGCAAGCATTTCTGGGTAGCGCGGAATACCAGTCAACGACATGATCGGGCCACAACTGATGACTGACGTAATCGTAAACTGGGCGCCTGGCCTTATTGGGTTAGGTGAAACAGTGGTTGTCCAAGACGTGATACCCACTGGCCCATTGACACCTTTTGATGTCGTGGAATTTGTATTTTTTGCTGGTGGTGCAACCTTGACCCACTTAAGGGTCTTGCCCGACTTGGTGCACTTGTACTTCACACCCTTCGTGGTCTGGACCCGACCAGCCTTGGGGCACTTGCCACCCGAGGTAGCCGCCTCTGCAGGCGCGACGGTGACAAGCACAGTCCCCATCAGAAGGAGCCCTACGAAGCGAGCAAGGCGTCCCATATCTGACACGATAATACCTATGAACAACCACCCCTGGAACAAGTCGTTCGAATGGCAGAACCACAGTGCCACGAGCGGCGTTCTCTCACAGGATCAAATCAATCAGTTTGATCACGATGGCTATGTCGTTGTCAACGATATTTTTTCTGAAGATGAACTACGTGACCTCGTAGCAATTACCGATGCAGCAGATGCCGATGCTGTTGCGGTGTTGGCGGCCCAACCGAACGAACGCATTGCGATTTCCGAAAAGGGTGCAATTACCTTTGCAGGACAACTGGCGAGCAAGATTCCCGAGATTCGGAGGTTCGTTAAAAACCCCACGATCATGGCTGCATGCCGCGATCTTGTCGGGCCCGATGTGCGCATGTATCACGATCAGACGGTGTACAAACAGATTGAGAAGCCTCGTCGGTTCCCGTGGCACCAAGACAATGGATATTTGTTTGTTGAGCCCCAGCACTACCTCACTTGTTGGATCTCACTCAATGGCGCGACCATCGAAAATGGTTGTCCGCAAGTTGTAACTGGGTTGCACAAGCAAGGCACGATGGCACATTACATAGTGCCAACTCTGGGTTTTGAGTGCTTTGAAACTCCACCCTCGACAGCGGCAATCGCCGAAGTCAAAGCTGGTGGCGCAGTGTTCTTTTCATCTCTCACCCCACATCTCACCGGACCAAATACCTCAAATGGTGTGCGCAAGGCATACATCGTGCAGTACGCGCAAAGTGATGCTGTTGTCTTGGAAGGTAACGCCAACGAAGGCAATCCGACTGGATCACACCCAATATCAGTTGAGCCGCGCGGACTGCCCGTGCTTCAAGATGGCATCATCTGCACTGACTAAAGCGTAAATATTAAAGCGTTTAGGGCAGGGCAACAATGGCTTCGTGTTCGAGCGAAGCAACCACTTGACCATCAACCACAATATGCACGTCCAGCACTGCACGCTCGCCGTGTGACTCAAAGCGTTTTACAACGACTGAGCGCAACTCTGCAATTGAACCTACCGATGCCGTTGCATGATGCCGAATAATGCTGCGCATATGCACCCAACTGCCACGAGCAACATAGTTATACACAATGTCATTGGCCAAGGCTGGCCATACAGCAGGATGCACTAGTCCGCGATCGGCAAAAAACGATAAGTCGTCGCCCGCACGCGAGCCGTAGTCACAACTAAACGTGTCGATCAACTGAAATTCTTTGGATGGCAGAACTTCGCCCTCTCGCAACGGTGCTACTGCCCCACCATCGCGCACCGCGCGAAAGATCGCACGGGGTTGTTCTGGTTCGCTCGTTATTGCTTGCACCAAGACCGCATCGCCATCAATAACAGGCACACACCGCAACACATCGTTATCGAACACTGGCCGACGAAAACGAATTTCGCCTCCACCGCGCGCAAGCCAATCTTCGCCCCAGGCAACAATTAGTGGGTGCGTCATATACGCATATGTTGTTACTCCGGCAACGAGCGCCCGCGGAAAACCAGCGTCTTGTGCACCTGCATCAGTATGAATCGGATTACGCGCGTGTTCTGGCAGGTTTTGGGCTTTGATCGACCACTCAACTGGTTGCTGAACGGTATTCATTTACCAATACTCACGTATTTGACGCGTCGTAGATTCCTTGAATTGCCGAGTTGAGCAATGCATCAAACTCTGCATCAGACTGCTTGGCCGACAAACCCTCTGTTAACGCGCGTGAGAAGCTTGCTATTACTCCAGCATTCTTTGCCAACTGCTTGTTGGCATCTTCACGGCTGTAACCACCCGACAACGCCACCACCCGCACAACCCGTGGATGCTTCACCAACTCGGCAAAGAATCCATCGTGGTTTGGCAATGTGAGTTTGAGCATCACGTTTTGATCAGCGCCCAATTTGTTCAGTTCTGACAAAATTGCGGCCTTCAACAACACCTCAGCCTCGGCCTTTTGTGGGCTATTGATATCGACTTCAGGCTCAATGATTGGCACGAGTCCGGCTGCGATGATCTGCTTGCCAACTTCAAATTGCTGACGCACGACGTCGTTTATACCTTTTTCATTTGCCAACTTGATCACCGAACGCATCTTGGTACCAAACACACCGTGCTTCTTCGCTTTTGTCAACAGTGCGTCCAACTCGGGCATCGGCTTCATCACTTGCACACCATCTTGATCATCGGCCAAACCCTTGTCGATCTTGAGGAAAGGCACGACACCCTTGTCTTCCCACAAAAATTCCGCAGCACCTTTACCGTCAATTGAGCGATCCATGGTCATCTCAAACAGAATGGCACCAAGCACTCGCTCGCCAGAGAACGCCGAGCTCTTAATGATGCGCGAACGCATTGCATGAATGAGATCAAACATTTGCTCGTCACCCGAGTATTCCGACTCCGAAACGCCGTAGAGCTTGAGTGCCTTTGGGGTACTTCCACCGCTCTGGTCGAGGGCTGCAATAAAACCCTTGCCGCTTTTCACTTTGGCCATCATGTCATTATTCATATTCTCGCTCCGTTTCGCTTACCCGTCATCGTAATTGCTCAACTTGGTGCCACCGAAATCAAGGTGTGTTAAAACACCTGCAACATGTAAGACTTTGCAGATGAACGCGCTGCGCACCGCATGGCATCCTGTTGTTTTTTCGCAGGAGTTGAACACTGAGCCAGTAGCAGCGACCTTGCTGGATATTCCATTGGTCATATGGCGAGACAGCAACGGCACCCCACACGCGTCTAGCGATATTTGCGTTCATCGTGGCACCGCGCTTTCGGGTGGGTGCGTCAAGGGTGACAACATCATGTGCCCCTATCACGGTTGGCAGTACGACGCGACAGGCACTTGCGTGCACATTCCACAACTAGAAGACCCCTCTCGCGTGCCACCAAAAGCAAAAGTTCCGGCTTATCAGTGCGCGGAACGCAATGGCATGGTGTGGGTTGCACTTGAAACTCCCCGATTCGAGATTCCGCAAATTGACCAGATCGACGACGCAAATTGGAATTGGGTCAATTGCGGACCGTACGACTGGAACGCTGGATCATCTCGACAACTCGAAAACTTCACCGACTTTGGCCACTTTCCTTGGGTGCACCCCGGTTTGCTCGGCGACCCAGATCGCCCCGTTGTTCCCGAATGCGACGTGAGCACAACGGGTCATGTTGTGCACTACAACATCGTGCGCCCCGAAGCGCCCAATACTGATGATTTTCCGATCTTTGCCAACTCTGACACCACTGCGCCAATGCGCACCTCTCGATACGAAATTCATGCGCCCTTCACTCTGCTGTTGCGACTTGGCTGGGGTGGGGTCGAGGGAATGATTTATTTCTTTGTATCTCAACCCATTGACAAGGATCACTCTCGCGGATTTTTGACAATTGGTCGCAACTACAATTTTGATCAACCCGCGTCAGTGATTCGCGATTTTGAAGACGTGATTTTCAATCAGGACAAAGTCATTGTCGAATCGCAACGACCAAAGTCAGTGCCATTTGACATCACGAGCGAACTACACATGAAATTTGATGGCGTCGCGCTTGCCTACCGAAAAATGATGTCTGCTAACGGCTTCGCCGAATAGGTGAAACGCGATTTAGGGCTCAACGATTGCAAAACCCGTAACAAACTTTTCTAGGTTGCCAAAGATATTCAAGAGTGCTGCTGCATCGCCATCCACAGTGATTACCCCATCAGTCATTTCTTGAAGAAAGGTCGTGGCTTGCGTAATCACGTCTATCAATGTTTCTCTTTTGATGTGAATGGTCGCATCAGCAGCATCGTCGTGACGCCCCTGAGTTGACAAAAGCGTTCTATTTGAGAGTGCCAACACCCATGACTGATCAGGTGTACCTGCCATGTCGGTGAAGTTCCAATTAATCGTGGTCGTGAGTCCACCAACTTGCTCTTGCATTAATCGCACCGCCAAAGTGTCGAATACTTGACCAATTGTCATCGCTCGCGTCATTCCGCGCGCCCGTGCACCAACCTCTACCGGCGGTGGTGGGCCCTGGCGCAATTCTTGTGCACCCATGAGATAAGCATTGCGAAAAGTTGCAGACTCCGCTTGATACCCAAGTTGCTCGAGCGTGTCTGCTTGCAACTCGCGAGCCTTGACATTGGTGGGGTCTGCAAACACCGCATGATTCACAAGCTCTGCCACCCAGCGATAGTCACCAGCATCAAACGACTTTTGCGCAGATGCCAGCAGCGCATTAATGCCCCCAGCCAGATCGACATAGCGTTTACCAGCATCGGTTGGCTGCAACTTATTGAGGTTGGCCGGGTTGCCGTCATACCAACTGAGATACCGCTGATATACAGCCTTCGAGTTATGCACGAGGTCGCCGTAGAAACCACGAGTGTGCTCGTTTGCTAAAAACTCGTCTGGCATCTTCAAAAATTCAGCGATCTCGAGTGGCGTCATACCTTTATTCGCACAACGCATTGTTTGATCGTGTATCCAACGATACAAATCACGTTGCAAGATTAAGAACTCTCGAACGTCATCAGTCCCCCATCGCGGCCAGTTGTGTGATGTAAATAAGATCTTGGTGTCAGCACCAAACAACTCGATGCTCTCGTTGATGTACTTTGACCAATTGAGAGCATTACGCACTTGCGCTCCGCGGATGGGTACAAGGTTGTGCATCGTGTGCGAGCAGTTTTCTGCCATGCACAACCAGCCAAAATCTGGGAAAAAGAAGTTCATTTCGGCCGGCGCTTCTGTCTCAGGTGTCATCTGAAACACAATGCGAACTCCATCAACGACCATCTCCTGGCCCGTATGGGTGATGTCGTGAGTTGGCGCTACCAATGATGGTGCTGCTGTTGGCACAGAGTTACCAAGACCCGAATCAACATGACCCTCCGGACCGGCTGGAAGGAGTGGCCCAAATTGATATGTCGCACGTCGGCCCATTGCAGGACCTGCAATGACGTTTTCGGCAATTGCCTCGTACAAAAACCCTTCAGGCGCAACCACAACACACTTGCCTGCATCCACATTGGCTCGCGTTGTCACACCGAGCACTCCACCAAAATGATCGGCGTGCGAATGCGTGTAGATCACGGCAGTTACAGGGCGCTCGCCAACATGCTTATTGATCAAATCGAGTGATGCTCGTGCAGTGAAGTCGCTCGTGAGCGGGTCAATGACTACCCAGCCCTTGTCTCCTTGAATAAACGTGATGTTGGAAATGTCGTATCCACGCACCTGCCATACGCCTTTGGCAACTTCAAACAAACCGTGATGTGCGTTGAGCGTTGCATGACGCCACAAGTGCGGGTTTACGGTGTCTGGTGCTTCGCGACCATCTCGCAAAAAATCGTATGCAGCAGTGTCGATTACTTTGCGACCCTTGTCGTCAACGATTCGATCTTCGGTGCGTGCAGCAATGAAACCACGCGTGACGCGCGTCAGGTCTGCTGGGTCAAACACCCGACCTTGTGTCGAGCCATTGAGTTCTTGCGTCACCGATGTAGCAGGTTTACTGGTCAGAAAGATCCTTACAGTCGTACTTCGTTGGCAATCCCAACAGTCAAATGCTACCTAAAATGCTGCAACCACACCTATGTGAACAACAGCGTCCATTCCTTCTAGATCAATAATCCCGTCGAGCAATCCCAACTCCACAACTTGATTGGCTAACGCTACTGATGCTGAGCCCATAATCGCCACAATCACTTGACACCGAACAACATGTTCACCAACGCGTGCAATTTGCAAGGGACGAGCAGTTGAACCATCGCGCAGCATCAAGTTGAGTGCCTGCATCGGACCATCAGTGAGTGCAGCAGCGACCACATCGTCCCCACGAAATTTTGTAATTGACTCGGGTTCGCATTGATGATCGACGCCGTTGATGTTGAGCGTCACCCCACTGCCATCGGCAACACAGAATTCTCGAGTCACTAGAGGAAATGATGAAAATGGAACGTCCTGCGTGATGTCAGCCGTCGACAGCCGCCAAGTCCAGTCATCAGGAAGCGATCCATCGCAGGCAATTTCGTATTGCACCCCAAGTCCATTGCGCCACGGAACCGCAGTTCGTTCGGAAGCTCGTTGCAGAATCATATTTTACGCAAAATCACCCAGAACTCAAGAGCGTTCTTTCGAGTTGGAAACATACGACCGACCGTAAAAGGAATGTGCTTGCTCTTTGACAACGAAGTCATGGTGTTCGCAAATGTCTCTGGAGTAAAAAACCAACCGTGAACATCAATGTAAGAACCATGAGATGCCTCCAATACATCAATTGCCATTTTTGTTCGCTCAGCACGATTCTCTTCAGGATCTCCATGATCACCTTGCCAGTGTCGTGCTGCATCATTGTGGGTCGTGTGAGCAAGATGGGCTATCACCGCCGAATCAGGGTGAACCGTGCGCTTTTCTAGGTGCGCATCAATCATCTGCTGCGCTGTGGACGGCACAAAAAAATGATCAAAACAATATCGATGGTCGGGAATCAACAGAAAATATCGACCTCCTGAAAGCAATAAGTCAGCAATATCTTGAAGGTGGCCGATGATGTCTGGCTGATGCTCAATCGCATGGCTGCTCACCACAGCATTAAATCGATCATGGACTACCGACAGATCTGAGCCAGAACTGACCCAGTTAATTTCTGGAACTTTTTCGGGGTCAAGACCCAACTGAATTGCACGAGCACGCAAATCATCTGTAGGCATCACATCGACATAGGAGACGTTTGGTCCATGCAACATTGGCGCTGCAAATGGACCAATTTCCAAAACTCGCGCCGTTTGTGGAATCAATTCGACAAATGATTGGCGATCATTTACTGGTGGCGTGGGTTCGGTGCCCTGTTGATTGACCCACTTTCTCTTCAATCGTTTTCGTATACGCGGACCAATCACGAACGTCATGGACAGTACAGATTGCCCTTTGTTCGAAACATTTGGACATCAGAAAGCTGCTTCGCCGATATTCCAACAACTGTCTCGAGATCCCAACCGCAGATCACCGTGCTCAGCATGTTGGCATTTGTGAAGTTTGCGCCAGCAATTACTGCACCCGTGAAGTTCGCGCTCGCCAGGTTGGCACCCGTAAAATCCGCTCCTGTCACATTGGCTCGAATGAACTGAGTCTGTTTAAGGTTGGCTCTCACAAAGTGCGCACCAGTCAAGTTGGCCACGCTGAAATCAGTGAACTCAAGTTTGAGCAATGAATAATCGACGCCAACAAGGTTTGCAAACTGACACTTCAGGGTCGTAATACACATGATGTCTAGAGCCGGCAAAGTGGTGGTTGTCTCGGGAACTGTTGTTTCCGGCACTGTTGTTTCAGGAATCGTTGTTTCAACAGCGGGCGGCACAGTCTCTGGCAACGTCGATTCCACTTCGACCAATGAGTTGGTGACTTCATCGGAAATGCTTGACGCGCTTGGAGTGCTGCTGACAGCACAAGCCGACAACACCACTAATCCCAACACAGTCAGTGCACGTGAGGACCATAAATAG
>Ga0209597_1002169_pt1 | contig 12574 bp, 9 predicted proteins | sample M_140625_MF_Meta_FD_187316 | JGI IMG/M metagenome (GOLD analysis project Ga0209597, IMG submission 187316) | Freshwater microbial communities from Lake Montjoie, Canada to study carbon cycling - M_140625_MF_MetaG (SPAdes) (version 2) | ecosystem: Environmental > Aquatic > Freshwater > Lake...
AACGCCACAGGCCAGGGCCGCGCCGCCGCTGGCGACGGCCTGCACCATGGCGGCGGTGTTGGCCACCGGCACGAAGCGGATCTGCACCTTGCCGCCGAGCTGGGCGTTGAGCTCCTTGTCGATGCGGCGCCCCACCTCGATCGCATAGCCCACCGGTTCACCCTTGGCATCCAGGCTCAGCAGGGGGGGGGAATCGGTGGTGCCCACCATCACCAGCTCACCGGTGCGCATGGCCTTCTCCAGCACCGTTTCAGCCGAGGCGGCGAGCGGAGCGAAGGTCAAGGCGAAGCCGGCTGCCAGGGGGAGCCAGCGGACAGGGCGCTGGGGATGGCTGCGCTGGGCCCGAAGGCCGGATTTGATCACGGAGGGCACGGCCACAGGCGGCTCGGATCACACGTCAGCAAATTATGGAAGATCCCAAGGATGGTCAACGGAAGGTGAAGCTGTGTATGCCCCCATTCTTCCCCGCTTCTTGATCGCGGCGGGGTGACTCGGTGAGCCCGTTCATGCCAGCACCGGCTCGAAGCGCATGCTCAGATCCAGCCAAGGGGAGCGGGTGACCGGGGCGCTGGAGGAGATCAGGTCGATCCCGGTGGCGCCATAGGCCCGCAGTTGCTCAGGCCGCACCCCGGAGGCCTCCAGCACCAATGCTCCGGATCCCCCCGCCGCCCCCCGCTCCGTCGCCAGGGCCCGCAGGCGCGGCACCAGAGCCCGCAAGGCCTCGGGGCTGAACTCATCCAGCAGCACCGCATCGGCCCCGGCCCGCACCGCCGCCTGGGCCTCGGACTCCGTCTCGGCCTCCACGATCACCCGGGCCGGCCAGGGCGCCGTGGCGCGCACCGCCAGGACCGCCGGGCCGATGCCACCGCTCCAGGCCAGGTGGTTCTCCTTGAGCATGGCGGCATCATCGAGTCCCAGCCTGTGGTTCACGCCGCCGCCGCAGCGCACGGCGTACTTCTCCAGCAGACGGAGCCCCGGGGTGGTCTTGCGGGTGTCCGCCAGCCGCACGCCCGTGCCGGCCAGCTCCGCCACCAGGGCGGCGGTGGCGGTGGCGATCCCGGACAGACGCATGGCCAGGTTGAGGGCGGTGCGCTCCCCCGCCACCAGGGCGGCGGCATCGCCGTTGAGTTCCAGCAGTCGCTGACCCCTGGCCACCGGCGAGCCATCGGCCACCAGCAAGCGCCCCTCCAGTTGGGGGTCGAGGAGACGGAACAGCGCCAGGGCAAAAGGTCCGCCACAGAACAGGCCCTCCGCCTTGGCGATCCAGTGGGCCTGGCCTCGGCGGCCCTGAACCGCTGGGGCGGTGAGATCCCCACGGCCAATGTCCTCGGCAAGCCAGGCGCGCAGCCAGGACTCCAACTCGGGAGTGATCGGCAGGTGGGGAATGGTCATGGTGGCTGGCCCTGCCGCCGCATGCGGATCCCATCCTGCCCCCGAGCGACTGACGACCTAATCGGTGCGCCGGGCCCTGACGTTCGTGACCCGCACCTTTATTTGCCGATACAGAACTATTTGCCGATGCAGAACCTGGCAAACACCCGATCGAGAACGGCTTCGTTGACCTCCTCCCCGGTGATCTCCCCCAAGCTGCGGATCGCTGTGCGCAGGTCGATCGTCCAAAAATCCCAGGGGAATCCGGCGGCGGCGGTCATGAGGCTTGTTTGGAGTGCGTCAGCGGCTTCCGCAGCGAGGGCAGCCTGGCGGCTGTTGAGGGCCACCATCAGCCCCTCGTTGGATCCGGCGCCGCAACGCTTCAGCAGGGCGGTGGCCAGGTCGGCTTCGCCGGTGCCATGGAGGGCGCTGATCGCGACATCGGCGGGTGCCGCCGCGCCGCCACCGTCCACAGGGCCCGACGCCAGGCCGGCCTGATCGGCCTTATTGCCCACCAACAGCAGGGGAGCGCTGGCGGGCACATGGCTCCGCAGCTCTTCATCGGCCCTGGTCCAGCCCTCGGCGAGGTCAAAGACAAGGAGCACGGCATCGGCGCTGGCCAGGGCCTGGCGGCTGCGCTCAATCCCGAGGGACTCCACCCGATCGGAGGTTTCGCGGATTCCCGCGGTATCGAGCAGGGTGAGGGGAACGCCCTCCAGCACCACCTCACTCTCGAGCAGGTCGCGGGTGGTGCCGGGGAGATCGGTCACGATCGCCCGCTCGCGCCGGCAGAGGCGATTGAGCAGGCTGCTCTTGCCCACGTTGGGACGACCCACGATGGCCACCCTCAACCCCTCCCGCAGGATCTCGCCCTGCCGCGCCTCGACCACCAGAGCCTCGAGCTCGCCCCGCACCGCCTCCAGTTCGGCCCGCACGGCCTGCGGATCCAAGGGGGGCAGATCCTCCTCGAAGTCGACCCGGGCCTCCAGTTCCGCCAGCTGATCCAGCAGGCGCTCCCGCAGGGCCCCGATCCGCCTCTGCAGCCCCCCATCGAGGCCCGCCATGGCGAGCTGGGCGGCGCGGCGGCTGCGGGCCGTCACCATCTCCATCAGGGCCTCAGCCCGGGTGAGATCGAGGCGGCCATGGAGGAAGGCCCGCTGGCTGAACTCCCCAGGGGCAGCCTGACGCGCGCCGGCCGCCAGCACCAGCTCGAGCACGCGCCGCACCGCCACCAAACCGCCGTGGCAGTGAAACTCCACCACGTCTTCCCGGGTGAAGCTGCGGGGGGCATGCATCAGCAGCAGCAGGACCTCATCCACCCGCTCGCCGCTCACCGGGTCCACCACGTGCCCGTAGAGCACCCGGTGGCTCTCCCAGGCCTGGGAGCCCGGAGCCAGGAACAGTCGGCGGCCAATCGCTTCGGAGCTCGGGCCCGAGAGGCGCACGATCGCCACACTGCCCTGACCGGGGGCCACCGCCGTGGCGATGGCTGCGATGGTGTCGGCGGAATCGCCGCCATCTCCCCTTCCCCCTCTAGGGTCTGGACCCGAATCGAGTGCAGCACCAGCCACAGAATCCATGCCACGTCGTGATCGCCAGTCTCCGCCCCGGCCAAGACCGGATGGGCCTGGCCGGGGTCGGCAGGACATGACGGCTGCAAACGGAGCACCAGCCAAACGGGGAATGGCCGCGGCCGGATTGATCCGGAGAGCGGGGCGGCTGCCCATCCTGGGGGGCCGGCTGGGCATCCTCCAAAACCGGCTGATCCATCGCTGCCGCGGGCTGTGGCGCCAGGATGGAAGCCCGGGACACCGGGCGCGGGGCCTGGCCGCAGGGGTGTTCACCGGCTGCCTTCCCTTCTTCGGGCTGCAGATCGTTCTCGGGGTGGCCCTCGCCGCCGCCTTCCGGGGCAACAGGATCCTGGCGGCGGCAGGCACCTGGATCAGCAACCCCCTCACCACCCTGCCGATCTGCTGGCTGAATTACCAGTTGGGGGTCCTACTGATCGGACCGGGTCCGGCCTGGCCTGGCCATGACCAACTCGATCCAGAACGCCTGACCGACCTGGGATGGGCCTTCAGCTCTCGCCTGATGCTGGGCTCCGTGGTGATGGGACTCCTCGCCGCAGCGGTGGTGGGCCTGGGGTGCTGGCGCTGGCTGCACCACCGGGAACGCCAAAACGGGCTGGGGCGGAGATGAAGGCCCGAACCGGGGCTCCGATGGCGACCGGCCAACACGCCTGAGCAAAACTTCACCGCAAATCCATTGCAACCGAAAAACCATCACCTCACAAGAGCATCAGGACAGAACCGCAAGAGCATCCCGCGCAAAAGCGATACGTCAGAACAACCTTCCTCGACCTCACAACAGCGAGACGAGCTCGCCCCAAAAATTCGGAACAAACCCCTTCAGGATGCAAATCACTGCCGAGATGCATTGCATTCCCAGGCTCGCAACTCACCGGCCCAACACTGATCTGGGGCCCTTTGAGGCTTCAAGCTCATGGGAGGCAACCATGCCAAGACCAAGTGAGGGGCGATTGGTTCCCTCAGGAATTGCTCAAGCCTGGAAACACCATCAGGTCGATCTGGCCCCCGGAAGGCTGGCGCCATTCACGGAATTCCTCCGTTAAGGCCTTGTGCTCCATCGGCAGCGCTTGGGCCTCAAGATCCTGCAGACGCTGATGCACCAGATCCAACGTGTTATCGATCAGCTGGGCGGCCTGTTCGGAGGTCATGGCACGGCTGGCGATGGGGTGGGTTCTTTCGTGGGGCTGTTGTAATCGTGCCGTTCTGGCCGGGCTGTAACACCCGACACGGGGGCTGGAGCCTGTGTGCGGACCCTCACCCGCCAGCGGTGATTCAGCCGATCCCCGTTCGGGCCAGATCCAGCACATCGGCCATCGAGCGGATCTGGTCCATGGTGTCGCGCAGCTGGCTGGCACTCACCAGCTCAACGCGCAGATCGATGCGGGCCGGCTTGCCGGGATTGGTGCGCACGCGAGCATCGCTCACGTTGATGCGGTGGTCGGAGAGGCGGGTGAGGATGTCCTTGAGAACGCCCACCCGGTCGAGCACCTCGATGCGCAGCTGCACCGGGTAGCGGCGGCGCTGGTCGTCGGCCAGGGGGTTCCAGCGCACCGGCAACCGGCGCTCCACCGGCACCTGGGCGAGATTGCCGCAGTCCTGGCGGTGGATGGTGATGCCGTGGTTGCCGAGGGCCACGCTGCCCACGATCGGTTCACCGGGCAGGGGGGAACAGCAGCCCCCCAGGCGATACTCAAGTCCCTCAAGACCCAGGATCGGACTGGCGCTGCCGGCTCCGGTGTGGTGCACCGGTGGGGGGGGAGCCGCCTGATCGGCCTGGGCCGACACCGAGCGGGCCAGGTCTTCGTTGCTGAGCACCGGCGTGGCGGCGGCGCTGGCCAGCCGCAGCTCCTCCCGCAGGCGGTTGAGCACCTGCTGCAGCGTCACGCCGCCAAAACCGATCGAGGCGAGCAGATCATCGCTGCCGACCAGGTTGCAGCGCCGCGCCACCCGCGCCATCGCCTCGCCGTGGAGCAGGGCATCGAAGCCTTCACGGCCCAGCTCCCGCTCCAGCATGGCGGTGCCCCGCAGGATGTTCTCGTCGCGGTGGCTGCGTTTATACCACTGGCGGATGCGATTGCGCGCCGTGGGGGTGGCCACGAAGTTGAGCCAGTCGAGGCTGGGATGGGCGGCCTTCGAGGTGATGATCTGCACGAAGTCGCCGTTCTGAAGCGGTGTCGGCAGGGGAGAGAGGCGGTCGTTGATGCGCACCCCTTGGCAGTGATTGCCCACCTCGGAGTGGATGCGATAGGCGAAATCCACGGCGGTGGATCCCTTGCGCAGACCCACCACATCACCGGAGGGGGTGAACACGAACACCTCCTCATCGAAGAGGTCCTCCTTGATCGAGCGCAGGAAATCGCTGCTGTCTTCGCCGGCGTCCTCCTTCTGCCAGTCCACCAGCTGCCGCAACCAGTTGAAGCGTTCGGTGTCGGCGGCGGCGGGCGAACCGCCCTCCTTGTATTTCCAGTGGGCGGCGATGCCGTATTCGGCCACCTGATGCATGTCGGCGGTGCGGATCTGCACTTCGATCGGGCGGTGCCGACCGATCACCGCCGTGTGCAGCGATTGGTACCCATTCGGCTTGGGCAGACCGATGTAGTCCTTGAAGCGCCCCGGGATCGGCCGGAAGGTGTCGTGCACCACCGCCAGGGCCCGGTAGCAGCTCTCCAGGTTGGGGCACAGGATGCGCAGGGCGGCCACGTCATAGATCTCGTGGAACGCCTTTTGCTGGCGCTGCATCTTGCTCCAGATGCCGAACAGGTGCTTGGGCCGACCGCTCACCTCACAGCTGGTCAGCCCCACGGCGGCCAGACGATCCCGCAGCAACTGCACCGTGACCGCCAGCCGCTCCTCCCGTTCACTGCGCTTGGTGGAGACCTGCTGCTGCACCTCCCGGAAGGCCTCGGGCTCGAGGATCTTGAAGGCGAGGTCTTCGAGCTCCCACTTGAAGCGGCCGATGCCGAGCCGGTTGGCCAGGGGGGCGTAGATCTCGCGGGTCTCGCGGGCGATGCGCTGCTGCTTCTCGGGCTTTAGGGCGCCGAGGGTGCGCATGTTGTGGAGGCGATCGGCCAGCTTCACCAGCACCACGCGGATATCGCTGGCCATGGCCAGGAACATGCGGCGCAGGTTCTCGGCCTGGGCTTCCGTTTTGTTGGTGAAGTGGATGCCGCCCAGCTTGGTCACCCCCTCCACCAGGGCCCGCACCTCGGCGCCGAAGTGGGCCTCGATGTCCTCCGGGGTGACCTGGGTGTCCTCCACCACGTCGTGCAGGAAGCCGGCAGCGATCACCGCCGCACTGGCGCCGATGTCCCGCAGGAAATCGGCCACCGCAATCGGGTGAATGATGTAGGGCTCGCCACTCGCCCGGAACTGCCCCTCGTGGAGCTGGAAGGCGAAGTCGAAGGCGGCCGCCAGCAGGGCCTCGGCGTCGGTCGGGCAGGTGTCCCCGGATCCCGGCGGCACGTGGCGCACGCACTGGGCGAGCCACTCAGGCAGGGGGATGCCGTAGTCCTCGGGGCAACTGATGGGGCGGCGACGGCCGGATGACTGGTCTAGGGCTTCCGATGTTGCCGGAGGAAGACTGGGCAGCACCTCCTCGCTGGGCGCAGCCTGGCCGACCTCAGGCACCACCGCATCGAGAACGTCGCCAGACCCGTTGCGGGAGCCGGTCTCCACGGAACTGGGGCCGTGGGATTCGGCCCGGGTCGCGGAGGGGGGATCGGGAACGGCCCTGAGCATGCATCCCCGCTGTGGGTCTCCATCGTATTCAGATGTCGGCATCCCACCGCGCCTGCAGGCCCGGTTGTGGGCATCCAGGCATCGGGAGGCGGGCGTGACCACCGCCGGCCCATCAAGCTGGTGCCACCCAGAACGCGGTATCCGGCCCATCGCCATGCCCCCATCCGCCCCCGACTCCGGCCCAGCGATCCCGAGCGCGCGCCCGCGAAGCGACGGACCGGTGCTGGAGCTTCGCCAACTGCGGGTGCAATACCCCGGCGCCGAACACCCCACCCTCGATGGCCTCGACCTGACCCTCCACCCCGGCGAGCGGCTGGCCCTGGTGGGTCCTTCAGGCTGCGGCAAGAGCACCGTGGCCCGGGCCGTGCTGCAGCTACTGCCGCCCGGCAGCAGTTGCGAGGGGGAGCTGGAACTCACCGGCCAGGATCCCCGCCGCCTCGGCCGCGCCGATCTGCGCCGCCTGCGGGGCGGGGCGGTGGGTTTGGTGTTCCAGGACCCGATGACGCGCCTGAACCCCTTACTCACGATTGGGGACCATCTCCGCGACACCCTGGCCGCCCACCACTTCGGGGAGGGCGAGGGAAGCCGCCAACGGCAGCAGGCCCAGCAGCTGCTGGAGCGGGTGGGCATCGACCCCTCCCGTTACGGCAGCTATCCCCATGAATTCAGCGGCGGCATGCGCCAGCGCCTGGCGATCGCCCTGGCCCTGGCCCTCAGCCCCCCCCTGGTGATCGCCGATGAACCCACCACCAGCCTCGATGTGGCGGTGGCGGGTCAGGTGATGGCCGAGCTGGCGAGCCTGTGTGAGGAATCCGGCAGTGCCCTCCTGCTGATCAGCCACGACCTGGCCATGGCAGGCCGCTGGTGCGAGCGGATCGCCGTGCTCGATGGCGGCCGGCTGGTGGAGGAGGCCCCCAGCCACACCCTGCTTACCGTTCCCCGCTCGGCCCTGGCCCAGCGGCTGGTGGGGGCGGCCAGGCTGCGGGAGGGGGGCGTGGCCGAAGCGGCGCCGGAGCGACCGCTGCTGCTGGACATCGAGGAGCTGCGCAGCTGGCACCCCCTGCCCTCGCCACCCTGGCAGCCGCGCTGGCTCAAGGCGGTGGATGGGGTGAGCCTGAGCCTCCAGGAAGGGGAAACCGTTGGGCTAGTGGGCGCCTCCGGTTGCGGCAAGAGCAGCCTCTGCCGCGCCCTGATGGGCCTGGCCCCGGTGCGGGGGGGATCCGTGCGGTTGGAGGGCCGCGACCTGCGGAGCCTGAAGGGTGCCGAGCTGCGCCGGGCCCGCCGCCGCATCCAGATGGTGTTCCAGGATCCGTTGGCCTGCCTCAATCCCCAGATGACCGTGGGGGAGGCGGTGGCCGACCCGCTGCTGATCCACGGTCTGGCCAGCCACGCCGAAGCGCGCGAACGGGCCCGGGCCCAGTTGGCGGCGGTGGGCCTGGAGCCCCCGGAGAGCTTCGAGCAGCGCCTACCCCGCCAGCTCTCGGGCGGCCAACAGCAGCGGGTGGCGATCGCCCGCGCCCTGATCCTGGAACCGAAGGTGCTGCTCTGCGATGAGAGCGTGAGCATGCTCGATGCCGAGGTGCAGGCCGACGTGCTCAACCTCCTCAAGGAGCTGCAGCGGCGCCTGGGGCTGGGCCTGCTGTTCGTGACCCACGACCTCAACGTGGCCAGCGGTTTCTGCCACCGGGTGATCGTGCTGGAGGGTGGCCGGATCGTGGAGCAGGGCCCCGGAGCAGACCTCCTGGCCCACCCCCGTGCCGCCATCACCCGCACCCTGGTGGAGGCCTGCCCGCGGCTGCCGGCGCTGGTGGGAGGCTGAAGGCACGGCGCCGCTGGCGCCCGCTGAGCTCCAAGGGGGGCGGGATCAACCCGCTCCCGCCACATCCGAGGAGGGGACATCCGAGCCCCGAAGCACCCGCAGCAGGGTGGCGAACCGTTCCGGCAGGGGCGCCTCGAGCACCAGCCGCTCGCCCCGGATCGGATGGTCGAGGCCGAGCTGCACCGCATGCAGGGCCTGGCCAGGCAGGTCCACCGGCAGATGGCGGCAGCGGCTGTAGGTGGCATCCCCCACGATCGGGTGGCCGATGTGGGCGCAATGCACCCGGATCTGGTGGGTGCGGCCGGTGTCGAGCTTGAAGCGCAGCAGCGAATAGGCGCCCAGCCGCTCGATCAGGCGCCAGTGGGTGCAGGCGTGGCGGCCGGAGTCGTCCTGGACCACGGCGTACTTTTTACGGTCGGCCGGATGGCGGCCGATCGCGCCGATGATCGTGCCGGCATCGCCGACCGGGGCTCCGTGGACCACCGCCAGGTACTCGCGGGAGGCGATCCGCTTCTGGATCTGCACCTGCAGCTTCACCAGCGCCTCCTGGCTTTTGGCGATCACGATGCAGCCGGTGGTGTCCTTATCGAGCCGGTGCACAATGCCGGGCCGCATCTCGCCGCCGATGCCGGGCAGGTCCGGGCAATGGTGCAGCAGGCCATTCACCAGGGTGCCATCCCTGTTGCCCGGGGCCGGATGCACGGTGAGGCCGGCCGGTTTGTTGATCACGATCAGGTGTTCATCTTCGAACAGCACATCGAGCGGGATCGGCTGGGCCAACAGGTAGGGCAGGGGCTCGGGCGGCGGCATCCAGAGCTGCACCGCATCGCCCTGGCGCAGGGGCGTCTTGGCCCGGCCGGTGACCCCGTTCACCCGCACGTAGCCGGCCTCGATGAACTTCTGGATGCGGGCGCGGCTCTGCTCCGGCCGTTGGGCCACCAGCCAGCGATCCAGCCGCATCGGCAGGGGTTTGGGGTAGTGGAGCGTGAGCAGCTCACCCTCACCTTCGCCGAAGCTGGACGCGGCGTGAAGAGGCGTGTTGGCCTCTTGGCGGGAGGAAGAATCTTTGTGCATAGAATTGCATATTACTCAGCGATGACATGCTCCAAGGCTGGCGCGAGATCTCGTTGTCGACGGCAAGGCTCCAACGATGCCAAAGCCACATGCCGTTTAGCCCAAATTCCAGAAGTAAATTCAAACACATTGGGATCACGCAAACAATCAAATCGGTTGCGATTGCATCTTCCGCGATACCCCTGGCCGTCCGCAATCCCAGCCACCGAGGGTCCCGAGGGAATGAACCTCACCATCATCAACACCGAGGCGGATCTCACAAGTGGAAGCAGGCGGACTGATCCCACGTCAACCCTGACGCCCACTGCCAAAAATGGAAAGGCCTGAATCACTGCGGCATGAGAGGTCGAGCCGAAGCCGCCACGCGGAGTTTGATCAGCCAACCAGAGAAGCACCGGCCCGAGGCTGTTGATCGAGAGCACTGCAGGATGGGCTCCGGCCCGGCAAGGCAACTGGGTGGCAAGCAACGCTGAGCCCTAAGGTGAGCGGGGTAGATTCTGCACAGATTCACAGCGCGCAATCGATGAGATTCGGCCTGCCCAGCACCTCCCATAACCATCCCAGCTCGTACCGACCTGACATCGACGGACTGAGAGCTCTGGCAGTGATTGCCGTGATCATCAATCACTTCGGTGGCAACAGGCTAACCAGCGGCTATCTTGGCGTAGACATATTTTTTGTCATCTCGGGCTACGTCATCAGCGCGTCGCTGATGCGACAGCCAAGCGACAACCTCAAGGACCTCCTGAGCGGCTTTTACGCGCGTCGCGTCAAAAGGATCCTGCCCGCATTGCTCCTATTCGCGGCAATCATTTCGCCATTAATCTGCCTTGTAAACCCAAGGCCCGAGGATTCAATCAACACCGGGATAGCCGCTTTATTTGGCGCGTCCAATGGATATCTCCACCAACAGGCTGCCAATTATTTTGCAGCCTCAACTCAACTCAACGTATTCACGCACACCTGGTCGCTTGGGGTCGAAGAGCAGTTCTACTTGATTTATCCAATTATCTTTTGGCTCTGCCTAAGAAATAATCCCACCCGCAAGCCCCTAGCGATGACAATCATTGCGGGCTTTGCCCTGCTGCTTTTCCTGCTCATATCCCGCATGGTTACAGGCCATCTGTTTGATCTTTTTCCGGGTCATTTTGAAGGCTTCATCGCCACCGCCACCTATTCATGGCCGATCCTATTGATTCCGATCATCGCGAGCATTCGAGTTGGCAAGCACGGGGTAAAGAATGCATTCATTTTGCTAGCGATATTGAGCGGCTTTTCGATGGCAGGCTTCCTTTATTTTTATCCTATCAAGCAAGCAAGTGCCTACTTTTTAATGCCAGCTCGCTTCTGGGAACTTGGAGCCGGGAGCCTGCTAAGCCTTCTCATCCTGGGATCAAATTTCAGGATCAAGCAAATTGAGCCCCTACGCAAACATATGGCGATCCCAGCATTCGCTGGATTAATCCTTACTCTTTTTCTCCCGGTTGAACAGGCCCGTTTGGCAACCGTACTCGTCGTAGCGCTGACGTGCATCCTGATCTACAGCCTGGAGCCGGGCAACCCCGTGCATTCACTTCTGACGAACAAATACGTGATTGGCATCGGCATTATTTCCTACTCTTTATACCTATGGCACTGGGGCGTTCTCGCCATCAGCCGCTGGACCATTGGCATCCATCCTTGGACCATCCCTATTCAAATTGTCATCATGTTGGCAGCCGCATGGGCGTCCTATCGCTACATAGAAGCACCGATGCGCAAGGCCACCTGGGCCGCCTCACGCTCCCAGACCATCGGCATCGGCATTGGCCTCATGGTCGCCACGGCTGCCTTCCTAGGAGGCCTTAGTCGCTGGGGCAGCGCGCTGGCCCTGGATCGCCTCTTTCCGACCAGCTGGTCTTCGAATTACTTCCAAGGTGCCGAGAGATTCCAGCAGGGCCTGCTGCACAACACGATTGATGAAAAAGACATGCTAAAAACATTAAACACAGATGCAGCCGGACTGGAACTCGCCAGGCCAAGGCTTTACGTCTTCGGAGACTCCCACTCCAATCATTATCTAGAAGCCATCAAAAAGTCTCTTCCTGATCTGGGAGTTGGGTCCGCATCCGTCGGGTGGCAATGCGGATACATTTCACCACTGGACATCAATAGTCAAACCAAAAAATGGATGGCAGATTGCGAAAAATATTCTCAATTCGTTGACAAATTCCTGACCAATAACCTTAGACCTGGCGATACTGTATTACTTGGTCATCGCTGGAAGGAGAAAAAGAGCAATAAGCATTCGGAAAAATCCTTGAACCACCTGGCCCAGCTCATCCAGGCGAAAGGTGGGCGGCTTCTGCTGATCGATGACGTTCCAGAAATCGACGAGGTCGACCCGCTTCTGTGCAACAAACGTCCGTGGCGCCCCTTCCCAGCCCCAGGGTGTTTCCGAAGCGTGGCCTCCGTTGACGACGATCAACGGCCCTTCGAAGCGATGGCCGAGGGCATCCAAAAAGACAATCCAAATGTTACCTATGTCAAGCTAAGAGACCTGTATTGCATCAATCAAGTATGCGGTCCCTACAAGGGCGATTTGATGATTTATCGCGATACGGATCACCTGACCGAGGCTGCTAGTGAGCTTGGCGCCCAAAGGATTGCCGCAGCGATCAGGCATTCGAAAACTGGCCAGGCCTTCGGCAAAGCACAAAACCCATCGCCCAATCGCTAGCCAAAGCCTCAAGGATCCAGCCCCGTTTCAATCTCTCGCCGCGATTACCGCTCCATGCGCAAGCCATTCACCCCCCAGGAGAAGCAGCGCATCCGCAAGCGCTATCGCGGCTATGCCTACCTGCTGGTGGTGGTGTCGCTGGCGGTGCTGGTGACGTGGACCCCGGCAACCGGTCCAGGGTGAATGAGAGTCTTCAGCCGGCCAAACTGGGCCGGGGACTCGACCATGAAACGCACCAGGCACACAGCGGAGCAGATCATCCGC
>Ga0209597_1002179_pt1 | contig 12540 bp, 8 predicted proteins | sample M_140625_MF_Meta_FD_187316 | JGI IMG/M metagenome (GOLD analysis project Ga0209597, IMG submission 187316) | Freshwater microbial communities from Lake Montjoie, Canada to study carbon cycling - M_140625_MF_MetaG (SPAdes) (version 2) | ecosystem: Environmental > Aquatic > Freshwater > Lake...
AAGAAATACAATTATGTCCCTGAGTATGTTGCTTATGGAACGGATATGTTTTTATATTTGCATTTGTATAAATGTATTAAACGAAAAACACCACAACATTCCCTTAATTCCATTATTTCTCTATCGTCCCTATCAACATCAACATCTTCATTCGAAAAAGATTACCAGACAACAGAAGATTTGTTATATGGTAATATAAACCGCCGTTCATTTACAACAGGCGAACTATCAATAAGTAAAAGAATTGAGAAATCTTGCGAGGACATTAAAGCGGTTTTATATCTTATGATTACTCCTTTAACGATACAACAATATGATACGGTTTGTAAAAATATGAAAGTGCTACAATATGTATATGATATTTATAAACTAACATCATTAAATAAAATCACAGACAGCATAACTATTATTAGTGATGATAAAGACATATTATATATATATTACACCATTATTGGTATTCGTCGTATTCCCAATTTTTTCGATTTTTTACTAAATATATATAGAAAAATCGAATTATTATATAGGTATTGTTTTCCCCATTATTATATATATAATAATTCGAATAATTGTAAAAAAAACATGTGTAGCATATCCCATACATATTTAAATGATGACTACATACTCGATACAGGTGAAATATCAATCCTACCATATTTCAAAGGAACTAAATTAAAAGATAATATAAATGAATACAGTTGTTATTTAACAGAAGGATTATATCAATGGATACAATGGAACGCAAAAAGTGGCTTACCTATAAGAAACCCAAGGACAAAAGAACTATTAACACCCTATGATATTATATATGTATATGAGAATAAGATTAAATTAATTGATAGAGAAATTGAAAGAAGAACAGGAGATTTGGCAACATTAACATCCGAAAAAACCGATATAATTAATTTATTAAATATATATAATAAGGTTGCGAAGGAACAATTTGAAAAACTTGAAGAACAAGCATCCAATGAAATTAAAAAAGGGGTTGATGGATTATTTACATTTTCGCTTAGCGAAGATGAACAAGATGGTAAGCGTTATTTATATTTAAATCTTCATTTAGGTAATGATATTCCAATAGATTTTAAACTAAAATATTCACATGATATCGATATCTCAAAAGAAATGATAAACTTAAATGAAAGACTCAAAACCTTCCGTGGAGGAAAGAAAATAAAATATCCAAAGAAATATTGTAAAATAAATCATCGCAATTCATAGATAATCCGTTCTAATCATTTTTATCGAAATAAAATAAAAATAATACACGGCATCGCTGCTTCACCTGCTACGCCTCTGCTTCGCTGCTTCACCTGCTTCACCTGCTAACCCATTCACCTACTTAATAATCACCTTCTGTTGCGGTAATTTATAGCATTTGCTTTTCTTCACTTCTTTTTGATGGATTATGATTTGTAAGTCATCATTCGTAAATACTGCCTCGGCTACCTCGCTGTCTTCGTCCGCTTCTGGTATCACATTAAGTCGAGCGTCAGCCTTAGCATCCGCCTTAGCATCCGCCATACCCTTCAATAGTTCCATCAAATGTTCCTCATCGATTAGAACACGGCTATCACCAGTTCCGCAAGGCGGTTGCTGTCCGAGCATCACATTCGCCGATACCCCATTCACCTTGTCGTATTCCGCAAATATACTTGCGTTGATAAGCATATCCGTCGATTCTTCAAACGACGACTTTGCGAGTGGTCCGATATCTCCGCGATTAATCCCGTGCCTATCAATAGACATCAACTGTCCCTTATACGTCATCGTGTCGATGAGAAGCGACATGTGCCGAAAGTTCATCGAACCCTCCGATACAACCGCAAGTAATTCCTTGTGTAATGCGTTGCGTGATGCTTCAATCCCGAGCGTCTCATAGATTTCCCGAATGTCATTCGAAATCGTCCGTGTCGTGTCGATATTGCCGTTCGCAAGGATATCAATGAGGTTCGTGCCATCCGTGTCAAGAACCCACTCTAATACCGTGTCGAACTTGTTCGTCTCGTCGTTGTATTTCGTGTAATTCTTTTTATTCAAAGATACCTTGCGAATACCCTTGTATCCTTTCAGTAGCACTTGATATACGATGTTATGCTCTATCGCCTTAATGGTCGCAATCTCATCCTTGTCGTCAATCCCATTCAACGCCTGTTCCGTCATCTTGATACGGAAGACACATTCATCCGCATTGTCATCGCTATATACGCAATCAATATATTTATCATACGAAGTTTTCAACTTGGTATAAACGTCAATCATTTTAAGCCCAAACGTATTCATCTTCTCCTTGTCAAAGACGAGGCGTAATACCCACGGCGAGGTTGTTCGTGCCTTACAGATATTCTCGTCAATCTTTTCAAACTCCTTGTAGATACTCATAATTCCCGCGTCCTTCTCGATATTCGTCTCATACATCTCATCGCTATCCCAGTAAATCTCGCTATGTTTTAGAATATCGCTGAGTTTCGTGATTTCAATCGAGTTCTTAATATTCATCGCATTATTCTTTGTGATGTCAATACGCGGGTCAGCGAAATCGCCATTCTCGTCTTTGAGCGGATTAATCACGCAGGATACATCAGGCTTCATATAGATAATTAGCGTCGGCGTCTTCGTCTTCTTCGTCGCCGAAAGAATCTCCTTTAATCGCGGAACACCCGACGTAGCCTTTACTGCCGCCGCCGTCCCCGACACGTGGAATGAATCGAGGGTCATCTGCGTTCCCAGTTCGCCTATCGTTTGTGCGGCGATTATCCCAACCATATCACCGGGTTGTGCGAGAGCCTGATTGAAATACTCGTAGATTTGCGATACAATCCAGTCGAAGGTTTCCTTGGAGAAATGGAAATGAACGATTAGTTTCTTGGGATTCAAGTGAAGACGTAGCAATATGTTGAAATACAACATTCCCTGAACACGGTCTTTCACATACAAATCCGCTTTAATCTTATCAATCGCATCCAACACATAGTCGGGATACAAATCCGTCTTGATATTCTTGATATTGAGAGCCACCAAGCGTTGATGGGCAATATTGATAATGCGGTCAAACGGTATCGGGTAATTGATAATATACTTCTTCTCGCTGTTAAACACCTTCTTAATCAGAAACTCCTTGTCCCGTAGCATCTCCTCGTAATGCTCCGCACATCTTGCGTATGTCGTCGCTTTTATCGTCTTGAACGCCTCCGCCGTCATATGAACGTCGAGATGCTCGGGTCCTTTCAGGTGATATTCATTGTCCAGTTCAATACTATTTTTATTAATCGTATTGATAAACTGCGTCTCTATCTTACACCCGTCCATCCCGTCCTCACCGTATATATACTGGATGATAGAGCCTGTCGCCGTCCGCACCGTATTATCATAGTTGATTTTCGAGTCCTCCATCGCCTTCACCAACCTACGCTGAATATAACCAGTTTCCGAGGTCTTCACGGCGGTATCAATAAGCCCTTGACGTCCTCCCATCGCGTGAAAGAATACCTCTTGGGGCGTTAGCCCACTGATAAAACTGTTCTTCACGAAACCACGTGCCTCGGGTCCGTCGTCGTATTTCGTGTAATGCGGTAGCGTCCTGTCCGTAAATCCGTATGTGATTCGCTTCCCATCGACGTTCTGCTGTCCGACACACGCAATCATCTGGGCTACGTTAATTTCCTTGCCTTTCGAACCCGCCTTCACCATATTAATCATACGGTTGTTCGTGTCGTCAATCTGGTTCAAACTGATTTTACCGACATTGTTCGTCGTCTTGTCGAGGATTGCGATAATCTCACGCTCGATATACTCCTCGTTGCTAAATATACTATTGTTATCGATGATACCACGGCGAATGTCGTCCAACTTGTCATACGCCAGATTCTTCATCTCCTTAATCTTGTTTTTGAGCGTCTCCTCTGTTTTTTTGTCAGGCACTAAGTCGCTGATACCGACACTGAACCCTGAGGTTAAAAGCCATCGGCATATCAATCGCTGGGTATTATCGAGAAACTTGCGAACCTCAAACGGTCCGTAATCGTGATAGATAACAGGGATTAAGCCCGTTGAAATATCGTGAAACGTCTTCTTATCCAACGAACCCGAGTTGGCTGCGATAACGCTATTATTCACGATAAAATGCTCTTCCTTCTTGTTCTTCAAGTTGATAAAGAGTCCGGGGGGTAATATTTGCGAATATGCGTCCTTCCCCGAATACATATAGTTCGCATCGGGTTTATCGAGTTTTCCCTTGAAATAACTATTCACCATCTGGATATTCGCAAGTGTCTTGTCTTGTATCCTCGTGTAATCCTTCGTTAGCCTGTAAGAGCCGACAAGCGTATCCTGAACGACTTCGATAATCGGTTTGCCATCGCGAGGGGCTAAAATCATATACGGCACCGCTGCGATATCCATCAATTCGCTCATCGTCTGGATATTTTGCGGACAATGTAAGTTCATCTCATCCCCGTCAAAGTCCGCATTGTAAGGCGGCGTATCCAAGACATTCAAGCGAAACGTCTGGTAAGGCATAATAACAACCTTATGACACATCATCGACATCTTGTGGAGCGACGGCTGTCGGTTGAAGAGAATGAAATCACCGTTCGTCAGATGCCGATGGACGATGTCGCCATTCACAAGTTCCTCGGCATTCTTTTCGCGTTCGACGGAATGCTTCAAATTGATGGTGCGAGAACTCTTTTTAATGTATTTCGCCCCAGGCCAGACTTCCGAGCCTCGCTTCACCAACTCTCGCATCTTATCGATGTTATAGGCATTCACAACCTCAGGGAACGTGATATTCACGGCGACTTTCATAGGGACACCAAGTTCGTCGATACTGATATAGGGGTCTGGCGTAATCACCGAACGTGCCGATTGGTCGACGCGTTTGCCGTTGAGATTACCGCGAATACGCCCTTCCTTCTTCTTCATACGGTCAGAGACGGATTTGAGTTTTCGCCCGTTTCTTTGCTGTGCGGGGGCGAGTCCGGGCATTTGATTGTTGATAAACGTGAAAACGTGGTATTGTAAAAGCATCTCGACGTATTTGATGGTAACCTCCGAAGCCCCCTTACATATCTTCTCGGACAGTTGCTTATTCGTCTTGATAATGTCGCTGAGTTTATGGGTCAAATCGTCTTCACGGCGTTGCCCGTTCTCTTCAATAATACTCGGACGCACGGCTGGAGGAGGAACGGGCAAGACGGTGCATATCATCCATTCTGGTCTGTTCCATTTTGGATTAAATCCCATCATCTCCATTTCTTTTTCAGTTATGCGTGAAAATATTTTGAGGATATCTTCGGCGGTGAATTCTTGAACGATTTTCTCGGCTTGTTTTTTATCCTTCCATTCTGCGATAATCTTCATCGAGTTCTCCTTTGTATATTTCGTCGGCTGAACGGCACCGCACCCAATCGTTCCGTCGTCGCCACATACGCGAATCTTCGTGGTTGTATTACATAGTTTGAAATATGCCTCCCATCGCTTCTGGTTGTTCTTAATCGATAGGATGCGTTGCATGTCGTGTTTAAACTCCTTGTCGGTATCTGCGGAAATCAAGCACTTGGAGCATTTGAAACAGACGCAATTCAGTAATTTCTTGACGATATCAAAGAACATTGCGTGAAACACTGGCTTCGCAAGTTCGATGTGTCCGAAATGCCCGGGGCAAAATATGTTCTTCTGTTCGCACGTACAACATATCCTGTTATGCTCCAAAACACCCATTCGAGAATCAAATAAACCGCCTACAATCGGCTCACTACCCGCATACGTGTCGGTTTTCGTAATCTCAACCACCGAGCGATTGCGGATTTCTTGCGGTCCGAGAACGCTGAATTGTATTCCTCGAACATCTTGTATTTCAACCTTCTGGTCATTATAGGACAGTTCTGGATAAATTGACATATCTCTTATTAATAGTAGTTAAAATAAGTCGCCTTATGCTTAAACTATTTTAATAAAATAAGGAATCAGTTTTTATTAATTAATTATTTAGATTACAATAGGTCGATATCACTATTTTTATCTTTCATTATCTGTAATTCAATATCCGCTGTCGAAGTCATCGAAGCCATCGAAGTCATCGAAGCATCCTTCACCTTCACCTTCATATGTTTCAGTTTATGATAGGCGTCCTTGAATAATGTTCCCGCATCCTTTACGGGAACTTGTAATGTCTCGCCTCCTTCGCGGTCTTCGCAGAAACGGTTTATCATCGCGTCTTCTTTGAATCTGCGAGTAATCATCACAGGATGCTCGTATTTACTTATTAAATCCGAAATAAACACGTATCGGGCGATTGTTAAATGCGATTGGATTAATCGGGATTGGATTAATCGGAATAGGCTATCGGTAAGTTGTAAATAATAAGACTTGTTCGTATATTTAATACACGACGATAGAATGTCATTTCGACGCGTCTCCATATATGTTTTGAGTAATTCAATAATACCGATGATAACTTTGCTGTCGTCTGCGTATCTTTCTTGAACGGATAGACTTATCAAGCATTTTATAAAATAGTCATTGATGTTTGCGAGTATGATTTCGACTGCCTTCTTTGTTATAAAATATTCGTCCATATCTTATTCTTATTATTATTGTTATTATTTATATAATCATTTTGAATCTAAAAGGTAATACGGGTTTTCGTTAAGCAATTTCTCATGCAACTCCAATTCCTCACACTCCTTATTATATTTCTCTATCCGTGATAAACAATATGAAAAAAAACCAGTAAAAAACTTACAAATGTAAGAATCACACATATACAAAGTTCGAAATCTCCTTACTCCTTGAATCATTTTTATTTTTGGCGTAGGGCGTTCCCTCGCTCGTAATACCGTAGATTCACTCTATTATATCGGTTGCCTGTCTCTACATTATCGAATGCTCGTTCGTGTGGATAGCAAGTTGCCTTGTCATTCTCAATCGTATCCTTTGTGAATGGCAAAGCGTCTTCGATAAGGATTTTATATAATACTTTATTGTTCCTACGGACATTCATTTTCATTGTCCGACTGTATTTACGCATAATCGTGTAAAGCGTATCGATGGGTATCTTGTGTTGCTTCGAATACCAAACGTTATTTTGATATATTCTGCGTATGCGATTGATATCGTGCCATATCGAGCGGATACCACAAAGTTGAATACGCGAGGAACGGGTTTGTATTAGCGATGCGACGCTAATATTTCGCAATGTCGGTAATATAAAGATGTTCGGGACATTGCCTATAATATAATCTATATAATAATGGTATCGCTCTTGAAGGTCGCTTTCGCTTGAAGCCGACACGGTTATTAAATCGAGGACGGTTAGGGCTTGAACCATCACGCGAATACAATAGGCGTACGGGTATTTTACGCCACCATAGGGCATCTCATATACATTATTTTTACAATATTGCGTTCCATATCGATATATGACGTTCTCGTTCTTTACATTGAAGAATCCCTGATGATTCGCGTCTGTTATCTTTGATATCGTGTTTTTTGGCGGACATTTATCAACCTTGATGTCGGTGCATAGGGTCTCCTGCGAAGCATTCTTGATACTATCTATCGTTTGTAAGATGAGCCTCCGCATCTTCGTATTGGTTGTATAGCGGTTATCTTTGTAATAAGAAAGTATGTCTGCGATACAATCGAGGGCGTTTTTGATTTCGGGAAAAGAGAAGTTCGCATTGCCCGTCGCACGGTATCTTCTCTGTAAATCCTTTTCGGACACGGGCGTCGCTTTTCGTTCCTTTATCCGATATTTGCGAATGATTTTGGCAATCGCTAAATGATACATACTATTCTAAACTCTAATAGAATATAAAAAATGATATATAAGGCTAAATAAGATATCGCATATATTCATCGATGACTGAGTATATTCAATCGGATACCACGCAGTTTGTTGGGGGTGTTGATGAAGTCGCCAGAGGCACGTTTATCGGTCCCGTTGTAGCGGCGTGTGTTGTATTACCGCACGTATTCGCAGACGATACGTTTAAAAAAATCAAGGATTCTAAAACGTTGAGCGAAAAAAAGCGGACTGAATTGGCACTCTTTATTAAGGATAACGCGATAACGTTTGGTATAGGCACGGCATCCGTCGAAGAAATCGATAGTATCAATATATTACAGGCTACGATGAGAGCGATGCATCGTGCGATTGACGAGGCATATAAAAAGCATAGTTTCGAAAAACTATTAATCGACGGACAGTATTTCAAAGGATACACACCCCCAGGGATGGATAATACGATTCTCGATTATGAATGTATCCCGAAAGGCGACAAGCATTATTTGTCGATTGCGGCTGCCTCGATTATTGCGAAAGATTACCACACAACCTTGATAAACGCGATGGTCGAAGAACATCAAGAACTTGTGGTATATGATATTAAGAAAAATAAAGGATATGGGACACCGAAACACTTGGCTGCGATTCGCACACACGGGATTACGAGTTTTCATAGACGAAGTTTCGGTATCTGTAAATATATATAAGACGAACTAAGATATAATATAGGGAGGCGACGAAAGGAGGACGACGAAAGGAGGACGGGACGGGCGGTGGGGGACGTCTATTTACATTTTAGGGAACTCCACGATACCCCGCATTGCTTGGCATAATCACAACTAACCTCATTTTTCTCCTTTGTATCCTTGTCTAATACACCCAATACTTGCGGATATACGACATTACATATTAAAGGTGCGTCTCTTACATAATTCGTTTTGGCGTCTGCCACGTTCGCTGGTCCTGTCCCGCCGACTAAATAAGTAGCCGCTGCGATTTTGAGAGTCTCCATATCGGCTGCGTCATTTATTTTGTTGACAGTTGCTGCAGAACCATACGCACCTGTAAATTGAGCATAATTTTTAAGGTTTTGGTATGTCGTCGAACCGCTACCCGTCGTGTTTTTCACAATATAGTCAGGTGTCAATGTGCTTTTATCTGCTTTCTGGTTATGGGTGGCTGCGGACACAGATGATTTAAACCCTGCCATATATTGAGGGGTTGATGATGTGGATGGGTCTAAGGCATTTTTCATTTTCAAAAGGTCTTTCGTAGTCCCATATACATTGGGGTCATATACGCAACGATACTGTATATTCGCATTTTTTTCTTTGATGATAGAGGGGAGAAAAGTGCCTTTTGAACCAGTAGCAGGGGCATTATTCAATATAATCGCCGCTTTATTCGTGTCCGAAACCTTTTCTAATTTCCAAAAGTCCGGACACATAAGACTGCTATCACTGTCAAAATCCGTCCCCACCTTACGCGGTTTAATCGAGAATATGGCGTTTAATAGATAGATGATGATGATGAGCGAACCCAAGATATATGTGATGACGGCGGGTGCGAACTTATCGTATATGAACTCCTTGCCCCACTCCGTGAATAATATGACAACGAGTAATATAAGGGCGGATAACCCATATACAATACATACCACAAACGTGCCTTTGTATAACTCCATCTTTTCTTGCTCGAATAATCGAAGTTCCCTGTCATTTGGCTTCCACTCCTTCGATTCTATATCTGACATTTATATTCTATTATTCTATAATATAATATAATATAAATAATAACATAACCTATCCTATAACTTAGTGATTTCGAGAGTCCGCAATCCCTTCTGCGTTGTTAAGTTCGGTCTATCCAAGGGAACAGGGAGGGTGCTAATATCCATAATGTATTTGTCGGATTGCTTGATATTCGAAAGTATTTCAGGGACGCACCAATCAATCACCCGCGTATTCAAGTCGAGAACCTGTGCCTTCACGTTATTCGTGGTGTTTTTGCCGTGTTGGAAATAGATAGAACGCATTATGATTTTCAAGTCAATGTCGCTTTGCTTTCCGATATTATATTTGCCGTTGGATAGATTGAGTATCTTGTTGCGAATACCGACTTGTAATAAATCGACGTTGGTGTCCGAAAAAAAGATAGCCGACACATCTGTGCAATTCATATTCCGCGATATGAGATTCGTATTGTTTTCCGTCGTGTTCTCTGGCGTAGCCTTAAACTTGTATCCCGCAACCTCCGAAATCGCATTCACTCGTCCATTTAAAAAGTCCATTATGTTTATGTTTATATCTTCTTAATATATATAATTATTTTCATTTTATATAGTAGTAAGAACAAATGGATAAATGTAAGGAAATAACATTCTGTGCGAAAGAACTATTACGAACGCATCGGCTACGTGTTAGCGACGCAAACAAGAAAGAGGTGGTCACCTTGCTATCTGACTATATCGACTTGCTAATCTTTAATATTGTAGCGGTCGTATCGATTATTTGTGCGAATAACGGCGTGAAGAAGGTGATATTACAGCATATTCATTATCTATCAAAGTATATCGATAAGAGATGCTGTAAGAAACCCGCGAAGTCCGCGAAGCCAAGAATGAGTGGCGGGGCGTTCAATACCGCAGCATTTTATGGGGTGAGTGAGCCTCGCTATTCCGTCGAAAACGTAGGAAGAGATTTGCTAACGATTGACTTTACAAGCGGAACGGCACGAAATGCTATCCCGATGATGGGTGGGGGTGGCGGCGGTCATCCTCACTTGAAGACACCTTCGTGTATCAAACTGGACAAGATAATAATGCGTAAAATCAAGAATGTCTTCAAGTTCTTTGGGTTGGCGGTGAATAAGGAAGCGGTCGAACATCTCAAAACGAAATACGACACGATTATCGAAGAACTCTTTGAGAGTATGAAAAAGGCGAAGGGAGAACTAACCCCTGCGAAGGTTTCGCAATTCATCAATAAATCGAAAATTATGAAAAAAAATTGATATAAACTATACAACTGTATAACGATACAAAGATGCCGATTATCACAATTGACGGAAATATCGGTTGCTACAAAACGAGCATTCTAAACTACTTTCATAAGAACTTTAAACTCGCGATTGACTTAGAGCCAGTCGACAATTGGACGGAGTATTTGGCGAATCTCTATAACACGCAGAATAGCAGTTATGATTTTCAAATCAAGGTATGGGTGGATAGGTGTTGGATACAAGAGAAGACAAGCACCTCGGTATTAATGGAGCGAAGCCCTTATTTTATCAAGAATGTTTTTGTGCGAAAGGCGTTTGACGACAAGACGATAAATGAGGCGGAATACGATAATATTATGCGACTCCATAAGACAACAGACGATTTGTGGAAACCGAACGGATACATTTATCTTCGCTCTGAACCCGAGAAATGCTTCCAGCGGATTAATAAGCGAGGACGGTTCGCGGAGAAGAATATAAGGCTCGAATATTTACAGGAATTACACGAACTTCACGAAAAAAATTATAAATTGGCGATGGAAGCACGAATGAATATTATTGTGATTGACGTAGAGAACAAGAGCATATCGGACATTTGTAATGAGATACTATCGACGAACCTCTACAACGAGATTGTATATTAGAGTGCCTTAAATCCCATTACAGCGGATGATGGGTGCGTCCGTTCCCAAGAATACGCTATAATAGAGACGCTCATAGTTTTCATACACTACCGAAGGGGACGAACTGTGAATCAGCCTCCGATTATTAAATATAAGCAGGTCATTCATTTCCCATTCGATTTTTACAATGTTATCCTTGTGTAGAATGTATTTACTCATAATCTCTCTGTATAGGTCGAAACTATCCTCACACGACATCTTGTCAAACTTGGCAAACCTGAACGGCGACAGCATCAATGCCTTTTTATTTTTACATTCGTCCGTATAGATTACGAGCGGTTCTCTGTGAATGATGGTCGTTCCGACGTTCCCGACGTTCCCAACATTTTGAGACGGCATTCGCGGCATTCGCGGCATTCGCGTATCAATCACGGTATTCATATTCACGCGGTTATATCCTGTGTAATCGTAATACGTATTCATTACGCTTTCTTCGGAGTTGGAATAGACGACATTAAAATCCTTCAATTCCTTTTTCAAACCACAATCCATCATATCAAATGCCGATTCCATACTTGCGAACAACGTCTCACCGCCGATGGGTGGCGTTTTAAGCATATAGATACTCGAAACGATGGGCGGTCGGTGTTCGCCAACACCCACGATGTCTTGATGCCATACCGCAGTATTTTTAAATGGTCCGCTATATTTGAGCGTTATATCTTTCAACCCATAGAGGTCTTTGATATAACAGTTCCCGCGAATGGCAACCTGAGGGACATAATCGACTTGTGAATGACGAAACGGATGAATCACCTTATCATTGCTCTTTGGGTCAAAGACTTTACAAAACTCATACAAGTCTTTCGGGGTTAGATTTTGATTTTTAAACAGTAGCATCGGGACGGACTTAAACAACTTTGACAACTCGCCCTTGTCGAACTCATTCGCCCGTTTCACATCGATATTACTGATTACCGCCAAGTTTTTATGAAATGTCGGAAAGGATACTTTCAAAGAATGCGTAGGATGCGTATAATGTATCAGTATAGCAAACAGTATCATACCATACGCCGACGACACTATATAATCCGCATAATGTAGAAAGCGAATACGGCGTTCGATACG
>Ga0209597_1002180_pt1 | contig 12538 bp, 5 predicted proteins | sample M_140625_MF_Meta_FD_187316 | JGI IMG/M metagenome (GOLD analysis project Ga0209597, IMG submission 187316) | Freshwater microbial communities from Lake Montjoie, Canada to study carbon cycling - M_140625_MF_MetaG (SPAdes) (version 2) | ecosystem: Environmental > Aquatic > Freshwater > Lake...
AATCAAAAGGAATTGAAGCTAAAATAAATGAAATTTCTTCAAATTTAGCTGAAAGAGATTTAATGGATTCGAGTAGAAAAGAAAGTCCTTTAATTCAAGTTGCTGACGCAATTGTGATGGATAATTCTAAATTGACAAGAGAGGAACAATTAGATTTTGTATTAAACTTACTTCGCAATCTAGTATAATTAATAGAAGTCTTTTCGAAAACCAAGGTTAAAAGTAAAGAGCATAGCAGAATTGAATGGGTAGTTTGTAGATTCACCAACCATTTCATTACTTGCTTGACGAATAACTAAATAATTACCACTAAAATCACAAAAGAAGGTACCAATACTTGGAAAGGTATATTTTAATCCACCCTGAAGGCCAACACCTAAATTTAAGATAGTACCCTTGGTATCGCCATAATTTTCAAAATCACTTTCATTCTCCGGGTATTTCCAATCTTCGTAATTTCTCTTTATTTTATTTACGCAAAGTAGAATCGTGCTTCCACCATAAATTGAGAACCCATTATCATAACCATTTATTAGGTAAGATCGTGTACCTCCTTCTAAGGTTAGATATCCAGTAGAAACCATATAATTGCGTTCATGTGAATATGGAGAAGTTGTTGTCGAATATACAGTTACATTAATAGAATCTTCATTATTTCTAGGTATGTAATAAGCTAAACGTCCGTAAATAGTTGTTTGGTTACTTCTTGGATATTCTAGCCCCAAATTAAGACCAACAAATGTTTTTTTTACTCCGAAACCATTGAGTGTTCCAAGACCTCCATTTAGACTTAGTTGCGAAAAAAGATTGCTTGCTAAAAACGTAACAAGGAGAATGAAAAAAAGATATTTCTTGCTATTTGATTTCTTCATTGGTAAAGCCTTTATTTTATTCAACAAATCTATTGATTTTTTCTTTGTTTACTAAATTAAATTGAATTATTTTTGAAGACTATGCCAAATTTTAAAATACAAATATTTTTTGCTGCTCTTTTTTTTAGTTCAATTTTAAGAGCTCAAGTATGGGTAGATGATATGAATAACCCTAATTTAAGTCTATACGAAATTCAAGAATCGTTCGAGGAGTATTGGAAAAATAGAATAGTGGAGAAGGGGAAAGGATTTAAAGCATTTAAACGCTGGGAAAATTATATGGAGCCTAGAGTTTATCCTAGCGGAGACATAACCCTACCATCTCAAACGTATGGTAATTATAATGATTGGAAATCTCAGAATTTAAATTCAGTTATTCCAAATACTATTAATGGTTCTTGGACTATTATTGGGCCAGTAGGAAAACCATCTGGCGGGGGAGCAGGTAGATTAAATTTTATTCGCTTTGACCCTAACGATAGCAGTATAATGTATGTTGGTGCTCCAGATGGAGGTTTATGGAAATCTACTAACGGCGGAGTAAGTTGGTCGACTAATACAGATGATTTAACTGTAATTGGGGTTTCAGATCTTGCAATTGACCCTTCAAATTCTCAAATTATGTACCTGGCAACTGGTGATAATGATGCCGGAGACACTTATAGCATTGGAGTTTTAAAATCTATTGATGGAGGAACTACTTGGAACCCGAGCGGTTTAGTTTTCGCTGTGGAAAGTGCAAGGAGAATTAGCAAAATATTGATAAATCCCAGCAATACACAAATAATAATGGCCTTTGCAAGCAATGGAATTTGGAGAACAACTGATGGAGGTGTAAATTGGACGCAGCCAACGGGAACATTCAATAGCATAAAGGATGCAGAATTTAAACCAGGAGATCCATCAGTTATTTATGCCGCAAGCACCGTTTTTAAAAAATCAACAGATGGTGGACTTAATTGGGTCACTATAAGTACTGGTTTGACAGGTGTTAGGAGATTAGCAATTGCTGTGACACCAGCTAATCCAGAATATGTTTATGTATTAGCAGCAAAATCAAGTGATAGCGGATTTTTGGGTTTATTAAGATCTACAAATAGCGCAACATCATTTACAACAAGAATGTCATCAACTTTAACGAACAATATATTGGGATGGGATGATGGTACAGATGAGGGAGGTCAAGGTTGGTACGATTTAGCACTTGCTGCCTCACCAACAAATGATGAGGAAATTATAACTGGCGGTGTCAACCAATGGAAATCAATAAATGGCGGAACTACATTTTCTTTAATCTCTCATTGGTCTGGTGGATACGGCAAGCCTTATGTTCACGCTGATGTTCATGATATTATTTATTTTCCTGGTTCAGGAACTACTTGCTTTTCAGCTAATGATGGTGGTATTTTTAAATCAATTGACAACGGCGTTTCTTGGACGGATATTAGTTCAAATTTATCAATAGCACAACAATATAGATTTAGTTTATCAAGTACAAACTCCACAATGGTATTAGCCGGTCATCAAGATAATGGAACAAATAGGACTGTAAATGGGACTTCATGGACTCAAGTAAATGGCGGTGACGGAATGGATTGTTTTATAGATAGAACAAACAATAATTTCCAAATAGCTTCTATTTACTATGGTAATTATTTTCGAACAACATCAGGTTCATCAAATTTTTCAAATATAGATGATCCTGCGGTTGAAGGTGATTGGGTAAGTCCTATACATCAAGATCCTGTTGCTCAGGCTGTAGTTTATGCAGGAGGTAGACCAGCTTTGTATAAAACGAGTAATATTGCTGCTTCTACAGTAACATGGACCGAATTAGCAACTTCAAATCCTGCAGCAAATACAATTATTGAATTTGCTATTGCTCCGAGCAATAATCAAGTAATTTATGTTGTGAAATCGGGTAGTGGAGGGATTTCAAGATCTGTAGATGGAGGTGTCACTTTTACATCTTGTACAAATCCTACTACGGCTGTTTCGCCAACTTGGGTTGCAGTTTCAAATACAAATCCAGATGTAGCATTTGTTGTTTATTCAGGATATACTGCAGGTGATAAAGTATTTAAAACCAATGACGGTGGATTATCGTGGATTAATTTGTCGTCAGGATTACCGAATATTCCTGTTAATTGTATTGTGTATCATAATGGAACATTAACTGGAGATGCCATATATATCGGAACCGATGTTGGAGTATATTACAGAGATAATTCTTTGATTTCTTGGGTGGATTTTACCTCAGGTCTTCCAAATTGTGCAGTGAGAGACTTAGAAATTTTTTATCCTAACAACAAATTACGCTGTGCAACTTATGGCAGAGGTACATGGGAATCTGATTTGTACATAAGTGTCCCAGTTGCTCCTGTAGCAAGTTTTATAAGTGATAAAACATCAATATGTCAAGGTCAGTCTGTTCAATTTACAAGTACTTCAACTGGAACACCATCAACTTATTCTTGGACATTTCCTGGAGGCACGCCTTCAACAAGCTCCGAACAAAATCCAATTATAAGCTATAATTTTGCTGGAACATACACTGTAACGTTAAATGTTGCAAATTTAAATGGAGATGATTCAGAAATACAAACGACGTTTATAACTGTTCTCGCTCCTCAAAATATCCCATTAATTGAAGGTTTTACAGGCATTGTTTTTCCGCCTCTTGGTTGGTCGATTTTGAATACTGATCAAGGATCAACTTGGACAAGAAATTCAACAGTTGGCTTAGCACCAAGTTCTGGTAATTCAATGATTTTTTTAAATTATTCTGAAAATGACATAGGTAATCAAGATGAATTCCGATCGCCAATTTTAAGTTTTACAAATTTATTGTCTGCTCAAATTTCTTTTGATGTTGCTTATGCAGCCTACAATGCTAGTTATATTGACGGATTAGAAGTTCTAATATCCTCAGACTGTGGAATTACTTGGAATTCACTTTATCTAAAAACAGGACTAACAGTAGGTCCTGGAAATCTTCCTACAGCGCCGCCAACTACATCGAACTTTACACCTACTTCAGCTCAATGGAGAAACGAAACGATCAATTTAGACCAATATATTGGGGAACCAAGTGTAAGAATTGCTTTTAGAAATCTTCCTGCTTATGGAAATAACTTATACATTGATAACATAAATATTTCAGGCGTTTTTATACCGCCTCCTGTTGCTAATTTTTCTTCATCAACACCATTGATTTGTCAGGGTGAAACAGTTCAATATATAAGTACATCATTAGGTTCACCCACATCTTATTCTTGGTCTTTTCCTGGCGGTGTTCCCTCTACAAGCACTATAGCAAATCCAATTGTTAGTTATACTTCTGCTGGATATTATGCTGCAAGTTTAATAGCTACAAATAGCTCTGGAAGTGATACAATAGAATTCTCAAATTATATTAACGTAACAGCTAATTCCATAAACACAACTACAGTATCAGCTTGTGATTCTTATGAATGGAACGGAACAACGTATTCATCATCTGGAATTTATAGTGGATCAACAGTCAATTGTGTTAGCGAATCTTTGAATTTGACAATTACGGCTAGTTCAACAAATACAACAGAAGTATCAGCTTGTGATTCTTATAATTGGAACGGAACAACGTATTCATCATCTGGAATTTATAGTGGAACGACAGTCAATTGTGTTAGCGAATCTTTGAATTTGACAATTACGCCAAGTTCTGTAACTACTTCATCAGCTTCGGCTTGTGGGAGTTATAATTGGAACGGAACAACGTATTCATCAACTGGAATTTATAGTGGAACAACAGTCAATTGTGTTAGCGAATCTTTGAATTTGACAATTACGCCTAGTTCAACAAATATAACAGAAGTATCAGCTTGTGATTCTTATACTTGGAACGGAACAACGTATTCATCATCTGGAATTTATAGTGGAACGACAGTTAATTGTGTTAGCGAATCTTTGAGTTTGACAATTACGCCTAGTTCAACAAATACAACAGAAGTATCAGCTTGTGATTCTTATAATTGGAACGGAACAACGTATTCATCATCTGGAATTTATAGTGGAGCGACAGTCAATTGTGTTAGCGAATCTTTGAATTTGACAATTACACCTAGTTCAACAAATACAACAGAAGTATCAGCTTGTGATTCATATAATTGGGATGGAACAACGTATTCATCATCTGGAATTTATACTGGAGCGACAGTCAATTGTGTTAGCGAATCTTTGAATTTGATAATTACGCCTAGTTCAACAAATACTACAACAATTACATCGCTTGATTCATATACGTGGGATGCAAATGGAGTAATCTATACTCAATCTGGATTATATACTGGACCTATAGATTCTTGTGTAACTCAATATCTTAATCTCACCATTAATTCATCAGGTATATCAGAAGAAGAGCTTGCTCTTTTTTCAATTTACCCAAATCCAGTTGTAACTATTCTTTATATTGACTACAGTGATCAAAAGCAAAGAGCGTATTTAATTTTCGATAATTTTGGATCAATTGTTAAGAAAGGATTGCTAGAAAAAAAATCTGAGGAGATTTCTGTTTTTGAGCTTAGTTCTGGGTTTTATTATTTTCATCTCGAAGGAACAAAACCGCGAAAATTTAGTAAAATAAATTAATAGAATAGTAAGTTAAGCTAGTTTTTTATATTATTTTTAGGTTATATTTAAATTAAAAATACTTCTAGTTGAATCTTAATAAGTATTTTTGTTTGACTTATTGTTTATAACTAAACGACTTAAAAACTAATTACTTATGAAATCTCTTTACTTATTTTTATTTTTATTTATAAGTTTTTTATTTAAAGCACAAACTTTTGAATCTTTTAATTTCACTGGAGCTTTAAATGCAAATGGATGGACAATGCATTCAGGTACTGCAGGGCAATTACAAACCTTAACTTCTGCATCTAATTCTGGCGCAAGTCTTTATTACAATAACCTTCCACTATCAGTGGGGAATAGGGTGCAGTTAATCGCAGGTAATAGTGAGGATGTAAATAAAGCAATTACAGGGATTTCAGGAACTGGATATTTTTCTTTCCTAATTAACGTTCCCAATACAACGGGAATGAATACAGCGGGAGATTACTTTACAGGTTTTGCAGCAACTGCTGGTTCAGCAGCAACTTCACTGGCCGGAAAAGTATTTATTAAACCTGGAACAGTAGCAAACACCTTTCAATTAGGAATACTAAATATAACTGGAACTCAAACTTTTGGCACAACCAATTACCCTTGCAATACAACACACTTTGTTGTTGTTAAGTTAAAAGCATCAGTCGCTTCACCTGTTCAAAATGCACAAGCATCTCTTTATGTTAATCCAGTTCCCGGATCTACTGAACCGACAGCAACTGTAACAAATTCAGCAGCTAGCTCGGCTTATACCGCTTTCGCCTCCATTTTTCTTCGACAGGCTGGTAATGCTGCTGTAGGAACAGGCAATATTGAACTTGATGAGTTTAGATATGGTTCCACTTGGGCTTCAGTGACTCCAGTAAATACTGTAAGTTGTGTTTCATATGATATTTCCAATGTTTCAAAATGTAGCTCTTATAGTTTTAACAACCAAATTTATACAAGCTCAGGCACCTATATGATAACCCTTCCAAATGCAAATGCTGCAGGTTGTGATAGTGTAATTACCTTAAATTTGATCATTAAACAACCAACATTTTCAACGCTTAATGTTACAAATTGTGGTTCATACACATTGAATGGCTCAACTTATACAAGTACTGGGCAATATACTCAAACATTAATTTCTGGAAATGCTGTAGGGTGTGATAGTACTATTACCTTAAATTTAAACATTGTGAATTCTATTTATTATTATCAAGACTTAGATAATGATGGTTATGGAAACCCAAATGTTTTTGTTTCTGCCTGTAGTGCTAATCCGGGGTACGTCGCTGTAAGTGGTGACTGCAATGACAATAATGCTCTAGTTTATCCTGGAGCAACAGAAGTGCCTGAAAATGGAGTAGACGAAGACTGTAATGGTCTTGATGCACCATTGCTCCCAATTCAGCTAGGTACTTATCAGTTTACAGGTACTACAAATTGTCCAAGTGCAGATAATGCGGTAGTCTCACAACCTACCAATGCAACATTTTCCTTGTTTAGCACTTTAAATACAACATGTTCATCTTCAGCTGGAGTTTTTAATAACAGTGCTTGGAATCAAAGTGCTAATATTGATTTAAATGAATACAACCAGTTTTCTGTTAGTGCTTCTGCATGTAATAAACTAAAATTAGACAGAATTGCTTTTCACCACAGAGCAAGTTCATCAGGAGGAACTCCAACTTGGGTTATTCGATCTAGTCTTGATAATTATTCATCAAATATAGGGTCAGGTCTTTCAGGAAATAATGGGAATGTAAATTTAGATGACACTGTTAATTTAGGAACAGCTTTTCAAGATTTATCAAATGTTTCGTTTAGATTTTATATTATAGGAATGGGTTCGTCATCTGCTACTTGGAGAATGGATAATGTATCTCTTTTCGGAAATGTTATTGCTATTACAACACCTGTACTTCAATCTGCAACAATTTCTTCAAATGCAACTTCGGTTTGTGCCGGAACAAATGTAGTATTTACTTCAATATCTACTAATACATGGTCTTCTGCAACTTATCAATGGCAATTAAACAATGCAGATATATCAGGTGCAACAAGTAGTTCTTATACTTCTGCCAATTTAGCAAATCTTGATGTTGTAAGACTTCTAGTTTCTACATCTCTTGGTTGTATTGCAAATCCAATTTTTACAAGCACTGGTATTGAAATAAGTGTGAACAGTAGTTCTACAAATTCAACATCACAAACTGCTTGTGGCTCTTATCTTTGGAATGGAACAACGTATAGCACATCTGGAGTTTACACTGGTTTAACTACAAATTGCGTAACAGAATCATTGAATCTGACAATAAATCCAAGTTCTACAAACTCAACATCACAATCCGCTTGTGGAAGTTATACTTGGAATGGAACGACGTATAACGCATCTGGAGTTTACACTGGTGAAACTGTAAATTGCGTAACAGAATCTTTGAATTTAACCATTACACCAAGTTCTACTAACTCAACATCACAATCTGCTTGTGGAAGTTATTCATGGAATGGAACGATGTATAACGTATCTGGAATTTATACTGGTTCAACTGTAAATTGCGTAACAGAATCTTTGAACTTAACGATCACACCAAGTTCAACAAATTCAACTTCAGCATCCGCTTGTAACTCATATTCTTGGAATGGAACAACGTATAATACATCTGGAGTTTATACTGGTTCAACTGCAAACTGTGTAACTGAATCTTTGAATTTAACCATCACACCAAGCTCTACAAATTCAACTTCAGCTTCTGCTTGTAATTCATATTCTTGGAATGGAACAACGTATAATACATCTGGAGTTTATATTGGTGCAACTACAAACTGTGTAACTGAAACCTTAGATTTAACAATCACACCAAGTACTACAAACTCAACATCACAATCAGCTACGGGCTCGTATACATGGAATGGACAAACATATACCACCTCAGGAGTTTATACTGGTACTACAGAAAATTGCGTAACACAAGTATTGAATCTTACAATTACACCATTAACGGCTTCTCTTTCACTTCAACTATTCTTGGATGGATATTATATTTATGGTTCAAATCCAGCAAGCATGAGAGCGGCTAGATATATTAATCTCATAGAATCTGGATCAGCAAATCCGGGAGCTATTACAGATGTTGACCTAATCACTGTCGAATTACGAAGTGCAACCAGTCTTAATGTTGTCGCTTATAGTGTTTCTCCCATTTTACAAAAAAATGGGAGCGTGCAGTGTACCTTTCCAATAGGTGCATTAGGTAATTCATATTACGTTGTAGTTAAACATAGATCTTCATTACCATTATGGAGTGCAAATCCTGTAACTATATCAGGTTCAACAGCTCTTAATTTTTCCAATAATATTGCAACTGCTTATACTGATGCTTCTGTAGCCCCAATGTCAACATTAGTTTCAGGTTTATATGCATCAAGATTGGGAGAGTTGAATGGAGATGGGTATTTAGATGGTGTGGATTATACAGTTTTTGAAACTGATACTTATTTATCGCAATATGGAGGTTTATACTTGCTAAATGGAGACTTCAATGGTGATGCGTATGTTGACGCTAGCGACTTCTCAGTTTTTGATTTTAACGCAAGATTAGGTTCTTATGAACAAAGACCGTAGATAGTTTAAATTTATTTAGAAACTTTTTTTGTTGTTTAAGAATTCGTTTTTAATTCTCTAAAATAGATAACAAATAGTTTTTATAATTTTAATTACTTAGAAATCCCTGAAAATTAGAATTTATACTATTTTAACAAGGATATACTACCAACTACAGTTTTTACCTCTTTACTTGAACTTTCACTGTAGCTTAAAAAATAAGAATATATTCCATCGAATGCTCTGCTTTGACCATAAGTACCATCCCAATATGCAGAAACATCATGACTCTCAAAAACTAACTCTCCCCATCGATTATAAATCCAAAATCCAAAATTTGATGGATCTACAAGACCAGAGAATATAGGCTGAAAGACATTATTGGACTCGTCTCCATCGGGCGTGAAAGTATTCGGAATATACACCATAAAATCATTCATTATTTGAATACTATTGAAAGTAGAATTTATACATCCAAATGAAGATTCTACTACTAGAGTGACCAATTGAAATCCTTCAGAAAATGGAAATGTATAATCAAATTCAGTTTGATCTTGAATAAAACTAATCCCTTCTATTGTCCAAGTATTAGAAATCCCGCCAATAGAAGTATTCACTAAATGTCCAATGGGATCTCCTATTGAAATAGTGGAAGGACTAAAATAAAAATTTGCTGTGGGATTAGGATAAACTGTTACTATTACATTTTCGGGTTGTGAAGCACATCCGTTTTGATTTGTCCCAATAACTTGGTAAGTGGAGGAAGTAGTTGGAAATACTATTAAACTTCCATTTATTTCTTGCGGAAGGGTAGGTGACCATTGGTAACTAAGAGCTCCTGATGGAGTTAAAGTAGCTGATTCACCCTCACAAATTGATTCATCATTTATACTAATGCCAGGCAGGGCCATGGAAGAAAGGCTCAAGTAAATAATAGAATCACAGCCATTACTATTTTGTAAGGTATCGGTATAATTTCCTGCAGCAGAAAGAATAAGACCGTTAAAATTATAACTTGAATTAATACAAAAAGAGTCGCTGACATTACTATTTGTTATTGGTAGTTCAGATATAATAATGGCATCACTATCCGAACAGCCGTTAATATCATAAACATCAACATTAAATATACCAGCTACATAAGTTGTAATTGCTGAAGAAACAGCACCATTTGACCAAACTTGGCTACTAAAATTTCCATTTACTTGAATAACTAAAGAATCTCCTTGACAAAAGGATAAATCAGGACCTAGATTAACTGAAATTGAATTTAATGCCACTACGATAGAATCCCTAGTAAATCCACAATCACTGGGAACCTCAACCCAATAATCGCCTGGGACACTCACTTGAATATTGGAGGTGTTAGCTCCGTTACTCCATAAATAACTTGGGAAAATTGTGTCTAATGTCAATGCGATACTTTGTCCGGGACAAATAGCGGTATCTACTCCAAGATTAGGACTGGGGCCAGCAATAGGAAGTTGATAATTGTATAGTACTTGTCCATTTGTCCCTGGAGTTGCTCCATGACTAGTTCCCGCACAAGCCGGGCCGGTATGAAGTACCATTCCAGAATTACCACCTGCAATTTGCGTTAGAACATTTGCTGGGGCACTTGGAGAAGAAAAAGCAACAGTCCCACCGCCACCACCGCCGCCAGGTCCATGGCAGGCAGCAACCCATAAAGTACTAAAAATATCACCGCCATTTCCACCTTTTACGTCAATATTTAATGGTGAAGAAACTGTATTGGAGATAAGATAAACACAACCACCTGCACCACCACCACCAGCACCTTCTGAATCCGAATTACCTATTACATTTGCCCCACTTGCATTGATAATGTTATTATTTCCATTGATGAGTGGAGAAATCAAAAATACCATACCTCCACCATTGCTTCCCTCTGTTGCCGTCAAGCCATTATCGCGATATCCACCGCCGCCGCCGCCACCTAAAAATGCTTTATAATTAGAATAATTCAATCCAAAACCACCTACACCAAAAGAAGCATCTAATTGGCAGCTTCCATACCATTCATTTCCACCTCTTCCACCGGAACCACCATTTCCACCTCCGCCTGCTCCCGGATTTCCAGTATTTGAACCACCTCCACCATTTGCTAAAGGTGCTCGATTTCCGTCTTGCCCTAATGGAGCAGCAGCTATTCCTTCCCCTTTTTTTCCGGCATTATTTAATGAATTGGCCCAATTCATATCACCACAATTAAAAAAACCTGTTGTGAAAGTACCTCCAACAAAACCAGCACCAGAAACATTTATGTCGGAGTTAAACGTTATACTTCCAGTCGCTTTAATGGCTACAATTCCACCTGTGGTGCCATTCCAGGTTTGACTAGTTACTGTCCCTGAAATAGTAACATTGTTATACACCGCAACTTTTACCAATTGAACAAAACCATTTACTGTATATGATTTACATAGATTAGACTCAAATGTCAAGGTGTTTCCAACTTTTGAAAGAATCGTTGCAAATTCAAAATTTCCAGCGTTATTTGGGTTAGTAATGGTCCCGAAAGCTTGAACATTACCCGTAGTGATTGTGGCGCCTTTCATTTGAATTAAAAGCACATAATCGCCAACATTAAAAGAAGATGCATTAGAGACAATTACTGAATTAATGGAGACATTAGTAACGCTAGTATAAGAATTGACAGTTCCGGAAATAGTTTGTGCATTAGTTTGTTGAGCAAAAAAGTAAGAGAATAAATAAAAAAAAATAATTACGATAAAACGAGAGTTCGTTAACATAAATATTGAAATTAAAACATTCTTAAAGTCGTGTTTTTTTATTTGTTATTTTTCATTGAAAACTTCAATAGAAAACGAATAGCTTTCCATAATTTGATTTACGAGCATTTTTTTACAGGCATCATCTACTTTTTTTGTTGCTTCAGCCTCAGATTTAGCATCAACAAACAGACGAATATGTTTGCCAATACGAACACCATTAATTTCTGGTAATCCAATATTTCTCATAGTATTAGATACAGCTTTTCCTTGAGGGTCTAACAATGCGTCGTGCGGCATTACATCTATTTCAGCTTTAAACTTCATGTTTCTTTAGTTGATAATTTTCGATAAGTGATAAAAGTAAATACAAAAATACAATAATGAGAATTGCCCAAATCCAAAATAGCAGAATAATTATCAACGAACTTCCAACAAGAATATAGCGGAATTTGTTTTCATTCCAAGTCCATGTTTTAAATTTGAGAGAAATTAAAGGGATGTCTGTAACCATTAATACTGAAAATAATACTGTAATTGCTGACAAAGTATAGCAATCAAAAAGTAGTAATATCCATTTTTCTTGGTGTTCCCATTGATTTAAATTAACGGAAAAATACAGCGGAAAAAAAAGAAAAAATATCGTGTTTAAAGGAGTTGGAACTCCCCTAAAACGA
>Ga0209597_1002185_pt1 | contig 12518 bp, 8 predicted proteins | sample M_140625_MF_Meta_FD_187316 | JGI IMG/M metagenome (GOLD analysis project Ga0209597, IMG submission 187316) | Freshwater microbial communities from Lake Montjoie, Canada to study carbon cycling - M_140625_MF_MetaG (SPAdes) (version 2) | ecosystem: Environmental > Aquatic > Freshwater > Lake...
ATGTACGTCCTTATGGCCTTGGGCTTGAATATCGTTATCGGAAAGAGTGGCTTGCTTGATTTGGGTTATGTTGCCTTCTTCGCAATTGGCGCTTACACAATGGGCTTTCTCGGTACTACAACTTCATTAAACACTTGGGAGATTTTGCCAATTGGTATCGGGCTAGCGATGTTGGCCGGGTTGATTCTTGGTATTCCTGCCTTGAAATTGCGCGGAGATTACTTAGCGATCATTACGCTGGGATTCGGCGAAATTGTTCGTATTGTTGCCCTTAACTCCACGGTAATTGGTGGCGCAAACGGCATTCAGAACATTCCAACCCCACCAAGTATTTTTGGAATTCAATACTCTTTCGACAGCCATCGTTATTTTTATTGGACGATGCTGGTATTTATTTTGCTAACAATTTGGATGATTCGCAGACTCAGCGTTCGTAGAGCTGGCCGTGCTTGGGAAGCTATTCGCCAAGATGAAGATGCTGCTGAGTTGATGGGCGTTGCTACATTTAAATACAAAATTTGGGCATTCGTCCTTGGCGCATCTGTTGGTGGCGGCGCCGGAGTTCTCTATGCCTCAAAAACAATTTTTATTTCGCCAGATAACTTCACCCTTCAGGTTTCGATCACTATCTTGGCATGTGTTGTATTTGGCGGAATGGGAAACATTTGGGGTGTAATTCTTGGTGCGATTATTCTGGGTTACTTGCCAGATAGAATCCGATTTATCTCAGATGCTCGCTTACTTGTCTTCGGCTTAGCGTTAGTAGTAATGATGAATTTACGTCCAGATGGAATTCTCCCTCGCAAGAAACGAGAAAAACCATTGGCCGGAGAGGTTAAAAAATGAGAAAATCGATTCTTAAATTAGACAATGTCACCATGAGATTTGGTGGCGTTACAGCTCTCAATAATGTCAATTTTGAGGTATTCGAAGGTGAAATCCTTGCTCTAATCGGGCCTAATGGTGCTGGCAAGACAACTGTTTTCAATGTTGTCACAGGCGTCTACCGACAGACTGAAGGCAATTTGATTTTCGATGGCACCGAAATTAGCAAGCGAAAGAAGCGTTATCTCATTACTCGCGACGGAATTGCCAGAACTTTCCAGAATATTCGCTTGTTCAATGACATGACAGCGCTTGAGAATGTTCTTACAGCTACTGATGTTCATAAGAAGTCTGGACTAATTGGTGGGCTTTTTGGAACTCCGTTATCACGCAGAGAAGAGAAGGCGCATCGCGAAAAAGCTCAGGAGCTTTTGGACTTTGTTGGCATTGGCGAATACTCAGATCGCTTAGCTAGAAATTTACCTTACGGCGTACAGCGCAGACTTGAAATTGCTCGTGCTCTTGGCACAAAGCCAAAGCTTCTGCTTCTTGATGAACCAGCTGCGGGATTTAACCCGGCCGAAAAGGTTGAACTAGCAGCGACCATTAAGAAGATCCGCGATAACGGTTACACCGTTTTGCTAATCGAGCACGACATGTCGTTGATCATGGGAATCTCAGACCGAGTCGTAGTTCTTGATTTCGGAGTAAAGATTGCTGATGACCTGCCAAGCGTTGTTCAAAATGACCCGAAAGTTATCGAAGCTTATTTAGGAGTGCCAGCTGATGCGTCTTGAGTTAAAAGATCTGCATGTTCATTACGGAAAAATTGAGGCAATCAAGGGTATTTCAGTTGTTGTAAATCAAGGCGAGATCGTTACCTTGATTGGAGCAAATGGCGCTGGAAAAACTACGACCTTGAAAACTATTTCTGGACTAAGAAAAGTATCTGGCGGTTCAATTTTATTTGATGGTCAAGACATCTCTAAGGTGCCTGCTCACGAGCGCGTAGACCTCGGTATTTCGCAAGCCCCTGAAGGCCGTGGAATTTTCCCAGGTATGACAGTTCTTGAAAATCTTGAAATGGGTAAGTTCCATCGCAAGAATCGAAAAGCTGAGATGACCGAAGACCTAGATAAAATTTATGCTTTGTTCCCTCGTCTAAAAGAGCGCTCGACACAGGCTGGTGGAACGCTATCTGGTGGCGAACAGCAGATGCTTGCTATCGGTCGCGCTCTAATGTCACGTCCTAAAGTATTGCTATTAGATGAGCCATCAATGGGTCTGGCACCACAAATGATCGCCAATATTTTCAGAATCATTACTGAGATTAATAAGACCGGTGTGACAATTTTGTTAGTTGAGCAGAACGCTCAGCAAGCTCTACAAAGAGCACACCGTGCTTATATTTTAGAAACCGGTAGCGTTGTAAAAGAGGCTAAAGCTTCTGATCTACTTAATGATCCAGCTGTACGCGAGGCATACCTCGGTACTGGCGCACACCAATAAGTTTCTAAAGTAACTTCCTAAAGTAACTTAGTCGCGCTTAGCTAAGATCAAGCAAGTAATTCTGGCGGTACAGCTACGTTCGCCTTTTTCATTGGTAATTACAATTTCGTAGCTGCACATTGTTTTGCCGAGTGAAATAGCTGTCGCGACTCCAGTAACAAGTCCTTCTGTCGCTGATTTGTGGTGAGTAGCGTTTATATCAACGCCAACAATACGACGATCTAGTCCGGCGTGAAGTTGAGTTCCGATCGAACCTAAGCTTTCGGCCAGGATTACATTTGCGCCACCGTGTAGCAAGCCAGCTGGCTGACGATTTCCTTCAACTGGCATCGTGCCGACTAATCTTTCCGGCGTAGCTTCAAGAATTTTGATACCCATTTTTGAATCTAACTGGCCACTACCTAAAGTGCGTAGCGCTTCTGAAAAATCGGGCGAATTGTTTTGCGTCATAGTCGGTGAGTATAACTGGATCAACCTAGGATGAGCGCATGACAAAGCGCCTTTTGCTAATAGATGGCCACTCAATGGCCTATCGCGCTTTCTTCGCGCTACCCGCTGAGAACTTCATTACCGCCTCAGGACAGCACACCAACGCAATCTATGGCTTTGCGACCATGTTGATTTCGCTACTTAAGGAAGAGAAGCCCACGCATATCGCGGTGGCCTTTGATGTGTCGCGCAGAACTTTCCGTACTGAAATATTTCCAGACTATAAAGCCAACCGTGCCAAAACACCCGATGAGTTTCGTTCCCAAATGTCATATTTACATGAGTTGGTTGATTCATTCGGGATCACACAATTTGAACGCGAAGGCTTTGAAGCTGATGACATTATCGCCACCATCGCCAAGCAAGCCGAAGCCGATGGTTTTGAAGTAGCAATCTGTACTGGCGACCGCGATAGTTTTCAATTAGTGAACGATAAGACCACAGTGCTTTATCCAAAGCGCGGCGTAAGCGAAATGGCACGTATGACGCCGGCAGCGGTTGAAGAAAAATATATGTTGACGCCAGCTCAGTATCCAGATTTTGCAGCTTTACGCGGAGACCCAAGCGATAACTTGCCTTCAGTCCCAGGCGTTGGCGAGAAGACGGCGGCTAAGTGGATTATCGAATACGGTTCATTAGAAGAGTTGCTTAACAGAGCAGATCAAGTTCCTGGCAAAGCAGGCGAATCACTGCGCGCCAATCTGGATTCCATCGCAAAGAATCGTCAACTTACACAATTGATTCATGATGTTCCGATTGATTTATCACTTACTGATTTAGCATGGCAGCCGATCGAAGAGAGCAAGATTGCTCCGCTATTTGCGACCCTAGAATTTCGCACCTTAAAAGATCGCCTTGGCCCACTTCTTAATTCAAAGAGTGCCAAGAAAGCCGAAGAACCGTTAGCACTTTTTGAGATCGCCGAAGAAGTTTCACCCGCTGCTGCCACCAAAAAGATTCGGGCAGCAAAGAGTGAAATAGCTTTAACAGTTGAATTCACTGAAGGAGTTTTAAGTTCATATTCAGTCGCACTCGCGGGTGGTGACTCGTTTACCGTTAACAGTGGTGAGATTGGTGACTGGCTAAGTGACGCGACAGTGCCCAAAATTATGCATGATGCGAAAGCACTGTCTAGAGCGTATCCGGTAGCAGGATTAATTTTCGACACTGAAATTGCTGCCTACTTAGTAAACCCTGGCGTTCGCAGCCAAGATATTGCTTCACTACTTGAGCGATGGGGAAGTGGCTCAACCGAGGTTAATGCCGCAGCGCTATTTACTTTGCGCGATTCGCTTCAGAAAGAACTCGACTCCAGGTCACTAACTAAGTTATTCGTTGAGCTCGAGCTTCCGATCGCTAATTTACTTGCTCGCCTTGAGAACTCAGGTATCTGCGTAGACGAAAAAGAGTTAACCAAGTTAAAGGAATTCTTTGAAGGCGAAGTAGCGCGTGAGAGTAAGTCCGCACACGAAGCTGCTGGCCACGAGTTCAATGTGGCTTCCCCTAAGCAACTACAAGTAGTTCTCTTTGATGAACTTAAACTGCCGAAAACTAAGAAGATTAAGACTGGTTTCACCACCGATGCCGAATCGCTGGAGTGGCTATTTGAAAAGACTAAGCACCCACTACTCCAGTCACTGCTACGAATTCGCGAAACCAATAAGCTAAAGACCACGGTCGAAGGTTTACTAAACGAGATTGCCGAAGATGGCCGAATCCATACGCACTTCCAACAAACTGTGGCAGCAACTGGACGACTATCTTCTACTGGGCCTAACTTGCAGAACATTCCGGTGCGAACCGAGGAAGGCCGCAAGATTCGCGCTGCTTTCATCGCTGGCAAGGGTTACGAAACTCTGCTGACTGCTGATTACAGTCAGATTGAAATGCGCATCATGGCTCACCTTTCTGATGATAAAAATTTGCTAGCTGCATTTGAAAGCGGTGAAGATCTACATGCCACGGTTGCTGCTGAAGTATTTGGGGTTAAAGCTAAAGATGTAGATGCCGAAATGCGTCGTCAAATTAAAGCTATGTCATATGGCCTCGCATACGGACTCTCAGCATTTGGGCTTTCCGCGCAGCTCTCAATCTCACCACCCGAGGCAACTGATCTAATGGATCGCTACTTCCAACGTTTCGGCGGAATACGGGATTACTTAAAGAATGTCGTTGAAGAGGCTCGCAAAGTTGGCTACACCGAAACTGTTATGGGACGCCGCCGCTATCTACCCGATCTAACACATGACAATCGTATGCGTCGTGAAATTGCAGAGCGCGCAGCCCTTAATTCACCGATCCAAGGTTCAGCTGCTGACATCATTAAACAGGCGATGTTAAATGTAGATGCGGCAATGGCCAAGGCTAAGTTGCAGTCTCGCATGTTGCTCCAAGTGCATGATGAATTGATCTTCGAAGTTGCCAAGGGAGAACTAGATGAACTAACTGCGTTGGTTCGCAAAGAGATGGGCGGGGCGTATCCGCTTAAAGCACCATTGGATGTAAATGTTGGCATGGGAAAGAGTTGGGATGAAGCAGCACACTAGTTACTTAGTAGTTGGTGAGTTATCTTCCATAGCAAGCAAGTCTTCTTCTTCGGTTGGAATGCGATCGGCAGCTATTAAACGTTGCTTCCCAACTTTCAAGAAGATGTAACCCAGTCCAATACATAGTGAAGTGATCGAAAGTGTAATTTGCGCACCGATTGATTCGCAGAGCCATCCGCCGATTGCCGAACCAAGAGACATTACTGAACCTTCAACAGTCCAGAGCAGACCCATATAAGAAGTTGCCGAGCCTTTAGGTCTCACGGCTTCCATGACTTCCCAATAGAACACTTGGATAGCACCGCCAACGAAACCTAAGAATGCGCCGGCTACAACCATTGACCAACCGGGGTAAGTAAATGCTATTGGCACGGAAACCAAAAACCAGATGGCATATGTTTTTCGCAGAGCTGACAATGATGAAGTTCGCTTGGAAAGCGTGCCGGCAATCAAGCCGCCTGCGATGCTAGCGATGCCCATGGCCGCGAATACCCAAGCAGTGCGATTAGGAACTTTTTCTAAGGTGGCAAATGCTGGTACTGCCACGTCGAAGATTCCCCAGCCAAACCCAATGAATGAACCTTCAAGCATTAAGAGTCGCAGAGCTGGGTCACGCCAGAGCGCCTGCTGTCCTTTTTCTTTAACTTCAGGAATCCAGGTACGTGAAACTTTAGACATCATTAGCCAAGTTCCACCGATGAACATCATCGCTGAGGCGACAGCGAGAGCACTTCCTGGATTCGATGAGAGCGCTAAAGAAGTTACTACTACTGGGCCGACAACACCTGCGGTGTTCATCATCGAAGTATCAATTGCGTAGGCAGTTCGAAGTTGCGTACCCGAGACAACAGATTTCCAAAGTGGGCGAACTGAGAGATTAATTGGGGGAGCAGTTAGACCCATAATTGTTGCCATTACAAGTAAGAAAGTTTTTGATTCAGAGATGTTTACTGCCAAAATCATCGCGGCGTAGCTCGGCACAAAAATTCGAAGTGGCCAGCTCTGACCATATTTATCGATTAGGTATCCGCGAAATCCTGCGGTCAATGAGCCGGCAATTGAATTAAGCCCGATGGCTAATCCCGCAAAAGCTACTGAGCCGGTTTCGCGTTGAACTTTAAAGAAGATTCCGAGACCGACCATGCCATATGCCAAACGGGCCGGAAATGAGGCCAGGACTAACGTCCAAGTGTGCTGGAGGGCGAATATTTCTCGATAGCGCTTCATTGCGTAACCGATCCTATCTATTTATTTGTGCTTGTTATGCGTAGCACTTACGCCTAAATACTCTGAAAATCGGCGAATTGACCCCATCGTGGCCTCACCCGTACCCTTGCCTTTCGGTCAACCGGCCGACTCGAACTACTACTCATCTGTCCCTACGGAGCAACTTGATTACCTCATCAACAAAAGCAGCATCACCAGTAATTGCAGTAAATGACATCGGATCAGCCGCTGATTTCCTAGCCGCGATCGAAGGCACAATTAGAAATTTCAATGACGGCGACTTAGTTACCGGAACAATCGTTCAAGTAGATCGCGACGAAGTACTTGTTGATATCGGATACAAGACTGAAGGCGTAATTCCTGCCCGCGAACTTTCAATCCGCCACGACCTAGATCCATCAGAGATCGTAAAAGTTGGCGAAAAAGTAGAAGCTTTAGTTTTACAGAAGGAAGATAAAGAAGGCCGCACAATTCTTTCTAAGAAGCGCGCACAGTACGAACGCGCATGGGGAGACATTGAAGGCAAGAAAGAGCGCGACGAAGTTGTCGTCGGAACTGTTATTGAAGTTGTTAAGGGTGGCTTGATCGTTGATATCGGTCTACGCGGCTTCTTGCCAGCTTCCCTCGTTGAAATGCGTCGAGTGCGCGATCTAACTCCTTACATTGGCAAGGAAGTTGAATGCCGCATTATCGAACTTGATAAGAACCGTAACAACGTTGTTCTTTCACGTCGCGCATACCTAGAACAGACACAATCAGAGTCACGCACAACATTCTTAAACCAACTACAAAAGGGTCAAGTACGCGATGGTGTGGTTTCATCAATCGTTAACTTCGGTGCTTTCGTTGATCTTGGTGGAGTCGATGGTTTGGTTCACGTTTCTGAGCTTTCTTGGAAGCACATTGATCACCCTTCAGAGGTTGTCGAAGTTGGCGACGAAGTAACTGTTGAAGTTCTAGAAGTTGATTTCGAGCGCGAGCGCGTATCGCTTTCACTTAAGGCAACTCAAGAAGATCCATGGCAGGCATTTGCTCGCACACACACAATCGCCCAGGTTGTTCCTGGTGTTGTTACTAAGTTGGTTCCATTCGGTGCGTTTATTCGCGTACACGAAGGAATCGAAGGCCTAGTACACATTTCTGAACTTGCAGAGCGTCACGTTGAGATCCCTGAGCAAGTAGTTCAAGTTGATGATGAGCTATTTGTAAAGATTATCGATATCGACCTAGAGCGTCGTCGTATTTCACTTTCATTGAAGCAAGCTAATGAAGGACACGAAGTTGAGATCGAAGCATTTGATCCAACTCAATACGGAATGGCTGCTCGTTACGATGCTGAAGGAAACTTCATCTATCCAGAAGGTTTCGATGCTGATACTCAAGAGTGGAAGCCAGGATATGACGCCCAGCGCATTGAGTGGGAAGCACAATACGCCCTTGCTCAAGAGCGTTTCCTAGCTCACAAGAAGCAGAAGTCCGAAGCGAAGGCAGCAGATGCTGCAGCCGAGACAGCCCCTGAAGCTGAATCAGCAACTTCATATACTTCAGAAACTCCTTCAACTGAAGCAACTACTGAATCAGCTGAATAATTCGTTAATAGCTAACAGTTAGATATCTCGATGTTGATCGTGGCCCTAACTGGTGGAATTGGCGCTGGGAAATCCCATGTTGCCAAGTACTTCCATCAGTTAGGGTCTTACGTTTTTGATGCCGACCAATTGTCCAGAGCTGCCATAGAACGCGGCTCAGCTGGTTTCGATGAAGTTGTAACAACATTTGGCGATCAAATTCTTAAGAATGGCGATATAGATCGACGCAAATTGGGTGAAATTATTTTTGCTGATCCAACTGCCAAAGCAAAATTGGAAGCCATTGTCCACCCTGAGGTTAAGCGGTTATTCGAAGAGGCGAAGAAAAGCCTGCCACTTGATGCGATCGTAATTTATGAGATTCCACTATTGGCTGAATCTAGCGCTGGCAAAAGATTTGATTATTCAATCACGGTCGAATCAGATGTTGAGACTCGCACAAACCGGTTGAAAGAGCGCGGATTGGCTTCACATGAAATAGTTGGCCGCATGGCGGCACAGGCATCTCGCGAAGAACGAGTGGCTCATTGTGATTTAGTTATTGAAAATCATGGTGACGAAGACGCGCTCTTGCGAAAAGTCGAAGATATTTGGCAGAACGTTCTAGTGCCACTTAGCAAAACCCACGGTAACTAAATGCGTCCGGTCAGCGACCTGCAGCGCAAAGTAAGCCCATTTCAAGTAATTAGTGACTACGTACCAGCCGGAGATCAGCCGGTTGCGATTGAGGAAATTGCTCGTCGCATAAACGATGGAGTGCAGGATGTAGTTCTCTTGGGCGCAACGGGTACCGGTAAGTCGGCTACAACAGCTTGGCTAGTTGAGAAACTTCAACGACCTACCTTAGTTCTGGCTCCTAATAAACTGTTGGCTGCGCAATTAGCCAATGAATTCAAAGAGCTGCTACCTAATAATGCAGTTGAGTATTTCGTTTCGTATTACGACTACTACCAACCTGAGGCATACGTTCCACAAACCGATACTTTCATTGAAAAAGATTCCAGTGTTAATGATGAAGTTGAACGCCTACGCCACTCGGCTACAAATTCATTATTGACTAGACGCGATGTAATTGTGGTTGCCACTGTTTCTTGTATTTACGGCCTGGGAACCCCGCAGGAATATGTCGATCGCATGATCCAGCTTAAGGTTGGCGATGAAATTGACCGAAATACTTTGCTGCGTCGTTTCGTAGATATTCAATACAAGCGCAATGACATGGCCTTCGAACGAGGCACCTTCCGTGTGCGCGGCGACACCATTGAGATTATTCCGATGTATGAAGAGTTAGCTCTGCGTATCGAAATGTTCGGTGATGAGATTGAAAGAATCACAACGCTACATCCGCTAACAGGCGAGATTATTCGTGACGAAACTGAGATGTATGTATTTCCGGCAACTCACTATGCCGCTGGCCCCGAAACTATTAAGCGCGCTATTGCTGATATCGAAGCAGAGCTCGCGGTACAGCTAGAGGTATTTGAGCGTCAGGGTAAGTTACTCGAGGCCCAACGTTTACGTATGCGGACAACTTTTGACCTCGAGATGATGGCGCAATTAGGTTTTTGTTCAGGTATCGAGAATTATTCAAAACATTTAGATGGCCGCGAATCGGGCTCTGCTCCGCACTGTTTGCTTGATTATTTCCCAGAAGATTTCTTACTGGTAATTGATGAAAGCCATGTGACCGTGCCCCAAATTGGGGCTATGTACGAGGGCGATGCCTCGCGCAAGCGAACCCTGGTTGAACACGGTTTCCGCCTGCCAAGTGCGCTAGATAATCGCCCGCTTCGTTGGAATGAATTCTTAGAGCGCGTTGGTCAAAAAGTATTCCTTTCGGCAACGCCTGGCCCCTATGAGCTAACCAAAGTCGAGAACGATGTAGTTGAGCAAGTTATTAGACCAACTGGCTTGGTAGATCCGCAGATCATTATTAAACCAATCAAGGGTCAGATCGATGATCTATTGCTTGAGATTAATATTCGCGCGGAACGAAATGAGCGAGTTCTTGTTACAACTTTGACTAAGAAAATGTCTGAGGATTTAACTGATTACCTACAAGGCAAGGGAGTTCGGGTCCGTTATCTACACAGTGAAGTAGATACCTTGCGACGAGTTGAACTACTGCGCGAACTTCGCAATGGTGAATACGATGTTTTGATTGGTATTAACTTATTACGCGAAGGTCTCGATCTACCCGAAGTTTCGTTGGTATCGATTCTTGACGCTGACAAAGAAGGTTTCTTGCGTTCTGCAACTTCATTGATTCAAACGATCGGCCGTGCTGCTCGAAATGTTTCGGGCGAGGTTCATATGTATGCCGATAACATCACTAAATCGATGGCTAAAGCAATCGATGAAACTAATCGCCGACGAGCTAAGCAAGTTGCCTATAACCTCGAACGAGGCGTTGATCCGCAGCCACTACGCAAGAAGATCTCTGACATCACTGATCTGATTAATAAAGAGGGCGAAGATAGCGATCAATTATTGGCCACTGGCAAGAAATCTAAGTCCGGCGTACCAGCCATTGGTTTCCACACGAAATCGCTACTTTCCATGCCGCGACAAGAGTTAATGGGCTTGATAGAGTCGCTCACCGATCAGATGCGCAGTGCCGCATCAGATCTACAATTTGAACTTGCTGCGCGTTTGCGCGATGAGCTCAAGGAGCTAAAGCGCGAGCTACGAAATATGGAAGAAGCGGGTCATTAATTAATGAGCATTGATAAGTTGGTAGTTCGCGGCGCCCGCGAACATAACCTAAAAGATGTCTCAATTGAGCTACCTCGTAATTCGCTAGTTGTATTTACCGGGCTCTCTGGTTCTGGAAAATCATCGCTGGCCTTCGACACGATCTTCGCTGAAGGCCAACGCCGTTATGTTGAATCTCTATCGGCTTATGCCCGTCAGTTCCTTGGCCAAATGGATAAGCCTGATGTTGATTTCATCGAGGGCCTATCGCCAGCAGTTTCAATTGATCAGAAATCAACAAACCGCAATCCGCGTTCAACCGTGGGCACGATTACTGAGGTTTATGACTACTTAAGACTTTTATTCGCCCGTGCTGGTCGTCCGCATTGCCCGAAGTGTGGCCAAGAAGTAACCAGGCAATCACCACAAGCAATCGTTGACCAAATTTTGACGATGCCGGCAAGTACCAAGTTCCAAGTGCTCGCACCAGTTGTGCGTGCGCGCAAAGGTGAGTTCCTAGATTTATTCCAGGATTTAATGAGCCAAGGTTATTCACGTGCTCGCATCGATGGCGAAGTTGTTGCACTCTCTGAAGCGCCAAAGCTAAAGAAGCAAGAGAAACACAGCATTGAAGTTGTAATTGATCGGCTAACGGCAAAAGCTGAATCAAAATCTCGGCTAACTGATTCAATTGAGACTGCACTACGCCTAGCCCAGGGCATTGTGATTCTTGATTTTGTTGATGCTAAAGGTGGCGATAAAGAACGTATTTTTAGCGAGCATCTAGCTTGCCACGACTGCAGTCTTTCGTTTGAAGAACTTGAACCAAGATCTTTCTCCTTCAACTCACCCTTTGGCGCCTGCCCAGATTGCTCAGGTATTGGCACCAAGCTCGAAGTAGATATTGATTTGGTTATCCCTGATGATTCGATCAGTATCTCCGAAGGTGCGATTGCACCTTGGTCATCGGGGCATACTTCAGAATATTTCACACACTTACTTGAAGGACTAGCAGAAGAAATATCCTTCAAATTTGATGTGCCCTGGAAGAAGATCTCTGAGAAAGCTCGCAATGCGATTCTAAACAGTCACGAACACAAAGTTCATGTGAAGTATAAGAATCGCTACGGCCGCACACGCAACTACTCAACTGGCTTCGAAGGCGTTATCCCGTTCTTACAGCGCAAACATTCAGAGACTGATAGCGAATTTAGCCGTGAGCGTTACGAGTCTTACATGCGCGAAGTGCCTTGTGGCACTTGCGATGGCGCTAGATTAAAACCCGAAGTTCTGGCGGTAACTATTGGCGGAAAAAATATTGCCGAGATTTGTGAATTAGCTATAAATGATTGCGCCGAGTTCCTAAAGCAGATCGAACTAAATAAGCGCGAAGCACAGATTGCTGAACGGGTAATGAAGGAAGTTCATGCACGTTTAGGCTTCTTGCTCGACGTCGGCCTCGATTACTTATCCCTGGCCCGCCCGGCTGCCACGCTTTCAGGCGGTGAGGCACAACGCATTCGTTTAGCAACTCAGATTGGCTCTGGTTTAGTTGGCGTTTTATATGTACTAGATGAACCTTCTATTGGTTTACATCAGCGAGATAACGTGCGCTTGATTGAAACACTTACTCGCCTGC
>Ga0209597_1002189_pt1 | contig 12500 bp, 10 predicted proteins | sample M_140625_MF_Meta_FD_187316 | JGI IMG/M metagenome (GOLD analysis project Ga0209597, IMG submission 187316) | Freshwater microbial communities from Lake Montjoie, Canada to study carbon cycling - M_140625_MF_MetaG (SPAdes) (version 2) | ecosystem: Environmental > Aquatic > Freshwater > Lake...
ATCCATACTTGCGTTTTAACATCGCGGGCGTGCAAAAGTAATCAATGTTTTGCCACAAAGATCAGTGGTTCATCCCGCCCGGCGAAACGCGACAACAGCAGCAGGTCGCGTGGGCGATGGTTGCGCACGGAAAGACGCAAAACGAAGCGTCGAAAGAATGGTACGCCAAAGAACGGAAAATTGCGTCTTTGTTGTATCCCCTCAAAGATAAACAGGCGGCAGAATGCTCATCGACTACCTCTGGAAAGCGCTCCACGCCTCGCTCATAACCTTCACCGTTCTCCTTGTGGCGTTCGTCCTCTTCTGGGCGCTGCGCGGGTTCCTGCCCGGCAGCGTGATTGTGGACGTACCGCCGCCGACGCGCCTTCGGGACGGATCGCCCACGCCAGGCGCGCCCTACGACGTAGACTTCAACTTTTACTACGTCAACTGGTGCCCCTTTAGCGTAGACGCGCTGCCCGCCGTCCGCAGTCTGAACACCCTAGTGAAGGATGCAAAGTACGGTCTCGCGACCGTGCGCGTGAACTTCATAGACTGCGAGACCGAGCAGGAAAAGTGCCGCGTGGCGAACGTGGACGGGTACCCGTCGTACTCCCTCGTCGCGCCGCACAAGACCTTTAATTACGCCGGTCCGCCGAAGACCGCGACCTACGAGCAGTTCTTGGTGTCGGCGCTGGGACCCAAAAAGTCGGAGTCGTGAGTCCCTATAAATTCGCACATCGCCGCGCGCCCGCGGTCTATAGTCGCCGTCACGCGCTCCGTGTTGGACCACATGTCGAACGTGGGTGTTTCGTTGTCCACAATCAAACACGTGCGGTCGGGATAGCGTTTCTGTATGTCGTAGGACGCCCGGGTCGAGGGTCCCGACCAGATGACTTCAAAGTACGACTCGCTGGGAATGCTGCGCGTCGTCAGCAGGAAGAAGGTCTTCGGTCGATCGGCGACGGGAATGCACGTCGAGATGTCCGAGCACAGAATCGCGCCGTCCACGAACAACCTCCCTTGAACCTCGTGCGGTTCGAAGATGAGCGGCAGCGAAAAGGAGGCGCGGACGGCGTCCCACACGCGCATCGACCCGCCGAAGGTGACCGACTGCACGTTCAGAACGTCGGTGGCGATGATGTGCAGCGCGATGTGCGCGTCGCGGATGCGCAGCGCGTCGAAATCGAGTCCCTTCTTCGCAAAGTCGTGCCGCATCCTCTCGCGAATGACGCTCCCGTCGTCTAAACCTCTCGTAGATATGTACGCGTTGCTCAGTGCAGCAATTGAGGGTGGGGTCAGGGGCACGTCGACCCACTCCTTGAAGATCTCGGCGAGGTCCGCGGGCGTGAACCCGAACGCAATGTAGGTCGCGATGATGGCGCCGACGGAAATCCCGTAGACGCCGTCCTTGAACGTGTCGAGCAGCGAACATGACAATTCCATGAGGGCGCCGACTTGCAGCGCGCCACGCATGCCTCCGCCGTTGAGAGCGAGAATCATTGCCGTTCTTTTCTCCGAGTATGAAAATGCTTCGGGCGCGAGACCTGTGGAAGCAGACAGAAGACCTGCGCTCCGCAAACATGCAAGCGATGCGCCCCGTTTTAACAACTCTGTTCGCACAGGTCAAGACGCACGCCGCCACCAACCCCAACGCGCCCTACATGACGTTTGACGTGCCCTCGTTCGTGTTCGGGTACCCCCTGTACAACCACCGCGAGGCCATCGACTACATCAAGGAGACTTTGGAAGAGCAGGGGTTCACGGTCTGGGTCGCGTACAACGGCACCTTGCTGATCTCGTGGATGCGCGCCGCCAACGGAAAAGCGCGGCAAACGACGTCCTCCAAACCCGCCGGCAGTGCCGACTATAGACCCTTCGTGTACGACGAGTCCGCGATGGAGGCCACGCTCAGCAGGTTGCGATAAATAGATGGATAAAATCCAGCATAACTACAAAGAATGCGCGAGTACATTTTCAAAAGATTGTTAGATAACGACGTCCATGAATTACGGATACAAATGTATGGGAAGGAGGGGGGACTCAAGGCAGTCTTATCTGCCGATGGACGTTCCTACACGTTTACGAACGCACAAGGACATAGCGCAAAGTATATTACCGACCCGATGGATGCGTTCAGAGTCGAATATACCCCCGACGACCCGACAAACGACCTTAAGGATGCCGATAAGCAGGACGCGATTTACCATGCGTTGACACTAGAAGTCGATCCGAATCAGAGCGAAGGCGGGCGCAGGCGGCGGGCGCGCCGCAAGACGGCAAGGGTGCAGAAGAAGCGCAGCAAGCACAGCAAGCACAGCAAGCAGAGCAGGCGCAGCAAGCGCAGCAAGCGCAGATAAATTAGAAGGTATGTATAATAATGCCTTCGTACAAGTTTGCGAGACTCGCCCAAGACGACGCAGAGTACCTGCAGGGTCTTGAGTTAATGTCAGGTCTCGAGGGAGAGATGAGCAGCAACGGACTTAAATACAATTTCAAAGACGGCGAGGGCAACTTCGCAACCTTCACTCTGGACCCGGAGACAAAAGAAATAACCGTAGAGTATGACCCAGAAGGCGACAACGAAATCTCCGAGCAAGAAGAAGCGATACGCGGCGTGTTGGAGGTTACCTCAACGGGCGGCGGTCGCCGGCGGAGGAAACAGCGCAAGACCGCGAAAAAGTCGCGTCGAGTTCGCCGACGCCGCCACACCGCGCGACGCGTGCGGTAGAAACCACTGAAAACGGACATGCTAGGGTATAGATATGTTCGGGAGCACAGCAAGCAGTATGCAGACGTGCGACCATCCCGAACTGTCGATCGTTGTGGAGGAGGGGCAGAACGTGTGCACGGACTGCGGAAGTATACTGGACCCAGTGATTTCCGAAGGCGCCGAATGGCGTTACTACGGCGCCGAAGATAGGAACGACGACCCCTCCCGCGTGGGTTTGGCGATCAGCAAACTGCTCCCCGACTCCTCGTACGGATCCATGGCGATGAACAAGAAGACGCCCTCCGTGCAGTTCCGCAGCATCCAGCGCTTATCTGCGTGGTCTTTGGCATCCCACTCCGAGCGCTCCTGGTTGAGCGCCATGGAACTCCTCAATCAGTACGCCTACCGCAACGGGTTCACCAAGGCGATTCTGCAGGAAGCGTGTGCCCTCCTCAAAGCGCAAGAGGATGCACTCAAATTGCGGGGCGAAACGAGACGAGCGCTGATGGGCGCGGTCTTCTTCGTCGCCTGCCGCCGCTTCGACTGCTCGCGCACCCACGAGGAAATTTCGGACATGTTCAAGGTGTCCACACGTTCGCTCTCGAAGGCGATCCAGCGCTTCGGGTTCGTTGCCGACGAGAATCCTCTCTTGAAGACGCAACTGTCGCTCGCCGAGCGCATGATGAACGGTATTTCGGTGAGCGAGGAACAGCGCGCCGACATTCTGGCGTCGATCCGGGGCGTCTTCAAGTCCCCCGACGAGGAACTTGAACACACTCCGAAAGTTATGGTTGCCGGACTCATTGCAAAAGTCCTGTCGCGCGGACTCGCGGGCGAAAAGGTCGCGCTACGCAACTTCATGAAGGACTTTTCAAAGCACTCGGGCGTTTCGGTCGTGAGTATCGGGAAGGTTGTTAGTACACAACTGTGAAGTCGACATTGAATACACCTGGAGTATTAAGATTTTCAAGAAAAAAATCGCTATTCGTCTTACCTGATACATAATAAACTTGCCCTCCCACGCTTGCAATAGTTACAGCGTAATCAATATCAGGAAATGAATTCGTAAAATTAATCCGTGTAATATTGCCAATGACGGTATACGTACAATTACGGAGCTTATATTGTTGAACTGTTGATACAAATAATGAACCAAACGCTATAATTTGTCCGATTCCTCTCTGAACGACTTCCCTTGTGGTTGTGTTGTACGCAAGGGATGGAAATCCACTAAGGGTTGTTTCATTTCGGATCGGCGCCACGAAGAGACCCGATGTGTCCGTGTAGTTGTTGGCTGATACCGTATCAAATGAAAGACTTGTGGCGTTGATGACTATCGAGTTCGAAAACTGGAATTTAGTTGCTGGCAATTGAAAGTCGACTACACCACCAATCGCGATAGAATACGTTCCTTGACTCATATTTCCTGCAAGTCTGCCAATTGCAATCGCACCAGTGCCTTGATTGTTTTGTCCTGCGCCATACCCGACAGCAATTCCATCTATGGTTTGGTTCACTTCACCTGCCCGCGTCCCAACAGCAATAGAACGTTCTCCTTGAGTGTTGCATCCCGCATAAAGTCCAACCGCAACCGTGTTAATACCTTGAGAGAGTTGACCTGCGTTTGTTCCAATCGCCACTGAATTTCCGCCTTGTAAATTTGAACCTGCATTATATCCCACTGCGACAGACTGAGAGTCTTGAGAGATGTTAGCTGCGTTTGTTCCGATTGCAATCGAGTTGTTTTTCTGATTCGATTGAGCAGCAGTATCTCCAATCGCTACGCTACTTTTTCCTTGACTAATGTTTCCGGCGTAATACCCGATTGATACTGCGTTTTCATATTGGTTTGATCCCCCTGCTCTCGGTCCAATAGCAACCGAACCACCGGACTGATTAAATTCCGCCGCATTCAACCCTATTGCTACACTATAGTTTCTTTGATTGTTCACACCTGCATTACTTCCGATAGCAATCTGACCGTTTGCAAAGTTCGGAATTATGTATCCTGCTGAGATTGTGACGTTGCCGATGTTGTTCGAAGTGTTCGACGCGTTGGATATGTTGCCGCTCACGCTCAACGTCTGCGCGGTCGCGGACAGCGTGACTCCGCCCGTACCGGAAAACACCAACCGACTGAGCGTCGTGATTCCGACTGTAATATTCGATGTGACGCGCATTGACCCCGATACATCTAGTTCATATTGAGGGTCTGTTCGCTGAATACCGACATAGGGAACATCACTGTTTCTCGAAACAAAGACTGCTGTTCGATTAAGGTCATCTTCCCCAAAATTAGTCCGGATTGATAACCCGTCTGCAACTGCGTCAAGTCCGACTCCTACGAAAGGAAGTCCATTTTTGTAGAAGGCAGCAAATCCAGTGGTACCGCCCGTACCTGCAATGTTTAGTCTGTAATCTTTTGCGGTTACATTTTGACCAACAATCGCAGTTGTTGTCAGAAGTGTACCTGCCGAAATGGTACCTGCGGCGCTGATGCTCGTCACCACGATGTTGCTGTTTGAGAAGCGCACGCCGCCCACGTAACTCGTGCTGCCCGCGCTGAGCGTGGCTGCTGTAATGTTCCCACCGCTGAGCGTAACGCCGCCCACCTGCACGCCCGCGCCCGACGCCGTCACAATCTCGTTCGTGTTGGAACTGTACGCCAGCACGCTAAACGGTCCTTCGGTCGCCGCCGCCTTGCGAACCGGCGCCACGTAGAATCCGCTCAAAGTCGTAATCGTCCGTACGTTTGACAGTTGAATACCTGCAGACATATTGATGACATTCACAAAGTTATTATTTCCAACCACGGTAAGTTGCGTGCCGTCGGCACTCGAAGCGACGCTCGTCCAGGAACCAGCTCCCAAAACGACGATGGGAACAGTGGTCCAATTCGATCCGCCGTCGGCAGAGGTGTAAAGAGAACCGCCCGTAAGAGCTGCAAGTCGGTATCCATTAGACGACGATGCGACAGAAATAAATCCGCTCTCAGGAAGTCCATTGGCAACACCAAGTGCAGACCAATTTGAACCGCTATTCACGGATACGTAAATTTTTCCAGAACCTCGTCCTATCAACCTAGAACCGTCGGCAGAAGACGAAAGCGCAGGATATCCCACCCACCCAGTGTCAACCGGAATTCCAAACGCAGAGTTTAGAGTAACAGTACCAATATAGACTCCCAAAGACGTGAATGTGTGCATAAAAAGATTTGTATCGCCACTTCCAAGATTCCCTGTAAGAACTCGAGTTCCGTCGGCAGAACACGCTACTGCGTAATTATTTCCAGGAGCACCGCGGTTGATCCATGTGTCTCCCGAATTAAACGAATAAGAAAACACGCCGCCGTCTGCAACTGCGAAAACTGCAGTGCCGTCAGACGAACATGCAATAGATTCCCAAAAGGCTACAACAAGACTGTTAGCATTAAGATTTGACCAATTATCTCCTCCATCAAGAGATCTATAAATATAATTATTATAGTTAGTCACATACACGTTTGACCCGTTTGAAGAACATGCGATATAGGGGTTTGCGACTCCCGTTAAAATTTGAGACCACGTGAGACCCGAATTGGTTGATCTGTATACACTTGTAGAATCCGAAGCGTATAAACGAGTTCCATTCGCAGACGAAGCAGCATACAACCAGTTTCTCTGAACATCTCTCGTATTGATAGTGTTTATGCCGGACACGATGCTGTTGGAAAGCGCCATGTTGCCGACAGTGGCGTTTCCGCTGATGTTTAGCGTGTTCGAATTTGCGAGGGACAGCGACACTCCGCCCGTACCGTAAAACACTATTTGACTGAGCGTGACATTGCCCGACCCCACCGCAATTCCACCGATCGCGTTGGTCGTGCTCGACAGGTTCACGATATTGCCGCTAACGCTCAATGTATTTGCGTTTGCGAGCGAGATCGAGACGCCGCCCGTACCGTAAAACACTATTTGACTGAGCGTGACGTTGCCCGACCCCACCGCAATTCCACCGATCGCGTTCTGCGTTCCCGACAGATTCACGATATTGCCGCTAACGCTCAATGTATTTGCGTTTGCGAGCGAGATCGAGACGCCGCCCGTACCGTAAAACACTATTTGACTGAGCGTGACATTGCCCGACCCCACTGCAATTCCTCCGATCGCGTTCTGCGTTCCCGACAGGTTCACGATATTGCCGCTAACGCTCAATGTATTTGCGTTTGCGAGCGAGATCGAGACGCCACCCGTACCGTAGAACGTCAACTTACTCAGCGTGACATTGCCCGACCCCACCGCAATTCCACCGATCGCGTTCTGCGTTCCCGACAGATTCACGATATTGCCGCCGACGCTGAGCGTAGACCCTGCTGCTGATATCGAGACCGAATTGCCGTAAAAGTTAAGACTGCTGAGGGTGACGTTGCCGGATGTAGTTGGATTGACCAATTGATTTGGATCAATGGGACCTAATGTCACTCCGCCGATAAAGTTGTAAGAGTACGACGTATTGACTATGCCTCCGCTCATGCTCACATTTCCACTAATACTTGCAGTGATCCTGCCCCCGCTCATGTAACAACCGCCGACAGTGTTGCTGCTATTGTAATCGTTGGAGATGCCACCGCTTACATTGAGGGTGTTCGCGTCTCCGAGAGACAGCGTCACGCCGCCCGTACCGTAGAACACGATCTTGCTGAGCGTGACGTTGCCCGACCCAACTGCAATCCCTCCGATCGCGTTCTGCGTTCCCGACAAGTTGACTATGTTACCGCTCACGTTCAGGGTCTGCGCGGTCGCGCTCAGGGTTACTCCGCCACTCCCGTAGAACACGATCTTGCTGAGCGTGACGTTGCCCGACCCCACCGCAATTCCGCCGATCGCGTTCTCTGTCCCCGACAAGTTGACGATGTTGCCGCTGACATTCAGCGTCTGCGCGGTCGCGCTCAGGGTTACTCCGCCCGTGCCGTAGAACGTTAACTTGCTGAGCGTGACGTTGCCCGACCCCAGCACAATTCCACCGATCGCGTTCTGTGTCCCCGACAGATTGACGATGTTGGCGCTCACGTTCAGCGTCTGCGAGTTGAGCGAATCAAGGGACAGCGTCACGCCGCCACTGCCGTAGAACACGAGGGCGCTGAGAGTCGCGAATCCACTTGAAAGACTGACCCCGCCCACACGCACTGCTGCTGCGGACGCGTTAACGACTTCGCTCGTCACGGTGTTGTACGCCAGGACAGCATATCCGGCGTTGTCGCTTGCGGCGCGAATCGGCGCGACGTAGAACCCACTTGCGTTCCGATAGTTTGAACCGCCCGCGGAATACAAGTCGGTTCCAGTAGAGTTCAGGATAATCGAATTGGAGATCTGATTGCTGTACCCCGCGCTGGCGCCGATCGCAATACTGAACACACCCTGACTGAAGTTTGCCGCGTTGGTTCCGATGGCGATCGCGTTGCTGTTCTGGTTTGACCCGCCTGCGCTGGACCCGATGGCGATACTCTGCACACCCTGACTGAAGTTTGCCGCGTTGGTTCCTACGGCGATCGCGTTGCTGTTCTGGTTTGACCCGCCTGCGCTGGACCCGATGGCGATACTCTGCACACCCTGCGACACGTTTCCTGCGCCGCTTCCGAGCGCAACTGCGAACTGCCCCTGATAGTTCCAACCTGCCCCTGCTCCGAGTGCGACGGCATATGCCGCTTGGTTACAATACCCGGCAGTCATTCCGACTGCGGTGGATCGAAATCCCTGCGATGTGTTTCCTGCGTTCACACCCACTGCAACTGCAGCCTGCGATTGGTCGTACTGACCCGCCCACACACCGATGGCAACGGCGTTCCAATTCTGATTGAACGTGCCGGCGTTCGACCCGATGGCAATTGAGTTCGCGCGCTGATTGATCGACCCCGCGTTCGACCCGATTGCCACCTGCGCGTCCGGAAAGTTCGGGACGATGAAACTCGCGCTGAGCGTCACGCCTCCCAAAAAGTTCGAGGACGACGACAGGTTGTAGACGCCACCGCCCGTAATGACGAGCGAGCACAGATTGACAAACCCGTTCATGGACGTCATGAACGCCACCTGTCCCATCGATGGCGAAAACATGCCCGTGTAAAAGTCGTTGTAGAAACTCACGGCAGCGCCCTTCGCGTTGTTGACGGGGTTGTTTCCGTACGGAGTCGCAAGATTGGAAATCATGAATCCGGACATGTTGACGTTTGCGAGGGCGGGATACTTCGCCCAGTCCGAGACGGTAGTTGCGACGTACGGAACGCCGTTGATTGCGAACCCGTACGCAGTATTGCTGTTGCCGATATTTACATCACCTTGCAGGTATGTGTTGAGTTGGGGTACGAACCCAACGTTGGAATCCCACAGGTACGTGGGCACAAAAATATTGGACAAGAGCGCCATGTCCCTTGCCGACGCATAACTCGCGTCGATCGTCGACATTATTTGTACACCCGACAATGATTTAACTGCTTTCTTCGCATATATATAACCATGTCCGCACCGGCGTCCTTCACCCTCTTCCCGATCGATCCCTGCGAACAAGGTCTTTATTCGCTGTACAAGCAGAGCGTCGCGTCGTTCTGGACGCCCGAGGAGATTGATTTTTCAAAGGACGGCGCCGACTGGGACAAACTGACCACAAACGAACAGACATTCATCAAGCAAGTTTTGGCGTTCTTCGCAGGGTCGGACGGCATTGTGCAGGAAAACCTGGCGTCCCGCTTCCAGCGCGAGGTCAGCAGTCCCGTTCAAAAACTGTTCTATTCGTTCCAGAACGCAATCGAAGGAATCCACTCGGAGACTTATTCGCTCTTGATCGACAAGTACGTCCAGGACAAGGCGGAGCAGGCGAAATACTTTAACGCAATCGATACTATTCCGTGCATAAAGGAGAAGGCAGACTGGGCGCTGCGGTGGATTGACTCGGAAAAGACATTTTCGCACCGCCTCGTGGCGTTCGCGTGCGTCGAGGGCATCTTTTTTAGCGGCGCATTCTGTGCGATCTACTGGTTGAAGAAGCGCGGTCTCATGCCCGGTCTCACGTTTTCGAACGAACTCATTTCGCGGGACGAGGGACTGCACACGCTCTTTGCGGTGGAAATGTACAAACTTCAGGCGAAACTCTCGCACGAAGAGGTGCATGCCATCGTCAAAGACGCCGTCGCGATCGAAAAGGAGTTTATCTGCAACTCGCTGCCGTGCTCGCTGATGGGCATGAATTCGGCGCTGATGTCGCAGTACATCGAGTTCGTGTCGGACCGCCTGGCGGTGCAACTGGGCGCGCCCAAGATTTACGGGGCGCAGAACCCCTTCGACTTCATGGAGATGATTTCGATGGAGGGCAAGGGCAACTTCTTCGAGCGGCGCATTTCCGACTACTCGAAGGCGGGCGTGGGCGCAAAGGCAGAGGATATGGTTATTCGGACAGACCTCGAAGATTTTTAGGTACAGTAAAGAGCGTTTAAAGTCCGGGTAAGTTCTGGTTCGAACTAATAATACTAGATGGTCGAGTTCATCCACGGAGTCGTCGCTCTTCTCGCCGGTCTCATTCTCGTTCTGACTGCACTCGTTGGGTGGTTGTACCTCCAGCAGTCGCGCATGTCCCACGCCATCAACGCCCTCGCGGTCGCCGTGACCGCGCCCCCGCCGTCGTTCATGTACAGTAGTCAGATCCCGCCCGAGCATGAGGAGCAGCAGCAGGTCGTAGACGACCTCGACGACCGCCTGTCGGTGCACGACCTCGACGCTTCTGCGGACGCTTCTGCGGACGCCGCGCCGTCGGAGCATCTCCTGGAGCAGGTTGAGGACGTCGCTGCTGCGCCCGCGCCCGCGCCCGCGCTCGCACCGGCAGAGGCGTCGAGTGCCGACGACGACGTCGCGGGCAAGACGATCGCCCAACTGCGCGACATGCTTACAGCAAAGGGCATTCCTTTCAACAAGAGCGACAAGAAGAGCACGCTAGTTTCTCTCGTCCAAGTATCCGCGTAGATAACAAATGAAACTCGTGAGTTTCGACATTGGACTTCGAAACCTTGCTGTGTGCGTCATGGATGGCGCGAACCGCAAGGACTGTAAAATTCTGCACTGGGACGTGATTGACGTCATCGGCGAAAAGAACGGCGTGGACAAACCCACGTGCTTCAAGTGCAAAAAACCGGCGATGTGGGTACAGCAGGGTGGAAAGAGTTACGCGTGCTCGAAGCACTGCCCGAAGACTGCACAAACCACCAAAGCGTCGCTCACCAAAAAGTCGGCAGTCGAACTTTCGGAAATGGCGAAGGCGCAGGGCGTGTGCCGGGAAGAAGGTCGCAAGTACAAGAAACCCGAGTTGGTGAGTGCCATCCACGCAAAATTGACGGCGGGCGGGTGGACAAAGTTCAAAGGCAACGCGGGGAAGGGCGCAGGCGATTCGGTGCTGTCGATGGACAAGGACCTCGCTGCCGTTCTCGACCGGCGCGCGGACTGGTGGACGGGCGCAGATCTCGTCATTTTCGAAAACCAACCCAACCGCCGGATGTTTGCTGTCCAGGCGATGTTACACATGTACTTTGCCTGCAAAGGATTCCGGACGCGCGGGGTCTCGGCGATCCATAAACTGGACAATATTGTGACGGCAGGAGACGACAGTTCGACCTATCGTGGACGGAAAAAGACGGGCATCGCACACTGTGAACTTTTGTGCCCGCCGGAGAACCTGGAGTTCTTTCGAAAGCATCGTAAGAAGGATGACTTGGCCGATGCTCAACTTATGGGTTTGTACATTCTTGAACACATCGCACATTAAGATGCGTTCCAATTTTGAGAAGAGGATGCGTGAAACTGATAATGAGTGAAGTACCGGGCGCAGACCTTCTTATGAACTCGAGCATCATGTCGAGTAGCGGCGGAGGCAGCGGCAGCGGCGACACGAGCATGCCCGCCCTGGAGAGCGTGACCCTCGACTTTTCCACGGACGACCTCCCGACCTTCGGGAGCAGCAGTTCTTCCGCCCCCGCCGAGAAACCGCGCCTCGTGCCCTCTGCCGACGACGTCGGCGCCACGCGGTCGTGGGACGGCGTGGAGAACCTCAACGCAGAAGCGTACCTGAAACCCGTAAACGCGGGTCCGAAACTGTCGGACGACGCGATCGCCAAGCGCAAGTACGAGTTGCTGCGCAAGTTTGAGCGCCTGAACAAGATGGGCGTCCCGATCCGCAAGCGCTTCACGATGGACTCGCCGCTCGACGAGATGGAACTCGAACTCGAGTTTGTGCGCAAGGAGAAGGCGATGGACTCCACAATCAAGCAGTTCAGCGAATGGTTTATCACGGGCATGTCCGCGCTCGAGTGGGGGTCCAAGAATGTCAACATGATGAAGATGTTCGGACTGCAACTGGACGGTCTCTCGCAGTCCGCGCAGATGAATGTGGGGGAACTCGAGGAAGATTTCGAGGAGTTGTACGAGTTGTACGGCGACAAGATGCGGATGCACCCTCTCGTCCGCATCCCGATGCGCACGTGCTTCATGGTGTACATGGTTCACCTCACGAACCAGATGGCGATGAAGGCGCCGGTGCCGAACATCGAGGAGATCCTGCGGACGAACCCCGATATCGCGCGGCAGATGGCGGCGCAGGCGATGCAGACGCAGACGCAGCAGTTCCGCGCGCAGCAGCAGCAGCAGCAGCAGCAAGTCAGTGTCCCTACGTTCGCTGCTTCCGCCCCGCCGCCGCCTCCAGCAAACAACCCGCTCTCGGGTCTGATGTCGTTCTTGGGAGGGACGACGCAACCCCCGCCGCCGCAGCAGCAGCAGGTTAAGTCGATCCCCGCGAG
>Ga0209597_1002194_pt1 | contig 12494 bp, 13 predicted proteins | sample M_140625_MF_Meta_FD_187316 | JGI IMG/M metagenome (GOLD analysis project Ga0209597, IMG submission 187316) | Freshwater microbial communities from Lake Montjoie, Canada to study carbon cycling - M_140625_MF_MetaG (SPAdes) (version 2) | ecosystem: Environmental > Aquatic > Freshwater > Lake...
TTGCAATATAAAACTTATATTTTCCAAGATACTAAATTTAAGTGGACGAGATCGGGGATGATCCGACAACCCCCGGCTTGCAAAGCCGGTGCTCTCCCAATTGAGCTACCCGCCCGAAAGAAACTATATATATGAGTTATATTAATGTATGTTGTGAAGAATGTAAACTATTTTTTAATGCCCCATCAGGTGAAGTTAAAAGAGGCAATGGTAAATATTGTTCTCGTAATTGTTCCGCCGCAGCAATATCAAAAAAACATAAAAAACGTTATGAACAGCTTAATGTCCCAAATGTAGAATGTGCTTATTGTAATAAAATGTTTTACAAAAACGAAACCAAGAAAAAAATATCACGTTCTGGTCTATATTTCTGTTGCCGTGAACATAAAGATTTGGCACAACGTATTGGGTCAGGAATAGACGATATTAAACCATCACATTATACAGATTCGCCAACAAACTATCGTGAATATTATTTACGGAATGCATCAATATCCTCTTGTATGCGTTGCGGATACGCTAAATATCCATCGATATTACAAATACATCATATAGACAGAAATCGTAAAAACACTACAATGGAAAACTTAATTGTTCTATGCCCCAACTGCCACGAAGAAGATCATTTGATAAATAAAGATGGAAGGTACAGTATTAAATCCGCACCTTCCACCTAAGTTACACGCAACATTTTGTATTAAGTGATTAATACAAAAAGGATTATAAATATATCAAAATCAATTTTTACTAAGTAATCAACTTTTCATAAATTGGATAAATTTTCTTTATTGATATCTTGTTATAACTTATCAAATCACAAGATATAAGTTCTTTTCAAAGATCTTAATATTAAATATAACATAGAAAATTAAAATGTAAATCATTTATATTTTTCTAGAATTAAAGCTGCATGATAAGCTAAAAAAATTATTTCTTGTGAGAAGAATCTGCTTAAATCAAAAGCGATTTTTTCTTTTGTCATTCCAAAATGCATTCTTTGTCTAACCGCTTTAATGCATTCTTCTATTTCTTCTTGTGCTGTTTGCATTTTAAATAAATATTTTATGGAATCCATTTTTTAGATTCTTGAGAACTTATCTTAAAGTTATCCCAGAGAAATTTTCTAAATTTCTTTGCATAACGATGCTTAATTGAAGCAATAGTAGGTTTATGTCCGTCTTTTTTTTCATGACAAGAAACACAAAGAGGCTGAATATTATCTACAGTATTCATACCTCCGTTTTTTAATGAAATGATATGATCAAGAGTGATATTTTTTCTTCCTTTGGCATTGCACATACAACATGAAAAATTATTCTTTTCAAGAACACTATGCCAATCAGAAAAATAAATTTTTCCTAGATTTTTATTTCTTCTATTTCTTTTTCTTTTGTTATTTGCACGAATTCTTTTTCTTTCAGCAAAGAAACAGGAATTGCAAACCGTATCTCTAAATTTCTTTGAAGAACACCAATTAGTATGTAAAGCTTTTGAACATAACTTACATTTACCATGTGGGAAAAAGAAATTATCAATCTTCATTCTTACTATCGTCATAAGAGTTAAAAATTTCATCGGAATTGTTAGTAATAATTTCATTATAGGACTTCGCAGGATTTACAATACGCATAACACCGAAAGTATTATCATCAATAGTATAATAAGCCTTACGAATACCATAATTATACAGTACATGTTGACAAATATGGCACGGACGAGCCATTCCAACGCCACCAATCTTCTTAATGCGGGAAACAAAAATCTTAGTACCACGAAGATCAATCTTTCCACGAATCTTAAGAACAGCATCCATTTCAGCATGAGTACTTAGACAAAAATCTCTGCCATTGCCACGAGCAATGTCGGTATAATGTTCAACAAAAGCATTGGTATTATGCTTGTTATATCCGACACTAATAGGCTTACCTCCCTTTACAATGACTGCCGATAGATGGTAGTCAATATTGGAGTGATAAGAATGACTATTAGCGTAGGACGTTGCCATCTTCAAATACTTGTGCATATAAAGAATATAATATATTTTTTTGCGATTTTAAACCAATATAATTATAATTTTCATGCAGTTTTATAAACAAAAACCCATCCGGCTTTCGTCTTTTCCATGTGCCCTTTCAATATTTTTCTTATTGAAGTTAAATTTATTGATAATTCTTTTGCCGCTTGTCTTATTGCCATGTATTCGTATTTATTTTCCGGATTAGAAACATTCCAAGCAATAATCGGTGTACCTCTATTCTTTCTTGCTGATTGACGTAATGCATTGAGTCTTTTTTCTGATTTATTATATTTTAATAAATTTTGTCTTGTTTTTTCTGCGTGTTCTTCAGACAACTTCCTGCCTTTATATGGAGCAGATAAACCAATATGAGCATCTGCTATTTTTTTCTTTGTTTCTTCACTTAAAGGACCACGAACTTCGCCTACTCTTTTTAAACCTATCTCACGCATCTTTTTTATCATTTTTTCTCTAGTCTCTGGTTCAGACCATTGTGCCTTGGATGCTTGGGAATTTTTTTGAGATACTGCTTTTCTATGTTCTTCATTCTGCCATCTTTCCTTAGCCGCTTCAGACATTTTTCTTCTCGTTTCTTCTGGATCTTTACTCCAACAACCATCCCCTGTTGTTGCGTCTTTACGAAGATTATAACAAATATCATTTGATCCTTGATATGCATCAAGATATCTCTGTTCAACTAAAAGACGAGCACCTTTATCGCCTTCTATGACCTCAACAACTTCAAATACAAAAGCATCGGTGCCACACGTATTGAAATCAGCCTGTAAAAACTTGTTGTAATGCTTTCCAGCTTCTAAAGACTTTGCATGTTGTTTTGAACGTCTTTTAAACTCTTTTGCAGAACCGTAATATGTTCTACCATTTAGTTTATTAATAATTTTATATACCCCAGATTTAAGACTATTTCCTTCAAACTTAAATTCCATATGTTTAGCTACTTTCTAAAAGAATGTTTCTCTTATTAGTAAGTATGCATCAGAGGGGGCGTTTTGTCTAGCGATTCACCCAATCGAACTGCCGCCAAAACGGCGTATTCATATTTTGAGTTGTACTATTTGATTTAGTTCTAATTTGTTCATTATTTTGAAGAATACTAGAATTGCCTGGAATAATAGGAGGCATATGATCATTTTTTTGCCCCCATTTTCCATTTTGTTCCATAAATCCTGTTTTCTTTGACATTCCAAATAGCATTGATTTGGCAACTTCTAAAGAATCATAAGCAGTAACACCAGAGGCTTCATATAAAGTACAAGCAATTGCCATGGCGATTACCAAGTCATCATTGTAGCCTTTCATTGCTTGTGCTTTATTATTTTTCCAAATGAAAGTTTTTAATTCGTTAACAAAACGCATTGAATTAATTCTAATTTTTCTATTTCTTAAAACCCCTTCAAGTTTTGCCAGCATTTCTTCACGAGATTTTACATTTGTTGTGATTCCTGGCATTTCATCTCTAACTTCATCAGAAGTAGGAGTCATGAAAATATTTTTAGAAAATTTTTCAAAAAAAAGATTTTTATAGTTACTTTTTTTCAAATGTGTTGCTGTCATTAATCCAAATGAATTTAATTCTGGGCACAACAATGCTTGATTATATTTGAAACCAAGATCAATCATCAATTCAGCTAAGTCATCAGGAGGAATTTTTCCTTGGAATTCTGCTACTTGTTCATCAGCATTTGTATCAATGACTTGTATTGTACTAAAATCTCCTGCATCACCACGGGCTATATCTGCTGTAATGATATATTTGTGTTCGGGTTCTGCATATTTCCATATTAATACATTTCCAGATGGACCATAACTTGAAACAGGAGTTTTAGTATTAGCTTCTAATAAGTCTAATATTTCAGATTTTAAGAAAGCATCACCACTAGAATTGAACGAACAATTATGAACCACTAAACTATCTGCAATGAAACTATGGTCTTCTTCTACTTCAATATCGACAACAAAATTAACTTTATCATGTTCTACTTTAGACCAAATTGGAATTCCAACAATTTCTCCAGTTTGTTCAAGCAACTTTATTCTTGATGTTTTTTGTTCTATATTTTTTGTTCTTGGTTGAGATATTATTTCTGTAATATTTTTTAATTTTTTATACTTTAATCCATCTATTTCTAGATAAGATGGTTCATTATTAAAATGACCTATCCTGCCATAATGCCCAAAAGCTGTTAATAAAGTTCTAATTTGATATAACATTTTTTGAGATTTACAAACAACTTTTAATTTATTGCCAAAATTATTATTTAATACAGAATATTCATGATCACCATCACCAGCAAAATGTCCTGATATATATCCTCTGATAAATTTTTCACCAGATTCTAGTATTTTTGTCATATTGAGATGCTTATTTCTTGCATTCCCATCTATGACATATTGTTTATATAATGCAATAATATATTTATTACAAGTTAAGATTGTAAAACAATCACTATAATCTCTTTCTCTAACTGTATATTTTACATCAAGAGATGACAAATATTCTTCAATCCATTTACCTATTGTATTGCGTTCTTCGGATAGTTTTAATGCAATTTGCATTGTTTCTGTAATGGTTCCCTTTTTAGAACTGTTTTTAAAAACACAACCTTCTGCGGCTACCAATCCAATAAAATAACCTAAATTATAATCTGCTATTACATGTCTTTTATTTTTATATTTTTGATGCTTATAGCTAATTTTATTATTTTCTATAGAACTACTTTGACACAAAGCACTTAAATCCCAATTTATAGGATTACTATTTTCTATGTTTAGTTTTGGATGTAAAACACTAACGATACGTTTATTTGTTTTACTAGAAAATATATTTAATTCATCTATTGAATTAAATTCTGCATCAATTTTTTGTTCAATTAATTGATTTTTAAGATAAGTAAATTGATTATGATTTTTTGGTAAATGAAAATGATAATTATAAATTGGATGATTTCCAGTGATATATATTAGATTTTTTCTATTCCCAGGCTGAGAAACTTCAAATAGATTTTCATCAGTTTTAAGATTTCTTTTAGCAACATTATTAACTTTTTTATATCTACCTTTATGTGTTAAAACATAATCGCCAACAGCTATTTCAGAAGCTTTTTTACAGCCATCAATTGTTAAAATATTTGTATTGTCTCCAACACATAATAATTCTTGTGCTACGCCACGTTCACCTTTAGCTGGTAGAATTTCCGCTTTTTGTGATTCAAACCATTCTTCATTTCTTTCTGGATGAACTGTCCAAGGAAGCTCAATACGATAGAAGTTATTATTTCCTTGTCCTGCATATATATTTCCTGCACCATCCTCGCCTTCTTTTGCCCCAACCCAAATCTTATGGAACAGAGTTCCTACACCAGATGGAGAAGAGATTAGAATAGCAGAACCGCCAGTAGATAGGGTTGGCCAAAGACCTAACCATAAATCATCAATACCTTCAACGTGTGCAGCTTCGTCAATGATTAGTAAAGACAGAGCTTCAGAACGACCAGCATCGGTGCCTGTTGGAACAGCTTGAACTTTAGAACCATTAGAGAATTCAAGATAACGAACAGAACGGGCTTTAATCTGAGGCATGACAAGCCAATTAGGAAGACTGTCATACATTCCATTTACCTTTTTAATGAAATTTTTTGCAACTTCAAGACGGGTAGCGATAACAAGAACATTTTTTTCTTTTTGAAACAAAGCCATCCAAAGAGAATACGCTGCTGAAAGGGTTGATAGCCCTAACTGACGACTTTTATTTGTTATAACGAAACGATGTGATTGAAATGCTTTTAAGCAACGATCTTGATAAGGGAATGTTTTAAATGGAAGTTGCCCTTTTGTCGGATGAGAAATTTTTACATATTTTGAAATAAAATAAGATGCATCACTACCACATTTTACTATTTCTTTTATCTGATCTGCACGAGAAGGAACAACACCAGAAGTTGTAGGTTTTTTTATTCTTGGCATTATATCAATCTTCTACTTCAACAAATACTCCAACACGATATAGTGCTCTTTTTATTGGATTATACATAGAATAACTTACGAATTCAAAAGAATCATTAAAAGATTCATCAATAATTCTACATTTAATAGTATCATTGAAACTTTCTTTATATTGATTTTCTAATTCTTCTAAAGCACCTTTAATCATAGAAATAGCTTCTGTTTCCCAGCGTTTTCTAGCTTCTCTCATTATTGTTTCTGAGGGAAATGAAACAGTTGTAATGAATAAAACTTTTAACATTTCATCATCAAGAATTTCGAATTTTAATGATTGAGTACCAAGTCTTAAAGGATCTGGACCAGTGTGCCGGAAAGAATTATTTAATACTTTTGAAAGATTGAGAAATTTTTTATAGTTTTTTACAAGCATAATATACCATCACTTAAAATTAATTATTGTTTTTGATGCAATATCTCTAACAATTATATATTCAAGCCATTCTTCTGTTTCTTTATTTGGCATTAAACCATTAGCAATATTGCAATTTTTATTTTTAGACCATGAATTTTCGCAATAATGGCAAACTCCTATTTTTCTAAAAGAAATAGAGTCTTCCATTGTTTTCATAGGATATTCGCATAGTTTGCAAAATAATGGAACTATTGTAGAAACATCCATAGGTTTAACTACAATTACTTTTCCATTTTCTAAACTAACAATTTCTTTTGCCATGATATTATTATAAAAGAAAAAGCCCCGTGTTTCCACGGGGCTTTTAATTTTTAGCAATTATTTTTTTTCAGCTATATGTACTCAATCTATCTACCACATCAGCAACCTTATCATCTACATGTGAGAAGTTACCATCTACATAAGCATATGACAGAATATCTCCTAAGTCACTTTTCATGCTCAATGGAATCATATATGATAGATCATTTAGAATCCTAGTCGCCATCGTCCAATTTTCATCTGAAAATCCTAGCTTAACTGTATCTGAATACAGACCAATTAGTCTCAGAACTTCACGACTAGGACCAACATTGGAGGTTCGCTTCTTTTTATTTGCCATTTTATATCTACTTGTTAAAGGGTTATTGTTTATCAGGAACACTTAAAAGATACTATATGATAATTAAAAATTAAACTTCAAAAGCATCAATTGAAAAGTTTTCATATTCAACTTCAATTTTTATTTTGTTCCAATCGGTTTCTTCTTCACCATTTTGTTCATAAGACACTACTCCAAAATCAATTCCTATAATTTTTGGATTGATAAAATTCCATGTAGTGCTTACTTCACCTTCACTATCAATGAAAAGTAATTTTAATTTTTTAATACCATTTTTTGCTGCATTCAAAATTTTCTTTGGTTGATTTTCTGGTTTATTAACAAAGAACAATTCAAATCCAATTGTACTTTTTTCTTTTAATTTCTGTTGAGTAAAAAGCATCTTTGGCAATGCAAATGAATTTACTGCATAAGCATCAAATGCATCCGTTTCAACAATGAATCTATTGGTGCAAATATCAACTTCTATTTGTTGTGATTGTTCTGGCTCTTTTTCTACCACTTTTGGTGGTTCTTGTACTGTGATTTTTCTAGGAATTTTTTTTGGTTTTGGACTATTATCGGTTTGCTTTTTCATTTATGCCTCTATGTGTGATTCTATATCATCATTTTTAATATCAATTAACATGTCTACCATTTCTTTTATTTCTTGAATATGGGTAATTAATAAAACAGTTTTAAAATTTTCTTTTAGAGCTGACATCAGCCCGCTGATTTTCTGTATATGTTCTTTATCAAGAGTTCCCCATCCTTCATCTACAATAAAAATATTAGGACGTGGCAAGCTGGAAATGTTAATTAAAGCTATACGAAGAGCCAAAGAACAAATCATCTTTTCCATACCAGAAGCCAATTCTATAACTCTTTTTGAATGATTATCTTCAATAAAAACATCCATTATATTGCTATTAACATCAGTTTCAAGATAAATTTTAAAATCAATAAATCCGTTAAGCACTTTATCAATTTCAGAATTAATAGCTGGTAACTGTGATTTTAGTACCATCGCTGGAATGCCGTTTTTATTAAAAGCGTTTAAAATGCTATCAAACAATTTCAATTGTTCTATGTGTTTTTTACCTTCTTCATAATCTAAAGTGTTCTTATTTAAGATATCTGTTTTAGAGCCAAGTTTAAACAATGAAGTTTTAATAATTGATTCAGAACTTTTTATTTGTTCTTCTAATGAATTTATTTTTTGTTTTTTGTCTTCAATTTCTTTTTCAATAAGAAAAGAATCTTTATCAATTGATTCTAGATATTTCTTTTCAGCTAAATCATATTTTTCATTTATAAAATTTAGTTTTTCAACAATAAAATTTTTTCTTAAATCGATATTGTCTTTTTCTTTTTGTAAAGTTATATGTTCTTTCTGCAAAGATTCATATTCTTTAATTTTATCAGTAATTTTCAATGCAATAAATTGTTCAAACTGTTCTTTTATTGAATTTGTCAAATCAAATATTTGATTAACTTTTATCATTTGTTCTTGAAGATTTTTTTTATCTTCATGTGAATCTTTTATGAAATGACAAGAAGGAAAAGAATCCCCACATGGAACAATCTCTAATTTTTTAACTGATTTTTCTTGATTTTCAAGAATTATTTTTTCTTTTTCATATGTCGATTTAGTTTGCATCAAAGAAATTTTGATTTGTTCAAATTTATTTTGTTTTTCTTGATACGTTTGAATATCAATAGTCTGAATTTTATTTTCAATCTCTTTTATTTTATCAGAAATTAAATTGATATTCAATAAACAATCGCTTTTTGAAAAAAGTAGTTTTTCTTTTTCTAATTTAAGGGAATCAAAATCTTTCTTATTTTCTAGAAAATTGATTTGTTTTGTTTGCTGTTGGTTATTTCTAAGCCAAAAAATATTTTCTTCTAATTCTGATTTAAATTCTTTAATTTTCTTCTCTTCATTCGCAATACTATATTCTAACAAATCAATTTCTTGTCTTGTCATATTCATGACTTCAACCCAATTGACAGATTGATAACTTTTTGTTTTTTCATTTATAATTTGATAATCATCTTTTGCATAAACATAAAGTTTCTCAAAAATATCAAGATTTAAAAATTTTGTAAGAATATTTTTTCTTTTAGTCGCACCTTCGTTGATAAACTTATTTGAATCTCCCTGAGACGAAAATGCTGTCATTAAGAAATCATCTGATGTACCAATTAATTTTCTTATCTCTTTATCTGTATCATCTCTAGAAATAGAATTCATTTCAACAAGTGAACCATCTAAATTTTTTCTATATAAATTCAAAGAAGAAGTGGTTTTATCGTCATCTTTCTTTTTAGATGATGAACGAACAGTTTGTCTTTGTAAAAGATATTCATCACCAGCAACAGTAAATGAAATATCAACTGAACATTGTTTTTTATTCTTATTGATAATATAAGCACCCTTTAATGGTCCTCTGTCTGTTGTATTATACAGACCATACATTAAAGAACCAACCAAAGAACTCTTTCCAGATTTATTTGGACCAAATACGCCAACAATCCCATCTAATTTTGAAAAATCAATAGAATTGTTTTCTCCATAGCGGAAAATATTATCGAATTTCATATTTTTTATTGCCCAAGAAACATTTCTTTGTGTTAATTCAGGCTCTTGATAATTCAATTTATTAAGATAATCTTTTATGGTTTTTTCTGCAAAATCTATCTGTTCTTGAGATAAAATAATACTGTCTGTGTGTGCCTCTATGTATTGTTTATATAAATCAAACAATCCTTGAAAATTTGATTTAAGATCAGTCTTAGACAATGAAGTTCCTTTTGCAATATCAATTGTATCCATTTTTGATACAAAATCAAATTTAAAAGTTACTTCTTCAGCCCCTCGACGTTCTTTTAAATCTGCTATTAATTGTCTAGTTTCAACTTGAGAAATAGCTTGTGATGAACTTATTCTATAACGTGTTCCTGGTAAAAATGCTTTTTCACCTCTTTGTATTTCTACAGCTTTGATTGTGTCAAATACGTTTCCAAGCCAAGGAATGGTAATAAATGGAGCTTTATTTTCTAATTCAATAAAGTTTACATCCCAGTTATTTCTATCCTTCAGTTCCCAAACCAAAAAACCTTTTCTTTCATTTTCACCAAAATTTTGTTGAATTAATGAACCAGGATATGCTACCCAAGGTTTCAATTCTTCTTTTTCGGTCATTCTTTTTGAAAGATATTGATTTTTATGAATATCTCCAAGAAGTAAAAAATCCATATTTTTAAAATATGACAATTCTTTTTCTCCATGTGCCAGTACATGTTCTAAATCGGTTTCTGATCCAGAAATACAGCCATGAAATAATCCAAGATTTATATATGAATTATCAGTTTTTAAGTTATCCCAATTTGTTTCATCAAATGGAGAATAAACGTGTACTAAAAATTTATTTGAATCTTTTACATTAGGGACAATTTTATTTAAAGTGAAAGACTCTGTTTTTTTACAAAGAAAAGCATTTGGCAAAGATAATGCTTCAAATATAGGAGTAATAACATCTTGTCTTTCAAGATTAGTTAAATTGCCATCATGATTTCCAAGAATGGTTATTGATGGTGCAATTAAACTTATTTCTTTAAACATCCAAGATAATTTTTGGATTATCTCTGGAGTTATTCCATTGGTTTTTGTATGGAATGTGTCTCCAGTATTGATGATTAGATCTGGCTTGATATCTTCACGAAGAATTTTAAAAAGTCTTGTAAAACTATCTGTATATTCTTCATGTCTGGAAATACCTCGCCAGTGAACATCGGATATTTGGCAAATTTTCATTAAATAATCCTTGCTATTTTGCTTCTTAAAGAAGTTTCTATATTAAAAATGGTAGCAGATTTGATTTGAGAAATAAACTCCTCTTCAGTCATTTCTCCAACATCGCTATATTTTTGGGGTATTGTTATGGTTTGAATAGGAATATCCCATGAGAATAAATCTTTTGCAATTTTATCTTGTTTCTTTATTGCATCCGGATCTAATGCTAGAATTATCGGGGTTTTATTTCTTACTATTTTATGAAAAAGTTTATAGTTATGATTTAAATCTGAGCCTAGTAAACAAGTAGAATTATCTGTACACTTTACAAGATCAAATGGACCTTCTACAATGACAAGAGGTTTTTTCCAATTGATATTAATTTCATTAAATATAATTTCTTCTCTTTTAACTGGAGGATTTACGTATTTAGGCTTTATCTTTGGATTTATTGCTCTTGCTGTAAAATAATTTAAATTACCTTCTTCATCAAAAGATGGCATTATTATTCTATTGATATAATTTTCTTCGCTACTAAATCCAAATTTCCAATACCATAGATCTTTATCTAGGTTTACTTTACCTAAGCCTCTAAATTTTAAGTATTTTATATATTTTTTAACGTTTGGATTGTTTCGATCAGCAGTTGCTAATAGTTCAAAATCATTTGGAAGAACAATTTTACTTTCTTCTACGATTGTATTTTTATTTTCAAAATCTAATTGTTCACTTTGTAGGAAATTTTTTACATATTCATCTATATGTTCTTTACCATACCTAGTCAAAATATCCAATAAATTTTTAGCTTTATAATTGCAAACCCAACAATGCAATAAACAATTATCTGTTCTGATAACTAATTTTCTTTTTCTATAATCTGTTTGTTTTTTTGCTTGACATATTGGGCAAACAACGGAAATATTATTGCCTTGATTTGAAAGAGTACCTTCTCCAAAAATTTTTTGAAGAAAATCAATAAATTGACCTTGAGTATGCATTTTATTTTTTTCGAATATTTGCTGGGGTTGTTTCTAGGATAACAATTTTTCCACTTGAATTTTTACCATAATCATTATATTTTGACCAAACAAACCAAGCGTATTCAATACTATCTGTTTTGCCACCAGTAAAAGATGGTCTATTAGGAATAACATATATGTCTGGCATATGCTCTCTAAGGTAATCAGAGCGTTCCTGTGAGCCTAGAAAGTTCAAACGTAACAACATACAAACGTACTCCGGTTCAAGCTCTATTGCCTTTTTAATGAATTCCAAGGCATGATTAAATGGAGGATTTGTAATAATGACATTAGGATGTTTTATAAATGAATTATCAACTTTAAAAAAGTCACTAATAAGATATTTTTCTTGTGATAATCTCTTTTTTATATCTTCTTCAAAAGATTCTTGTATTTCAACTGCTGTCCAATTTGGAAGTGTTTGATTTCTTGTAGAATAAAAATTATTTACAGCATCTAAAATAGAACAATTTCCAACGCATGGCTCAAGCCAAAAACTATTTGCTGTTCTTAAATTAATTTTTTCTAAGAATCTTGTAGTACACCAATGAGGTGTTGGGTAATAATCTAATGCAGGGTTTTTCTTTTTTCTTTTAGTAGATGACATATTATGCTAACAGCCTTCCTCCAGCTACAATTACGAA
>Ga0209597_1002196_pt1 | contig 12488 bp, 13 predicted proteins | sample M_140625_MF_Meta_FD_187316 | JGI IMG/M metagenome (GOLD analysis project Ga0209597, IMG submission 187316) | Freshwater microbial communities from Lake Montjoie, Canada to study carbon cycling - M_140625_MF_MetaG (SPAdes) (version 2) | ecosystem: Environmental > Aquatic > Freshwater > Lake...
AGTTTGAGAGTAGTTCTTGGACGCGAGGAATACGCGTAGAACCACCTACAAGCACGATTTCGTGAATATCACCCTTCGACATCTTTGCGTCTTTTAGAAGCCTGTCAAGCGGTTCGAGCGTTCTCGTAAATACCTTGTCGGCGAGTTGCTCGAACTTCGCACGTGTTATAGTCGTGCTATAATCCACACCGTCAAGCAATGATTCAACCTCAATGGAAGTCGTAGTCGATGACGAAAGCGTCTTCTTCGCCTTCTCTGCTGCAATATTGAGACGCTTCAAAGCACGAGCATTCTCTCGCACATCCTTCTTCATCCTCTTCTGGATATCCTCACACAACCATTCGACAATCAGATTGTCGATATCCGAACCGCCCAAATGCGTATCCCCACCTGTCGCCTTCACTTCGAAGATACCACCGTCAAGAGTTAAAATAGATACATCGTGTGTTCCCAAACACGATATTATTACCATAATAGCATTTAACTATTATTTCTCATACTTTCGCACAAGTTTAGACTATATCTTATTAGATTTGCTGCTTAATTGTTTTTAATGTATTCACCCAAACGTCAGGCGTTATTAAATAATATTCTTTATATATCCCTTTTTTGATTGCTTCTTTCACGGCATTGATTTTCGCATCATTCTTACCTGACTTGATGTTGTGATTATCCTTGATTTCTATCAATAAGTCGTTTATTCTAAAATCAACCTTGTATTTCCGTTCGATACAGGGTATCGTAGGACCATTCTTCACAATGATAGAATTGTTATTACACCAGTTGATAAAATTGAGTTCCAATTTAGATTGATATAAAATACTGTCATTCACGCAATTCTTAGTGGTTCGTATCTTAAACGTCTTATTACACAACGTACAAGAGGAACACAGTATTTTATGACAATTCTTAAACTTTTCTAATGTCTTTGCTCTCCAATCATTACCGCAATTCTCACATCGCAATATCGGTTGGTTCGCTTTGATGATTAGGTCATTCGCTTTGTCATAGAATACACTCGAAAATAGCATCTGGTTGTTTGTTTTAAAAACAGCCCAGTATTCTAAATCCTCAATCTTATATTTTCCATTTTGGAGACTTATTATATTTTTAGAAACCCTCTTATAATCTTCATCGGTTAAATGATACGAATAGTAAGTATCTTTGAAATCATCATCATACTCGTCAAATAACACATCACTCTCCGTCTTCTGTTCTCTTAATGACAAAGGCAATATCGGTATCTGTTTCACTTCATCCTTATTCACGCATAGACTACATCGATAAGAACACTTGTTTATCTTTCTTAAAAACTGTGTTGTTCCTACAATATGATTTGCTTCGCACGTTATACACTTGTATTTAAAGTTCAATGTATCCTTCTTTGAAACGTGCTTGTCATTGAGTGTGATGTGATAGATGCTATTCTTCTTCGACGAATATTTATTACAAGAGAAGTCTAATCGAATGCTTTTTATTTCTATTGGGATATTATCTTTTGTTATTTCTGTGATATTATTTATTATTTTTTGCCTTTCTTCCATCTCGTGGTATTCTATAACGTTTTGTGTTTATACATTACAATTATCAATTTTTCAAATCTAACACTGGCATTCGTGGAGATTTCTGGTAGTTGTTAAAATACCTTACTTTCTCTAGTCGTTGAACCGTATTGTTATCACTAACAATCTTGGCTGCTGATTGTCCATTTCGTAATAATCTAATCTGAAATATTAGTATTATTAGTCATCCATATCTTTTTCAAACCTTCGCATTTATGCTCACGCATTCCGCTGTGGTAGATATGGTTTTAGGAGTTTCCAGCAATTAACCAGTTTCCGTCCATCGCATTATCATTAACATTCATTAACAAGCGATAGCCGTACGGGCATACTCCGTAGGTAGCAGAACTTTACCACCGCAATCAAAAACTAAAATATTCCTCTCTTGCTTATCCCCAGTCTTATCGAGTCCATACGCAATTGCCGCTGCCGTCGGCTCGTTGATGATACGCAATACTTCGAGTCCCGCAATTGCTCCCGCATCCTTCGTCGCTTGTCTCTGTGAGTCATTGAAATACGCGGGAACAGTGATAACCACCTTTTTAAGCGGATGCCCGAGGAACGATTCCGTAGTCTCTTTCAACCTCTGGATAACCATTGCGGAAATCTCCTCAGGATGAAATTGCTTGTCCTCGTTCTTGTATCGAACATTTACCAACGGCTTATTGTTGCTATCGCCCGTAACATTAAACGACCACAGTTTAATATCTTCTTGGACGACTGCGTCGCTAAACTTTCTGCCAATCAGTCGCTTCGCATCATAGACGGTATTCTTAGGATTCATAGTCGATTGATTCTTCGCAGCGTCTCCCACAAGTTTCTCTTCATCCGAAAAAGAAACATACGAAGGGATAATGCGAGAACCAGTTTGCCCGTCAGGGATAATCTCGACTCTATCATTCATCCATACGGCAGCACAACTTGTCGTTGTTCCAATGTCAAAACCTGCCGCAATCTCATCTGTATTCACCATTTCTTGATATTTCTCTATGGTTATATATTCACACAAAATCTTTATATATTTTTAGTATTGTATTGTATTGTGTATGCTATAAAAATATAAAATAATATATATAGTAAATATAAGATTATATGGATACGGATATGAGTTCGAGTTCAACGAGTTCGAGTTCAATCGATTTAAATAACAGTTTTAAATATGACAAGGTTGTTATCAATCTAAACAATCACAATTGCCTAACGATTAATCCAAACGAAACCAGTTTTCACGTTAATTTAGTAGAACCCATAAAGAACATAGTTTATATTAAAATACTAAAAGCATCCATTATAACGACAAATGCTATGAAAAATAACCCATTATTATATATAAGATACGACCCAATCTATATCTCTATCAATGATTATGACAGGTCACAATCCTATTTAAACAATAATGGCGAGTTTGATGTCGTTAAATATTTTGATATGATACCATACTCAAACGACACGTTCTCTGATATATCAAATAGCCACGTATCCTTCGACTGGACGGATTCGTCTGTGTATATTCTAAATCCTCCTGAGCCAAATCTAAAAAGACTAAATATCGTATTCAGGGACAAGTATTTTCGTCCATTGAACACGTCCATATTAACCCATTTCAATCTCTCAATCTGCTTATATTATATTAAAAACAGGGCATAAATCTATATAAAAAGATATTAACACTATTAAAATAATAAACAACAAAGCAACGCTAAAATGAAATTAAACGTCGTCAATAACTTTAAAGCGATTTATTATAATACGCTCACCAACTTCTATCTATACTTTAATACGTTCGTTCCGTATTATGACGATGTGATTCTAACGCTATCGATAACCTCGTTTAAAAATATCATAAAGAGCAGTAAAATCAAGTTGAAAGAAAACAGATTGTTGCAACTAATCTATTCACTGGACGACAAAGATAACATCGTAGTCGATGACGATGGCTTTGTATTTGTCGATTATTACATCAAAGAAGCAGCAGAAGCCGTAGCGGAAGCCGTAGCGGAAGCCGTAGCGGAAGCAACGGACACAGATGATGACATTAACAATGAAGTCGTAGCAGACACTTGCGATACCATAGCGGACACCATAGCAGATACCGTAGCAGACACCGTAGCGGACACCATAGCAGATACCGTAGCAGATACCGTAGCGGATACCGTAGCAGACACCGTAGCAGACACCGTATCAGACACCGTAGCAGACACCGTAGCAGACACCGTAGCAGACACCGTAGCAGACACCGTAGCAGACACCGTAGCGGATACCGTAGCGGATACTTGCGACACTGAATGTTATAACAGTATTGAAAAAAAGAATAATTAAAATATCAATAGAAGCATTAGGTGATGTATTTCAAGGTTAGTTTCTTTCGCCATACATCTTTAACAAAATCGCCATAGTTAATTGTGCCGTAGCAATTGCTTTTAAATCTTTTTAGTATATCATTATTGATAGTATTTTTAATATAACTTTCAAACTCATTAATATAGTATAGTTTTTCCACCGATATTAGCGTATTGCTTGTGTAGATTGTGTAGTAGATATACGTGACATATAAGTAAAATAGTATCGTATCCAAACTTCCGAGCGTATAAGAGTTGCGCTTACTCTCTTGTATAGAGAGACAATCGTTTTTGACATTTATAATATTTATTAAATTAAATATTGTATTATCCTCTGTGTTTATAAGTTTGATATCATAGTGAGTGTATAAGATTTCATCCTTGTCAATGAAATTGTTGCTATCGATGCGATGTTTCGATAAAGCACAATCCCTAATAATCTTTATGATATCATTCTTGGTTTGTTCGTAGTCCGTCGATAATATCGTGATATATTTAGAAGCCTCGTTTATTCTTCCGCAACAATTACCCTTCAACCCCTTATATAGTTTAAGGGCAAAACTATCGATTATCGGGTTCTTGGCTTTTTTAATGTAATTCAAAATATTATTTACCAATCCCTTATATAGTGGCGGTATTTTAACACATTCGTATTGGACGGTGGAGATTGCCGTCGGATATACCTTATTTAAGAGTTGTTGCCGTTCATATAGTTTTTCCCATCGCCATCCCGATTGCTCGGGACGAGCCAGTTCCTTATATAGGTTTCTCTTGATGATTGGCAACGGTATTATGTTATATTTCTCTTTGTAATATTTCAAACTCTTATTCTCCTTCTTGCTATACTTTAAAATATTGTCATAGAGGTTTGATTTCAAAATGCTGATATCGAAGATTTGCTTACCATATACAAATACACGATACGTCCCCTGATGTTTTGCCTTCTTGATTTTAATATAGGTATATCCCTTGCTTTTAATAATCTTCGAAAGTTCGATTGAGTCATTTATCGGGTCTTTTGACAAGCAATCGAAGTCGTTGATTGTATAATCTTTGTAAAATCGAAGATGCTTAGGTAAAATAGCGTTGATTACAAAACCACCATATATTATCAACTTCTTTTTTATAATAAACTTTGAGATTAATTTGATAACGGCATTGTATTCGTTATATGCGGTCTTTAACTTTTTCATCTCGATTTCTCGAATGATTTTGTCTATCTTATGTTCCGAGTTTGTGGTTGTATTCATAGCCTCTTAATATTATAGAAGTTAAAAAAATGAAATGTAAATCTTTGTAAGTCTATCTCTATGCCTTCTTCGCCTTTCTCGCTTTCGCTGCCTTCTTGGGCTTAGCCTTTTGATATTGAAGGTTGTTGTTTAGGCTCTTGCGGTCAATATAAACCTTCTTGCCGTGCTTGTTTATTATAAACTTGCCATCCTTGGGTCCCGTATATACTTTGACATTTCCTGCTTGTTGCTGTTGTTGCTGGAACTGCTGTTGTTGCTGTTGTTGTTGCTGTTGTTGTTGCTGTTGTTGCTGTTGCTGTTGCTGTTGTTGCTGTTGGAGTTGTTGGAGTTGCTGTTGTTGGAGTTGTTGGAGTTGTTGGAGTTGTTGGAGTTGTTGCCTTTGCTGTTTCGTTATTCCTCCTCCTTGTTGCTGTAATCGCTGAACTAACTGTGCTGTCATTGCTTGTAGTGAAGTCATATATCAAATATCCTATTATATACGAAGATATTTTTTTGTAAAAAATGACAAATCGACATAGGAATCTCAGTTCAATGCTTCTTACGAATCTCATTTCAAATCTCAGTTTGGATATTTTAATCTATCTATCCACAAATCTCTATATAAATACGTTAAGCAACCTTATATTACACGGCAAATACACGTATAGTAATAGGTATGCCTTCTTGAAAAACAACGTCCATTTCAACCATCTCTATAATTATTTGCGATTCGATGCCTCGTTCTATCACATCGTATTCTTTCACAATACACTTCCCGATATAAAACGCACCTATAATCACAAGGAATTATATACGATTACAAACATCATCTCGTATAACGTTGTATATAATGCGTTGCCAAAGGATGTCGCAGAATTATATTTGCTAACGATTTATACGAGAGCGAAGCACGACAATCTTAATTTTAACGTTGATAACGTATTGAAACGCAACTATAAAAATACGCGGTTAAAGTTGTGTTGTAAGATATTCAGGCTTATTTTTAACTATGAATGGGAACACTTGAATATCAATCTCTATGATTTATTCTCCATCATCGACTGCGTCGTATATAAAAAATATAATGAATTATACATCACTCTGTATCACCTGAAAATACATAAATCGCTAATGCCCTTGAAAACCTTCTTTATGCTTTTACATTACAAGGATGATGTAGATGGCATCTCTGGGACGCAAACAGACGCAGATATATTCTGCTTCGCCATCATCTATATCCTATATCATTATATCGAACATATACATCACTATATAAAGGATAGCGAGTTTTCACGATTGATACCTGCGATTATCGAGAAATGCGGAGAAATTAAACGTGGCATACGCGACAACAAGAGATTGCCAAGTAATTTACAAGTAATGTTTTTGAAAAAAATAAATAACGTTTATGATATATTCTAATTCGTATCTTCGTATTCGTAATATTCGAACTTTGGCATTATACTTCCTACCTGCGTGTTTTCGGCGGCTTCTCGTAAATCCGTGCCAGATGAATTCAAAAATATCGGTTGAACGATTTGCTTCGTACCGTAAGAACATACATTGGGACGTGGTAATCCCTGTTCGCCCCTGTAATGATACTTATAATCTATCGGGTTATATATCCTCATTGGTTGCTCTGATGCTTCGGTGTCTTCATATTCCCCTGTGTCTTCGTATTGCGTATTGTCATATTGCGTATTGTCATTGCCGTATTGACTATTATAATTGTCCTTATATTCCTTATAGTCTTGGTCATACGCCCCCCCTTGTTTAGTGGATGTTCCCGAAGCAGTCGTAGGAGTCGAAGGAGTCGTAGCGGTCGTAGCAGTCGTAGCGGTCGTAGCAGTCCCTGACGTTCCTGATGTGCCAGAAGCAGTCGAAGCAGTTCCTGACGTTCCTGACGTTCCCGAAGCGGTCGTAGTAGTCCCTGACGTTCCTGATGTGCCAGAAGCAGTCGAAGCAGTCGAAGCAGTCGAAGCAGTCGAAGCAGTCGTAGCAGTCGTAGCACCCGAAGCAGTCCCTGACGTCCCTGACATAGCATTCACAATATTCGCAACATCTCTTACCACATTTGTATTACTAATATTCGCACCGCTTGATACCGCGGATATACCACTTCCAAGGGTTGCGATATTACCTATATTACCTATCGTTGCTGCGTTATTCGTAATAGTAGATATTGCTTCGCTATTTTTATTATTTATACTATTCAATATATTCTGATTAGCCAATTGCTGTTGTTGCTGTTGGGTAGCCTGTTGTTGCTGTTGGGTAGCCAATTGCTGTTGTTGCTGTTGCGTAGCCTGTTGTTGTTGAGGAGGTCGCTGTTGAGGAGGTCGTTTTGAAAAAGGCATACTTGTTTTTTTATCATCATTCACCATAATATTAATGTTAAAGACATTGTCGCTGTTTCGGACAATGTCAGAGATATGCTTACCTGTTCCCATATTGATATTCGAACTGTTTATATCGCTCTGGTTATTGTTATACAAGGCAATCGGGGTTTGAAGTGCCTTTCTCTTCAATATATCTTGTCTCTTCAATTCGTTTGCGATTAAACGAAGTTCCGATAATAGGAATGTCTCATTAAATACATCTAATATTTTTTTATCAGATACTATATATTCTGTTCGCACTCTATTTTCGAACGCCATATATTTATCGTGCATCAACATCGCTTTAAACAAGTAATCATTGAATTGAAAATGGATATAGCATTTGATTAAAACATCCAATACACGCGTATTTGTTAAGATGGTGTTGTGCTGGTCTTTGTAGTAGGTTTTTAATTTGTCTGCCAACTGCCCCTTCGATATGTTTGTGATTAACTCGGGTTTTATATCATTACTTTGCATATTTGTGATGATTTTGTATTCCGTCGAGTTGTATATTCTTAATTTTAATAGTTCCTCATCAATGTCATTTTCGTAAAAGTCCTGTAAGTTCCTGTTTAACTCTTTGTCGGTCGGTTGTCTATCGAGCGTGTTCTTATACACGTTTATAATCGTATATTGATTCATATTATTTTTTGAGATTGCTGCGGGGTCTTCTTTATAATTCTTGATTGTATAGGGGAGAAACTCATCTCCGATAGGGTCGCTAATAGACGAGTATTTATCATAGACGCCATTCCTATAATTCTCCGTTTGTAAGTTTAGACTCTCTTCTTGCTTCGTAGTCGTTAAGGGACTCTTCTTTTCATAAAAGTCGGTTCTTCTCGCTTCCAAGAGCCTTTCGTAGGTTGTTTTGATGTCGCCGTTAGCATTGGTATTGGCATTGGCGTTGGCATTCTCAAAGTCCTCGATACTATAAATGCCCTTGATGTAATCGCCTAAATAGACTACAAGAAGTATCACAATGGTTGTTAGAATCGATATTATTATATAATTTTTCATAACGTCTCTTTATAAGATATGGATAAAAATATGTGGGTAATAAATATCATATAAGATTTTATCGCATATTTATATTAAAAATATAAATGGATTTCAAATACGGGTATGGGAAGCCCTCGAAGAAGAGGAAGATTACTGGCAACGACGAAGAAGAGGCGGAGGAGACAGAGGTACAAGATAAGAACATCTACATCATCAATAATCACATTTATTTCTGTGCGGATATAACGCCGAAGTCTGCGTTTTCGCTTTGTAAATATTTGCGAAGTCTCGAAATCAAGTTGAAAATGGATGCGGTGTGTTCGTCGTCCTGTCATCCGCCCGAGATATATCTACATATCACCACGAATGGCGGATGTATCTGCTCGGCGTTTTCTATCATCGACTGCTTTAAAAGCCTCAGTATTCCTGTGAATACGGTTATCGACGCTAACGTATCCTCTGCAGGAACGATTATCAGTATTCACGGTGCGAAGCGATACATTTGTGGCAATTCGTATGTTCTCATTCACGAATTACGCTCGGGTTGCTGGGGTAAGTTAGCGTATATCGACGATACCTATAAGAATTGCCTTAAAATACAAGAGCATATCAATAAGATTTACTTGGAGAAAACGAAATTGACAAAGAAGCAATTGAAGGAACTTCTCGTGAAAGATTTGGAACTAAATGCGGATGAGTGTATCCGTATGGGAATTGCGGACGAGATTTACATAACGAAACAATGACGTAGTAGCGACGCCGCGACGGAACGGATGTTTAGGAGTTGCTTATAATTTAATTCTTTTTATATATTAGATTACTATAACCTGATGAGCAAAGTATTTTTTGATGATATCTATATTTATATGGCAATGATGACACTGCTATTGTCCTATTCGATTATCAGTTCGCTTTATATATTACTAAATGACGATTACAATATCATACTTCGTATCTTTGTAATCTTTGTGATTGCAGTTGCCTTCTTTCTGGCGATGAAGAAAGAGACTTTCTTGCCATTCTTAGGCTTAACTGTTTTACCAAGCCCTTTGATTGTGAATGAAAAAATACCTGCGGGTGCTAACCTTTCTTACACGATTGATATGAACGGATATCCAAACGATACTATGGTGGTTTATTGGGCTGCGAATAAAACGGACACGATAGTCGAAGACCCCTTTGAAGCATATAAAAACTATAATAATGTGGGCGTATCGAAGGTGAAGAACGGCAAAGCCGAAGTCCGCATATTCTGCCCCGACCAATACAAGGTGAAAAAGGTATTCACGCAGTTGCTCGAACGTCATTTCCATTATCGCATTGTATTTAAGGAGACGGGCTTCCTAAGCCCCGTGATGACTGTGAAGGTGGATTGTTAGATGGATTTTAAAATATTAAAATAAATAATAGAAACACATATATATATATTACACATCATTTCTATATTTCGATGCTACCCTGCTACCGCATATACATCTCTTAAAACGGCACTGTCATCGTCTGGCGACGCAGAGTATTGAGACTTGCTCCTTTTAGATGTTGCGAACAATTGATGTTGCTTGTTTCAGAACTATCCGCAATCCGAAGGCGAATCGGCAACACAAATCTCTCTGTTCCTTCGACATAATCAAACGTCGATTTTACAGAAGCAGACGATGCTTCATTTCCATATCCAAACCTCGCACCGCTACTACCGCCGATACATCTTGTCGCACCGTCGCTACCGCCGCTGCTACCGCTACCACCACGCGTCGCACCTCCTCCGCCACGCGATGTTCCCTGATAAACGGGTTCGGGTTTAAGTTTCCGAAATACCATAAACGTCAAATAAATCAATCCTGTATTCTGTGAAGTTTCTTCCATCCCAAGTTCCAATTCTTTTTCCGTCGGCTTGTATCCTTCATCCAATGCCTTCTTTGCCATCCACTGATAATTGGCGTTCGGATTTTGGTCAAAGTTATAACTCGAACCATTATTCGCCTGAATAGTCCACATCGTGCCGTCTCTTTCAATATTGTTCGGAATCGTCGAATAATCATAGTAATATTCGGGTGCTGCGTTGTCGAGAGCGAAACCAATCCCATACTCGTATTTCGAGTTTTCATTTTTGTTTTCACTTTGAACACAAATGTCTCCAATCTTAATCACGAGAGGATTTTCATTGGCGACAACGCGATACCCCTTCGAGTAATCATCGCCCGTCCCCGACTCAAATACCTCAACGTCGTAATTCTTGGTAAAGTTCTTCCTCTCCTTCTCGGTTTTATAGACTTCCCCGTCTTTTCCTTCGCCAAACGAAATAGCAAACTTCACATTGTGATTGGCGGTCTCGTAGCAGACAGGAATGTTGGAAACGGTGTTGGTGAGCATCTTTGGTTGGTTGTTGAGTTGTTGGGTAGTTCGATAGTCGTTCGTTAATTACGTAAAATGATATAAGGGTATCATTTTTTGTAAAAATAAATGAGATTTATGTGATGACATATTTATAATATTTCAATAATATCTCCTTGTATTCGTGGGCGATATCTTTGTCGATATACTCCTTTTCTAATATATCGAGCAATTCCATACGGCAATATTTGTGGTGTATGGAGATATACTTTGTATAGTATAAAATTAAACTTTCCTTGATATTTAGAAACACCACCGTATCTGCTTTGAGATAATTGAATATATTTTTAATCATATTATCATACGCGATATTAAATATATTATCCTCAAATATATTATTGCCGTGATTGCGATTATCGACAAAGTCTAACCTCCGCCGAACCTTGTAGCGAGGAAAATCGCTATATTTATTTACTATCAAGTTATAGATTTGTAATTCATAGAACGTCTGCTTTTGCTTCTGTAATACCTTTATGATATTCGAGTGCCAACTCTTACATACCAAAGCATTTATCGCCGTAGGCAAGATGTGAATGTTCGTAAAATACAAATCAGACGGCAAACCGTCGGACGGCATCACAATCACCTCAGTCGTCATCTTTTGTTGCCTTTGTATTTCCTTATATATATCAATCAATTATTATATATTTATATTATATGCGTTATATACTTATGATATAATTCATTTGAATACTCGTGTTTCGGTGCGATAACCATCTTCGTCGTATAATAACTGATGAAGGACGCCCAGAGACTGAAATAGGAGTCTGCGATAATATTATGTTGAAACATAGACATAGTGATTAACTCGATTGTCGGGTCGCTCACGTCCTTCACATAATATATGTTGTAGCCACAACCATCGACGCCGATACCACCGTTGTCGTCGCTATTTAAGCAATCGCCGAGATTATTGATACACCACGCAATATCGTCCGAGAATACCACAATCTTCTTTTTATTCGCGAGTCGCAATGCCTCCTTGTAATAACACATTAGGAGCGGACGCGACGCACCAGTTTTCCTTCGAATATGGAGCGATACCATCTCATCGTCCTTTGTATCATTTCCGAAATAATCTAAAATCTCTCTGTATTTATAGTAAGCAGGATACATAATATCCTCATTGCTATACACGATATTCACCATCTTGTCGCGAAGCGAATCGTCAATGTAGTTGAACGTTTGATACTTTCCTTTAAGTAGCACGTGTTCCTTCGATTTATAAGGAGGTTCGCGATATGTATGAGCGTCTGCTTCGTCGGCGGCTTCGGCGTCGTGATACTTCACAAAAGGTATCGCATTATATTCGTCGTCCGCAATAACACGAAACAATCCTTTAAACATTGTATTCCAATACGGGTTGTCGTTTTTGAATACAAGCCTTCTTTTTACTCTTTGTGTTTTAGACAAACGTAAAAAATAAATCACATAGGCAAGTTGGAACAATTGGTTCTCCAAACTACCTGCTATCTCTACGGATGTATATAAATGCGGGGTCATACTATATTTATATTTATTATTAGATGATATTTCCTTATTTACTTATTATTTAAGATTTTCCAAGTTGCCAACGCAAGTGCGCCA
>Ga0209597_1002201_pt1 | contig 12474 bp, 12 predicted proteins | sample M_140625_MF_Meta_FD_187316 | JGI IMG/M metagenome (GOLD analysis project Ga0209597, IMG submission 187316) | Freshwater microbial communities from Lake Montjoie, Canada to study carbon cycling - M_140625_MF_MetaG (SPAdes) (version 2) | ecosystem: Environmental > Aquatic > Freshwater > Lake...
TATTTGCAAAAAGGTTATTTGCAAAAGTCGCCGATTACAATAGATCCATTTTCTTCATACATGGGTAGTTATGACAATTCTATTGACATTCAATATTTAAGGTTACCCGTATCTGTTAAATTTCCAATAGGGAGTTTTAGAAAAAGTTTCTACTCCTTTCAAGTTGGTATTTATGGCGCGTATCGATTGAATGCCACACAGCAATTATTGAATAATCCCAAATCAAATAATGATTTTACCTCCAATGTACATGAAGCTGATTGGGGTCTTGGTGGTGCATTTAACTTAGAGTGTCCTGCAAAAAATAATTTTTCTTATATAGGATCAATTGTATTTGATGCTGGGTTGGTAGATGTTGTTAAATATATTCCTGGATCAAGAAATTACGGTTGTGGATTGATGGTTGGAATACAATACCATTTAAAATAAACTTTTTGGCATAGGCTATTTAACGAATCAAACAGATTTGTGATCTTTGAAATATTGTAAAACAAAAAAAGACGGATAAACCGTCTTCAATTTGTATGAAAAAAAAATAACTTTAAGTTTATGCTAATGCATTCACATGCTTTTGCAAACTTGATTTCAAGTTGCTTGCTTTGTTTTTGTGAATAACGTTTTTCTTTGCTAATTTATCTAGCGCGCTAATTGCGTTAATCAACAATGAAGAAGCTTCAGCTTTATCTGTTGATTTACGAATAGTTTTGATTATGTTACGCGCGGTTTTGTGCTGATATTTATTGAGCTCACGCTTAGCCTCATTGGCTCTGATTCTTTTAATTGCGGATTTATGATTTGCCATTGCTTTGCTAAAAAGGAGTGCGAATATACGATGAATCTTTTATTTAGTCAAGAATATTTGAAAAAAATTAATCAATTTCAGGTGCAATCCTAACAATAAGTCCTTCTAAGCTTGGGTTAAGGTGGATTTGACAACCCAAACGTGAATTATCCTTTACGAAAAATGCTTGATCTAACATATCCAATTCGGATTCTGAACGCTCAGGAAGTTGGGTGTCGCTTTCTATATAAACTTGACACGTGGCACACATTGCCATTCCTCCACATTCGCCTTTAACCGGAAGTTCAAAAGCTTTGCAAAATTCCATTAAATTCAAATTCATGTCAGTGGGAGCATCATAGTTCTGAGCCACGCCATTTCTATCTATGATTGTGATAGTTATATTATTCATGTTGTCAATTTAAATGTTCTTGATAATTGCTCAAAATAATTTCGAAATTATTGTCCTCTGTTTGTTCTAATTTGTATAGACAAACATTGGCGTGATCAAATTGGTCCATTCTTTGTAATTCAATACCAGTAAGTAAACATAAGAAACTTCTCATGGCGCGTCCATGCATGCAAATTAGGATTGTATCTTCTGTTTCATTTTGAAGAATTCGGTTTAGTCCCTTTGATTGGCGTTCAAACATCGCCAAAGGAGTTTCGCCATTCTCAATGCAATGATCTAATTCACCGTTGCGCCATCGCTGTAATATTTGCAAAAAAGTTTTGGTATTTTCTGGGGTGGGCAATTTTCCTTCAAAAATCCCCCAGTTTATTTCATTAAACTCTGGTACAATTTCTACAGGAATGTTTTTTTGCCCAAAGGGGGCCACTGTTTGGTGTGTCCTTTGTAGTTCTGTAACATAAATTTTGTCGAATTTTATGTGGTGATACGCTTCAAAAAATTTCCTCGCTTGAGCATGTCCCTCATCATTTAAAGAAGAATCAACACCAGAACCTTGCACAATTCCTTGTTTATTGAAATCTGTTTGACCATGTCGAATTAAATAAATTGTTTTTTTGCTCATTGTGAGTGAATTTTGCATGAATGATGGCCAATATTTTTGATACTGCAAATATAAGCATAGAAGCTTTAAACAAGCGCTGTGAAAACACCATGTCAACTGCAATTGGGTTGGTGTTTACAGAAATTACTGCAAATGCATTAAAAGCAAAAATGTTGGTTGATGTTTCAAATTGTCAACCATTGCGTATGTTAAATGGAGGTGCCTCGATGGCGGTTGTTGAGATTTTGGGTAGTATGGCGGCTAATTTGATTTTAGATAGAGAAAAAGAAGTTGCCTTGGGACAGTCAATTACAGGGAATCATTTTCGTCCTGTGAAAGAAGGAGAATGGATTGAAGCCGTTGCAATTCCTATACATATTGGTAAGAAAAGTCAAGTTTGGGAAGTTTCAATCTATCAATCAGAAGGCAAACTTGTGTGTAAAGGAACAATGAATATGGCAGTTATTGCTATAAGTTAAAATGGGGATTTCATTTGCCATTTATAGAGAAGCCGGTGACAATCGCATATTCATATGTAAAGGTAGTTGTGAGAAATTGCCGAAGAATTTAGAATTTCAAAATTTATCGCAAGGATTTATTCTATCTCCGTGGGCAAAATCAGATGAACTTTGGTGCATTTCTGGAGATATTGAATCAATAACTGAAAATCAGATTCTTGATTTTTTGAGGGACTTTAAATTTCAATTTAGTGAAACTCAATTTTCGTCAATAACCTATAATGAATTTGAAAATGCAGTTTTATCAATTCAAAAGGAATTGAAATTGGGGAACTTTGAAAAGGCAGTGGCGAGTAGGATTGATGCAACAAGTGAAACTTTTGATATTGAAAAAATTGCTAAATGGTTTCAATTACTTCTTGAAAATCATCAGAATGCATTCGTTTCATTGGTTTATACTTCTGAGTTTGGTTTGTGGATAGGTGCTACTCCTGAAACGTTGATTTCTTACGAAAATGATAGTGTTCAGACAATGAGTTTGGCCGGAACTTTGGTCAATGAAAACGATAAGTGGTCGGCAAAAGAGGCATTGGAACAAAGTGTAACAAGTAAATTTATACATGAAACTTTACAAAAATATTCAATTGGACAAATTGAACCTACAACTATCAATGAATCAACAAGCGGCAAATTGAGACATTTGAAAAGTGGGTTTAAGGCAAAGTTAGAAGCTTCTCAATTGTTGAAACTAGTTACGGCTATTTCACCTACTCCGGCTGTTGGGGGATATCCTCAAAAAGAATCTGTAGAATGGTTGCTAAAAAATGAATTACACAACCGTGAATTATTTACGGGATTTATTGGTCCCAAAACGAATCATAAATTATTGCTCTTGGTGAATTTGCGCTGTGCGAAAATTACCCAAAATCAACATTTGTATTTTGCTGGATGTGGTGTAAATAGCGGCAGTGAAGTGCAAAAAGAATGGTTAGAAACTGAAGCTAAAATGAATGTGATTCGAAGTTTTTGGAATTAATCTTCATCGTCGTCGTCGTCATCATCATCGTCATCATCTGATTTTTTCTTTTTATCCTTTTTCTTTGAATCAGTTTTAGGCTCTGGCTTTTTAGTTTCGGGCTTACTCGTTTTAGATTCTGATTTTTTAGGCTCCTTTGTTGGTTTAACTTCGTCAGTCTTGTCTGAAGGTTCATCAGGTGGAGGAGTTAAATCTTCGGGTAACGCAAGTGTTTTTGGATCCAAAGGTTTTGGATCTTGTCCAAAATTCATTGATGACATTGTCTTTTTTACCAAGGTTTTTCCATTTAATGGATAGCCATCATAATCGCCAGTTGGAATGTAATAGGCTTTGTTTCCTCTCACTTTTTCATAGGCTGGACCAAGATGATCCATGACAATCACTTTGTCTTCCGGTTGAAAGCGCAATACCATTTGTGCAGATTTATGGTACTCGAAAACTACCCTACTGGAAGCACTCGGGTCATCGTTTCCATCTCTAAAAAGTGGATAGCCAAAAAGGGGTTCCCCATCTTCAAAATATAGCACGTCGAGCATTGAGCGGTTTGACTGGTTGTTATGTCCATCAAATCCCATCAATAAAATTAAACTCTTGCCATCGTATTTGTAGGGCTGCATTTGATAATACAAAGCACCTGGCCATTTTGCAAGGGTATAGGTTTCTTCTTCGGCATCTTTGGCAATTGTTTCTAAAGTATCAATGAGAATGAATGTTCTCATTTGTTTTTTTATTTTCCTTTGAATGACACCGAAATGCATGAATTTGCCATTTTGCAATATGGCATTGTAAGTAAAAATACGGCAATCTGCATCTTTATGACTTGCAATTGCAATTGTGGTAAACTTGAGAGAATCAAATGGATATGTAAATGAAATGGGATTTAATAATCCCTCAAGAAGTTGATCTTGTATTTCAATAGAAGCCTTAATTCTCTCGGCATCTGTGGGTGCCGAGAGTGGCTTAATATTAATTGATAATATATTTTTTTCTAGTGTTTGTGGCGCAATAAATTCTTGACAAAACGCAGTATTGAATTGCAAGAATGATGCAAAAAATAAAATGAGTAAAAACTTAAATCGCAACATATTCATTATAACGTTAATATGAATGAATTTATTGAGGGACGCAAAAAATTAACAATTTTCGATAACCATTGCAGAAGCACCACCACCGCCGTTGCAAATACCAGCGCCACCGAATTTACCATTGTTTTGTTTCAAAACATTGATTAGGGTAACAATGATTCTTGCACCAGAAGCACCCAATGGATGTCCTAAAGAAACTGCACCACCGTTTACATTCACTTTATCGGCAGAAAGATTCATTAATTTATTATTAGCCAATCCAACAACTGCGAATGCTTCATTTAGTTCAACATAATCCAAATCTGCTACAGAAATACCAGCACGTTGAGCAGCAATTGGAAGGGCTTTGCTTGGAGTGGTAGTAAACCATTCTGGAGCTTGCTCTGCATCTGCAGCGCCAACCAATTTAGCCAAAGGAGTTAATCCCAATTCTTTTAATTTTTCGCCACTTACCAAAACAAGCGCAGCTGCACCATCATTCATTGTACTTGCATTTGCAGCAGTAACAGTACCTTCTTTTTTGAAAACAGCTCTTAAACCTGGTATTTTATTGAAATCTACACTTTTATATTCTTCATCTTCTGAAACGATTACATCACCTTTACGGGTTTGAACGGTAACAGGAGCAATTTCATTTGCAAATTTACCTTCAGCCCAAGCTTTTGCAGAACGCTTATAGCTTTCAATGGCAAAGTTATCTTGGTCTTCACGGGTGAAATTGTATTCATCGGCACACATTTCAGCACAAGTACCCATCAATGTTTGGCTATAAACGTCAGTTAATCCATCAGTAATAATGCCATCAAGCATATTGATATTGCCATATTTGTAACCAGAGCGAGACCCTGGTAAATAATGAGGCACTTGACTCATATTTTCCATTCCACCGGCAACAACCACATCGGCATAACCAAGTTGAATGCTTTGAGCAGCCAAAGCAATTGCTTTCATTCCACTCGCACAAACTTTATTTACTGTAGTTGCAGGAACATTGTCGGGAATACCGGCAAATTTTGCAGCTTGTCTTGCTGGAGCTTGACCTAAACCAGCTTGTAAAACGCTACCCATTAAAACTTCTTGAACCATTTCTGGACTTATGTTTGCTTGTTCTAACGCAGCTTTGATTGCCACTGCACCAAGTTTGGTGGCAGAAACTGAAGCCAAAGATCCGTTAAAACTGCCAAGGGGTGTGCGCATTGCACCTACGATATACACTTCTTTTGTCATAGCTTTATTTTGTATTACAAAGGTATTGAAAATAGGGCAAAGCCAAAAGGGGTTTTCCCTATATTTGCAATGTGATTCTTATCATTGAATCTTCGGCTGATTTTCCCTCTGTTGCAATTTGTGATTTGCAAGGAATTGTGCAATTTGAAAAACAAGCCGATGTTTTTCAAAGTCATTCAGAACAACTACCTGTATTGGTTAAAAATGCTTTGGATTGGATTGCTGAACAATCACTTGATTTACTCGCAATTGGTGTTAATCAAGGACCGGGAAGTTATACAGGGCTTCGAATTGGCGTTAGCTTGGCAAAGGGATTGTGTTATGCCAAAAATATTCCGCTGCTGGCAATCGATGCTTTTGAAGCCATGGGTCAATATTTGTTTTCTAAACATTCTGAGTTAAAAATAGTGTACGCAATGATTGACGCTCGTCGCGATGAAGTTTTTATGAAGCGATTGGAAGTGCCAAATTATTTTGTAAAAGTAGAAGCCAAAATTTTGGACAATTTAATTACAGAAGTGAACTGGCAGGAAGTTGGATTTGTAGGAAATTGTAATGAAAAGGCCGTTCGTATCATCGAAAAGGAACCGAAGGAGATGCTTTTTGGTCCTTTTGCAAATCAACTTTGCATCGAAGCAAGTAAATTATTTCAAAACAAGCAATTTCAAAATGTGGCATATTTTGAGCCTTTTTATTTAAAGGATTTTGTGCCCGGTATCAGTAAAAAGTTCTCGGTGTGACAATTGCCTTTATAGATAACTTCGACAGCTTTACCTTTAATTTGGTGCATTATCTTGAGAATGCAGGTGCCAAAACAAGGGTATTTCATAACCGCGAATTGTTTGAATTTCAATCTGAAATTTTAGAATGTCACGGTGTTTTAATAGGGCCAGGTCCTAATACGCCTGAGCAATCGGGTGAGCTGTTGTCGTTTTTACCAGTTTTAATTGAGGCGAGAATTCCTATTTTGGGAGTATGTTTGGGACAACAGGCAATTGGAGAATACTTTGGAATGAACTTGAAGCATGCCAAAATACCAATGCATGGCAAATCGTCTGAAATTACACATAACGGGTTTGGTGTTTTTAGCGGAATGCTATCGCCAATTACCGTGGGTAGGTATCATTCACTGCTTGTAGAACAAACGGTTAAGTCGGCTGAAAATATTGAAATTTTGGCACATTGTGAAGGTGAAATCATGTCCATTCAGCACAAAGAACTACCCATTCAAGGAGTGCAATTTCATCCGGAAAGTGTTTTGACGCCGATGGGTCAAAAAATTATGGATAATTGGGTTAGTAGCATTATTCGATAGCCGAAACGATTGCATCAATTCCGTATCCAGCCATTTCATACAAGTTTTCATTATTTCCATGAGGGATAAATTGATCTGGTATTCCTAAATGCAACCAGCTTCCCTTGAAATTAGCATGATGCATTTTTAAGGACTGCCCAAATCCCCCAATAATAGAACCATCTTCAACAGTAATTATTTTGGAATATTGTGATAAGTTAAAATTGGGAACAGGTTTAATTTGATTGAGATGTAATGAATCGAAGGGGGTTGAAGTTTTGATTTTTGCTGTTTCTACAAAATTGCTGGCAATACCCGTTGAAATTACTAATGTTTTATTGTTGCTTTCAATTATAGATTCAGTTTTCGTTATGTTTTCCGAGGACCATTTATCGTTCTTTACTAATCCTTTTGGATATCGAATTGCAATGGGCTTTCCTGCTGAAACAGCATATCTCATATTGTTATATAACTCTTGCGCATTTTTAGGTGCAAAAATTTCAATATTCGGAATACAATTTAAAAAGGATATATCGAATGCTCCATGATGCGTTGGTCCATCTTCGCCAACCAATCCAGCGCGGTCTATACAAAACACCACGGGTAAATTTTGTAGGGCAACGTCGTGAATAATTTGGTCGTAAGCACGTTGTAAAAATGTGCTGTAAATATTTACAAAAGGAATTTTACCTTGGGTTGCCAAACCTGCAGCAAAAGTTACTGCGTGTTGTTCTGAAATTCCAACATCGAAAAAACGATGTGGGAATATATCCATTGCTTTTTGCATTCCGCAAGAGCTCGGCATGGCAGGAGTAATTCCAACTATTTGGGCGTTTTCAGTGGCTAAATCAATTAGAATTTCTCCAAAAACATCTTGCCATTTCTTTGAAATTGAATTCTCGTCTGGTTGAATCTTTACATATTTATTGGTGCTATGGTATTTGGTTTGTTCCTTTTCAGCAGGAAGGTAACCTTTGCCTTTGATTGTTTTTACATGAATAATTTTTGGTCCTTGAATGGACTTGGAATTTTCAAATGCCGACAATAATTCATAAACGTTATGCCCATCAACAGGGCCTTTGTAATTCAACCCAAACCATTCGAACCATTGTTTTACTTGAGGATAATCATCGTTGGTTAAATGATGGTTTAAAGCTCCAGTATTTGGGTCTATACCTATTTGATTGTCGTTGAGTACAATTGTGATATTTAGATTGCTATTTACTATGTTATTCAGAGCCTCATAGCTCATTCCTCCAGTTAGGGCGCCATCTCCAACTACAGCAATAAAATTCCTGTTGGGTTCATTGTTGATTTTTGCAGCTTGAGCCATTCCCATTGCGGCAGAAATTGCAGTACTTGAATGGCCAGTTCCAAAATGGTCGAAATTGCTTTCATCTATTTTTGGAAAGCCTGAAATTCCATTGATATTCCTAATTGATTTAAGTTCTTCTTTGCGATGTGTAAGTACTTTGTAAGGGTAAGATTGATGTCCTACATCCCAAACAATCTGATCTGAATTAAGATTAAAGTTCTTGAGTAAAACAGTTGTTAGCTCAATTACCCCAAGGTTCGCAGCAAAATGTCCTCCATTATGCAAAATAGTTTCAATGATGTATTCACGTAGTTCCGCTGATAATTCAATTAACTCTTCCGCATTGAGAGATTGGATTTCGGAGGGATGTTGAATATTTTCAAGAAACATGCATGCAAAAATACGTTTGAATATTGAATAGGATGCGCATTCCTGTTAAATTTTAGAAATTCAAAAATTATTCAAATTCAACTTGGTTCATTTGATTTGTGTTTTAATGTAAGGTTTTAGTCATTTTTAAAAATATTTTCAATTTATAAGAGGCAGTAAATTGCGTTAATTGACTTTGTTTAATTGATATTTAATTATAATTTAAGTAATTGTCAAATAAAATGATATGTTTTATAAATTACATATTTTAGTATATTTATTTTGAAATTAATTTTCACAATTGCTATCGTTTAAAGTTAGGAAATATTCGATAATGAAAACAATTTAATGAATTAATTTGTTGATTTTTGTAATTCTAAAATCTCTTTTAATCTCTAATAAGTATGAATCAAAAAAATGAAATAGTTGAACCTAAAAAACGCGGTAGGAAAAAAGGTTCAAAAAACAAATCAAAGTCAAAAAGAACTACTGGTAACGATGGTTACAGTGTAATTTTCAAGACACTTGAAAATGAAATGACTGCGTTTATGGTAGCCATACAAAAGGCACAAGAATTGGCTGAAAAACAAATTGAAAAATTAGAAGCCAAACATAAAAAAGATATCTCAAAGATTAAAGACAAATCTGATTTGTCAATTCAACTTTGGAAAGAGCGTGCTAAAGAATATCGTCAAAAAATGATTACTGGTAGTTCTATCAAAAAGAGATCAGTTGGCAGACCGGCTTCTTTAGTTGCAAAACCAGCGGTTAAGCGAGGTCGCCCTGTTAAAGGTGAGCCTAGAAAAGGTGGGGGGCGTAAAAAAGCAGGTGAATTAACGAAGAAGGATATTATTTTGAATTTCATGCGTAATTTTAACAATGAAATTTCTTCGAAAGAATTAATACATCAGTTGTTCTTATTGAGCGGCGAAAGCGATGCCAAAAGATACTCTCAAGGAATTTATACAACATTAACCCAAATATATAAAACGGGTGAGTTGTTGAATAATGGCGGAGTTATTACCCTTTCTAAAAAGTAATTTTATTTTACAACATATACAAATCGAGGGTTTTTTGAAAGATCCTCGATTTTTTTTGCCGTAAATTTTTTATTAAATAACGCAACTACATTATCACAATAGTCTTGGTGGGTTTCCATCCAAAGTTGAGCATTTGGATTGGTGTTTTGTTCAAAGTAATCAAACAAAGCAACATAGAATTCTAATATATTATCAGTTACAAACAGTGCCATATGTGGTTCGAAATGAGTGACCCTGTTTGCTAACAAATCTTTCTCTTCAGGATGAATGTATGGAGGATTAGAAACAATGATATCGTAATTATTCACTGAAAGGTTGTTTTCTAAAAAGTTTTGATTCACCAATTCTAATCTGTTAGAAAGTTTATATTTTTCAGCATTTGATTTGGCAACTTCTAAAGCTCCTTTAGATAAATCTATTGCCCGGAATTTCCAATTAGATCTTTCACAAAGCAAAGTAATGGGAATACATCCAGAACCTGTTCCAATATCAATTCCAGTTAAAGCTGAATTCAGATTTGCTTTTAATATTAATTCGCACAATTCTTCAGTTTCTGGTCTTGGAATCAATGTATCAGATGTTACCTCAAAACAATATTTATGAAAAAATGAATATCCAAAAATGTATTGAATTGGTTTTCCAATCATTAATTCGCTTAACCATTTTTTGTATTCTGTTTCAATCTCTGTTGAATGGGAAAGCCTTTCCAAGTTTTCTTTAAACCATTGCCAGAAGCTTTGAATTTCATCGTTGGAAAAATGAGGACTGCATTTTTCTTGAAAGTCTGCTTTGAATTCTTGAATGGTCAAAATTTTATTGGTTTAAAATGGTAAATCTATGTATTTCTCTGCAAAGGTCACCATTTGGATAGAAAGCTTCAAGTTTTATTATATAATTTTCATTTGGTAAAATTTGATCATGATTGCTTGGCCAAATTGTCAAAACACCATGTTGCGTAAGTCGTTGGTTTTTGATGCTTTCGCAAATAATTTGCCCGAATTTATTAAAAACAATTGCATTGCAAATGTAACCTGATTGGGGGAATTGAAATTCAACATGCAAGGGTGTAATTGATGATTTATTTATTATTCTTTTTTGAGGGATATTGAAGTGTTTCGAATTATTGGTTTCAATTGGCTTTGTAAAAACTGAATTTGTAAGACCTGGTGTTGCACCACCCGCATTTTCTATGGCACTTTGCCAATTTCTATAATCGCTGCTTTCGGAAAGTGGTGAATTTTTTTCAAGTGAGATACCAATGGAATTTACAATATTGGGACTGTGATATTTATCGTTGAATGAAAGTTTATCAATTGATATTCCATTTTTTATGTTGGTTAATATTAAAGATCCACCCTCCGAAGAAAAATTTGGAAAACCATTTAACTCAATGGTTTTTTCTTTTTTTGATGAGGGAAATTGATTGATTAAAAAATTCGAATTGCCTGTAAATGCCAATATTTCATTTGGTAAGATTAATTCACGAAATCGATTTTTAAAGACAAGGGTAGATTTGAAATTTTGAAAATATTCATCGTAAATTTTTAAGTTAATATTTTCTAAAAAAATGGCTGAAGTGTCGGTATTTACGAGCTCAATGAAATCCGGTTTGTAAGCATAATTGCGAAATAATATTTCATTGAATTGAATATTCGAATTTGAAGCGTTCGAATTGTAAGTCACAAAGGGATTTTTGATTTTATTTCCCAATGCATCTTCGAGCAGAATTGGAATTATTTTCTCAGAGTTTTGCTTAGGGCATTTGCAAAATCCCTTGCCTGTATTTTGAAAATAGTTTATGTTAATGGTATCGGTTTGGCTTACAAACTTTGCTTTGCCAATTTTGTTGGGATTTGTATTGTGGTTAAATTTAATAACGAACGTATCATTATTGAAATAGGACTCAATAATTTTGAATGGCTCAATTTCGAATATAGTGTCATTGCTATTTACAATGCCAGGAGTTCCTCCGGATGTTGAATTGCTTTGCCAATTATCTGTTTCTAATGCGCCAAAAGAGAGATTTGTTTTTTCGAGGGAATATCCGCCGTCAATTTTATCGGATTGATGCATGTTTTGGAAATATTCGAATTGAAAAAGATATTCATTTCTTGTGTTTTTTAGTGAAATAAAATCAGATTCAATATTGAAGCTTGGTAAACTTTTTACTTTAATTGTTTGGTTTTTTGGAAAGAAATTCGAATCAATTTCATTGATGATTAAATAGTATTGACATGGCTCAATAATAAATACTGGAAGTTTGGCCGTATTTCTAGAGTCAGAGATATACAATATATTCGCCGCCAAATATTTTGAACTGCGGTTATAGATTTCCATGTATTTTTTTTCGGGGAGAATACCGTTTGTAGGACTTGGATTCGACATGATTTCGGAAAGGATAATGTCGCCAAAGGTGGGTGTGTCGATGTATTTGTAGTCCAATTTTATTTGGAACGTTTTAGTATTGTTTGAAAATAGGTTCTGAATGTTTGTTAGTACTATTGAAATTGAATCGCGGATAATTCTCTTGAAATTTGAAATTTTCAACGATACTTGGCTATTGGATAAGTGCAATACGGAATCAATTTTTAGATTATTGATTTTACATTGTGTTTTTGCAATTTGCTGGATTGGTTTTTTGAATTCGATCAAGATAGTTTGATTGTCAATTTGCCTGAATTGATAAATTTCAGGAAGTGATTTTTCAGTTTTATTTTGCCCGAAATAGATGTATTGGTAACTTATTTTTCCAATTGCGCTAGTGCCATATTGTTGAATTTTCAAATAGGCGTTTATTTTTTTAAATTGAATACTTAACAACAGTGTATCGACTGAAATATTGGAATTCTGTAAATT
>Ga0209597_1002203_pt1 | contig 12472 bp, 7 predicted proteins | sample M_140625_MF_Meta_FD_187316 | JGI IMG/M metagenome (GOLD analysis project Ga0209597, IMG submission 187316) | Freshwater microbial communities from Lake Montjoie, Canada to study carbon cycling - M_140625_MF_MetaG (SPAdes) (version 2) | ecosystem: Environmental > Aquatic > Freshwater > Lake...
ATTAGCAGCAGCGATTTAAAAGATAGCAAAACGTTTTTAGCCAATCTTAAAAAAGCAATTCGTTTTGGTTTATCTGAATCAAAGGCCCTAGAAGCTTTAACTAAAACACCGGCTACTATGTTGGGTGTTTATGATCAATTAGGTTCTTTAGAAGCGGGTAAGTTGGCCAATTTCATTATTACAACAGAGGCAGTTTTTTCAAGCAATGCAAAAATTATTGAGAACTGGGTGCAAGGAAATAAATATGAAGTAACCAGTGGTGAGTGGAATAATTACGCAGGTAAATATAAATTAACATTGAATGTAAGCGGAACCAACACCGATTATAATTTAGAAGTTAAAAAAGATTTAACAGCTTCTATTATTGGTACCGATACCTTAATGGCAAAAGTTTCTATCAATGAATCTTTGGTAAAAATTAGTTTCCCTAATAAAAAAGGGAAAGGCGCAGAACAAATAAGATTAGGGGGTGCCATTGTAGGTGCTAACTGGTCTGGTATTGGAACCGATCCTGCTGGCAATAAAAACACATGGACAGCCTCATTAGTAGGTCCAATGACAGCCACTGCAGATACTAAGAAAAATACCGATACTTTAAAACCACTTGCAAAAGTTACTTTCCCGTTTGCAGGTTTTGGTAATGAAAAAATACCAAGTCAAGAAACTATCTTAATTAAAAACGCTACTGTTTGGACCAATGAAAAAGAAGGCGTTTTAAATAATACAGATGTTTTATTAAAGAACGGTAAAATTGCTAAAGTTGGAAAAGATATTAACGAGGCGGGTGCAAAAGTCATTGATGGTACTGGCAAACATTTAAGTGCAGGTATTATTGACGAGCACTCACATATTGCAGCCTTATCTATTAATGAAGGTGCACAGTCTGTTACAAGTGAAGTGCGTATTGCAGATAATTTAAATCCAGAAGACATTAATATCTATCGTCAGTTAAGCGGTGGAGTTACTTCATCACATATCTTACACGGTTCTGCTAATACTGTAGGTGGGCAAACTCAATTAATTAAACTTCGTTGGGGTGCTAACGATCAAGATTTAAAATTTGCTGGCGCTGATGGTTTTATCAAATTCGCTTTGGGTGAAAACGTAAAAAGAACCACAAGCTCAAGCAATAACCGTTTCCCTGATACAAGAATGGGTGTAGAAGAAGTATTGAACGACGCTTTTGATAGAGCCCTAGATTATCAAAAAGCAATGAAAGAAAATCCTAATACAAGAAGAGACCTTGAACTAGATGCATTAGTAGAGATCTTAAATAAAAAGCGTTTTATTACTTGTCACTCTTATGTACAACCTGAAATTACTTACATGATGCGTATTGGAGATAAATATGGTTTTACCGTAAATACCTTCACACATATATTAGAAGGATTTAAAGTAGCTGATAAAATGAAAAAGCATGGCTCAAGCGCTTCTACTTTCTCTGATTGGTTTATGTATAAAACAGAAGTACAAGACGCCACTGGTTATAATGCAGCCATTATGCAAAAAGTGGGTTTGAATGTTTGTATTAACTCCGATGATGCAGAAATGGCTAGAAGATTAAATCAAGAAGCAGCGAAGGCGGTGAAATACGGAGGCGTCTCTGAACAAGAGGCCTTTAAGATGGTAACCTTGAATCCGGCTAAAGCATTACATGTTGCAGATAAAGTAGGAAGTATTAAAACTGGAAAAGATGCAGACGTTGTTTTATGGTCTGATAATCCTTTAAGTATTTATGCAAAATCTTTATATACTATCGTTGATGGTACTATTTATTTTGATAGAGAAAAGGATGCAACAATGCATAAAGAGGTGGCTTCTGAAAGAACACGCTTAACACAAAAAATGTTAGGAGAGAAAAAAGCGGGTGGCCCTACAAGAGCTGCTACGCCAAGCTATCAAGTACTACTCACTTGTGGCGATCATGACCACGAAGATGAAATGGTTACTATTTACGAAACTCAAAAAGATTAAAATATGCAAAAGAAATATACCACCTTATTGTTAGTATCTCTTGCGCTTTTACAATTAAATGCAAACGCTCAGGAAACAGTATATCCTGTAGGTCCGCAAGCAGGTCCCATTGTTATTACACATGCCACCGTGCATGTGGGTAACGGAACAGTATTAACCGATGCGTCCGTGTCCTTTGATAAAGGAAAAATTACAGGCGTAGGTGCTTCAGTATCTACTACAGGGGCTACTATTATAGACGCAACAGGTAAACAAGTGTATCCGGGTTTAATAGTGCCGCTTTCTAGTTTAGGTTTAAAAGAAATTAATAGCGGTGTACGCGGTAGCAACGATTATCAAGAAATTGGAGAAAATAATGCAAGCATTAGAACCATCGTTTCTTATAATACCGATTCTAAAGTCATTAATGTACTACGCGCTAACGGTGTGCTTCTTGCACATGTGGCGCCGATGGGAGAGCTGATTGAAGGAAGCTCCTCTGTTGTACAATTAGACGCCTGGAATTATGAAGACGCAGCTTACAAAACAGACAATGGTATTTTTATAAACATGCCTTCGCTTATTCCAAGAAGAGGTGGTCGTGGAGGTTTCATGCGCCAACCTGGTGGAGATATGGTTAAAGAGGCCATGGATAAAATTGAAACTATTAAAACTTTCTTTACAGAAGCGCGCGCTTATTTACAAGAAAAAAATCATGCAGAAAATAATTTGAAGTTCGAAGCGGTGCGTGGCTTATTCGCTGGTAAACAAAAATTATATATTCGTGCCAATGAAGTAAAACAAATGTTACTAGCCATTGATTTAGGAAAAACATTTGGATTTAATATGGTCATTGTAGGGGCTGCTGAAAGCTTACAAATAGCCTCCATTTTAGTAGAGAATAATATTCCAGTTATTTTAGATAATCAACATGCGCTTCCAACTACAGAAGATGATGATATTGATCAACTCTATAAACTACCCGCGCAACTTAAAAAAGCAGGTGTTTTATTTGCCATCAACGATGCCAACGATCAAAGCAAGCAACGCAATATTAGCTTCAATGCGGGAACTGCTGCTGCTTATGGCTTAGACAAAGAAGAGGCATTAAGCGCTATCACCCTTAATACGGCTAAAATTTTAGGCATTGACGATATCACTGGTTCTATCGAAATGGGAAAAGATGCTAATATTATTATCAGCGAGGGCGATATTTTGGATATGAGAGGCAATCAGGTGACAAAGGCCTTTATTCAAGGACGCGATATTTCTTTGGATAATAAACAAAAACAAATGTATGAGCGCTATAAGCATAAATACAAGATTAACTAATTAACAGTTTATCCTGTTCTTAAAAGAACCTCTCTATCACAGCTGTGGTGGGGAGGTTTTTTTTGTTAACTTAGCGCCATGTCTAAAAAGCTATTTTTATTAGATGCACTTGCATTAATTTACCGCGCTTATTATGCGCTTATTCGCACACCCAGAATTACTACAACAGGTATTAATACCAATGCACAATTTGGATTTACCAATACACTTTTAGAAATTATTAGAAAAGAAAATCCAACGCATATTGCAGTTTGTTTTGATACACATGCCCCTACTGAGCGTCATATCGATTTCACAGATTATAAAGCCAACAGACAAGAGGCGCCTGAAGATTTATTAGATTCATTACCACATATTAAGGCCATCATTGAAGGGTTTAATATTCCTGTTATTGAATACGATGGTTATGAGGCGGACGACATAATTGGAACCCTTGCATGGCAGGCTGCAGCAAAAGGCTATGAAGTGTATATGGTTACCCCTGATAAGGATTATGGGCAACTACTAGTAAAACCCAATGTATATATATGGAAGCCGCCCGCTTTTGGCAATAAAGAAGAAATTGTTGACGCAAAAAAGATTTGCGAGAAATGGGATATCGCCAGAGTGGAACAAGTAGTTGATATGTTGGGCTTAATGGGTGACGCTTCTGATAATATACCCGGCATTCCGGGTGTGGGCGAAAAGACGGCAGCTAAACTTTTAAAGTTATACGATACATTAGAAGGCGTTTTAGATAACGCCGATAAGATAACAGGATCGATGGGTGAAAAAGTGCGCGCAGGAAAAAAATCGGCCATCATGAGCAAGAAGCTAGCAACCATTATTACCAATGTGCCCGTTAGCTTTCATGAAGAGGATTTTAGATTAAAAGAAAAAAATAAATCAGCACTTGCTGATATTTTTAATGAATTAGAATTTAAAACACTTGGTAAAAGAATTTTAGGTGATGAGTTTTCAGTGAGTGGTGGCGCCGGTGCAGCTGAAGTGGCTGCTGCTAAACAAGAACAAACCGATTTATTTGGAAATACAGTCAATATAAAAACTAAAAATAGAAAAGGCGGGGCGAAAGAATTAGAAACAAAAAATAATGAGCAACTCAATAATTCTTTAGATAGTGATGAAGATGATCAGGAAGATGAATTAAGGGACGAAGACTTGCCGGTAGAATTAGTAGTGAATAAAAATAGTGGGAACACACCACATGATTATAAAGCGGTGGTGGGTAAAGAAAATATTCAAGCCCTTGTGAAAGATTTGCTTTTACAAAAAGAGATTTGTATTGATACAGAAACCACGGGAATTAATGCCAATAATGTGGAGCTGGTGGGTTTGAGTTTTTCTTATAAAGAACATGAAGGATTTTATGTACCTATTGAAAACGAAGCAGCCGCTAAAAAAATATTAACTTATTTTGAGCCCCTATTTAATAACAAAGAAATTGTTTGGATTGGACAAAATTTAAAATATGATTTTTTAGTGTTGAAATGGTATGGCGTTGAGCTATTAGGTAAAACTTTCGATACCATGCTGGCACACTATGTAATTGAGCCAGAAGGCAGGCGTAGTATGGATTTACTAAGTGCGCAGTTTTTAGGTTACGAGCCTATATCTATTACAACACTCATTGGCAAGAAAGGAAAAAACCAGGGCACAATGCGCGATGCGCCACTAGACGAAGTAACAGAATACGCAGCAGAAGACGCCGATATTACCTTACAATTAAAAAATTGTTTTACGCCCCTGATTAAAAAACGCGGCGTAGAAAAAGTATTTAATGAAGTAGAAAACCCACTGGTGCGTGTTTTAGTTGATATGGAATACGAGGGTGTGAAAGTAGATATCGATTTTTTAAACGAATACAGCAAGGTTTTAGAAAAAGAGGCAAAAATAAGTGAGGAGCGTGTATATGAGCAAGCAGGGGTTCGCTTTAATTTAGCCTCTCCTAAACAACTCGGTGAAGTGCTATTTGATATTTTAAAACTAGATGCGAAGGCAAAGAAAACCAAGACTGGTCAATACGCAACAGGAGAAGATGTTTTACAAAAAATGGCGGCTAAACATAAAATAGTTGACGACATTTTAAATTTTAGAGAGTTAACAAAATTAAAATCTACCTATGTCGATTCGTTTCCAGAATTAATTAATCCAAAAACAGGGCGCGTACATACTAGTTATGCGCAGGCGGTGGCGGTTACTGGAAGACTAAGCAGTACTAATCCGAACTTACAAAACATACCTATTAGAACAGAGCGCGGTAGAGAAATTAGAAAGGCCTTTATTCCTCGTGAAAAAGGGCGCGTACTAGTAAGTGCCGATTATTCTCAAATTGAATTAAGAATTGTAGCGGCCATTAGTGGTGATCCGAATATGTGCGAGGCCTTTAAACTTGGGAAGGATATTCATACAGCCACTGCTGCTAAAGTATATGGTATTAAGGAGGCCGATGTGACCAAGGAAATGCGTTACAAAGCAAAGAGTGTGAACTTTGGTATTATTTATGGACAGGGTGCTTTTGGTTTGGCTGAAAATTTAGCCATCTCTAGAACAGAGGCCAAAGAAATTATAGACAATTATAAAAAAGAGTTTCCGAATATTCAGTTGTATATGGACCAGCAAATTAACAATGCAAAAGAATTGGGTTTTGTGGAGACGCTGATGGGAAGAAGGCGCTGGTTAAGAGATATTAATAGTAGTAATTTTACTGTGCGTGGTTTTGCGGAAAGAAATGCCATCAACTCTCCTATTCAAGGTTCTGCTGCTGATATGATTAAACTTGCCATGATTAAAATTCATGCAGAGATGAAAAAAACCAAATGGGAATCTAAAATGATTTTACAAGTACATGATGAATTGGTCTTTGATGCGGTAGAAAAAGAGCTACCTCAATTAAAAGAATTAATTTTAAAATGTATGAAAGAAGCCATGGTACTTCCCAATGGTGTGCCGGTTGAGGCCGAAGTAGGTGTTGGAAAAAACTGGTTAGAAGCGCATTAAAAATTACAAGTTCTACTTACCTTCTTTGGATATTTCTTTGCTTACTTCTTTTTATAAACAGGTACGGTGCTACAAGGCTCTCCGTACATGATGCTCTTTACGATGGGTCTTAATTTCTGCGTAATAGCAATATAGGCCGACTCACCAATGGGTGTGTCTCCACAACCTTTAATAACCACCCTTTGATCGTTGTATTCGTTAATATTGAGTGCCCCTATGTTTTCTAGTAGTAGTTGTTCTCTAACTTTATTTTCAGTTCCAAAATAAACCCCTTTTGCAAAAGGGTTGAGGGCTGATACAATTAACATATTCGCCCACATAGGAATAATGGCATCTGCAGAACAAATAATGCCCACCACCTTGTCTTGATAAATAGTCCAGTCGGTGGTAAGAAGTGCTGCGCGAAATTCTTTTTCTTTTAATATAAGCTCCATGAATAAGTAGGGCTTGATATCAAACACAATAATCTCGTTGCTTGGAAGTAAACTCGCAAGATCAATGGTAACTATTCCACTTTCCGCCACCTTATTGTTAAACAATTCGGCCATAGAAATTATTTAGTACTAGTAAATCTTAGACCTATTGTCTTCAATCTTTGCTATCTTTTTAAAGGAGCTAGCTGATCTAAACATCATGCCTCTTGTTCTTTCTAATAATTCATCTTTGAAAAAACTAGGATCTTGATCTGCTTGTTTTGCAGCTATACCATTTACGCTTACAGCATAAACGCCTGTATTTGCAGTAATAGGTTCGCTTACTTTATTAATTAATGCTTTATTAAAGGCAGCACCCACTAATTTAGGTTCGTTGCCCAGTCCTGTAATCATGGAGAAGCTAAAGCCAATACTATCTGCTCTTTGAACAACCGCATTTGCATCTGTAGCTATTGCTTCAAGTGTTTTTCCTTTTATGGTAGCTATAATTTTTTCTGCTTTCTTTTTATCTCTAATAATTCCTTCCACTTGTGGTCTTGCGGCGCTCACGCTCGCTAAACCTTCTTTTTCTTCTGAAGTAATTACAGCCACTACATAATTATCTCCTAACTCGAAGGGCTCTGAAACATCATTCACCTCTTTCTCATACACCCATCTTACAATATTTCTTGCAGTACCAATACCTTGTATGTCAAAATCATTTGCTTTAATACCCGCTGCAGGAATAACTTGTTTATTTAATTTCACGGCTGCTGCATTAAAAGATTTAATATCCTTAGACCCAGAAGCAAATTTTGCTGCTGCTGTTGATGCCGCATTAATGGTTTCATTACTTGGCATCACCATCTTTGATAAATAAGCAATTTTATAAGCCGGTCCTTTTGCAGTTTGTTTTAATACTTCCATATAGTGGTAGCCAAAGTCTGTTTTTACAACCGCCTTGGCGCCTACTGGATTATCAAAAGAAAAATCATTAAAAGCAGGAACCATTTTTGCTTGTGGGAACATTTCATAAACTCCGCCGGTTGTTTTACTACCAGCGTCATCTGAATATTTAGTCACCATCTCTTCAAAAGAAGCTCCACCTCTAATGGCAACGCTAATACTATCTGCTAATTTTTTAGCAACGCTATCGTCTCTCACTTGTTGGCCATTTTGCGGATTCACTGTTGCAATTAAAATATGTCTAACGCTTGCGCTATCAGACCATTGTTTAACGCCCAATACTTTTGCAATCGTAAAATTTCTTCCGTCTACATAGGGTCCATATATACCACCCACGCCTACATTTAATACGGAGTCTTTTTGAGGAATCTGTAAAGACTTCTTACTGATGTAGCTATCGTAATAAGGAATCTCTGTTCCTACTTTATTTAAATATTTTGCCGTCTCTGTGCTATTTTTAAAATCTTGTTTATAAGATTCAATATCATTTCTTGCTGTGATTGAATCTTGATATGAAGGAGCGGCGCTAAAGCCAAGAAAAGAAATAGAACGGCTAGCTTCTTCCACTTGGTAAGCAGCAGCATTTTCTTTTAAATAAGAAGCAACGTCGTCATCACTTACTTTAAGGGTGCTATCTAAAATGGTAGTGTACGGAATGCCAACAAAAGAAATGCTTGAAATAGCATTTGATTCTGCATATTGTTTTTCGCTTAACCATTTTGGAACCTGAACACCTTTAACAACCATTACCTGGTATTTGTTTCTTAATCTGTTTTCAACAGAAGGTTCTATGTAAATTTTTTCAATTTGTTTAATTTGCTCTGCATTTTTACTCTTTTTAATTTGAGCAACCGCCTGCTTTGCTTCATTCACTTTAAATTCGCCCGTAGCTTGATCTGTAAATTCTTGTTTGAATGGAGATTCATTTCCAAACAACACATCTGATAATTCTTTGGTGCCTACCGAAAGACCTAATTTATTTTCTTCATCTTTTAATAAAAGACGGTCTACTTCCTGATTCCATAAATAGCCGATCAATTGTTCTCTTTTAACACCCTGAGCTGCATAATTTTGCAACTGCAATTCTAGTTTTTCTTCAAACTCTATTTTATTAATAGCCTGGCCATTTACTTTACCAAGTATAGAAATATCGTTTCCGCCTTTTCTACCAACGCCATCTTGTAAGATGAAGGCAATAAGGGCAATTGTAATGATACCGAATATGATCCAAGTACCTCTTTCTCTAATGTTCTGAATAATTGACATATATATATAATTATAGGAGGGCAAAAATAATGTTTTCTATCAAGTAAAACGGGGGATTTGATTAGTTTTTAAGCCTAATTAGGGTTAAAGGGGCTATAAAAAACTAACATAGGCACCGTGGATAATTAAATATTTAGTGGATATCTATGGTTTTGGGGTGAATAAACCTGCATAAATAATTAATAACATTAGATCGATTGTATTGTAAAACGAATTTCATTAATAAAAAGCTGCTTTTATACCCGTTAATTAACAGTGCGTAACCTGTTAGTTATTTAAAAATTTGTATAAAATATTAAATTTAATAAGAAAAGATAAGCTTTCTAAAGCTTATTGGTATTGAGTTGTATGATTTTATATAATTATTAAATTCAATAAAATTTATAAGTGCATAACTAAGATATTAAGATATACACAGGCGTAATAGTATTAGTTTATTTATATAAATGTATTAATACTTAATACTACAATAGAAATGCACATAACCCTTTTTATAGAATAATATAAAATAAACTACTTTTATAAAGAACAAGAAAACCAGGATCATTTCAATATAAAACAATGAAAACATACCTTTTTATACCCCCTTTTTAGCTGAAATAAATACTTTAAAAAGAAATAATAAAAAATACTAAATTTATTACTAATTAAACAATGTATTGAAAATCAATAAATTAAATCATAAATAAACCGGTATAAATATAAAAACTAAGCTAATTAGTAAAAAAATACTAAATATTTTAGTTTATTAACAATTTATCCCTACCTTCACTAAAATATTTAAAGAAAAACATAAAACGACTAACCATGAGTAACCCAAACGTAGAAAAATTAAAAGCCTTAAAATTAACCATCGATAAAATCGACAAAGATTATGGTAAAGGCAGTGTGATGATGATGAATGAAAGAAGTCAAGAACCACAAGAAGTAATATCAACGGGTTCAATTGGCTTAGACACTGCATTAGGAATTGGTGGTTTACCAAAAGGAAGAATAGTAGAAATATACGGGCCAGAATCTTCTGGTAAAACAACGGTAGCAATACATGTTATTGCAGAAGCGCAAAAGAAAGGCGGAATGTGTGCCATCATTGATGCAGAACATGCATTCGATAGCGCCTATGCAAAAAAATTAGGAGTGGATGTAGATAATTTATTGGTCTCTCAACCAGACTATGGTGAACAAGCTTTAGAAATTGCCGATCGTTTAATTTTATCAGGTGCTATTGATGTACTTGTTATAGATTCAGTGGCAGCGCTAGTTCCAAAGAGTGAACTAGAAGGCGAAATGGGCGATAGTAAAATGGGATTACATGCAAGATTAATGAGTCAAGCATTAAGAAAATTAACTGCCACTATTAATAAAACAAATACAATTTGCATTTTTATTAATCAGTTAAGAGAAAAAATAGGAATCGTTTTTGGTAATCCAGAAACAACCACAGGAGGAAACGCTTTGAAATTTTACGCCTCTGTAAGATTAGATATTAGAAGAATGGCGCAAATTAAAGATGGCGATGAAGCAATTGGAAATAGAGTAAAAGTAAAAGTGGTGAAAAATAAAGTAGCTCCACCATTTAGAGCCGCCGAGTTTGAAATTATTTTTGGAGAGGGAATTAGTAAAATTGGAGAGATTATTGATATGGGGGTTGAACTAGAAATTATACAAAAAAGCGGAAGCTGGTTTAGCTATGATAGCAACAAACTAGGACAGGGCCGCGATTCTGTAAAAACCATTTTACATGATAATCCGGAGATGGCTAATGAAATAGAGGCAAAAATTAGAGCTAAAATTGCTTTAAAGGCAGAAGAGGCCGCTAAATAATGATTTTGGTTTTTTAGGGTTAGTTAGTATAAACCGCATCAACTATGGTGCGGTTTTTTTATATTTATACAAAAAAGAGTGATAACCATTTTAAAACTTTTTATTAGAGCGGCGCTCTGGCTTTTTTGCGCTGAAATTAATACCAAGAATAAATATTTAGTAAACACTAGTGGGCCCTTATTAATTATTGCCAATCACCCCAACTCTTTTTTAGATGCCATTATTATTGGATCTAGGTATAATAGAAAAATACATTTTTTAGCAAGGGGCGATGTTTTTACAAAAAAAATTCACCGTTTTTTATTACGGCTATTAAATATGATTCCGGTATATAGGTTAAGAGAGGGTAAAGAGTTCTTACACCTTAATGAATATGCTTTTGTAGAATCGGCGAGATTATTAAAAAACAATGAAGCAGTTCTAATTTTTATAGAAGGAACTTGTTTAAACACCAACGAGCTTCAATCCTTTAAAAAAGGAACCGCCAGAATTTTACAAGCCTGTCATACAGAAAATCATTTTCCACAAATTCATTTAGCGGGTATTGCCTATAATAATTTTAAGGGCATAGGAAAAAGAGTAAATCTTTGTTTAGATTTCTTCACACAAACCACCTCTATTCTCACTCCTAAAGACAGGGTGGATTTTAATAATGCTGTTTTTGAAAAGCTTGCATCCCTTATTCTTCCAACCGCCCACACCCCCACTATTAAAAAAAACGCACTTTATTATTTAAACCTTCCTTTTTATAATCTAGTATATCGTTTCGTTGATAAAAAAACAAAGGGCACTGTTTTTTTTGACTCTGTTTTATTTGGTGTATTATTTTTCTTATATCCATTATATCTTATATTCATTATTACCCTTTTACAATTTATTAGCATACCACAACCAATAATTTTTGGTACCTTGGCCCTATTGTTTTTATTAAGAAATCAAACAATGTCCATAAGCTAAATCCCAAACAAAAATTTATGCCCAATAATATTAGAAAACTAGAAAAAAGAAAAAAAATTGCACTGATTGCACACGACAATAAAAAGAAAGATCTTATCGAGTGGGCGGTTTATAATAAAGTAGCGCTTTCAAAACATAGCCTAGTTGCTACCGGTACGACCGGAAAGCTAGTGGAAGAAGCACTTGACCAACCTGTAAAAAAATTATTAAGCGGGCCCCTTGGCGGAGACCAACAAATAGGTGCCATGATTGCCACAGGAGATATAGATGTTATCTTTTTCTTCTTCGATCCTATGGAGGCACAGCCACACGATAGCGATGTGAAAGCCTTATTAAGACTAGCAGTGGCCTGGAACCTACCTATGGCATGTGATAGAACTACCGCCGATTTTTTAATGACCTCTCGTTTTATGCAAGAAGTTTATGAATACAAACTTCCTGACTATACTCATTATCTAAAAAGAAACATTTAATTTATTACCTATTAATATTTAACCATGACAAATTCAATTTTTAAAAATAATATTAAAACAATTGGCCTTTGTTTTATTGCATTTTTTATTATAAGCAAGAACACGAGTGCACAAAACCCAATGCTTGGTTTTAAAAATGTTGAAAAACAAAACAAAGTTGAAAAAGATTTCGATGCACAATTAAGTGCAGTAAGGGTTGGACAAAACATTAAACTGCTTTCTTCAGTCCCACACCACGTGGGTTCAGTAGGTGGAAAATTTGTATCTGATCAAATAGTAAAAATATTTAAA
>Ga0209597_1002204_pt1 | contig 12470 bp, 10 predicted proteins | sample M_140625_MF_Meta_FD_187316 | JGI IMG/M metagenome (GOLD analysis project Ga0209597, IMG submission 187316) | Freshwater microbial communities from Lake Montjoie, Canada to study carbon cycling - M_140625_MF_MetaG (SPAdes) (version 2) | ecosystem: Environmental > Aquatic > Freshwater > Lake...
ACCTAAATTTGCTACAACCTCTTCAACAAGCACTAAATCGCGATAGGGAACGGCAGTAGGTATAGCATCTAACGCAATGGGTTCGCGCGGCTTGCTGCCGATAGCACCATTCCAGGCGTCGAGCCCGCCATCGAGCACTTGTATTTGGGCATGACCAATTGCTCTTAGCATCCACCAGAGACGACTGGCAAAAACTGAGCCCTGATTGTCATACGCTACAACCTGAGTATTTAAATTAATGCCAAGGCGTTGGCGGGTTTTTGCCCAGACCTCAGGACTAGGTAATGGGTGCCGTCCATTAGCGCCCGTTTGCGGGCCAGATAAATCCTCATCGAGATCGACGTAAATAGCACCAGGTAGGTGACTCATTTGATACGCTTCACGTCCTGCAGTGGGCTTAGCGAGATCAAAGCGACAGTCGCAAAGTAAAACATCAGCACCAGTATTGAGTAACTCTTCTAATTGATTGGCAGTAATTAAGGGTTGGCTCATGTTGGGTTCTCCAAGTTCATCGTGCGGCGGTACCATTCGTGAAAGTGTTGCATACCATCTTCCATTGGGCTTTGATAGGGCCCAACCTCATTGATGCCACGCGCCATTAAAGCCGCACGCCCTGCATCCATGCGTTCAGCGATCTCATCATCTTCTAGGCAGGTTTCCATGTAGGCTGCGCGTTCTGCGGCGACAAATTCACGCTCGAATAAAGCAATTTCTTCGGGATAATAAAACTCGACAATATTGCGTGTTTTGTTGGGGCCAAGCGGATGTAGTGTAGAAATACACAAGACCCCTGGATACCATTCAACCATGACATTCGGATAGTAAGTAAGCCAAATTGCCCCGTGTCGAGGTAATTTTCCCTGGTGATAACGCAGGACAGCTGCATGCCAGTCACGGTAAGTATGGGTACCCGGCGTACTGAGATCTTTATGAATACCCACAGTTTGTACGCTATGCCAGTCGCCAAATTCCCATTGCAAATTTTCACAGGAAACAAATTTACCAAGTCCTGGATGAAAGGATTCGACGTGGTAGTCCTCAAGATAAACCTCGATAAATGTTTTCCAGTTGTAATTGCATTCATGCACTTCTACGTGATCGAGTAGGTAGCCGGTGAAATCTAAATCGGCAGTGACGCCAAGTCGGCCTAAATCAGCGCACACGTCACGTGGTCCTTCAAACAATAAGCCCTGCCAATTCTGTAAGGGCGATTTTCCTAAGTGCAGACAAGGCTTATTTTCAAAATGGGGCGCCCCCAATAGGCCGCCCTCTAAATCGTAGGTCCAACGGTGCAAGGGACATACAATCGTTTCCACTTTACCGGCACCATTGAGCATCAGCGCTTGGCGATGGCGACAAATATTTGACAGTAGCTCAACGCCATGCGCATTGCGCACGAGTATCCGCCCTTCATTTTCGGCCCGCAAGGTTTGATAAGAACCTAGCTCGGGTACCATTAACTCGTGACCTACATAAGCAGGCCCTTGCTTAAATAGCAAGTCGATTTCACGTTGATATAAATCAAGGTCAAAATAGGCCGTTACTGGCAATTGAAGTTTGGACGGCGCAAGTTGCTGCGCGGTAGCCAGATTAGTCATTCTCCCCACCCCCGAAAAAGTCAGCCGAAGCTAAGCGGAACAACCAATCCAACCATCGACGAATCGATATTGGAAAGGAAGGCATGGATTATACCTACGGATTAGTTTGCCATTAAGATGGGGGTTTATTTACCAATATTTGCCTTATTTCAAGAGGGAAAGAAGATATGCCTGCCAAAAAACCAGCTGATGCAAGTGCAGCGGCGCAGAGCCCAATTGACCCCAATTTGCGCTACGAACAGGCCTTGAAAGATTTAGAAAAACTCATCGCCGATATGGAGTCTGGCAAGCTTTCTTTAGAAGAAACCTTATTGGCTTATCAACGCGGTGCAGCTCTTCTTAAGCATTGTCAAGCTGTGCTGACGCAGGTAGAGCAGCAGGTGCGGGTTTTTGAGGGTTAGAAAAAAGTCGTATGAACCCATTTAATTTCGAGGCGTGGGTGCAAACGCATTCTGCTCGTGCTGAGGCAGCACTCATCAAAAATTTAGATGTTGCCCAAACAGTGCCCCAGCGTTTGCACGAAGCGATGCTATACGCTAGCCTGGGGGGTGGCAAGCGAATGCGGCCACTTCTGGTCTATGCCGCCGGTGAACTTGGCAATCCTCGCGCGAGTGCAACTAGCACTCTAGCCGATGGTGAACATGAAAACATGCTCGATACCGCAGCTGCCGCGATTGAAATGATGCATGCCTATTCTTTAGTGCATGATGATTTACCCTGCATGGATGACGATGATTTACGTCGCGGCCGACCGACAGTGCACAAAGCTTTTGACGAGGCCACCGCACTACTGGTTGGTGATGCATTGCAAACCCGTGCTTTTGAAATATTGGCTAAGGCACTAGGCAATAGCGAGATGCGTCTGGCATTAATTGCGGGGTTGGCTAGTGCTGCTGGATCGCGTGGTATGGCTGGTGGGCAAGCAATTGATTTGGATAGCGTAGGTGCAAAGCTCGATTTAGCCGGCTTACAAAATATGCATCAAATGAAAACTGGGGCATTACTTACTTGCGCAGTACAAATGGGAGGGATTGTGGCGAACTTATCGCCAGCAGAGATGCGCGCCTTGACTTCATTTGCAAGTGCCCTGGGCTTAGCTTTTCAAATAGTCGATGACGTACTGGATGCCACAGCAGATAGTCAAACCCTCGGTAAAACGGCCGGCAAAGATGCCGCCAACGATAAGCCGACCTATGTGACCCTGATGGGTTTAGACTACGCTCAAGGGCAGGCCCAAGAGATGCACCAACAAGCCCTAGCTAGTATTGATAGTTTTGGTTTGCGAGCAGATGCTTTACGTGGCTTGGCAGCGTTCGTTGTAAATCGAAGAAAATAGACTTATGAAGATGATTTTGCCCACCATTAATGACCCCAGCGACTTGAGAAAGTTGTCGCGCGAAGAACTGCCGCAGGTAGCAGAAGAATTACGGCAGTTTATCGTTGATTCAGTCTCTAAAACAGGCGGCCATTTTTCATCTAATTTAGGTGCCGTAGAGTTAACGGTAGCCTTGCATTATGTTTTTAATACCCCTGAAGATCGCTTGGTATGGGACGTCGGTCATCAAAGTTATCCCCACAAAATTTTAACGGGGCGCCGTGAGCGCATGCATTCATTGCGGCAGTTTAGTGGCCTATCAGGTTTTCCAAGCCGCGCCGAGAGTCACTACGATACGTTTGGCACTGGCCACTCTTCCACCAGTATTTCTGCTGCTATTGGCATGGCGCGGGCAGCGCAAACAAAAGGTGAAAAGCGTGTAGTAGTCGCGGTGATCGGCGATGGCGCAATGAGTGCGGGCATGGCTTATGAAGCGATGAACAATGCTGGCATTTATGAAGATTTACCGTTGATCGTGATTTTGAACGATAACGATATGTCGATTTCACCAGCAGTTGGTGCTTTAAATCGATATCTGGCGCGCCTTCTCAGTGGCCAATTTTATTCGGCGACGAAAAAGGGCATTGATCGTGCGCTGTCATCAATGGCGCCGCCATTACGGCAATTTGCCAAGCGACTAGAAGATCACGCTAAGGGAATGGTTTCTCCCTCAACGATTTTTGAAGAGTTTGGCTTTACCTATTTCGGCCCAATTGATGGACATGATTTAGATACCTTATTACCGATGTTACAAAATTTGCGACGCTTAGCCTTAGAGGGCGGCGGCCCACAGTTTTTGCACGTGATCACGCGCAAAGGTCAAGGTTACGAATTAGCTGAGGCTGACCCTGTGATGTATCACGGCCCGGGTAAATTTAATCCTGAAGAGGGAATTAAACCGACAGGCGCAGGAAAACAAACCTTTACCCAAGTATTTGGTGAGTGGCTATGCGATATGGCCGAAGCCGATCCGCGCTTAGTTGGAATTACCCCAGCAATGCGCGAGGGTTCGGGCTTGGTTGAATTTGAGAAACGCTTTCCACTGCGCTATTACGACGTGGGTATTGCTGAGCAACATTCGGTTACTTTCGCTGCCGGTATGGCGTGTGAAGGAATGAAACCGGTGGTGGCAATTTATTCGACCTTTTTACAACGGGCTTACGACCAGCTGATTCATGATGTGGCAGTGCAAGATTTGCCAGTGGTGTTTGCTTTAGACCGGGCTGGTTTGGTAGGCGCTGACGGCGCGACGCATGCGGGGGCATACGACATTCCCTTTTTGCGCTGCATTCCTAACATGCTCATCATGACACCTGCAGACGAAGCCGAGTGCCGCGATTTACTCACAACTGCTTTTCATCAGTCACACCCTACTGCCGTTCGTTATCCAAGAGGTGCTGGTGTAGGGCGTACTCCACCGAAAGAGTTGCGTAGCTTACCTCTGGGTAAGGGTGAGGTACGTCGTCAAACTGGCGCAGCGAGTGGTAGTCGACTCGCAATTTTGAGTTTCGGTACTTTGCTTTATCCAGCCCTTACAGTCGCAGAAGACTGTGATGCAACTGTAGTAAATATGCGTTTTGTTAAGCCACTAGATACTGAATTATTAAAAAAAGTCGCACTTGAGCACGATTTTCTAGTGACGCTCGAAGATGGTGCGATTCAGGGAGGCGCTGGTAGCGCTTGCTTAGAGGCCTTAACAGCCATGGGGATCAATAAACCCTTATTGCAACTAGGTCTGCCTGATGAATTTATCGAGCATGGCGACTATAACTTGTTAATGGCGAAGTGTGGCCTTGATTCGGCAGGCATACACGCTGCTATTGCCAAGCGCTTTCCGAGCACTAATCAGTCGCAAATTGAGCCATTGGCACAGTCGCTGAGTAAGTAATCTGGCGCCAGAGTTGGCAAAGAACCCAATTTTCCTTGAAAATAGCGTAATGAATGATTTAAACCTCTCCTTTCTTAAAAACCGCACTATGCCCGATGTGCAGTCGACTGCTGATGAGCGGGCGATGCCGATCGAGCAAGTGGGTATTCGGGGTATACGTCATCCCTTAACGATTCGTACTGCTAGCGGCACCTTTCCTACTGTTGGAAACTTTACGATGAGTGTTGCCTTGCCCGCCGCTAGTAAGGGCACGCATATGTCACGTTTTATTGCGCTCTTACAAAAACAAAAGATGGCGATGGATAGTAGTGCTCTCGTCACCATGACTCAGGAAATGTTACCGTTATTGCAAGCTGAACAAGGCATGATTCAATTTACCTATACCCACTTTGTTCAAAAACACGCTCCAGTTTCTGCTGTTGAGAGTTTGATGGATTACGAGGTGACGTGGACTGTACAAATCCAGAAAAATAAGTTGGGTACGCAAGCGGGGGCCGTAACGACGACCTTAATATTGCATGTCATCGTGCCAGTGATGAGCTTATGTCCTTGCTCAAAAGAAATTTCCGATTACGGCGCTCATAATCAACGCTCGCATGTCACCATGACAGTGGCGCTAGATCCGCAAGCCATCATGACAGTAGAAGATTTAATTACCATCGCCGAGACCGAGGCCTCGAGTGAGTTGTGGGGTTTATTAAAACGGCCTGATGAAAAGTGGGTAACCGAGCACGCTTACGACAATCCCAAATTTGTTGAAGACTTAGTGCGCGATGTGGCTGGTCGTTTGCAGCAAGATGCGCGCATTCGTGGTTTCACCGTCGACGCAGAAAATTTTGAATCGATTCATAATCACAGCGCTTTTGCCCGCATTACTAGTGTGGCGCCAAATCCCAGCGGGGCTTAACACTAAAGGCGCCGGATCTTTCAGCTTGCGTTTCTGAGCTGACCTTTGAGAGTAAGCGCAGCGCTCCAGCAAATGCAATCATCACACCGTTATCAGTGCAAAGCTCAAGGGGCGGATAGAAGACGTTAAATTGCAGGTTCTTTGCTGCAGACTGTAGAGCTGTGCGCAGCTGGGTGTTTGCAGCCACTCCACCAGCTAAGACTAAATCGCGACAGTTTGTTAACTGCATTGCTTTAGTCGTTTTACTTACTAAGACAGTGACTGCCGCCTCAACAAAAGCATACGCTAAGTCAGCTCGAAAGTTGTCGACAGCATTTGCACTTGCAAAGTGTGAATGTTGTTTGATTTGATTTAGTACTGCAGTTTTAAGTCCTGAAAATGAAAAATCTAAATCGCCTGAATGGAGCATCGGGCGTGGCAAATTAAAGCGACCTGCTTTACCAAGACTAGCTAGTTTAGATACGGCAGCACCGCCTGGGTAGTCCAATCCCAAGAGCGTGGCTGTTTTATCAAACGCTTCACCAACAGCATCGTCGAGGGTTTCGCCAAGTAGTTCGTATTGACCCACCGCCTTAACCTGCATTAACTGAGTGTGCCCACCTGAAACTAAGAGGGCTACGAAGGGAAAGTTTGGTACGCCATCATCAGCCGCTCCCAACAGGGGGGAAAGTAAATGGCCCTCTAAATGATGGATACCTAATGCCGGTTTTTGTAATGCTTGTGCTAGCGATTGACCAAAGGCACTACCCACTAAAAGCGCCCCCGCTAAACCAGGCCCTTGGGTATATGCCACAGCGTCTATGGCCTTTAAATCTAGCTTAGCTTGCTCTAAGGCTAGCTCCAAAAGGGGCAAAATACGCCGAATATGGTCGCGCGACGCTAGTTCAGGCACTACCCCGCCATAATCTCGGTGCATGGCAATTTGGGAATGCAGCGCTTGCCCCATAATGCCCAGTGCTGCGGGGCGTCCCGCTGCCAAGGGAGCGGTGTCATAGAGGGCTAGACCCGTTTCATCACAAGAGGTTTCAATACCCAAAACAATCATTTTTTTGCCTAGTCGTGCTAGAATCCGTGATTCTGTAAATTTTCAATCATTTTCGAGCATAAACGAGTTAAACAGTATGACAACAGTCCGCCTCCGGGAAAACGAGCCATTTGAAGTGGCATTGCGCCGTTTTAAGCGCACCATTGAGAAAAATGGCCTCCTAACCGATTTACGCGCGCGTGAATTTTATGAAAAGCCTACGGCTGAGCGTAAACGCAAAAAAGCCGCAGCTGCTAAACGCCATTACAAGCGTTTGCGCAGTCAAATGTTGCCTAAGAAGCTGTTCTAACACGCTTTTTATCGATTCATTTGTTGAATTAATTCTTTAGGTCAATGTTTTAGACCCGCTGACGGTAATACGCAGCGGGTTTTTGCTTTTAAGGGCACAGGTATTACTATATTCGTAGGTTTTTAGGAGAATGACAGCATGAGCCTCAAAGAACAAATTACTGAAGATATGAAAAACGCCATGCGTGCCAAAGAAACGGCTCGTTTAAATACCATTCGTCTTTTATTGGCGGCGATCAAACAGCGCGAAGTTGATGAGCGCGTCGTGGTTGATGATGCTGGAGTGGTAGCGATAGTAGAAAAATTAATCAAGCAAAGAAAAGATTCAATTGAGCAATTTCAAAAAGCCGGTCGTACTGATTTGGTCGCAATAGAGGTGCTCGAGCAAACTATTTTGCAGGGTTATATGCCAGCGCAACTCTCTACCGAGGAAGTCACGGCAATAGTTAAAGCAACGATCGCGCAACTGAATGCCAGTTCCCCGCAAGAAATGGGTAAAGTCATTGGCGCGCTTAAACCGCAATTAGCTGGTAAAGCAGATATGGGTGCGGTTTCAGCTATGGTGAAGGCCGCCTTAAATCCATCATGACCTTGGACTAATCCGTGGGCTTGATTCCCCAATCGTTTATTGCTGATTTACTCAATCGCATTGATATCGTTGATATCGTTGGGCAGCATGTGCAATTAAAAAAAGCGGGCGCAAACTATCAAGGCCTGTGTCCGTTTCATCAAGAAAAATCACCGTCGTTTTCTGTCTCACCAACGAAGCAGTTTTATCACTGCTTTGGTTGTAGCGCGCATGGGTCAGCGATTGGTTTTCTCATGGAGTTTTCGGGCCTTGGCTATATCGAAGCGATTGAGGATTTGGCGCGTTCTGTTGGCTTAACTGTGCCACGTGAAGAGCGCACATTGCAGGATGTAGCGAGACAGAAGCAAGCACTAGCTTTAGGTGAAGTCATGACTCTAGCTGCCGATTGGTATCAGCAGCAATTAAAAATCGCCCCACGGGCTATCGATTACCTCAAGGGTCGAGGCTTAACCGGTGAAATTGCTAAACGGTATGCGATGGGTTACGCGCCTGACGGCTGGCAGGGTCTCGAAGCTGTTTTTGGTGCGTACGCGAATGAAGAGATTGCCAAAATATTAGCGGAGGGCGGCCTCATCATTCAAAGTGAAGGCGACGATAGTAAACGTTACGACCGCTTTCGTGATCGCATTATGTTTCCTATTCGTAATCCGAAGGGGCAAACCATCGCGTTTGGTGGACGCATCTTAGATCAGGGCGAACCTAAATACCTGAATTCACCTGAAACGCCTTTGTTCTCGAAAGGTAATACTTTATATGGGCTCTTTGAGGCGCGCCAAGCGATTCGTGCCCAAGAATTTGTATTAGTTTGTGAAGGCTATATGGATGTAGTAGCGCTAGCGCAATTAGGTTTTGGAAATGCCGTTGCTACCTTAGGAACAGCTTGCACTGCCAATCACGTGCGGGCTTTATTGCGTCAAACCGACCGCATTGTTTTTTCATTTGATGGCGATGCCGCCGGTCAGCGGGCTGCGCAACGCGCGCTCGAAGCCTCTTTACCATTGATGTCAGACGATAAAGAAATTCGTTTTTTATTTCTACCGGCCGAGCATGATCCCGATAGCTATGTCAGAACTTTTGGTGCTGCAGCATTTGATAAGGCGATTAAAGAAGCGATGCCTTTATCAAGTTTCTTTTTTAAAACAGTGAGCGAAGAGCAAGATCTTGGAACGCCTGAGGGACGGGCAAAAATACATCACGCCAGCAAACCATTATTATTATCGATGCCGCCGATAGCTTTACGAACGCAAATTTTGCGCGAAGTTGCTTTGCGTACGGCGACAACCCCGCCTGAACTAGAGGCTTTTTGTGGTTTAGCCCAAGTCGCTAAACCAGCCCAACAAAATTCGAGTCAAGCGCAAGGTAATTTTGCAGGGCGCCCCCCTTATTGGCAGGCAAATATTCCGGGCTCAAGGCAAGGACGGGACTCATTAGCACCTTGGCAATCAGGCAAAGGTGCGCAGCGCAGAAATGTTGGTCAAGCAGTAGTACCCCCCCAAGCGCCAACCGATTTAGCAGAGCAAATTTTGCGAGTCTTAATTCAGTTTCCGCATTTGGGTAAAGGACTTGACTCTAACCAGCGACAATTAATTCTCAAATCTGCGCAGCAACGCTCAGCGAAGACTTTAGGCTTAATGGAAGATCTGCTACAGCAATGTGATTTGGTTGAATTCTTAGCGCAGGGCGATGCGACACCCGCCGCAGGTGCTGGGGCTTTTGCATTATTTCAGGAGCAGTTGGCTAACAGTGAGTTAGCCCCTTTATATGAAATTCTGCGGCAGCGAGTCATGGGCTCTGACCTGGATTTTGATGGCGCGAAAGCAGATTTAAATGGTGCGATGAAAAAATTGGAGCTACTGCATCTAAAAGAAGAAATGACGGAAATTGCCCAAAAAATTGCGCAGAATGCAGCGAGTGAGGATGACCGTAAACGCTACCGCGAGCTAGGGGAAAAGCTGAGATTTGCGTAGGAAGATAGGCAAAAACCTGTCAATCGACTATAATGTAAGGCTCCCGAAAAAATTATTGTTGTAATTCAAAGACTTGCATTGAAGTTTGACGAAATTTGGGTATTTGCCCACCGTAAGTGCCAGCGTTGTGCTGGCATCCCCTAACAGTATTGTAAGTAAGCGCCAATCTATGCCAACCACCAAATCCAAAAAACCCATTAAAGCTGCAGTTGTAAAAAAAGCGGTAGCTAAGCAGCCGGCAAAACCAGCCACTAAATCCATGAAGCCGGTGGCAAAGGCGGCGCAAAAGAAAATTCTATCCAGTGCCAAAAAGCCAACGGGGAAATCTGTCGTCAAGCCAAGTGCCAAACCTAAGGCTAAGACACCAGCAAAAGCTATTGTTAAGACCCCGATTAAGGGCAGCAGCAAGTCTAGCGCTAAGCCCTTAGCTAAGAAACAATTAGCGAGCACAAAGAAACCAGTAAGTAAGTCAGCCAATCCCAAGGGCGTTGTTAAGGCCGTCGCTAAGACACCGCCGAAGGCAATTAGCAAAGTAACTGCAAAACCAACTGGTAAGACGACAACAAAAGTAGTCGAACCCATTAAAAAAGGTAAGGCAGTTATTGCGGCTGCAGCAGCGCCTTTGCTAGAAGTTGAGGTTGAGAAAAAAGTTCGTGGCCGCAAGCCAAAAATTGAAGAAGTGGTTGAACCTGGTACTGATGTCCGTACAGATCGCCAAAAAGCGCGCGATCGTAAGGCAAAAGAAAAGGCCCTGCTAAAAGAATTTGCCGCCCAGCAATTGGGTAGTGAAGAGCAACAGGAGCTGCGGCGTGCACGCTTAAAAATGCTTATTAAGATGGGTAAGTCAAAAGGCTACCTCACGCATGGCGAAATGAATGACGTGATGTCAGATGAATTGTCAGATGCTGATGCCCTAGAAACCTTAATTGGCTTGTTAAATGATATTGGCATTACGGTATACGAGCAGGCGCCAGATGCAGAAACACTGCTCTTAAATGAAAATGGCATTGCCGGCGCTTCTGAAGAAGAGGCTGAAGAAGAAGCTGAAGCCGCTTTATCTACTGTGGATTCCGAATTTGGTCGTACAACTGACCCCGTGCGGATGTATATGCGCGAAATGGGCACCGTAGATTTGCTGACTCGCGAAGGCGAAATTGTCATTGCGAAAAAAATTGAAGCCGGTTTAAAAGACATGGTCATGGCTTTATCTGCCTGCCCAGTAACCATTGGTGAAATTTTGGCAAATGCTGAAAAAATTGCCACTGGCGAAATGGAAATCGATCAATTTGTTGATGGTTTAGTTGATCCTAATGCTGAAGATATTAAGCTAGGGCCAGAAGAGCCCGAAGTTGACCTCGATGCAATCGAAGGCGAAGAAGAGGGCGAAGAAGAAGGCGGCGGCGGCGCAAGCACAGCGAACACCAAGCAGCTGGAAGAGCTCAAAGAAATTTCGTTGAAGAAATTTGCCATTATTCGCACGCAAACCGATAAAATGCGGCGCGCTTTTGACCGCGATGGCTATAACAGTCCAGCCTATATTAAGGCGCAAGAAAGTATTCGTAATGAAATGTTGGGTTTCCGGTTAACAGCGAAGAGTGTTGAAAAATTATGCGACACCATGCGCTCACAAGTCGATCAAGTATGGAAGCTAGAGCGTGGTATCGTTAGCCTATTAGTTGATAAAGTCGGTGTTAATCGCGGTGAAGTGATTAACGCATTTCCAAAAATGGCAATGAACCTCAAGTGGACTGCGAATCTGTTAAAAGAATCTAAGCCATATAGTGCATTGCTTGAACGTAATGTTCCCGCAGTACAAGAGTTACAGCAAAAGTTAATTGATATTCAAACGCGCGTGGTCTTGCCGCTGCCTGAGTTAAAAGAAGTCAATAAAAAAATGACTGCTGGCGAAAAACGTGCGCGTGAAGCAAAGCGCGAAATGACAGTAGCTAATTTACGTTTAGTTATTTCTATCGCTAAAAAATATACCAATCGGGGCTTACAGTTCTTAGATTTAATTCAAGAAGGCAACATTGGTTTAATGAAGGCGGTAGATAAGTTTGAGTATCGTCGTGGCTATAAGTTTTCAACCTATGCAACTTGGTGGATCCGTCAGGCAATTACCCGCTCTATTGCAGATCAAGCACGCACAATCCGTATTCCAGTGCATATGATTGAAACCATCAACAAAATGAATCGTATTAGTCGCCAAATCTTGCAGGAGACTGGCCACGAGCCGGATGCCGCAACTTTAGCGCTGAAGATGGAAATTCCTGAGGACAAGATTCGTAAGATTATGAAAATTGCTAAAGAGCCAATCTCCATGGAAACCCCAATTGGTGACGATGAAGATTCTCATTTAGGCGATTTCATTGAAGATGGCAATACGCTTGCGCCTGCTGAAGCAGCTTTGCATGATTCAATGCGTGACGTAGTGAAAGATGTGCTCGATTCTTTAACCCCTCGCGAAGCAAAAGTGTTACGTATGCGCTTTGGTGTTGAAATGAGTACTGATCACACGCTTGAAGAAGTAGGTAAGCAATTTGATGTAACACGTGAGCGGATTCGGCAAATTGAAGCGAAGGCTTTACGTAAGATGCGTCATCCAAGTAGGAGTGATAAGTTAAAGACCTTCCTCGAGGAAGATTAATCAACGGTTTATTGGGTTCACAGCTCAGTTGGCTAGGGCAGACGACTCATAAGAAAGAAGCCCTAGGGGTCTTGTAGCAAAGACCTCAATGATTTCAAGAGCTTAGTGGTCGATTAGGTGGTCAAAATTGCTTACACACCGCTTACACACCGGAGCAAAAACCGAG
>Ga0209597_1002206_pt1 | contig 12469 bp, 8 predicted proteins | sample M_140625_MF_Meta_FD_187316 | JGI IMG/M metagenome (GOLD analysis project Ga0209597, IMG submission 187316) | Freshwater microbial communities from Lake Montjoie, Canada to study carbon cycling - M_140625_MF_MetaG (SPAdes) (version 2) | ecosystem: Environmental > Aquatic > Freshwater > Lake...
GCCCACGTGCCCCGGGGTGTCGGAGAGTGCGCATACGGACCGTGCGGAAGATGGAGGGAAGCGCAGACAAAAAAGGGGGAGGTGGGGCGAAGCGCAGACAAAAAAGGGCCATCGGGAGTCGAGGGCGGGAACCGCGCCGGACTCCTAGCCCCACCCCGTCGCCACCTGACTTGTGGACGCTTCGCCTAGCCCCACCCCGTCGCCACCTGATTTATAGACGCTTCGCTTCGCCCCACCCTGTCGCCACGTGAACCACATACGCTTCGCTGCCGGTCAGCTCCCTTCGAAGTAGTCACCATCAATCCGGCGCACCACGTGCGTCTCGACAATCCTCACCCCAACATCGTGGTCGATCATGAAATTGACCAGTTGCCTGCCACCGATCAGGACGATGCGCGTGCTGATCGTCCGCACGTAATCGCGGGCATCCGCGGTGAACTCGGACGTGGTGATGATGACGCCCTTGTCGGCCTTGTGGCCCTGCATTGCTCCGGCGAACTCCTGGACCGTCGGCCTGCCGACATTGCCCGACCACCGCTTTGCCTGGAGATAGACCGCATCCAGTCCCAGTTTGTCTTCGGTGATGATCCCGTCAATGCCTCCGTCACCCGACCTACCGGTAACTCGCCCGGCGGCAGTCGATGCGCCCCCGTACCCCATTGCCCGCAGGAGATCGACGACAAGGCGTTCGAAAAATGCCGGTGAACACTGCATGACATGTTCAAGCAGCTCGGTGGCGAGATGTGCGCGGAGGTCCCTCGAGGCATCCGCCATGACTTCTTCGGGCGTCTGGGTCGCGACCGGGAAGACTTCTATGGGCGATGGAACCGTTGGGGTAGACGCCACATCTGAAGTTGGTGTCGACTTTGACTTGAACGCCGCAAATGCCGGGAACTGATTCAGGAACGCCACGTCGATGTGGGCCGGTGGCTTTGCAAGCACGGCCTTGCCTGCGTCAGTGATCCGGAAGTGGGCACGGCGTGTGGGTTCGATCAATCCGGCCTGTCTCAGGTAGGTCTGCGCCCACGATACGCGGTTGTCCAGTACCCACTGACGGCCACTTGGAAGGCGTTCGGCACGATCTTGACCGGACATCGCGAACCGCACGGCCATCGCTTCGATGGTGTCGCGGTTCGACCGCTCATCACCGCCCCCCGCAAACTGGAGAACCGGCAGGAGAAACGCCTGGTACTTGGGTACGGCCATGTGCGACAGGTTACCCGAGATGTTCGCGAACCGGTTCCTCAGCAACCTGATCCCTAGAGGGGATCGGGGTTGGATCCACCCTCTATTTCATATTTCCTGCACATTACCAACTTTTTGCAGCTTGCACGGTTGACGCCGGGCCTACTTGCCAATAATCTGGGCTTGCCTGCATGAGGTGACCGGTTGGCGCAAGGGTGATCCCAAGACGTGGGTTGCCCGTGCGAAAGGGCGATCCGCCGGTCTGATGCAGGCGAGGAGTGAGGGGCATGTCCGAAGCAAGTAGTGGTCCGGCGCCGGCGGGTGCAGGACTTGAAGCCAAGAGCAGTGGTGGGGGCACGGGGCGAAGCACATGTCAATCGGGGGCGATGGGGGGCGGAGTGTCGGTTTCACGCCTGACACGGCGCACGTGGCACATGGTGGCCGTTGCCGGTGCGTCGGCAGCCGGGATGATCCTGGCTGCCTGTGGTGGCGATGCCCCGGCAGCGGCGCCAACGGCGGCTGCCAAGGCCGAGCCAACCAAGGCACCGGCCGCTCCGGCACCGACCGCCGCACAGGCGGCGGCAACGGCCGCTCCGGCACCCACGGTTGCCCCGGCGGCGGCCAAGGCCCCCGTGGAGATCACCTACCAGACCTTCTTCCCGCAGCAGCGTCTGGACCTTCTGGCAGGGAGTTTCAAGATCTTCGCCGAGAAGAACCCGTCCATCAAGGCGAACGTCGTCTTCGATGCCGACCACCGGGCCAAGTTGGCCACCCAGATGGCGGCCGACAGTGCGCCCGACACCTTCATCCACGACGTCTGGAGTGCCGCCAAGTACTACGAGGCGGGAGGCATCCTGGACCTGACCTCCCGGTTCGCCGTCGACAAGATCGATCTGGCGCGCGACTACTCGCTGATCGGCATCGAACAGTGGTGTGGCAAGTCGTATGCCGTGCCGTTCTACGTTACCTCGATGCTGCTGGCGTACAACAAGGACCTGCTCAAGAAGTTCGGCGCACCCGACCCATGGGAAAAGTGGAATGGGCAGTGGACGTGGGACGACTTCCTTTCTGTCGCCAAGCAGGTCACCAAGGCGCCGGGTGCCGACAGTCCCACGGGATCGTGGGGGTTGGTCATGGACGGCAACGGCATCGACAACATCGACCGCAACTTGCAGGTGTGGATGACGTCAAATGGGGGCGAGACCTACGACGTCCCGAACATGAAGTACACCCTGGACGACCCGAAGTCGATCGAGGCGATGGACTTCCTGGTGAAACTGATCAACGAACAGAAGGTCATGGCTGGCCCGGACGACTGGAAGAAGCTGACGGACACGCTTGGCACTGCCGACCCGTTCGCGGCGGGTGCGGTCGCCTTCCGTCAGGAATCAACCGGTCGGTTGTCGGTGTACTCGCAGCAGGTGGGGGACAAGTTCGAGTGGGATGTGGTGCCCTTCCCATCCGGCAAGGGATCCAAGTTCACCGGTCACTCCGACGCTGATGTGACGAACGTGGCGGCGAAGGGGAAGAACCTTGACGCGGCGTATACCTTCGCGAAGTTCCTCGGCGGTGAGGAGACGCAGGGAGCACTGGCGCAGAACAAGCTGCTCATCCCCGCCCTGAAAAAGGCAGCCGACGACACTGCGACCTTCCTGAAGCCACCGCCGAAGCATTTGCAGGCGTTCGTGGAACCGTTGCGGTCTGGTCAGTTCCGCACAAGCTTCTACCACTACAATGGCCTGGAGGCATTGCGCGTTCAGAATGAGCAACTCAAGCGCGCAGTCATGAAGGAAACGACCGTCAAGGAAGCGATGCTCGAGGCAAACCGGGCCGCGAATGCTCAGGTCAAGTTCGGGTCATGCCGTCAGACCGTGACGTGGAAGGCGCGGGGCTAGGCGAGGTCTTCCTGCAACAAGCAGCCTGACCGGCACGAAACCTCCGTATCCCCAAATCCGCTCCCCCTTCCGGCATCGGTGCGTACCACCGGGTGTCCGGTCGGGGGGTGGCGCCATTCGTCTGACGGCATGACGTTCTCTAGAAATGAGACCCGACCCGCAGCGCCTTGCGGTTATGGATCAGGCAGGTGTGACGTGCCTCGCGGAGTTGCGGGCAGGGATGCCCGCGGACCGGTCGGTTGGGCCTGCACCGATCATCGGTTCACGTGAAACTGGCCTCCCAATCGACTTCGTCGCTCAGTGGATGGTTGGCGAAATCGGTCTCGCTGATTGGCGCTGACGTAGCATCGTTTGGCGAGGGGACGGGCCACAAGGCGTTCGTGCGGGTATCTTCGCTGGGTGCGAAACGGCGGGGGCCGTCATGCACCGGAAGGAGTTGCAGTCATGCGAATTGAATCCGTGGAAAGCCATGCCATCGGCGGGACGCAGGTGGTGCGGATTGTCACCGAAAGCGGCATCGTGGGATGGGGTCAGACTGCCTGTTGGGCCTACCCCGAGGCGGTCGATGCCGTCGTCCAGAAATTTGCCACCTACCTCGTCGGCCAGGATCCGCGACGGATCGAACACCACTGGAATTACCTCTACCGCATGGGACCGTTCCGCGGATCTGTCCTGTCCGGGGCGGTCAGTGCCGTCGACCTCGCCCTGTGGGACATCAAGGGCAAGCATTTCGGCGTCCCTGTCTGGGAACTGCTTGGCGGGAAGTCACGCGACAAGGTGCGCCTGTATCTCCTCATGGGTGGTGACACGCCAGAATCCGCGGGCGCGAACGCCCGGGCCGCGGTCGATGACGGCTTTACCGCCATCAAGTTCGACCCGATTCCGCATGGCTTCGGTGACATGACCCTGCACGCCCTTGTTGCCGGGGTCGAGGCCAATGTGGAGGCGGCCCGCGACGCCGTCGGTGGGCGCGCCGACATCATCCTCGAACTCCACCGCAAACTGACGCCCCTGCAAGCCATCCCGGTGGCCGAGGCGGTGCGCCGCTTCCAACCCCTCTTCATCGAGGATCCCATCCAGATCGACAGCATCCAGTCGCAGGGCGAGATCTCCAAGCGGATCAATGCACCGTTTGCGAACGGCGAACGCCTGCACACCATCTGGGAGTTCCGCGAACTCCTGGTCGCGGGCGGAACGCAGTTCGTGCGGCCCGACGTCGGCCTGGCCGGTGGGCTGACGCACGTCAAGAAGATCGCCGCCATCGCGGAGTCGTTCCACGCTGCCGTGGTGACCCACAACTTCCTGACGCCGTTGCTGACCGCCGCGTCGATCCACCTCGACGTGTCGATCCCGAACTTCGTGGCGCAGGAATATTCCAAGGGCGACGAAGGCCCGATGGCACGCGCCTATCCGGGGACCCTCAAGCGCGACGGCGGCTACATCCACGCACCGGATGCACCGGGACTGGGTGTGGAGGTCGACCTCGCCATCCTGCCAGAGGTGGGGCGCACGCTGCTGAACCCGTTGCGCAATCCACTCCGCGATGATGGATCAGTCCTCTACGCCGTCTAGGTTCCCGCACGAGCCCCAGTCACGTCCCACGGGATATGACTGGGGCCACCGTGTTCCGGTTGATCCTCTCAGGATGACCTCGCCACTTGCAGTCGAGAATCGGCTTCACCACGCGATTTGTTTTGCGGTTTTGAAAAACTTCGTAGTATCCCGTTCATTATTTTGTGACATGAAAAAGCGTATGCTTGCGAAAGTGCCGAGGACGTATCGGCGCACGGGGGATAGTTCACAACCCTTCCGCATGTCATCGCGTGGATCGCGCGACCATTCGGTTGATTGATGCCCGCCGTGCCGATACCACCGGACACGATTGCGAGAAAGCGAGACTCCCATGGTCACCAAGCGCGAACACGAACTCGACCTTGCCGCTGCCGAACACCACCGCAAGGCCGCCCACCACTTCACCATCGCCGCACATGAGCACACCAAGGCCGCCGAAGCCGATTCGCACGACGATCATGTCGGCGCCGCCCATCATGCCCATCTTGCGTACGGTCATCAGATCGAAGGCATCCGCCATGCGGAGATCGCCGCCGTCGACGAGGACCAGGCTGATCCCGAGGACGAGGATCACGGTCACGCTGGCCACACCCACGCCGCCGCGCACTGACCACGCAACGAAGTGACGGCCTCGATCCTGGCCTTCACGCCATAGGGGTTTCGGACCCTATGCACGACCCTCGGACCTTTGGGAACGAGGGTCGTGCCATTTCTGCGTGACTTGCCTTGTGCCTTGCGTCAGTCGTCACCGCCAGACCGGTCGGCCCGGCGGACCTATCCGGCCGCCACCGGGGCGCCGATGCGGGCATCCTGGCGCATCTGCGATTTCATGAGATTGGCGTAGGCGCCATCCCGGGACATCAGGTCGGCGTGCGTGCCAACCTCGGCGATGCGTCCGGCGTGGAGGACCACGATGCGGTCGGCGTTGCGGATGGTCGAAAGCCGATGCGCGATGATCAGGACGGCGCGACCTGCCGACGCCGCCACCAACGCATCCCGGACGGACGCCTCGTTCGCGGCATCAAGGTGCGAGGTCGCCTCGTCGAGGATCAGGATCGGAGTCTCACGCAGGAGGGCGCGCGCCAGGGCAAGGCGCTGACGTTGCCCGCCAGAGAGTGACGCGCCCCGTTCCTCGAGTCGCGTGTCGTACCCGTCGGGCAGGGCCTCGATGAACTGGTGCGCTTGCGCGCGGCGGCAGGCGGCCTCAACATCGGCGTCGGTCGCTTCCGGGCGGGCAAGGCGGATGTTCTCGCGGACGGTGCGCCGGAACAGGTAGATGTCCTGCGTGACGACCGCCATGCGGCCACGCAGATCGTCGAGGTTATCTGTGCGGGCATCGCGGCCCTCGACCCGGATCATCCCCACCTGCGGGTCCCAGAACCGCAGTGCGAGGTGGGCAACCGTCGATTTGCCGGCCCCGGACTGCCCCACAAGGGCAACCGTTTCTCCGGCACGGATCGCGAAACTGACATCGGCAAGCGCGGGGGGCAGGCCCGGTTCGTAGGCGAAGGTCACCCCATCGAACTCGATTGCGGGATGGTCGGCGGGAGACCCGGCATCCGTACGGGCACCCGGGCCGTCATCAACCGCCACCGGCGCATCATGGACCCGGAAGAGGCGCCGGCCAGAACCGAACGCACCTTGCAGTTCCTTGGCAACCTGCGAGATCTGGGCGATTGGCCCGAAACAGGTGAATGCAAGCATGGTCAGGAGAGGCAGGTCGGTGGCACGGATCGTGCCTTGCGTCGAAAGCCACCCGCCGAACGCAAGCACCGCAAGTCCGCCGTAGGCCTGCGTACCCTCGATCATGCCGGTCTGGAAACCGAGTTGGCGCCCGTACGCCACTTGCAGGCTCGTCAGTGCCTCACTTTGGCGCGTGATCTCGGCAAGGCGGCGCGTCCCGTACGAGTACGCCAGAACCTCGCGCAGGCCCTGCACGCTGTCGGCGACGTGCGCGTTCACGAGGCCGGTCTGCGCGCGCAGGCGGTTGCCGATGCGGTCGGTCTGGCTACCGATCAGGTACGGACTGAACCCGACGGCGATCAGGAACGGCACAAGCACGAGGGCGAGGACCCACGAGTTTGCCGCCAGGACCGCGAGGGCAAAGCCGGGCACGAGGACGGCCACGAATGCCGGGGCGATTGCGTGGGCGAAGAAACTCTCGACCGTCTCGATGTCGCCAGTCATCATGCTCGTCAGGTCGCCGGTGCGACGCCCCAGGAGATAGGCAGGGGCAAGGCGTTCCAGGCGAGCAAAGAGGGAAATCCGCATCTCGCAGAGAAGGCGGTAGGCCATGTCGTGGCTGATCCAACTCTCGTACCACGCCAGGCCGGCGGCCACGATGGCGATGACCGGCACGCCAATGGCGAGGGTGGCGACCGTGTCGGACATGCCCGGCACACCGGCCGCCCCGGCGAGGATGCCCGAGGTCACGCCGAGTGCAACCGATGCCGCTGCCCCGAGGATGCCGGCAGCCAAGGTGATGGACAGACGCACCCACTGCGGGCGCACGAGTTGCAGGAGGCGCCACCCGGTCTCGATCGCACCGGCATCGTCAGCATCAGCCTCGCTAATCGCCGTCATGCCCACCTTGGATACGGACACCACCCGTTCGGGTTCGGTGGGCGACTGGACCGGAGTGGCATCGACGGGAACGAAGTCCGCGGAGTCCTCGACGGCGTACGCGACCTCCTGCGCGGCGACGAGGCGCGCGAAGGCCCCATCGCGTTGGCGCAGGTCGGCGGGTGTACCGGCTTCGACGACCTGCCCACGGTCTAGCACCACCACTTGGTCGCACTGCGACACGGTCGAGAGACGGTGCGCAATCACGATGGTGGTGCGTCCGCGCATCGCCGCCGCGAGTGCAGTCTGGATGATTGCCTCGTTCTCGGCATCGACGTGCGAGGTCGCCTCATCCAGAATCAGGATCGGCGCGTCCTTCAGGAGGGCGCGGGCGATCGCAAGTCGCTGCCGTTGTCCGCCCGAGAGGCGCAGGCCACGTTCGCCGACAATCGTTCCATAGCCCGCGGGTAACTCGGAGACGAATGCGTGCGCCCCGGCGGCGGTGCAGGCGCGCACCAAGTCGGCATCGGAAGCGTCGGTGCGGGCCACGCGCAGGTTCTCGGCCACCGTGCCGTGGAACAGCCACGTGTCCTGTGAGACCAACGCCATCTGCTCGCGGACCTGTGCCCTGGTCATCGTGCGCAGGTCGTGCCCGCCGATCATGACCGTGCCGCCTTGCGGATCAAAGAAGCGCATCAGGAGGGAGACAACGGTGCTCTTCCCGGCACCGGACGGACCGACGATGGCGAGTGACCCACCGGCGGGAACAGCGAACGAGACGCCGCCCCCGGGTTCAAGGCTTCGCCCAAGGGCCGGTTGGCGGGCGGCCCCACCGGTGGCGCGCGGGTAGGTGAAGGTGACGTCGCGCAATGCGATCACCGGCTCGATCGCCTTCCCGGCCGGGACGGCAGATGTGGCGGGATCGGTCACGACCGGGCGCGTGTCGAAGAGATCGAAGATTCCGATCGCCGAGGCCATTGCCAGAAGGTTCGCGTGGCGCAACTGGCGGAGTTCGCGGATTGGCCGGAAGACCTCGACGCCGAGGAAGAGGAGGATCATCAGCGGGGCTAGACCAAGGTCACCAGCCTCGACGCGGACGGCACCCCACGCCAGGGTGACCGCTGCCCCGACAAGCATGGCCACATTCGAGACGCCACCCTCGGCGATGTTCAGGGCGAGGACCGACATTGTCGCCTCGAAGAGGGACCAACTCCGGCGGGCAAGGTCCTTGCCGGTGCGGGCACCCTGCCCGAACGCCTTGAGGGTAGGTAACCCCTGGATGGCATCGACGAACTCGGCAGCCAGGTCGTCGTACGCGCGACGGCGTTCGACGGAGGTGACATTTGTGCGGGTACGGAACAGGTTGGGGGCAAGCAGCGCGAGGGCGGCAAATGCGAGGAAGAGGAGTGCCGACGGCAGGTCGATCCATGCCATGAGGAGGAAGATGCCGACTGGTGCGACGAGCGAGACGACGAGTTGGGGCAGGTAGCGCCCGAAGTAGATATCGAGTTGCTCGACCGCCTCGACGGCGGCGACAAGCACGTCACCGGTGCGACGGGTGCCAAGCGAACCTGGACCGAGGTCGAGCAGGTGCGCATAGATGCGTCCTCGCAGGCGGACCTTCATGCGGGCGGCTGTTTCATGCCCGACGAGTTGCTGCAATGTAATGAAGGTGAGCCGCAGAAGGGGCAATGCGACGACGGCAAGCAACCACGGCACCACATCGCCGAATGGCTTGCCCGCGAAGAGGCTGGCAAGGGCAACGCCTTGGACCGACAGGCGGAGGACACCCGATGCCGATGCAAGGAGGCCGAACCCGGCGGCGAGGGCGATGCGTCCGCGGACCCCGTCGGTCTGCGCGAAAAGGCGCCGGGGAATCGACGCCGGGGCGGTTCCGTTGGTGGATGCGGTCATGGCGGTCGACTTCCTGGCAGGGCTGGGGCGCATTCCTGCGAATCGTTTGCAACAAGCCAGCGCATGGTGTCACGCGGGGGCATGGTTGTCAACTGGGTGGCCGGGATGCCCACACCCAACCCAGTACCCTTCCCACATGCCCATGCTGCCTCCCCACATGCCCATCGCCATTGGCGAAGCGTCCTGCAATCAGGGGCGACGGGATGGCGGGGATGTCTAGGCGGTCTCCTTCCCCGGGCCGGCCATCCGTCGTCCTCATCTGTGGCGGGGGTATTGGCGGACTTGTCGCGGCCCTCTGCCTCGACCGGGCGGGCCTGCATCCGGTTGTCTTCGAGGCCGCCAGGCAGATCCGTCCCCTTGGCGTGGGCATCAACCTCCTGCCACATGCGGTCCGCATCCTCACCGCCCTGGATCTCGGTCCTGCCCTGGCCTCTGCCGGGATTGCCACCGCCGACCTGCGTTACTACACCCGGCGGGGTGAACCGATCTGGGCCGAACCGCGAGGCATCGACGCCGGATACCGGTGGCCCCAATACTCGGTTCACCGGGGCGAACTGCAGATGCTTCTGCTGGACGCCGTCCGCACCCGTCTCGGGCCCGACCGCGTCCACACCGGACATGCCTTGGTCTCATTCGAGACAACTTCCAGTGGTGTCGAGGCCACATTCACGGACCGAACTTCAGGTGCCACCGTTGCGAACGTGCACGGTGATCTCCTGATCGGTGCCGATGGCATCCACTCGGTCGTGCGCGCCCATCACTACCCCGATGAACGCGAACCCGTCTTCTCCGGACGCCTCCTGTGGCGGGGCGTGACCGAGGCCGACCCGTTCCTCACTGGACGGTCGATGATCATGGCCGGACACGCCAATCAGAAGTTCGTTGCCTACCCGATTGGTCCGGGATCCTCCGGACGGATGCGCATCAACTGGATTGCCGAACGGTGCGTGTCTGATCCTTCCAACCGGGGGCGATCAAGCGGAGCCGAGACCGATGCGGCACCAGTGGTCCGCGACTGGAACCGCACTGTCGACCCGTCCCACTTTCTGCCATGGTTCGAGGATTGGCGCTTTCCGTGGCTTGATGTCCCCGCCCTGATCCGTGGTGCCGGGGCCGTCTACGAGTTCCCGATGTCCGACCGCGACCCCGTCGGGCGATGGAGTTTCGGTCGCTCCACCCTGCTTGGGGATGCCGCCCATCCGATGTACCCCGTCGGTTCGAACGGTGCCTCGCAAGCCATTCTGGATGCCCTCGCCCTTGCGAACGCCCTACGCCACGCGGAACCGCGTGCGGACCTTGCAGACGCCCTGACCAACTACGAAGCTGCGCGCCTTGGCCCGACCTCGCAAATTGTCCTTGCCAACCGCCAGCAGGGACCCGAGGCGGTGATGCAGATGGTCGAGGAACGCGCGCCCGACGGCTTCAAGCATCTTTCCGACGTGATCTCCGATGCCGAACTCGCCGACACGGCCCTTCATTACAAGCGATTGGCGGGCTTCGATCCCGATGCCCTAAACCGGCAGGGCGCCACCCTCTTTCCAGAGGCTGATGATGATGCCTACGCCTGAAGCACCCGGTCTCACCTTCGCGTTCGAGGCGCGGGTCGATGTCGGCACTCCGGTCACGATCGGTGAGACCCCGGCCGGAACCCGTCGGATCGTGCCAATCCTTGGAGGCAGCTTTGAAGGCCCGCACCTGCGAGGCATCGTGCATGCCGGCGCCGACTGGCAGGTGCTTCGGCGGGATGGGGTCTCTGATATTGAGGCACGCTACCTATTGGAAACCGATGCCGGTGCCCTCGTGACGGTCGTGAACCGAGGCCTGCGTCATGCCCCGGCCGGGGTCATGGTCCGCCTGAACGCCGGTGAGGCCGTCGATCCCTCATTGGTCTACTTCCGCACCGTCGCCACTTTCGAGACGGCCGAACCCGCCCTGGCATGGTTGACCCGGTCGGTGGTTGTGGGAACTGGCGCGCGCCATCCCGCCCAAGTGGTCATCCAGTTCTGGACGGTCACATAAATGGAGGGCCCGGTCTTCCCGGAGTCTTGATGCGCCGCGTCGCCACACGCGCTATCGTTGGATCGACATGAGCAGCCGGGATTCCGACCACACAACTAATTCGTCGCCCCTGCCCACCCCGGATGCAGGTACGGCGGCGTTTGGTTCGCAGTCATCCCTGCCCGACGCGGCGGTGGGAACGCTCACGGTGGCAGCCACGGCCGAAGCGGATCCCAAGCCCAAGGTGCCTGACGTCTGGGATGACGACTGGGACCCGTTCGAAGCCATCCCGCCGATCAACTGGCAATCGCCATATGTGGTCCGCACGATCATCGCGTTCCTTGCGTCGATCCTCATTGGTGTGTCAGGTGGGTTTGTCTACCTGCGGTTCATCTCTCCGCCATCGGCAACGCTGTTCGTGGAGACCTTCGCATCGCCCTATCTCGGGGAGTTGTGGTGGCGGATGAAGGGGTCCGACCTGATCGGCCTGCGATGGACACCCGACGGCTACCGGTTTTCACCGCGCCCCGGCCAGAGTGCCTACATCACCTTCGATGTCACTGACGTGGTGATCCCTTATCCCACGTGGCGCACAAGCCTGCGTGATGCCATTGGCAGTTATCCCCCACCGTCTGCCGACCGCCTGATCCTTGACCTGCGCACCGAACGCCGGGGCAATTACCTGACAATCTTCGAGAGGCCTCCATTGCACGTGCAGGTATCTCAGTATGGCCTGATGATCACCACCCCGGATCCAGCCAACCCCAAGGAGATGCGCAACACCATCCTGCCGGACCCGACCCGGCCCGAGGGATCCATCTGGCAGCTCGAATACGTCGATGGCGTGGCGTCACTGACAATCGACGGACGTCCGATCTGGAAAGGCCAAGTTGCCAACCTGGACAAGACGGTGATGATCGGTGAGACCCGCAACGACTCCGAACACGACGGGACCATGATTGTGCGGTCGGTCAAGTTCGGCGGCGCACGCTAGTCCCGATCCCCCACCGGGGTTCCCCACCTGGTCGGATGCCATCCCTGTCCGCCATTCCCGCTGGGACGATCCGCTTGGCCCGCGGGCATCCCTGCCCGCTTATCTGGGAAGACCGCGATGCTATCTGGGTTCGGGATGATTTCCGTCTCCTGAACCCAGAAGAACCGCCGTTGCCCGGAGGGGATGCGGGCAACGCTGCCAGCGGGCCAGATTGGAACCGCGGACCATATCCCGGCCGGGTTTCTCCTACGGATTTCCGGGCAGCACTGCCTGAACCTCCATCACCGACGATCACCCCAGGCGCTTGCGGATCCTTGGATCAAGCAGGTCACGAAGCGAGTCGCCGAGC
>Ga0209597_1002210_pt1 | contig 12455 bp, 14 predicted proteins | sample M_140625_MF_Meta_FD_187316 | JGI IMG/M metagenome (GOLD analysis project Ga0209597, IMG submission 187316) | Freshwater microbial communities from Lake Montjoie, Canada to study carbon cycling - M_140625_MF_MetaG (SPAdes) (version 2) | ecosystem: Environmental > Aquatic > Freshwater > Lake...
AAAGCTCTGGCCGACGGGCCATGTTGCAGTTGCACATATTCGACCAACAACGGCCGCGACCGTCTTTACAGAAGATGTAATCGGTGAAGAGGTGACGTGGGGTAGTCGCAGCCATATCGATGAAGCACTTTCAAGTGGAGAGATTATTAGAAACTCTGAACCTGAAAAGTTCGGCGAACTCATGATTAAAGAGGAGACGATTCCGGTCTTTTTTCAAGGACAGGTTATTGCCGTAATTTCTCGCCACCGAAACTCAGATTTAATGCGCTCACCTAGCTCTCTAGAGCTTAACTATCGCGAAATTGCTCATGCTCTTTATCGCATGGTCTCAGAGGGCTCATTTCCTTATCACGATACAGGCTCACTCTTCGAGCCGGTGCCACGAGTTGGTGATGGATTAATTCGACTCGACGTCAATGGTGTTGTCTCTTTTGCAAGTCCTAATGCCCGATCGGCCTTTAGTCGCATGGGCTGGAAGAGGGAGATCACAAATCAGAAGTTGGGAGAAGTCGCCGAAGCCGTTATAAAGAACTCACCTGATGCGCATGAAGAGGGAATAAGTACACGTTTAAATGGAAAGATTTTGCGCAGGGTAGAGATTGATAATCAGGGCGCAACGATTGATTTACTTGTGTTGCCGTTATTAGCTGGGGATGATCGCATCGGTGCAATTGTCCTTCTGCAAAATGTGACAGAGCTACGCCGCCGTGACCGCGAACTCGTTACTAAAAACACAACGATTCGCGAGATTCATCACCGCGTCAAAAACAATCTACAGACAGTTTCGGCACTATTGCGTTTACAGGCTAGGCGAATCGAAGATCCAGGCGCAGCTTCGGCTCTTAATGAAGCGGTGCGAAGAATCGCATCAATTGCCTTGGTGCATGAGACTCTATCTAGCAGTAGTGATAATGACGTCGCTTTTGATAGTGTCTTAACAACTTTGATTACACATGCATTAGAGCTCAGTCCGCGCATGGGCGAAATCACAATCATGCGTGAAGGCGAACTAGGTTTGTTGGAATCGCGGCTAGCAACACCATTGTCTTTGGTCGTCACCGAGTTAATGCATAACGCCCTTGAACATGGGCTAGCAGAGCAAGGTTCAACGCTCTCCATTAAACTCGCCCGCTATAGCAACGAGTGCGTTGTAACAATAATCGATGATGGAGTTGGCCTACCCGATACCTTTGATGTATCGACCTCATCTAACTTAGGTTTACAGATTGTGCGCACGCTGACAGAGAATGAGCTAAAGGGTATATTGACATTAACCTCTACGGATTTAGGAACAACGGCAACACTTCGTTTCCCGCTATAGAGATTTAAAGTGGAATTAAAAAGAGTTTTGCTGCTCTTGTAACCGTGCTCGGTTACGGGCGGCACGGCGCTTTAGAGCACGACGCTCATCCTCGGATAGTCCACCCCAGACGCCAGCATCTTGTCCGCTCTCAAGGGCCCATGCAAGGCATGGCTCTTTAACAATGCAGCGGTTACAGACTTTTTTAGCCTCTTCGATCTGACTTATTGCAGGTCCAGTATTTCCAACTGGGAAAAATAGCTCAGGATCTTCATCGCGGCAGGCCGATTGATGTCGCCAATCCATGTGCACGCCTCCTCTAGCCCCGTTCTGGCGAGGCCTGGATATCAACTTTCATTATGAATACGCATTCAAATGCCTGCGCAAGGTGGTTATTCTCTCGCTTTTTGCTGGCATTAACAAGGATGTAGCAGAGGAGATTTCATTTTTTTCTAGTGATTTATCTCGCGTGTGCCCCCGACAGGAATCGAACCTGTGCACCCGCCTCCGGAGGGCGGTGCTCTATCCCCTGAGCTACGGGGGCTCATAGGGTTTAACCTACGCAAGGTTATCAGCGGGTGCGCATTAGCTGTGAAACTGAAAGAATCACGCCTATGAATTCAATCGCATACTTTGCAACGGGCTGCTTCTGGGGCGCTGAGCGCCGTTTTTGGCAGATGCCAGGAGTAGTTGAAACATCTGTGGGCTACATGGGTGGCAGTGCGCAGAATCCAACATATGAAAACGTCTGCACGGGTGCTACGGGCCATGCCGAGATGGTCAAAGTCGAATTTGATGAGTCAAAGATTTCTTATCAGTCTTTGCTGGAAGAGTTTTGGACTATGCATGATCCAACCTCGCTGAATCGCCAGGGCGGTGATATCGGAACTCAGTATCGCAGCTCAATTTATACAACGACTGCTGAGCAGTACGTTAACGCAGTTGCATCGCGTGATGCTTATCAAGGCGTACTAACTGCCGAGGGCTTAGATCAGATTGCAACCGAAATTATTAGCGCAGATGGTGTTATGTACTACCCGGCCGAGGAGTACCATCAAAAATATTTAGTGAAGAATCCCAATGGATATGACTGCCATTCCAGCACTGGAGTTGCATATCCATCGGCCGGTGTACCCGCATGAGTGAGAAGAAATATCCAGTAAAAATTAATGAGAGCGAGCTAGCCAAATCCCTAGATCCGCTCTCTTACGATGTATTGCGAAACGCAGCTACCGAGCGCCCATTTACAGGTGAGTACACCGATACCGACAAAGTCGGAGTGTATAAATGTAAGGCATGTACTGCCGTGCTTTTTAAGAGTGAGACTAAGTTTCACTCAGGTTGCGGATGGCCATCTTTTTACGCCCCTACTGCCGATGATGCAGTTGAGCTAATTGAAGATCGCTCACTATTTCCACGAGTGCGCACCGAAGTGCGCTGCGCTGCATGTGGCTCGCACTTAGGTCATGTCTTTAAAGGCGAGGGCTATGACGTTCCAACCGATGAACGTTGGTGCATTAACTCTGTTTCATTAATCCTTGAGGCTATTTAGTAAGCCAACCCACGGCTTTCATGGACCCCTTGATAGCAGTACCACGCTACAACACTGCGATATGGATGTAATTTCTCACCTTTACGATCTAACTCTTTAGGCACAACCTCTTCTTTATTTTTATGCACAATATCCCACCCGCGGCGAACAGCTAAATCACCCGTAGGCCAAATATCCAGGCGCCCTAACTGAAACATCATAAACATTTCAACGGTCCATCTTCCGATTCCCCAGAGTGAAGTTAACGCATCAAAAATCTCTTGGTCATCATGAATCTCATCAATACGATCAATAGGAATTGTTTTATCTATCACCGCCGCAGCCAATCCTTTAATTGTCCGTACCTTTGCGCCAGAGACACCGATTTCCCGCAAGGCAACCTCATCTAATCTGATTATTTTCTTAGCGTTAATGTTTCCAGTACAAAGTCCAACGAGTCGTCCATGAATCGTCTCAGCTGCCTTTGTAGCTAACTGTTGTGAAATTACAGAGCTGACGAGGGATTCAAAATGTGACTCCATTGGTGCACTTCGACCAATAGTGCATAAAGGACGGCGTTGAATCAGAGGAGCAAATTTGCGATCCATCTCGCCAACCTCAGCGACGATACGTCGCATCTTTTGAGCAGAGTGAATTGCCATTAGTTAGAGCGAAAAAGTTGGATACTCATCTGTAACCATCAGAAAGGCATAGCCAATCACGCGGTTCCAGTAAGCAATTGTTCCAACTACGCCCTCTGCACACTTCTCTGGATAGGTGCCAGTAAAGAGCACGCTAAACCAGCCAGCAATGGTTAAGAAGGATAAATAAACTATATAAAAAACTCCGACTACATATAAAGGAATTGCAAGAAACCATTTAATAAGTGGGAGCCAGCGGTTGAGTGCTTTTGCATCGACTTCTGGAAATGTAACACTGACAACATCGTTCTCTTCAATCGATGGATATTCATCGGTGAGCATTAAGAGATATGCATCGACGCGAGTTTGAAGCGAGAGAAGTGCTTCATTAAAAGCAAGTAGATACGTTGGGTAAATCTGGCGCACGACGATTGCAAGCGCCGTAGGCAGGATAAAGAAGCCAACGGATAAGTAGTTTGAGCTAGATGTACTTAGATCCGTTGGGGCAAAGGATGCAACGAAGATTGCCATAGGCACGACCAGGATGATGCGAAATAATGCACTCATACGGTTGCGCTCGGTCAGGGTTACATCTATCTGGGTCTCTATCTGCTGGCTCATGGAGTGAATTTATCGTGGAATGATGCAAGGCATTGCCAATTTCCATCGAACTACCGAAGTTTTTCACCTCTAAAGCCCTATCTCGTTTCACCTTCATTACTTCTGCAGGGTAGCCTTCTGCGATGACTGACAGCAATGTACAAGCGCCCTCGCTAGCCAAACTCCTTACACACCACTCAGAGAAGTGGCGTGGCTTTGATCGTGATGTTCTGCCACTTCCCGTTGCAGAGATGGATTTTCCAGTCGCCGATCCAATTCGCGCGGTGTTGGCTGAAATGGTCGCGCAATCTGATCTGGGTTATTTAGGATCAGTGCCCGAGCTTGCCGCAGGATTTGCTAAGTTTGCCGCAGAGCGTTGGAACTGGAGCGTTGATACTTCGCAGGTAGGTGTTGCAGCCGATGTCGGGGTAGGAGTTGTAGAGGTTTTACGTGTTTTCACAAAACCTGGCGACACAATTTTGATTAATTCACCTGTTTATCAAAACTTTTATAACTGGATAAATGAAACACATCTTACAAAAGTTGATGTTCCTTTTACTCGCACAGGCCCACAGAGTGAGAACGAAAATCCCTGGCAGTTAGATTTAGATGAGGTCGAAAAGGCATATGCCGCTGGCCTAAAAGTTCACCTTATGTGCTCTCCGCATAATCCATTGGGCCGAGTCTTTTCAAAAGATGAGCTCACTCGTATCGCCGATATGGCGAAAAAATATGGAGTGTTAGTAATTAGCGATGAGATTCATGCCCCTCTAACCTTTGCAGAAAAGAGCTTTATCCCATTTTTAACGATTAGTGAGAACGCCCGCGAAGTTGGTATCACGATTACAGCGGCCTCTAAGGGTTGGAATATTGCGGGATTAAAATGCGCAATCATTGTTTCGCACAACGATGCCATAAAAACAAAGTTAGATGAGATGCCTATGGCAGTTCACTTCAGAGCATCGATTCTGGGTGCCTTTGCATCGGCAGCTGCATTTGCCGAAGGTGGTGTATGGCTCGATTCAGTCATTAAGCAGCTTGATCACAACCGCTTTCTCATCCGCGATTTACTTACAGCTAATTTACCAAGTGTGAAATACCATATTCCCCATAATAGTTATCTAGCCTGGCTCGATCTTGAAAGCCTTAATCTAGGTGAGAACCCAACGCAAACTCTCTTAGAAAAGGGACGAGTGGCCTTCAATCCAGGGCACACATATGGGGCGCAATGTTCGCAATACGTGCGACTTAACTTTGCCACAAGTCCAGAGATTATTACTGAGGCAATTGATCGCATAGTTCGCACACTGTAATGAGCACCAATGACTGCGATGTCATCATCATTGGCGCTGGTCATAATGGTTTAGTTGCCGCGTCCTATCTAGCGCGTGCTGGCAAAAGAGTTCGTATTCTGGAGGCTAACCCACAAATCGGGGGAGCCACAACAAGTGTTCGCGCCTTTGAGGGCTTTGATGCTCGGATTTCACGCTACTCCTACCTTGTCTCTCTATTACCCGATTCAATAGTTAAGGATTTAGGACTGAGCTTTGAATGCATCTCTCGTACTATTTCAAGTTACACACCGTATGAGCGCGAGGGTAAGAGTGAGGGGCTTTTAGTTTCTCGAGTGTGGGATGCAATAACTCAAGAGTCATTTAATCGCCTTGATTCAACTGGCCATGAAAGCCAGGCCTGGCAGAGATTTTATGGAGAGATAGCTGAATTCGCCGAGCGCATTGCACCCACGCTACTTAAGCCTTTAATGACACGCAGTGAGTTGCGAGATTTGATCGCATTGCCAGATGTCTGGGATTACATGATAGAAAAACCAATTGGTGAAATAATCACAGAGCGCTTTACTGATGATTTAGTGCGGGGGGTTGTATTAACCGATGCACTTATTGGAACTTTTGCTTCAGCATTTGAGCTGCAATCAAATATCTGTTTTCTCTATCACCTTATGGGCAATGGCACGGGGGAGTGGAAAGTTCCAAAGGGGGGCATGGGCGCACTTGTGAGCGAGCTTGAGCGAGTAGCGCGAGAGGCTGGAGTTGTAATCGAAGTAAACCAGCGTGTGGTTAAAGTTGAAAGTGATAGTGAGGGAGTCAGGATTACAACTGAAGATGGTCGGCAGTTACGGGCCTCGTATCTCTTATCAAATGCTGCACCGCAAACTTTGGCAGCTTTGAGAGGATTGGATAAACCTAAAAGCCTTGATGGTGCACAGATGAAGATTAATATTTTACTAAAGCGCTTACCGCAACTTAAATCCGGTATAGATCCAAGTTTAGCCTTTGCCGGAACATTCCATGCCAACGAGAGTTTTTCACAGTGCGAAGGGGTTTTTAGCGCTGCACAGAGCGGTCACATGCCCGCACTTTTGCCGATTGAAATGTATTGCCACACGTTGAGTGATCCCTCAATTCTTAGCCCTGAGCTTGCTGAGTTGGGATATCACACTCTGACTCTTTTTGGTTTGCATACCCCTGCAACGCTCTTTGATGCCGATAATGAATCTGCGCGCGAGGCAGCTCTGGGATCAGCGTTTGCATCATTTAATCAATATTTAGCCGAACCCATCGAAGATTTAATTGTAGGTATTGAGGTTAAGACTCCACTTGATATTGAGCAGGAGATTGGTTTACCTCGCGGAAATATCTTCCATCGCGATCTACACTTTCCATTTCGTGAAGATGGTTCTGCGCCGAGCTGGGGCGTGGAAAGTGATGATTCACGCATCTTTATCTGTGGTGCAGGCGCCATTCGCGGCGGCGGAGTCAGTGGAGTGCCGGGACATAACGCGGCCATGGCAGTGCTCTCAAAGTATTAGGCTTAGTGCATGAACCAACACCCTGAAACAACGGCTATCACAGCAGGTCGACCTAACCTGACACCCGATGGCGCGCTTAATCCGCCGGTAGTTTTAACATCGACATTTCATGCAGGTGGAGAGATTGGTTATGGACGATATGGGAATCAAACATGGAGCGCACTTGAAGAGGCTATTGGGGCCCTTGAAGGAGGATCAACTTTAGTTTTCTCATCTGGAATGGCGGCGATTAGCGCAGTCTTTTCAATTCTGCCAGTAGGTGCACCCGTTGTTGCTTCTAATCAGGGATATAGCGGAGTGATGGTTTTACTGAACTCCTTTCATGAAAGTGGACGTTTAGAGGTTCGCTTTGTTGATGTGCTCGATACACAGTCAGTCATTGATGCGATGAAGGGTGCGGCCTTAGTGTGGCTCGAATCCCCGACTAATCCAGGTTTAGATGTTGCAGATTTAACAACATTGATTGCCGCAGCTAAGAAACTTGGAATTGGAGTAGGAGTCGATAATACTTTTGCAACGCCTCTTGTGCAGACACCACTGTCAATGGGCGCAGATATTGTTATGCACTCTGTAACTAAGTTTCTCTCTGGCCACAGTGATGTACTCATGGGATCACTCTCTACAAATGATCCTGCCCTGCTCAAGCGACTTCATGATTCACGTAGCTTTAACGGCTCTATTCCAGGGCCATTTGAGAGCTGGCTAGCACTTCGTGGCCTGCGCACATTTCCACTGCGCTTTAATAAATCTCAGGAGAATGCTCAAGCCCTTGTTGCAAAACTTGGCTCTCATCCAAAGATTACTCGCGTGCGCTATCCCGGCTTTGGTGCGATCATCTCCTTTGAGGTAGATGGCACGGCCGAGCAGGCTCAAAAAGTATGTGAATCCTCGAAGTTGATTGCCCACGCAACCAGTCTTGGAGGCGTTGAATCTCTTTGGGAGCGCCGCCGTCGATGGCCGATGGAGAGCGCTTCGGTGCCCGAGCAGCTCATTCGATTGTCAGTTGGCTGTGAGCACGTTGACGATCTTTGGAGCGACATCAATCTGGCCTTAGCTTCTATCTAGAGAAATTTCGAGTAATAGCGAGTATTTTTACTCCATGATCAAAGCGATTCGCCGTTTATTTGCCGCAGTTACTGTGGCTCTATTGGCCTTTCGCGCCGTTGGATCTTTTCTCTCATGGATAGAACATCAAGAGGATACGAGCGCCAATGCCTGGATCGATGAAGATGAGTATGAAGATGTCTGATGCAACATATATCCCAGGCACCTGCAACCTTGGTAAGAGCGAAGTACGTCGCAGACAAGTCGTAGGTCTCGTCGGTTTGGTTCTCTCGTTGATTTCTTTATCAGGATTGATTTCTATTAATGCTCAACCTCAGGCTCGCTTAGCGATCTTTCTTCCACTCATGATTGCATCGATTGGATATGTGCAATCACGCAATAAGTTTTGTCTAGCCTATGGCTTTGCCGGCACATTCAATCTTGGCAAGCTCGGCGATATCTCTCGAGTGAGTGACCCACTCGACAGGGCGGCCGATAGGGCAACTGCGCTCAAGATTCTTGGAAAATCTCTTCTCTTGGCATCTATAGCGACAGCGGTGGTTTTCGTACTGCCCTTCTAAGTATGAAGAATCATGAACGGACTAAGGATGATGCTCCAGACATGGTACGAAAGCGCAAAAACCTACTTTAAATAATCTCGTTTCCATCTTTGCGAGTGGCAGTTAAGCTTGCAACCGTTGTGATTAGCAAGCTTGCAACTATCACACCAAGACTAACCTCAAGGGTAACCTCTGGAATATGTACTCCTGCGATTTCATGTACTCCGATTCCGTGAAAGGCCTCCATAATCATCTTAACTCCGATAAATGCCAAGATGAATGAGAGTCCCTTAGAAAGATAGATTAATCGTGCCAGCAAACCTTCAAGTAAGAAGTACAGCTGACGCAGACCCATAAGAGCAAAGATATTAGCCGTTGTGACGATATATGGATCTTTTGTCAGTCCAAAGATAGCTGGGATTGAATCAAGCGAGAAGACTAAGTTTGTAAGACCCAAAGCAACTAGAGCAATCGTAAAAGTACTAAATCCCCGTGCCTTTAAGGCAGAGACGACACGACCCTCTTTCCATTCATCATCTTCATTCTCCTTTACCAATGTATAGGCGGTATAGATAAGGAATGCTCCGAAGAGGAAGAAAATACTGGCAAAGCGTGAGATTAGTGCTGCACCCAGTGGAATTAGTAGCCCACGAATTGCAATTGTGAGCATGATTCCGAGGAGCAAAACTAGCTGTTGTTTCTCTTTTTGTACTTTTAAATGTGTGAGAATAATAATAAATACAAAGATGTTATCAACTGATAGTGCATACTCTGTTAACCAGCCAGCAAAAAACTCTTTTTGTCCAGTTGCACTTGACCAGTTCGGAAGGAAAGCCCCGAAAACGATGGCTGTACCGATATAGAAAACTGTCCAGAAGGCTGCTTCGAGGATTGATGTGGGCTTGTTACGGCGCAGTACCGCAATTAATAAATCGAAGATTATTACGCCGGCTAAAACCGCGATTGTTACTACCCATGTAGTCGTAGATTCCATGGTGCGTATTGTGTCAGTTAGTTAAGAATTCAGATAGTTGAGCACACTGAATATTATGGTTCTGCATAACGATTTATTAACCAGGAGTTGGCTTGCTACTCTTAGTGCTCTTGAGGGGTGCAATTTCAGCCGACTTCGCCGGTTTAAGTGGCTCTGTTGGGGCAGGGCCCATTGCTGTAATTGCAGCATCTCTGGCAGAGGTAGCCAGGGCAATTGCAGTTTTTTGTTGAACTAGGATTGTGGCTTTAGCTTCAGCGGTCTTTGCTGTGCGCATCGCTGTCTTTGCAAGATCGTTAGCGGCGCGGCAATCGACCAAAAAAACCTTATTGATATCTTTTCGAACTTGCTCACGTGCACTCATGGCAGTTCGATACTGATCCATTGCAACTCTATATTGCTCCATTGCCGTTATGGCTATCGGAGTAGGAGACGCATCGGCAAATGAATGGGGAGCGGTAATGATAATCATTGCAAGGGCTGGCCCTACCGAGCGCCTCATTCTCATGGCTCAATGATGACGTAATTCATTGTGCTTTCTCTGTGAAACACCGCATTAGCCAGGTATTTGATTGGCAACTGCGCCTACTCGTGAAAGAGTACGGAGGTGGCCGAGTTAATAATGATCGTCGATGATGAGCCAGGGGTCCGTGCGCTCCTGCGCGATACGTTGAGTATCGCCGGCTTTGAGGTTATAGAGGCTAGCGATGGAATGTCAGCCCTCACGCTTCTGCGCACTAATAAACCCGCGCTAATGGTCATTGATATCAATATGCCTCTGATGGATGGCTTTGAACTTGTTGAGCGCCTACGCACTACAGATGATTTTACTCCAGTTCTCATGCTCACTGCTCGCGAAGATAAGAGTGATATTGCTCGGGGTTTAAAGATCGGTGCCGATGACTATGTTATTAAGCCCTTTGGAATCGAAGAGTTAGTACTGCGAATTAAAGCGATCTTGCGTCGCTCCTATAAATCTACGACGACCCCAACTCTGCTGACCTGTGGACCTATAACCATTAATGACGAGCAGCACTCCGTAAGCTTTAACGGCGAAGAGATCGATCTTTCACCGACTGAGTATCGACTCCTGCAGATCTTGATGGAAAGGAAGGGAAGAGTTTTAAGTAAGAAGCTACTTCTGGATGAAGTCTGGGGCATCACCTTTGAATCTGAGAGCACTGTGACTGACACATACATCTCATATCTACGCAAGAAGTTTCACCGGGATGGCTTTGAGGGAATCAAGACTATTCGCGGTGTAGGTTTCCAGATTCAGGAACCTAAGTAAGGTTTATGAAGAGTAAAACGCGGCAGATTCTTGCAACTGCCATAGTTACATCGACGCTCTCAATTCTCATTGGTGGCTTTGCAGTATGGGGCTCGTATGAATCTGAAACTGCAATAATCGATGAGCATTTAAATACAGTTGCCTTAGATGTCGCACAAAGCCCAGATGATCCGATCACTGCAGTGCTACTTAGCGTTGAGCAAAATAGCTTTGATCTAGCAGTTGCATTCATGACGCCAAGTGGTGAGATTGCAATCTTAAAAGAGTCGAGAAAAGCGCTCATTGGAGGACCAGGGAAGTTAAAAGTTCGTAATATCCCAATTCAAGCCGGCGAGAAGTTAGTGATTGCCGCATCACTTACCGATATCGACCAAAGTCTACGGAAAAACCTCTGGCGCTTATTACTCTTTATTATCTTTACTAACACTGTTGCATCATTTGCATCGATACTTATTAGCCGATCAAGCGCTCTTGCCTTCGAGCGCACACAACGAGAAAAGATGCAAGAGTTCTTGGGCGATGCTGCACACGAACTACGTACCCCACTAACGGTAGTAAAGGGATATGCCGAGCTCTTAGAGGGTAATAAATTAGAGGGCGATCGTCAGGTACAGGCCTTTACTCGACTCAATAGCGAAATCAAACGCATGGAGTCTCTCATTGCCGACCTCTTGATTCTGGCCGAACTCGGTGAGGAAAAGGGTGGAGAGTTTTCAGAGTTTGATCTCTCGCAATTACTGAGCGAGAGCATTGATGATTTTGCAGAAGTCGCCTCGAGCCACCCTTTTGAGTTATTAATCGATAATGGTGTGGTTTTGGATGGATCTGAGAAGTACCTTCGAAGATTTATAACTAACGCCCTTACGAATATTCGTGTTCATGCACCCCACGATGTTCCAATAAGAATAACGCTTAAAGGTGGTAGAGATATTAAATTAGTAATTGAAGATGGCGGTGCTGGTCTTCCAGTCGATTCTTATGGTGAGAAAATCCAGGGCTTAAAGCGCTTTGATCGATCCCGCTCACGCGACACAGGTGGCAGTGGACTTGGCCTGAGCATTATGAGCGCCGTCGTAGAGCGACATAAGGGTGTGCTCACATTAAGAAAGAGTGATCTTGGCGGTTTGGCGATTGAAGTTCAACTTCCGCGCACTTAGACTAAAGCAGTGCGGATACTTCAAATATTTTTACTGATAGTAATTTCCGTTGGGCTTGCCTACTGCGTGCGTTCATTGCGCGCACTCCACCGCAGGCTTGGCAAATCAACTTCACAGAACACGGCGGCCTTTAAGGAGTTAAAGGAGCAAAACTGGCAGTCCTATCGCCAAGCTGAGGCGTTGCACCAACTCGTAGCTCTTCTTAAATTCACCGCACCGATTCCGCCGACTCGCAGTTGGGCGGCATCTCCCGACCTTCTCCTGACACTTGTCGATTTAGTTCGCACATATAAACCAAAACTAGTTGTGGAGCTTGGATCGGGAGTATCAACTCTTATTGTTGCAAAGGCCGGTGCTAAGAGGGTTATTAGTATCGATAACTCCGATGAGTTTGCAGGCAAAACACGTTCAATGTTAAAGGCTCATGGAGTCCGTGGGGTTGAGGTACGTATCGCAGCACTGAAACCACATATTTCAGGCGTTGATTGGTATGACACCACCAAGTTAGCC
>Ga0209597_1002213_pt1 | contig 12445 bp, 25 predicted proteins | sample M_140625_MF_Meta_FD_187316 | JGI IMG/M metagenome (GOLD analysis project Ga0209597, IMG submission 187316) | Freshwater microbial communities from Lake Montjoie, Canada to study carbon cycling - M_140625_MF_MetaG (SPAdes) (version 2) | ecosystem: Environmental > Aquatic > Freshwater > Lake...
AAAATTTAAATGAATAGGAATATAATCAACTATCATTTTACCTGTAAATACTAATTTAAAACCTTTTACGCTAAATTTTTTAATTAATTCAGCAATGCCTGTGTAACTAATTGTTATAGGTATATTAATCGTATTTGCACCTTTATTTATAACAACTGCACTAATACCTCTTACGCTACCTACTAATGCGCCATCAATGTATAAATCTCCTGTAATATTTTGAATTTCGCTTGTTGTTGTTGTTGGGTTATTTACCTGTACTTGTAAATTAATTGTCGGACTTAAAAAACTCATATTACCAAAATCCAACCCTTTAAAAAAAACACTTATACTTTGTGATAATAAAAATTTACGATAACCGATATAGCTTATTATAAGTACAGGAATAATCCATGCGTTTTTGTTCATAATATCAGTTAAAGCACTAAATTAATTAAAAACCGTCATTTAACCAATTTTTTTACAAAATGTCAATAAAATGTTAATTTTCTCAATATGTGGAAAAATTTATAGCATATATAGTCTTATATTCGCAGAATAAATATATATTCGCACTGCTGCAGGCAGTCGAATATATATTCTACTATGCTTTAAAAACACTCGTTTTAGTTAACTTTTTTCACCTTTATTTACATAAAAACAAAAAAATATTAGGAATATCCAAAATTTCCCTAAATTTGGTTATTACTAACATTAAAATACTTTTATGTCAAACACCATGCAAGAGCATACTTTGCTCGAAATTCAGCGTATTCAACAGCGCACGTATCGTTTAGAAAATTTATTGAAATTATCGGATTGGAAAAATGTAAGGATTGTTTTTGAAGCAAAAGACAATTTGAAACAGGAGTTTATTATTATTGATCAATTTGATTTTCCTTTTAATTTAGTGGACGAAATTCGTTTGTTAATTACGGATAGTATTAACCATAACGAAAATGATATAGCTACATTAAATTTTAAACTAAAAATAGATTAATATGAATAAAAATTTTAACCAACCTGCTTTTCCTTGTTTACCAATTCAAGACAAGTTTAATCAATTAGTGGTACCTGTACCAGGTATGTCAAAATTTGAACATTTTGTAATTGAAATATACAAAGTTCATTTGCAAAATGCAGGGCAATCAAATATTTTGCCTTTGACTATTTGCAATATGGCTATAGCAGACGCTACTTTATTACTTGAACAATTAGAAAATTCAACTAAATCTAACGAAAATGAAAATACTAAATTATCTATTATTTAATAGAAACGGTCAATCTTTATTAATTTTTATAATTTGTATAATACTCTGCGGTTTGATACAAAATGCTTAAATGGAAAAAAATACTAACATTCAACCAACCATTGAGCAATTACTTGAACTTCGAAAATACAAACCTGGATATAAACCTAACGCTGATAATGTCTTATTGCGAATACAAAATAAAGTAGTCGCAACAAGCTCGAACTATATCGTGTTTGGGGGATTGCCAAAGGCAGGAAAGTCAAATTTTCTCAATGCGTGTATGGCTTCTGCATATGTGCCATATGATATATTTTCTATGAAATTGACTTTTATGGAAAATAGAAAAAAGTTGTGCCTATTTGATACTGAAAGCAGCGATTATGATTATTATAATCGAATTGAAAGCATAAAAAAGTTTGCTGATATTAGCAATATGCCTACTTCATTTGACAGCTATCAGGTACGCGAGGATAGTGCAAGTATGATCCGTAAAATGATAGAAAAATATTTGGAACTTAACCCTGATTGTTCTATCCTGGTAATTGACGGACTATTATCTATTATTACAAATTACAATGATGAAACTGAAAGTAGTTTGTTAACTAAGTGGTTAATGAAAATAACCAAAGTATATGATTTGTTAATTATTACAGTATTGCACTTTAATAAATCAAACGACCACACTACAGGAGTTATCGGTAGCCATTCGGATAGATTTGCTCAAAGTACACTTGACATTAAAAAAGTAAAGGAAAATAATACCTATGTGATGAACGCCAGGTTTATGCGTTCGGACGCCGATTTTGAGCCTATTACATTAATGAATTTTAACGGAACTTTACAGCAGGTAGAAAATGAAAGCGTACAAAAAAAGACAGGTAAAGCGTCCGACCTCGACGAAATGGAACTAAAACGGATTTGTAAAATGGTTTTAATGTCGCCTTTATTATATAGTGAAATGATAGACGAAATAAAAGAAAGGACTGCAGAAAGCAATACTTACGCTAAAAATTTAGTAAAAATATGGATCAATAAAGGAATGATTATAAAAGACCAACAAAATAAATATAAGTACCGTTAACTTTTTTAACCTTTATGAAAAAACTAATATTATTAATCAAATTACTATTTACCTTTTTGTGGGCTGTAATCTTTGTGTCTATTATTATGTTGTGGGTATTATTTGAACACATTATTGAACAATTTAAAATAAGATATTTATGATAAAAATTATAGTTATTATTGTTATTTGGGAAATATTAAAAACACTATTTTATAAAATTTTAAACGATTAATTATGAACATTAAAAAAATGTATTATTTAGGTTATTGGATTTTTGAAGTAGCTGGTGAATTTATTGTGAGTATTGATAATACTACTCATAAAACAATAACAAGCGCAAAAGCGCATATTGACTATTTATGTAAATAAAGAGAGCCGCCTTTTTAGGACGGCTCATTGAATATATTTACTAACATTCAATACCTTACGGCAACTTTTTTCAGTACAAATATATAAAAAAATGAATTACACACAAAAAATTTATTTTATTATTCAGGATCGTAAAATGGCAGGTTTAACTGATTTAATGGAAATTACCAAGTATAAACGAATAACCGTTTTACGTGCTATTAGTTATTTACTAATTAATAGGAAAATCAGATCAGTCGATTTTTTAGGTACTAAGTATTTTGTAATAAACCCTAAATCCTTATAATATGGCAAAACAGCTATTTACAGCCATTGTTTTTTTTGAAAATGATAGTAATGTAAGGAAATACCGAAATATTGCAAATTTGGGCAGTTTTATGCTGTTTTTAGGCAAAATTCATGCACATTATTGCAATCTATATGATAAGCAAACAAATAAGTTTTATAAGAGGCTATATGTAAAATAATAAAGGGGGATAGAAATCCCCCTCGTCCTTTAATGCTTAAACCCATTTATGAAATCAACCTATGAAAGAAATAGTTTCTTTTCAGCTGCACGTCTATTTTTTAGACCTGGACTAACTTTGCCACCTGCATACACCCATTTGTCGAACTGAGCAGCTACAATGTTTTTATCTGCGCCGCTATTTAATAACTTTAATAAAGTACTATCCTGCAATGATCCATTGCCTACATTATAAGCAAAACTACTTAATGCCAATAATTGATTGTCATTAATAGGCACTTTTACCATTTGCATAACCTGGTCAAAATTATTTTGCGCTTCATATAATAGCCAACGCTTAGCTGTTTCTTTGTCTATAATATCCCCTTTTTGTACAGCGCGTTTTAAATCCCAATTATAACCTGATCCATAACCAACGGAATATTGTTTAAAATCCCATTCAGCTACAGGAGTAAAACTTTCTAAGCCACCTATTAAATTAAATAGCTTATCGCTTAATGCACCAAATTTGGTATTCGTTAGGCTTTTAGCCAATTTTGTTCTTAACATATAAAATACTATTATACTAACTACGGCAGTAGCTAATATTTTTTTGTTCCTGGTCATTGTTATTTATTATTGTCAGCGTCTTTTGCACTCGCACCTAATAAAAATGTACTGATCCCTGATACAGCTTGTCCGATTATTTGCAATTTACCGGTACCATTCATTGCAAAATATCCTGCAATGGCTGAAATTAAACCGAAAATTGTCGTTTTAGCGTTTCTCATTTGTCTAATTTATTAATTTTTTTAATATTGTAAATGATTGTAGTAATACCGACAGCAGCCGAAATACACCATAACCCTATTTTACTCATTGTTTCTACCTGATACTCGGATAGTAAAAAAGTACAAAATGTGAAAAAAGTTCCACCTATGCTGTTATGATCTACGTTATTGCTCATATTTGTATTACTTGTCCTCATTAATTTTCTTTGCTATAGTATTAAATGCTTCTGCTACCTGGATAGCTGTGTCAATATTTGGAATAATACCCTTTTTAACACTTTCGTCTATTAAGGCTTTTAAGATTTCTAAGGCTTTGTTCGTTTCCATATTAGATTAAAGTTAAGTTTAATTGTGTTGCACCCCATTGATAAGCGTAAGCGTTGCTGTCAGGACTTGTTGAGTATGCTTCGTAATCAAAACCTGTCATTGTTAAATTTCCTTCTGCTAATTGTATATCAGTATTAGATAATAATTGATAATAAAATTTACATTCTGTACTTAAATTATCGCTAATACTTAACATATTAAATATAGTAGCTTGTATCATTTGACCGTTGTACCATATTGATACTGGTTGTATTTGTTTCATATTAATTAATATTATTGCGTTCTAATTTTTCGTTAAGTTCCTGAACTGCTTTTACCAATGTAGATACAATAGCTTGATAATCTAAACCAATAAAATCACCACTTTCAATATATGCTTGTGGTATAAATTCTTTAACCTCTTGTGCTATAAATCCTAAATGCTTTTCGGTATTATCTTCTTCTTTCATTCTATACATAGTAGGTTTTAAACCTAAAATAGAATTTAAACCAATATTAGATAATTCAAAATCTTTTTTTCTATTTACATCAGAAATTGGAGTATAAACACCCGTAGCCATAGCAAAACTACCAACATTTGCAACTCCTGCATTTCTTAATAATAAAGTACCAGCACCACTATTCGCCCACCCATAAGTAGTTGCACTAGCCGTATTACTAGTATATAATGCGTCATTTACTGCTACAATTCCTCCATTTACTTGTAATTTATATCCGTTATCAGTAGTTATACCTATTAATAAATTACCAGAAGAATTAATACGCATTCTTTCCGTATTACTTGCACTATTATTATTTGTTGCAAAAGCTAAATAACCACTATAATTTCCTGAGGTTGCATTTTCTTTTCTACCAACTATTGAACCAAACATAGCAATGTTTGTTGTTCCGGTATAATAACCGCCTAAAGCAATTCCACCACCTTTATCTATTGCTGCACTATCAGTACTAAATGCGTGTATAGTTTGATAATTATCTATTGTTGCACTTGCAGATCTTACATCTAATTTAGTTACAGGACTACTTATACCAATACCAACGTTACCATTTGAAGCTAATCTCATTTTTTCTGTTGTACCTGTACCAAATACAATAGCACCAGGAGTTGATGATTGATTGGAAATAGACATATCACCTGCAACTGTTCCTGTTACAAAATCATTTGTTGCTGTAGCTAATCCAAATACACAACCTAATGTAGGAGAAGTTAACGTATTACTAAATGTAAATGCTGGTGATGTACCTGCTGCTTTAAATTGTGTAGCAGCAGTAGTAGAATAAGAAGTTACACCTGCACTTGGTGCATTTGTACCAATTCCTATACTATTAGGAAAATATGCAACATTTGTAGTACTATCAAAACTTAAAGCTATACTTGCTGTATTATTATTATATAAATCAAAACTATTTGCACCTGCATTATAATTATTACCTATACGCCATTTTCCTGTACCTGAATTTTGAAATTGCAAATAAGCATTGTTTGTAGTTGTACCGTTTAATTGTACTATAGTACCTGTACCATGTATATCTAATTTTGCACCTGGAGTAATTGTACTAATACCTAATCTATTATTAGTATCGTCCCAAAATAAATTCGTATTGTCTTGACTTATTACTCCACCTGCGCCACTAAATAAAACTGATCCTGATGTTAAATCGGTATCAGTTAAACTATTACTACTTAAACCGCCTGCAGTAATTACAATACCTGTAGCCGTTGTATTTCCGTTTGCTGTTACACTTGCCAAAGTTCCACCGCCCACACCTGCGTCCGCAATTAGCGTCCAGGCTGATCCTGTGTCCTCAAATATTTGTCCTGTGTCCGTACTTATAAATACGCGACCTGCGAAACCAAACGCCGGACGATTTGCGTATGTGTCGCTAAAAAAGGCAGGAGTGCCTTTTTGGTTTAATATTTCATAATGTACTCTTAATGACATATGTTATATGTTTAAATATCTTTTACGTACTACTACTACGTTGTTACCGGTAGTTGATGATCCAAAATTTACGAAAAATCGTTGATTTGTATATTCGCCTACGTTACCTGCAATTTCAAATTGCTGATTTGGTTGCAATGTAATATTTTCTATTTTTACGGTACTTGTACCATAATTTATAAAAGTCAATCCATTATAAGGATAACCGCCTACATATTGACTCACGTCAACTGTATAAAAGTCAACTTCATAATTTAGGGCTGTTACTTTGATTTCTTCCATATTAAATTATATTAGGTATTCCTTTTATTGCGTATCTAACTTGGTATTTTATTTCTACAGGTTTTCCTGCAGCGTCCAAAGTTTGCACAATGGCTGCACCTGTATCTTTATTAATTACAGCAGGTACGCCTGTTTCATTAATAGGTACTATTCCCTGCGGTAAAGCGTATCCGTCCATTGGGTTAGGTGCTGTTGGATAATCGGTTTTGTTTGCTTTTTGTTTTTGTTTATAAAAATAATATAAAGCTGCACCAATCAATCCTAATAACACAATATTTGATGTTTTCATTTTTCATTTTTTTATGATAATACTGGACCTGTTGGTATGTCTAACGCGTCAGCAGGAGATTTGAATTTAACTGTATCCCATTTATCCCACGCATTTGCGTTCCACCAACCTTCAGTAATTGGCAATTTTTGACCACTATGCAACAAATAAACGTCTGCTGCTGTACCAAATTTTACATAATCACCTTCTTGTAACCCTGCAGGATAAACGTAAGTTTTTGCTGCTGCTGGTGCTACTACTACTGTTGTTTTTACAGGAACGTTAGTTGTAATTGGCGGTTTTGGTTGACCTCCTGCTGTATTCATTACTACACTTGTTGATTGTGGTTTTCTTAAAAAGAAATACCAAACGGCTACGGCGGCTGCGCCACCTATTAATAACATGTTTTTTTTCATATTTTTTTATTTATAAAGTTTGTACGTCATATTTAAATACATATCCAGGTATTCCATTCATAAAACTTCTACCTATTACTACGCTAAACATTTCTGCACCTTTTACACCTGTTAAAGTCATTCCCACACCTGGATCAGTATATTTATAAATTACATTAAAATTATCGTCATAAACGGTAGTGCCTATTTTAGAAAATACTTGAGTAGTTCCACTTGGCGCATTATCTTGATAGTTCCATGCTTGTACTGATCCTTTTAATTTGGTTTTCTTTTTAAAGGATGAAAAAAGTATGTAACCGATTGCCGCTATTCCTAATATTTTTATTGTTGAAAGTTGTTTCATATAACAATTTATTTTTTTATTGATTTTATAATTGACGGTAAAGCAATAGCAATTACAACAGCACCAACTATATATGGTAAATAAGTTTGTAAATAATAACCAACTACACCAAATTTTTCAATTTTATCTGCCTTTGCTTTATCTGCAATTTGTTGTAATATATTAGGTAAATCCGGTACGTCTAACTTAAATGGATTATGTAATACATAAACTGGGTTTAAATTATCATAATCTGCCTTAGTTAAATATATCATATAATATATACCGTCTTTGCCCTGAATCCAGCTATATATATTGCCAATTCTTTGACCAGCACTAAAAGTCTTAACAACTTTTTTAAAGGTGCTGTCTAAGACTTCTACTTTTGTTTTTGCGTATAAATCGTGATTAACTAATTTATCTGCTGTTATTGTTGGCATTATTAAAAGTTAAAAAAGTTATAGCATAAATAGTAAAGATTGCAATTTACTTTCACTCATTTCGTTTAATTTACGTAAATGATCTACAGTAACACCTTTACTCATTAAACTATTAACAATTGTAAATACTTCATCTTCGTTTAATTCATTCAATCCTGATATACCTGCAATTCCTGTAGCTGTCATTTGATTATCAGTTAAACCTAAAAATTTACTTATTCCTGCAATGGCTAATCCTTGAATAGCAGGATTTTCCAACATTTTTAAAAACATATTTTCTTGCTTAGGCTCGTCGTCCTCAAATTCTTCTGCACTTAATTTGCTTAAAATAAGATTTTGACTTTCAGCCAACCTGGTCATTGCATTTTCAAGTCTTGAGTTACCACGATCCATTCCTGCAATATGTTGCATAGATAATTGAGGTATTTCAGTAATACGAAACCTTATTGAGGCAATACTTTCTAAATTGCTATCAATAGTATTTTTCTTATTAATTTGGTCGTATAATTTTAAACAATACAATGTTTGATCCTCTTGCATTTGCATTGCTTCCAAAGTATTGGATAATAATATACGTCCTTCTTCTTTGTCCGATCCTGTATATTGAAAATTCTTTTCCAATTTTGTTGGACTTGTATAAGTATAAACAGCGTAGTATGGACTGGTACTAAAACGATCGTACCAATCCATAACACCGTCTATGCCCACAATTTGAGGTTTTTGCGACATAATTTAATCTTTAAAAGTTGTAATAAACACCAAAGCTGTACGCTACACCTGTAGTCGCCAATGCTGTCGGTACTACGACATAAGATTTTACCCAACTTATTGTAATGCCATTGATAACAGGGTTATCGAATGAATAAGGATCTGCAGCACTATTTACCATGTTATTAAATGTTAACAATGGCACGTTGTATATTAACTGTAAATCCCCTGAATATAAAGTAATAAAAGTCTTTTTCATATCTGCAGTAGTTACAGGAGTACTTCCTGTTAAAGGAGTAGCTGTAATTGTACCTGCAGTATAAGCCTGTATATTATTTATTTTCGCATTGCGCAAATTTGGTAAATCTGGAAAATAGAAACGTGTTAACGTGCTGCCACTTGGTACAGGTATTTCAACCGCTTCAAATCTATCAATCCTGATCATATAATTGCGTTTTATAAAATTTTAAAATAAACCGTATTGTCCGACGGTCGGCGGTAGCGTTTAAACTTCGCAAAAGTATTATTTTACGCTTGAAACGTTTTGAGCTAAAATACCTCTCCAAATAATAGAAACGTATGTATTGCTATCTAATGCACTAGGTGCAGCAGGTAAAATGATAGAAGCGTTAATGTTACTTGCACCATTTAATACTAAGTTAGGCTCAAATACTTGATTTGCAAAAGTATCAGCGCTGAACTGATCAATAGTATATTGAGCAGGACTTGTTGCTGTAGCAGCGTTAAAGTTAGTATTTTGTTGAGTTTGTGGCGCGTCGTAATTTTGTAATAAATCCCATTGTGGTAAAACGTTTTGATTGTTTACTTGAATATTCAAATAACCAGTGTAAACGTTCCATAATTGAGCAGCACCTGTTGAAAATGCTGTTAAGTTAGGATAAGTATAAGACTTACTTGCTCCTGTTGCTCCTGATGTTAACAATACTTGAATACTACCTACCACAAAAAAATCCTGGAGATTTAAGCGGCGTTCTCTGGTTAGGGGGGTGCCATTGGTATTGTCGTTAATTAATACAGGTACGTGATATGAAGCTGAACTTGTTGAAAGTAAAACTTCACTTCTTAAATAAGACGGAGTTAATACTGCGTGACTTGCGTCGTAACCTAATTGGTTAATTAATGTTTTTGAGTTATCAAACAACATTCTGTTTCCTACTTGTGTTGCCATTTTTATTTTATTTTATTATTTATTAAAAGTGAAAAAAGTTGATTATTAGTTTTGTTCTAAAATTGCAGTAGCTGTAATTTTATCAGTTCCAACACCTGCTAAGTATGTTCCCTGACTTGCGCCCTGATAACCTGCAATGTTTCTTACTGGTTGATTATAGTATGGATTGCTCATTGCACCAATACCACTAATAACTCCTGTTGCTTGAACTAATTTTAATCCACCTACAGCGATCATTCCTGCGCCTAATTTAGCACCAACGTCTCCTTTAATGAATTTAGGAGTAAAAATACCTGCTGCGATAGGTACTGCACCTCCAATTAATCCTTGTGTAGTTGCTGACATTTTACTAGATGCCATTGCTGTATTTACTGCTTTGCTCACTATTTGAGCAATGATAGCACCACCAATTACGTAGGCAGTACCCATTAATGATCCACCTATAGCGCCCATTCTATGAGAACGACGACGTTTTGTATGGTGGCGTTTTTTAGCGTGTGATTTTCTTCTTGCCATTTTGTTTTTTTTTGATTATTGTGAAAAATTGTTATTTAATATGTTTTTTTAATTGTGCTATATGTGTTTTTTGTTCTTTAATAGCTTCTTTTACTCTTTTAATATCCATCATATTGTATTTTTTCATTGAAGCTGGTAATGTTTTTCTTGTATTTTCTAACATCATTAATGCTTTTTGCCAATGAATTAATTTATTGTGCGCTTCTTTTACTTCGTGTATTAAATGACTACTTACAGCACCTAATTTAGACATATGTTTATGCTGCGCTTCGTCTAATTTATCAACGCTTTTTTTAACATTATGTATTCTATTTAAAATTCCTGTTTCAGTTATTCTTTTCTTTTTAACAGCACCTATTTTTCTTTTTCTTTTAACTACGTCGTATCCGTGTGGCATTTTTTTACCACTTTTAGCTAATTGTTTTTTTAGCTTAGTATCTACTTTTCCAATTTTTTTCTTAGCTGCTTTTTTACGAACTACTTTTTTAGTTGCTGTTTTTTTTCCGTAAATATGTGCAAAGGCTTCTTTTAAAGTAACGCCTGTTTTTTGTCTATATGCAATAGCTTGTTTAAATTTTGCTTTTGCTGTTTTTTGTGCTTGAGTCATTGTTTACTTTTTACTGCTTAATAAATATACGAATAATAGACCAATTCCACCATATAAAACGTATTTAACATTTGATCCTGGTGCGGTTAAATTAGATAATAAATTTGTAACCGATTCAACAGGAGTAGCGTTATAATCTATTTCACGTTGAGAAAATATTGCTAAATCTAAATCAGTATTCATATTATTAGGGTTATTAAAAGCTGTTTTAATACCCTGTATAAAATTATTCCAATATATTTTTGCTTCAGGTGTCAAAGACATGTAATCATCTCTGTATGCTTGTCTATACCATAAAATCCATTCTTTTGCGTTTACATCTACAGCTTTATCACTTATTTTTTGAGCATATGCAATTACTTTTACTAATCTATCATTAGGATCAATATTTACTATAGTCGGTTTTGCATTTTTAATAAAATCACGTGCATCTCTTGCAGGGTGTGCAAATGCATTTTTTGCCCATTTAATTGCTATAGGTGCTAAAGCAATACCTGCTTCAATTACTAATTGTGCAACATTTATACCTGTACTAACTGGATCAGGACTTGGAATAGGTATAAATCCTACTTTATCGTTATATGTGCAATTAGGATTCATTTTATTTTCTAAATAATAATATTAATGCTATTGCACCTGCACCCACTAATAACATTGTTTGAGTACTAATACCACTACTTTGTTGAATTGGTTGTGGAATATATCCACCTTGTGGCATACCACCACCTTGTCCACCTTTTGTTACGTTAATAATATCAGGAGTAGTTTTTATTCCTATTTCTATTAATTTTCCCCAATCTATTGATCCTATTTGATCATTTGCGTTTTCTATTCCGCTTAATCCTACTAATGCCATTGTATTAAGTTTTTTGTCTTTATAAAAATAAGGTTCTTTTCTTTGATTAAATCTATCCAGGACAGGATCAATCCAATATTCCTTTCCGTATTCCTTTACTACGCAAAATACGTGTTCAGGAGTTTTATTATATGGGTCATAACTTGCAAAACGATATGAAACTTCTAAATCAGGATTTTCATTGCGTCTAAATGCGTCTAATATACCGCAACTGAATAATGCAAATGATTTGCAATCGCCCTTAGTACTTACTATACTTGCAGGAGATTTTAAATATTGAAATTCGTTACTTTCAATAAAATAAGGTACGTGAGCTTTTAAAAAGTCAAATATATTTCGTCCTGTTTGTTCTAAATCTTCTGCAATAAAATATCGGTATATTTTATCATATTGTTTTGCGTACTTATTATGTGTATTTAAAATACCTGTAATAATGTCGCTAACATTCTGATTTTCCAAAATAACACTTTGTTTATTTTGAAATGGGGGAAGAATACCTAATATAATATTTTTACTTACCATTAAATTGCGTAATCAAAATTTAAAGGAATAGGAATATAATCAACTATCATTTTACCTGTAAATACTAATTTAAAACCTTTTACGCTAAATTTTTTAATTAATTCAGCAATGCCTGTGTAACTAATTGTTATAGGTATATTAATCGTATT
>Ga0209597_1002216_pt1 | contig 12426 bp, 11 predicted proteins | sample M_140625_MF_Meta_FD_187316 | JGI IMG/M metagenome (GOLD analysis project Ga0209597, IMG submission 187316) | Freshwater microbial communities from Lake Montjoie, Canada to study carbon cycling - M_140625_MF_MetaG (SPAdes) (version 2) | ecosystem: Environmental > Aquatic > Freshwater > Lake...
AAAACTTCTTTTTTTGTAGTTAACTATTAACTACGGTTTTATTTTTTTATTTCGGCTGCGAAGATACGTGTAAAAAGGCGTAAATCAATCAAAAATTTCCACGTTTTTTGGGTATTTGGCCCTATTGAATAAGAATAGATTATCGGCTAAAACAGCATTGTAATTGATAGACAGTACTTTTACGAGCGTGCTATTATTGCTTTTATCTAAGATGGAGGCCGAAGAAAGGGCCGATTTTACTTTATCAACCACTAGGGTTACTTTTTGAAAACTCTTACGCTTGTCTAGTGGAATGAGCTCAATGGTAGCATTCGAATTTGTTTGAGCTAAAAGACTGTAATTGAAGTCTTTATCGTAGTTACCTGCTAATAATTTTTGTGGACTTAGGGTTTGATCCGACTCCGATACACTGGACTTTGAAATGGTATTTGCCCCGTCAAAATTGTATATGGTTTTACCATCACAAAGAATTTCCATCACTCCTTGTTTTAGATAATACTTATCTCCCTTCATCTTTAGGTTTATCTGCTTGGTACCCATTGCCTTACCTTGACTATTCTTGGATACCATTTGAATACTTACTAGTATTCCTTTAGAATCCTTCACTTTTGCCCCCATTTGGTCTAAAATAGCTTTAGCGGATGCGTCCTTTTGGGCATTTAAGGTCAAACTAGTTAAAAATGCGAGAAGAATGAAGGGGATTTTCATAGTAAGTATATTATTTATAATTAATCCAAATTCTTTAAAAAGGTATTTAAATCGGCCTCTGTCTTGTATAAAACCTCTCTTGGCTTAGAACCCTGACTTGGGCCCACTAGTCCTGCCGACTCTAATTGGTCCATTACCCTGCCCGCTCTATTATAGCCCAATTTCATTCTTCTTTGTATTAAGGAAGTGGACCCCATTTGAGCACTTACAATTAGTCGGGCCGCTTCTTCAAATAAAACATCTCTTGCGCCGGAGTCAAAATTACCTGCATCCATTTCTTTTTCATCCACATATTCAGGTAATAAAAATGCTTGAGGATATCCTTTTTGCTCGGCAATAAAAGAACAAACGCGGTCCACTTCAGGAGTGTCTACAAAAGCACATTGCAAACGGGTAATTTCTCCATTATAACTCACCAGCATATCTCCCTTGCCAATTAATTGCTCTGCACCACCTGCATCTAAAATAGTTCTACTATCTATTTTACTAGATACTTTAAAAGCAATACGCGCTGGGAAATTCGCTTTAATAGTTCCTGTAATAATATTAACACTTGGTCTTTGTGTAGCAATAATTAAATGTATCCCCACCGCTCTAGCCAACTGCGCTAAACGTGCAATAGGCATTTCCACTTCTTTACCCGCTGTCATAATTAAATCGGCAAACTCATCCACTACTAAAACTATAAAAGGTAAAAACTGATGACCCTTTTCTGGATTCAAACGACGTGCTGTAAATTTATCATTGTACTCTTTAATATTTCTACAACCTGCTTCTTTTAATAAATCGTATCTATTGTCCATCTCAATACATAAGGCGTTGAGTGTATTGATTACTTTTTTAGTGTCTGTAATAATCGCATCTTGTTCTCCAGGTAGTTTTGCTAAGAAATGTTTTTCAATGACACGGTATAAACTTAATTCCACTTTCTTAGGATCTACTAAAACAAATTTCAATTGTGATGGATGCTTCTTATATAATAAAGAAACTAAAATGGCATTCAATCCCACCGACTTACCCTGACCTGTAGCCCCTGCCATTAATAAGTGCGGCATACTGGCTAAGTCAACAATGAAATTTTCATTGTCAATTTTTTTACCAATCGCAATAGGTAAAGAAAATTTGCTATTTTGAAACTTCTCACTGGCTAGTAATGTTTTCATACTCACCACCGACTTTCTAATATTCGGCACTTCAATACCAATGGTTCCTTTTCCTGGAATAGGTGCAATAATACGAATACCCAATGCAGCCAAACTTAATGCAATATCATCTTCTAAATTCTTAATTCTACTAATACGCACACCCGGTGCTGGTACAATTTCATATAAAGTAACGGTAGGCCCCACTGTGGCTGCTATTCGCTGAATGGCAATATCATAATTTTTGAGTGTCGCAATAATTTGATTTTTATGCGTCTCTAATTCCTCAGGGTCTTGTACAATTTTTTCACTACCATGCGTTTCTAACAAATTAATAGTGGGGTACTTATAATTTTTCAAATCCAAAGTAGCATCATAGGCAGTACCTATCGCTCCAACGGGGACAACCACTTCTTTGGCCACTGGTTTTATTTCTAAATCAAGGTCTTCTAATAATTCTCCGTTAAAATCTTCAATATTTATTTTTTCAGCAGGTGCCAGTTCTTCCATTACTTCATTCACTATAGCGGGCTCCTCTGTATCAATAAGTGTGGGTGTTAATGCTGCTGCTAATGCTTGAGGCGCTTCTAGTTCTTCAGATGCTAAACTTAATTCATCAAAAGACTCGTTATTTAATTTATTACCTCCAAGATTCGGCTGCTCAATTGCATTTAAATCCCATTCTTGTTTGACAGCGGTTTCATCGGTATCAACTATATCGCCACCGTCGAAACTAGCTTGCTTTTTCTTGGGAATTAAAAAATTAAAACTAGGTACATTGAAACTAGGATTGAACCTCCATATAAAATAACTAAAGCCCGCTACTAATAATAAAGCACCTGTTCCAAAACTACCCAACCACTTCACTAACCAACTACTACTGTATTCTCCAAGTGCCCCTCCCCAAGAAAAATGAGCACCTGCTGTAACAAAGGCTAAGCAAGTACTAATTACAAGTAAGCCCAAGATTACATATCTAATATTACGCCATAAACTAAATATAGGTTTGGTAAAAAATAAATTCACCCCTAAAACGAAAAAGAAAGAACAAAATAAATAAGCAGCAAGTCCAAAACCATTGAATATAATTTGATAGGCAACAAAAGCACCTATATAGCCCATTAAATTATTTGCTTTTAAATCGTTGGTAGAAAATAAATGCGTGCGCCATAATTGGACCATATCCTGATCATCCTGCCAAGTAAATAAGTAAGAAGTAAAAGCTACAAAAAGAAATAAGGTAATGAGTAAGCTAATCGCCCCCATAATCTTGGAGGTTCTTTCATCTTTCACCACTTCGGTCACCGATACATCTGATTCTTTATCAGGATTTAAATTCTCCTCACTAATCTTGGGTTGTTTCTTACTTTTTAGGGTATTTGCCATGGTAACAAATATAAGTTATCTGTATAGGACGAAAAAGGAATTTGAACAAATGTGTAAAATTGAAAACGGCAGGGCCTACTTATCCACTTTATATAGGAAAACTACCCTTAGCCAAAAAGACCAACCTAGTATAAAACAAAGACCCCCCAAGGGAGTAATTGGACCCAGCAATCGGGCCATTGGATAACTTGTTGCAGAAAGCAGTGTTAATAAATACAAGGAACCGCTAAATAAGAAAATGCCGATGAGAAAAAAATGAGCTGCCCAACCAATTGCTTTTTGTTCCCCTAGTTTATCTTCATTTTGAGATCCATAAAGTGATAAAGCTATAAGTGCCAACGCATGCATGAATTGATACCTCACCCCTGTTTCAAAAATTTGTAATTTATCTTGACTAACCAATGCTTTTAAGGCATGTGCACCAAAGGCACCCAATATCACGGCAAAGATTGAAAATAATAAACCGAGGATTAATATTTTACGATACATGTTTTGCCATTAATTTTTTCAAACCGGCTTCATTAATTTGATCGCTGGTTAATCGGTAGTTAGCTTGCGCATAAAACGAATGCCTTTCTACTAATTTATCTTCAATAAATGCAGCCATTTCGCTATCATTTAAATGAGCAATTAAAGGGCGTTGATTTTTTTCAGGAGATAACCTTTTTACTAATACTTCTACCGATTCATCTAACCAAATAACAATACCTTCTTTTTTCATCCAATGCATATTCTCATGAAAACAAGGCGCACCGCCCCCTGTAGCAATGATAAATTTTTTCTTCTCTTTAAACCATCTTAAAATTTTCGCTTCTGCTTTTCTAAAATAATCTTCCCCGTCTTCATTAAAAATTTCGGCAATTGTTTTTTCCTCATTCATCTCAATCAACTTGTCTAAATCATAGCCCACACATTTATTCCACTTAGCCATTTTTTGTGCCCAATAAGATTTACCCGAACCCATCATTCCAATTAAAAATATTTTATCGGCAGCCATTTCCCGGTTTTTCTTTATTGAATAATTCTATGTAAATGCGTTGAATCCTGTTATATCCATTCCGGTAATTAACAAATGAATATCATGGGTTCCTTCATAGGTAATAACACTTTCTAAATTCATCATATGTCTCATGACTGAGTACTCTCCCGTAATACCCATACCCCCTAACATTTGTCTAGCATCTCTGGTAATATTAGTGGCCATTTCACAACTATTTCTTTTAGCCATACTAATTTGAGCAGCAGTGGCACGACCTTCATTCATCAAAACACCCAAACGCCAAACCATTAATTGCGCTTTGGTGATTTCGGTTACCATTTCTGCCAATTTCTTTTGTTGTAATTGGAATCCGCCAATAGGTCTGCCAAATTGAATACGCTCCTTACTATATCTTAATGCAGTATCATAACAATCCATGGCAGCACCAATTGTACCCCACGCAATACCAAATCTTGCCTTATTCAAACAACTCAATGGTCCTTTTAATCCTTTAACATTTGGTAAAATATTTTCCTTAGGTACTTTTACATTATCAAAAACCAATTCACCTGTTGCACTCGCACGTAAACTCCATTTATTATGTGTAGTGGGTGTTGAAAATCCTTCCATGCCTCTTTCAACAATGACACCTACGATTTCTCCTGCATCATTCTTAGCCCATACTACAGCTACTTGTGCAAAGGGGGCATTACTAATCCACATTTTTGCACCATTCAATATAACATGATCCCCAGCGTCTTTAATATTGGTTAACATCCCTGATGGGTTAGACCCATGATCTGGTTCTGTTAATCCAAAACAACCTAACCATTCACCAGAAGCTAGTTTGGGTAAAAACTTTTTCTTTTGGGCTTCAGATCCATAGGCATGAATAGGAAACATAACGAGTGAACCTTGCACACTTGCAGTAGATCTCACACCACTATCCCCTCTTTCTAATTCCTGCATCATAATGCCATAACTAATATAGTCCAAACCTCCACCGCCGTATTCTGCAGGTACCGTTGGCCCAAAGCAACCCATATCCCCTAATTGTTTTATTATTTGCTTAGGAAATTCTGCACGTTGTGCATAGTCTTCTATAATGGGTGAAATTTCTTTTTTGACATAGTCTCTTACCGCTTTTCTGACCATCAAATGTTCCTCAGATAATAATTCATCTAATTGAAAATAATCGGGAGACTCAAATAAATCGGTTCTAACTGCCATAAAAATTAGTTTATTGTGAAAACAATCAAGAGCAAAGATAACTGAAACGGCAGTAAAAAAGTATATTTACAATAACAATAATTCATATGCGAAAGATAATCACCCATTTAAGTTTTTACGTATTAATTGCCATTATTACGGGTGTTTTAGTAGGCATTTATTCACCTAGCCTAGCCCTCCAGCTTGAGCCCCTTTCTAAATACTTTATAAGTATTATTAAAATATTTACTTTCCCCATTATTTTTTTAACCGTTACCCTAGGTATTTCCAGTATGGGCGATTTAAAAAAAGTGGGGCGCATAGGGCTAAAATCATTGATTTATTTTGAAATAGTAAGTACCCTTTCATTAGCCATTGGTGTCATTGTGGCCCTTTGGTTAAAACCAGGTTCTATAAATAAAGAAGGTATTCAAATGCAAGACCCTTCAAAATATACAGCTTCTCCTAATTTTCATATTTGGAGTATTATAAAATCTAATGCCAATTTGCAAATACTAGTGTTAGCCATTATAGTAGGATTAATCTTGAATTTCTTAAACAAAAAAGAAAGATACATTCACATATTAGGTAGGTTGACCCATTTTGTTTTTATAGGTTTAAAGTATGTTATGTATTTAGCCCCCATTGCTGCTTTTGGAGGTATGGCCTTTGCAGTGGGTAAATATGGTTTAGCAAGTTTAATTCCACTAGGTAAATTAATGGGCACCATGTATTTAACCATGGCCCTATTTATTTTTGTAATACTTGGTTTATTATTAAAGTATTATAAATTATCTATTTGGCAACTTATAAAAAATATTAAAGAAGAATTATTAATTGTTTTTGCCACTTCTTCTTCAGAACCAGCGATGCCCTCGCTTATGAATAAATTAGAAAAAATGGGTTGTTCAAAATCGGTGGTAGGTTTAGTAGTACCCACTGGTTATTCATTTAATTTAGATGGCACTTCCATTTATTTATCCATGGCCGTTATTTTTATTGCACAACTTTATAATGTTCAATTAAGTACAGCAGAACTAGTCACTATGATATTCATTTTAATGCTCACTTCTAAAGGCGCTGCGGGTGTTACAGGAAGCGGATTTATTGTACTTGCTTCTACGCTGGCCACCTTACAAAAAATTCCTATTGAAGGACTAGCTTTTTTATTAGGTATCGATAAATTTATGAGTGAAGCTAGAGCCATTACCAATATCATTGGCAATAGCGCAGCTACTTTATTTATTGCTAAAACGGAGGGAGAAAATATACAATTATTAAAGTAAGTCTTTTAAAGTAGCCCTTTCATTTCGGCAGCATAGGCGGCTGCAGCGATATTTGCTTTTTCAGCAAAATCATTTTCTGTACTTGCAAAAATAATGGCTCTATCGCATTTACTAATAAACCCACCGATTCGTTTTTACCATACTTAGTTACGTCGGCTAAACTACCTCCTTGTGCACCTACTCCTGGAACTAATAAAAAATGATGCGGAATAATGGAGCGAATGTTTTCAAGCTCTTGGGCCTTGGTAGCACCCACCACAAACATAATTTGTTCAGAACTGCCCCATGTAGCTACTTGTGCTAAAACTGACTCGTATAAATATTCACCGCTACTTAATTTTTGTTGTTGAAAATTTTGACTGCCTTCATTGGAAGTAAGCCCTAGCACAATAGTAAATTTATTTGTATAGGCTAGAAAAGCGTCCAAACTATCCTTACCCATATAAGGGGCTACTGTGATGGCATCAAAGGGTAAAACTTCAAAAAAAGTTTTTGCATAATGCGCAGAAGTGTTTCCAATATCGCCCCTTTTTGCATCGGCAATGGTAAAATGTGAACTGGGTATATGCGCTAAAGTTTCTTCCATGGCCTGCCAACCTTTCACGCCCATCGATTCATAAAAGGCAGTGTTTATTTTATACCCTACACAATGTGCGGCCGTGGAATCAATAATAGCTTTATTAAATGCTAGCACCCCTTTGGCATCCTTAGAAAAACCATTTGGTAGTTTCTCACAATCAGAATCTAAGCCTACACATAAATAAGACTGCTTTTTAATAATTTCCTCTACCAATTTTAATTTTGTCATGCTAGATTTTTAAGCTGCTACAAATTTAGCCAAAAGCATGCAAGATGCCAATTATGGATTAACTTTGGCTATGTTTAAGAATATAAAAGCGTCCATTTATCTATCGACTATATTATCGAGCATATTATTATGTTTATTTAGCGCCTGCGGAACTGGGCCCAATGAGTTCAAAGCTGACAACGCCCTAGACGGGGGTAGGTATTATATTGAGAACTGTATGAAAGGCGATTTTAAAATTGCCAAAAAATACATACTAGCCAGCCCAGAAAATCAAGCCATTTTCGATACCCTTTCTGCCCACTATTTTTTATTAGACAAGGAAGGAAGGCAGCAATTAAGGCAGGCCTCCATTCAAATTAATGAGATTCGCAGTATTGACTCTACCCATAGTAGTTTTGATTATCAAAATTCATTAGATAAAATTGCTCAAAAAATGATGGTAGTGTCTACCCCTGAGGGCTGGAAAGTAGACTTGCAATATACTTTTCCCCAAAAAACTAAATAAAAAATAAAATGGTATATTTGCAAAGGCAAAAAAGCCAATATTAAAAATTTATAAATTCATAGAATGGAAGCGCAAAAAAATACAAAAAAATACTGGGTACTTTTCTTTACATGGTTTGTAATTCTGATTGCCTTATTTATTGTCTACAGACAGTTCTTTTGGTTAGCCCTTCCTGGTACTATCACTTATTTCGCAAAAGCCATGGATCTCTTCTAGACCATTAAATTAGTTCATTCAATTGATATAATTAAAAGACCCGCTCTTAGTTCAGAGCGGGTCTTTTTTGTAGCTAGTATTATTTATTTTATTATTCTTTTTTAAGAGTTAGTTCCTTTATTTTAAAATGGAAAGTGCTGCAGCAGCATAAGCAAACATTTCTGGTTGATGATGATGTATAGGTTTCACCACTTTAGATTCCCCTAAACGTACCACTATTGCATTTTTATCACGAATAATATATACATACTGGCCAAACAAACCATTTTGCGCCACTATATCATGGCCTTGTTCTTTAAACATCCAATATTGATACCCATAAAAATCGACTGGGTTTTCATTTTCATAAGCATCTTTTAAATAAGTAGCAGGCTTTGTAGCCGCTTGAACATAATTACTAGAAACAATTTGCTTTTCGCCCCATTTACCATTATTTAATACGAGTTGTCCAAATCTTGCATAATCACGCGCAACCCCATTGAAACAACAGAAAGCTTTTTCATGTTTTTTAGCCCCGTCCAAAAGCCATAGTGCATCTGCTTCAGCACCCATGGGTTGCATGAATCTTTCTGAAACAAGTGTTGAAATATTTTGACCAAATACTTTTTCAACAATGAGTCCTAATACTTGCGTATCTCCACTGCGATAGTCCCAATGTTCACCAGCAGGTTCTTTATACGCCATTTTATTCACCATGAATTCTTCATCATTTCCATAATACCCATAGGCATTCAAACTAAAATAGCTTTTGTCTCCTTCATTGTAATTGGTGCCAGAACTCATGGTTAGTAAATCTTTAATACGTACTTTTTCTAAACCACTTGTTTTAAAATGAGGTATATAATTACCCACTGGTTCTTCTAATGATTTAATTTTTCCTTCATCCACTGCAATGCCAATTAATAAAGAAATTATACTTTTAGCAGCAGAAAAAGAACCACTTAAAGTAGAAGGTGTATAGCCATCCCAATACTTTTCATAAATTAATTTTCCATCTTGAATGACTAAAAAAGCATGGGTGTCGTTGGAGTCCATGATGGCCAATAGAGAATCTGAAATAACCATTTTATTATAGCTAGAGTCCAAGGGCCAATATTGAGGCTTACCTCCACTTGGTACCAAACGAGTCGGATGGGTTTTATAATCGTGTATAGTATGTACACCCCAAGAGGCAAAGTTTTTCAAATGTGCAAACTGGGGTGTAATAGATAGACCGCCTAGTACAATTATGATTAACGCAAGGCCAATGGCAATTTTTTTTAGCATAGTTTGAAAAAGTTTGGTTTATTTGCAATCCGCTTCTAAAGGAGCAGCACTCTAAAATTAATTAAATTAACTGTAATAAAATGTATTCAAGCGAATTTCAAGCAATAATTGACCTACGTAGATCTAACCGAAGATTTGACCCCCTAGTGGAAGTGCCTGATGATGTCATTAAAAGAAGTTTGGAAAGAGCTATTTTATCGCCTAATAGTAGCAATATGCAGCTTTGGGAATTCTATTGGATCAAGAACGAGGAAGAAAGAAAAAAATACGAGGCCCTATGCCTAGGCCAATCCGCTGCTAAAACTGCCAAACAAATTGTAGTTTTTGTAACTAGAAAAGATTTATGGAAACAAAGAGCCAAATGGAATTACGACAGATTAAAAAAAGGGATTAAAGGGGAACCTTCCAAACTAGAGAAAAGAGGATTGGATTATTATGGAAAATTAATGCCACTTGCCTATCGTAGTGATATTTTTGGATTTTTTGCTTTTGTAAGAAGATGTATTAGTTTTTTTATGGGTATATCAAAACCATTTATGCGTTTTGGTGGTAAAGCCGATCAAAGAATTACCGTGCATAAATCTTGTGCATTAGCTGCACAAACATTTATGTTGTCCATTGCTGCTGAAGGATTTGAATCTTGCCCTATGGAAGGATTTGATCAAGTAAGAGTTAAAAAAGCATTAAACCTTCCAGCAGGTGCTGAAATAAATATGATTATTAGCGTGGGTAAAGGAACAGAGCAAGGAGTATGGGGACCTCGATTCAGAGTACCTTATGAAGAAGTAGTTTTTGAGCGTTAAGAAAAGTACGCGCAGATAAAAAAAGCCCCTCGAATATCGGGGGGCTTTTTTATGCTTTGCAATAATTAGTTATAGCAATTAGTTTATAGCTGGTGTGATTATAATATTTCTATACTCAATGGGTCCGTGGTCTCCCTGCATCATAATAGGACCTTGCTCCCCTTCATTGCTATCTAAGGCGCCGCCAGTAATTCCTGGAATGGGTTGATTATAAATAACTGTTGTGCCATTCACTACTACAGTTACTAATCTTCCTACTAAAGTAATATCATAAGACTGCCATTCACCCGCTTCTTTTGCCATATTAAATAAGGGGTCAATAAAGCCATACACCCCTCCTAAATAAATACTTAAGGGTTCTCTTCCTTTACTGTCTTCTACTTGCACTTCATACCTACCTCTCAAATACACACCACTATTACTTTCTTTAGGGTAACGAAATTCAATGTGTAATTTAAAATCGTTAAAGGTTTGAACCGTTCTAATATTTGAACCAGATTGCGGACTTTTTAAAATACCCTTCTCTGCCAACCATTGGTTTTTACCTAAAGCCTGCCAGCCGTCTAAATTTTTTCCATTAAATAATTGGATAGCCTTTCCCCAAACTGGTTTTTTATTTGAAATTAAACGAGGCGCTCTTACACCTGTAAAAGTGAAAGTTTTACCAAATGGATTTATTATAGTGCCCACTAATTTATCATCCTTAATCGTTGCTTCAAAAAACATTGCTTTATCGCTTGCATCAAATTGAGTTGGAATTTGAAAATTTACCTTACCCTCTTTGAAAAAAACTTCTGAAATAGGACGCGCACTTCCCGATTCCCAAACAAAATGTCCTGTTAAGGTTTTGAGGCCTGAATGTCTTACTTCTAACCAAGAAGCTGCCTTACGTCCATTAAAATCCACCGTCAAATCCCATCTACCTTCAATCGGCGCTGCTTTAATTTCCTGCGCCATTACTTGATTATTTGAAACAATGGACATCAGCCCAACTAACACTAAGAAGCAATACTTTTTCATATCTGTTTAAATTAAATATATAAGTTTAAAAATGACGAACTAAATGTAAGAAAATATGGTCAAGAACCCTTCCTATTTATATAAAAATATGATAGATGGCGCCTATCTTTTCTTTTTATATTCTCAAAAAAACAATTAGCTTTAAACTGCAAAAATTAAACGCAATGAATACAAAAAGAATCCTTTCTTGGTTACTGATTATAGTAGCCCCTTTATTAACAGTAGCACAGCAAACTACGCAGTACCCTAACGACTATTTAAGTCCTGAATTTCATGCAGGCCGTCGTGCTGCTTTTAAAGAAAAATTATCTGCAGGTGGTGTAGGTATTTTCTTCGCCTCTCAAGTACGCGTCAGAAATAATGATGTCGATTTCCAATATGCACAAAGCAAAAACTTCTACTACTTAACAGGTTTAGAAGAATCGGATGCGCTTTTATTATTATTCAAACAACCGGTTACTATTTTAAATAAAACAGGTACTGAATTTATTTTTGTAAAAAATCGTGACCCACAAAAAGAATTGTGGACAGGAAAAATTTTAGGCGCAGAAGGCGTGAAAGCAAAGTATAAAATGGATAATGTATTTATCAATGATGATTTTACAGCCAATACAATTGACTTTAGTAGTATTGATTCAGTTTTTACTGCTTATCGTGGTGAGGGCATTTTTTCAAAATACAAAAGAACAGAGGACCCACTTACACGTATGGCTAATATTGTGGATAGCATTATTAATACACAAAACAAACCAATTGCAGCAAGAAGCACTCAAATGATTTTAAGCAGCCTTCGTGGTATTAAACAACCCGAAGAGATTACCTTAATTGCAAAAGCAGCTTCCATTAGCAGCGAAGGTCATAGCGATGTAATGCGTGCCATTAAACCTGGCATGACCGAATACCAAGCACAAGCCATTATGGAATATCATTTTAAAACCAATGGCTCTGAATACCCTGGCTACCCTAGTATCAATGGAGCTGCAGAAAATGCTTGTGTGCTTCACTATATCACGAATTTAAAAATGATGAATGATGGAGATTTACTTTTGAGTGATTGCGCTGCCGAATACCATGGCTATAGTGCAGACGTTACTAGAA